>Ga0194039_1000512_pt1 | contig 23163 bp, 14 predicted proteins | sample JunL228m_MetaG_FD_148679 | JGI IMG/M metagenome (GOLD analysis project Ga0194039, IMG submission 148679) | Anoxic zone freshwater microbial communities from boreal shield lake in IISD Experimental Lakes Area, Ontario, Canada - Jun2016-L227-8m | ecosystem: Environmental > Aquatic > Freshwater >... | reverse complement strand
CGCCTCCACTGCCATAGAAACCCCCGCCTCCACTGCCATAGTACAGATGGGGAGGAGTCCTATTTTCGTCCGGATGGGATCCAGTTGTAATATTCGTGCTGTCAGGCTCAAAATTATTTATTTCGTTAGAGACAGCAGCCTGAGATCGGTAATTAAAATTATTGGATGGTGTTTGCAATATTACACTTTTGTGGGAATTTTGTTCCATATAATTCCGAAAAGCAATATCATTCTGCATCTTATTATAGGAATTACTATTTCGAAGGGGATCGCTTTGGGGAGAATAAGGCATAATACTAGGATTATTCCCATATGATTGTGTCTGCATTTTTATAATTCCGTACATCATTAGGGCAGCCACTTTTGAACCCTGTTTTACTCCATAACCGACTCCCCCTGCTACTGCCCCTGTGGTTGCCCCTGCATAATTAGAATATTTTGAAGGACTGTCGCTCATAATTTGGCCTGAAGCTTCGGGTATTTGATATGGATATTTTTTAATTATTTTAAGTGGTACCAGATAATTTTGCATATCCTTATATCCGTTAGCCCATTCTGTCGTTATTTTACCATAATTTATCAAACGTGTTAGATATTGGTCATAGCCGGTTTGCGTATTGTAATTCACTGGGATCGGGCCCCCTGAAGTCCATCCCATAGGATTATTAAGGTCAATTCTCAATCCACTTACATCAGAATACTTCATTGGATTGTTAACGGCATACGTATAGAGGTTTAAGCTTCCACCATGGATGAAAATGGGATCTGCACTGCTAAACCTCCCGGTGCGGGAATCGTAGATTCTCATTCGCATGTAATATGCTTCATTGCCATCATCCATCACCCCATATTCACCTACATAGGTGAAGAGATTGGGAATTCCCTCGACTTTCTGGCGGTACTCTCCGAAAGGACTGTACTCGTACTGATTCACCTCTTTTCCCGAAGAATCTATAATCTGGATGGTATCCTGGTTCTGGTCAAAAACATAGGCATACTCATTGCCGGATGCATCAATCTTGGATACAAGTCCCATCCCATGAGTGTAACGGGCAATCAATGATCCGTTCCCGTCGTATTCAGCGACAACATCACCAAGACCGAGTGGATCGACACTATACCGGACCTGGTTTCCGTTCCGGGTTACACCGACCCGGTTGCCAAGGGCATCGTACGTGTATTCCTTTATCCCTTCCGGAGATGTGACCCTGATAAGCCGGTTATCGTAATTATACTGGTAGGTAGTTGTTTTACCACTTTCGACTGAACTGATCAGATTCCCGTTCGCATCATACGAGAAAGATACCGGACCTGCCTGTGTATACTGGTTCATCGCGTTTGTTGTGTATGAAGCAGAAGTCCCACTGTTCACAATAGAGACCCGGTTGCCTGCGGAATCATAGGAATACTGGGTCGCCTGCCCGTCGGGGTATATCACTTTTACAAGCTGGCCGATTGTATCATAACTGTACTGGTACTTTCCCTCAAGCGTATCGGTAGCAACAGGATTACCGGATGCATCATACTGGCAATCAAACCGGGAGAGAATCGAACCGGTTAAATTATAGTTCACAAGTCGGGAGATCTGTCCGGTACTATCGTACGCATAGGTCGTATATGATCCGTTGTGCACTTCTTTCCGGATAAGGTTTCCAGCAGCATCATACGCATATTTCACGATCACATTCTTATTCCCGTCAGAGACCTGGATGACATTTCCACCATCATCATAGGCATATACCGCGGTGTAGCCATCTTTATCAGTTCGTTGGATAAGACGGCCCGCAGTATCGTAGATATAGGCGAATGAATTTCCATCTGGATAGTGAATTTCCGTAAGCTGATTTCCCGGATTATATGCCATTGAGATTGTGCCATCCCGGTTTGTTACCGTGAGTACGTTTCCATCTGCATCATAGGTATACGCAGTAAAGGACCCATCCGGATATTCAGTTCTCGTCAATTGTCCCCGTTTGTCATTCTGGTAATTGATGATTGCTCCGCTCCGGGTGGTTTTTCGGACAAGGTTTCCTTTACCATCATATGCAAATGATTCAGATTTTGAATCCGGGTACGTAATGCTAACCAGATTTGCTGCATCATCATACGTGAACTTCAGGGTGTTACCCCGTGCATCAGAGATGGATGCAAGGGCATTTTGGTCATTGTCATAGGCCAGGCGAGTCGTATAACCAAGCGGGTCCGTGACGGCAACGATATTACCCCCATCTTCATAATCAAACCGGGAGGATCTGCCGAGAGCATCAGTAACGGTAGTTATCATTCCATTTTCGTCATACGCAAAGCGTGTTGCGCCTCTGTTACTACTTTCTGAACTCACAATCCGGCCATTAGGATCCATGGTAACTGTACCGGTATTTCCCTGATCATCAGTAATTTTTGTGGTTCCTGCGGATGAATTGTAAGAATAACTGATTTTATTTTTACCATTGTTCCAGGTTTGTTCAACGGGATTGCCTTGTTCATCGTATTGAATCGTATACCCGGAATTGTCGGGATATTTGACGGATGAAAGTGCATATCCGCCCATCCGTGAAATATAGGAGTACTGGGTCTGCCGGGCATCCGGTGTCGTTACCGAGGAGAGCTGGCGCCCTGTCGGGTCATACGAATACGTTGTCGTTCTTCCTGCATGATCAATAAAATGACTGATTTTTCCATTATCACCGTATTCAAATTTAAAAATATCTCCTGACGAATGCCCGACGCTAACGAGTTTTTTCTGGGTATCGTACGTAAGGTTGATGGAATTCCCTTTGCTATCGTGAAGATATCCAAGCCAGCCTTCGGGATTAAAACCAAGTACATTTCCGTTGTTTGTCAACAATTCAAAGGCGTCATTCTGACGTATCGTGAGATAATTATCGCCGCTATATGAAACAAATGACCCATCTTCGCTTTTCCCGAAAATATCGACATAACGGTTGCCTTTCTTGAGTGCAATATTACCATCCCCCATTCTTTCTAAATGGACATCAAACGGATGAACCCATCCAAAACCCAGAGGCCCGTCATAGGATGCATATCCACTGGGATAGGTGCGGCTGAATTCCAACGGAATACCGAGTGAAGGGCAGGAACCGTCAAGGCTGCTTTCAATAACCGAAGGGGAATAGAAGTTGGTTGAGGAGAGAGGACCGGCAATAATTGAAAATTGCGTATTATTATAACCAATTATCATAAGAGGGATACTGTATGAGGAACCGGGTTCAAGTTTTTCCGGGTGTTCAGATGAGCCAGGGGCGGTGATAATAATCATATCCTGCAGGGATTGCCAGTTAGAGGTTCCGATCTGTGCATAAACATCATGGGAATAAGGAATTGCAGACAGCGCTATCAATGGAGCAGGAATATCCTCAGTCCCGTTGTTTCCATACCTTATGAGATACGGCTCTGTAACTCCGTTTTCTATTGTCCCTCTGCCGATCACCTGGACCCAAAAATCATTATTCTGACTAATCTTGGATGAAATATTGATCCCTGCGTCAGAATCGGGCAAATTCTGATTGCTTTTAGTACCAGTACTTTCTGAGAGTGCCTGGACCGACGGGAAAATAAAAAATAATATACATAAAATTGCGATCGTTTTTATCACGAGACTTCGTGGGTGTAAATTTATTTTTCTAGTAGGTTTCATACAGCACCGGACTCTGAATCATTAGTTTTCATTCAAAATTTCATACTCACTTACTCTTCATATACCCATAAAATGATAAAGATATTGATTTTATTGTCAGAACATCATTTGTATCCCCGAAAATCCTCTTGGGGCTGGATTTATGGGAGGAATGTATGCAATTACTATCTGTCTCATTCTTAGCTCTGACATGTCAAATTAGAAACGGAGAGTATACGAATATTACCCATAGGAGTTACTCAAAATGCATTAGCTTATCGAGATTTAGCAACGTAAAATAACAATATCTATGCAGAGTATCCCCAAATAAGTTATCAAAACAGTTGATCTGCGTAAGTCCTAATCAATTCTAAAATGGTCCTTCCATCGCTTGAAATTATACCATATTTCCTTGCCAGCGTCTCCCATTGCCTGTGTATTTCAGGCGGTGATGTTCCACCCTCGTTTCCTAATTGATTCAGTGCAATAGAATCCTGGTATTCTTCTGAAATGCTTGAGAATGAGCTGCCATCACTGATGTGGTACAGTTCCGGAGTACTGATGAGTTTTCCGACTCCGACATAATCTGCTTCGGAATTGGTGGGTATTGATGGGGCCGTAGATTCTATAAAGGCATATCCAGAGTTTATATAAGAATACTGGATGGGGCTTTTTATCCCAACGGACATATGATGTTCTGGATTAAAAGAAAATAAGACAACCCCGTATCCTAATTCTCTTAATAAATATGCTAATAATAATGATTTTTCGCTACACACACCTTTGTTTTCATACAGCACTGCATAGGGGGTGATCATTTTGGAATTGGCAGAAAATAATCCCCTCTTGTCGTATGGAATATTCTGAACAAGACTAATGGCAATTCTTGCCTGATCATCAGGATTTGCGGTTTTTGATTGTATCATTTGGACTAACGGTTCCAACTCTTTTTTCTGGATTGGATCATCAAGATATTTCAAATAATATTGTTCCAATTCCAGTTTATTACAAGGAGATTTGTCATAATCGTATCGCATACATGCCACGGGGGTGGGTTGGGATAAAATTTTGTCCTGTACTCCGGAATACATACTCAATTTAATACTTCCCGATTCGCCCCGTAAAACATATTTCAGAATGCGCGATGTCGCGCCGGTCTCGTAATTTAGTGAATCTGCGGTAACCGGTACCGGGACTACCGGACGGATTGTGGTTGTATTGGTTTCATGTATTACGGTTGGGTCATAAATTATAGGGGATGTTTGTGTGTTTTGAGAATCATTTGTGGATGTGTTGAAGAATTGGGGGGCAGTACTCATATTTTCTGATAAAACCGGAGATATCGTTATACCAATTATTAAAACAGAAACAATCACCATCCCAAAAATAGCATATGAGATTTTAGGAAGGGGAGAACTATCATTTCTGTTGTCGGTTTTTAAAAAATAATTATTAAAATCGGTTTTAATTATTTCGCCGATGTATAGCAATACTACGGAAACAATCACCAAAACAACCGGAACGGACCCACCATACACTAATACATTTGTTGCGGGCGGAATTTTAACCATTAAAATATATGCAATTATTAATGGAGTGACGACCATAAGCATCGCCAAAATTTTATTATTTATTTCCCAATGATCAACGGCATACATAAAATATGAGAGAAGAAGGACCCCGAACCCTACATTAAAAATGAGCTGGAATAATACATTTTGTGGGTAGGGTGAAAAGAACTGCAGGAAAAAACCAAATAACATTAAGGAAAATGAAAAAAGAGTAATATTTTTTAATGTACAATTTTTTAGAATTTTTCTCCTGATATCGATTCCAATTATTTTATGATCTCTCCGATTTGCACTGTTAGAACAATGGTGATTTTCCGGCAATCGGCATCCAGGACAAAGGACCGCACCACAACGATTACAACTATACGACAATTCGGTGAGCACACGCCCGCAATTATCGCAGTATTGGTTAATGTGCCCGGAACCGTGATGGGCTTTCGGTAAGAAATGAGCAGGACAAAAAATATTCTCGCACCGCAGACATCCGGATGGAATATCCGGAAGCTCTGTCCCACAGAGATGGCAGCGTTTCATTGGAGATTTATTATCAATTGTTATTACAAATACATTTCTGGGATCCATTTGCGTGAAAATTAGTAATTATTCCGATGTCCAGTACGTACAATGGATATTGGAATTTTGTTTTCCTCTCGCGGGAGGATGGGGCAGAACCAAATAAAATATTTAATTCCTGTCTTTTTTTGAGATTACATAAAGTCGCGCAGGATTAATCTCACATTTCACCTGAATGAATGTATCTTTTTTCAAGAACCATTAAGATCTGTGAAGGCAACTCATCAATCTGATCAATTGACAGAAAATGTAATTGGTTATCATTCATATCAAGAAAACGAGCCATTACCTCATGATCACATGAGCCAAATGTAACTGCAAACCGGATTGCATACTCTCCCCAGTATTGTGCGTTTATTTGTTCAAGCCCACACTCCCAATCATCGTCCGGAACGGAACCCAACACAAGAATCAGTACCGGTATTGGGCCATCTTTTCTCATCAAGCCCCGGTCTTCGCGTAATCGTAGCGCTTTTGCAAGCCGGGTAAATGCTGCACCAAGATTTGCCTGACCCACTGCATGCATTATTTTCCATACATACAAATCCGGCCGAATATTGTCTAGATTTTGCCATTCGGGATTCTCTGAAGAAGTCAGCACGCGAATAAAGCCTTTGAATTTTGATTGGCCCTCCAGTAATCCTCCGATTTTTTTAATAACCCGGGGCACAACCCGGTTAATTCTTTCAATTGAACTGATCCCATATTTTTCTACGTCATCCCCCAACGTGACCGATGAATCGCAAAGAAAAAAGAAATAGATCGGAATAGTTGATTCAAGACGTTTTTGATAAACAGGTTTTTTCATAGATTACCTATCATCTCTCTTTATCAAATTACTCCGGAATGATGATGATGCCAGGTATTGAAAACATCATAAAGGAAGATAATACTAAAAATGATATAGGATGGCTGTTTTGTATTGAAATATTCATATATTAAAAAACCTGCAATAATTATGGATCCAATTAATCTGCAATAGAAAAATACCGGGTTTGTATATGCTTTTTTATTGATAAATTCTGTATATACAAATAATAAACCAACGACAATAATTAACAACCATGTCAAAAGTAGTTCAAATTCCATGTTTGATTTTGGTCATTAGCTCAATTAAGTATTTGGGTAGAGTATTGTTTTATGCAATAAGTATTTTTAGCACCTAAATTAAAAACGGATTTACGGAGTTGAAAATGGCTGAGTTGCATGCCCAAAATGCAATTCAAAAAGGTATACAACCGCAGAGTGGGAAGAGACGTTGTGGGCGATGCAGATACAAATTTTTTCTTCATAAATTACCATTGACTTTTTCACGAGATGAATGGAAAAGATCATCCATCTGTTTCTCATGGAACAAAGTTCGAACTCGATAAACGAATAAACTGGATTCGAACAACGACGAGTACTTCGGGTATTACTTAATAGTCAGTTCGTTATGATGCAAGACGTCCCTGAGATCTTCTCAGGTACCGTTGAAGTGGATGAATCCTATCTTGGAGGTCTACGGATAAACAAGCGAAACGCAATCCGTGACAAGAGAACATAAAGAGTACAAGGAACCGAGAAACAACCTGTATTCGGAATTTATTTCGTAACGGTCCAGTTTGGGCCGAAGTCGTTGATGACGTTGGATCTGATGCCCTTCAACCACCTATCTCACAAAAAGTATCAACAAGTTTTATCGTTTGTTCCGATACCTGGAAAGCTTACACCGGGATAGCAACCCGTTGATATGTTCATCGTCTGCGTTAATCACACGGAATGGCAGTACTCCGATAGAAAGGGTAGTCATATCAATGTGCTTGAGGGATTCTGAGGTTAGCTGAAACGAAAACTTGCATTGAAAGGCCCGCATGAATTATTAACGACGTATTCGATTGTCAATGATGGGATAAAAGTGTACAAAACTGATCAGTCGTTCTGGCTTCTTCTTGATTTGAAGGACATTTGTCGCAACCCGGGTACGCTTTTCCCCAATCGAATAATTCTTGCAAGTTTCGCGGCTGAATTCTATCATACCTTCATTTCGAATGGAGATTTCCCCACACCTCCTACAATTGCACGGTGGATCATGAAAACCAGATTTCCCTCGGAAACGGCTAAAATTCATTTCGCAAAAGTAAGACAATTGTTGAACCTCAGTTCCGAAGGACGAAAGAAAACGGAATTTAAAAAAATCCAGAGACGTGGTCTTGGAATCTGCAAAAGTGAATGGAAATTTATCTGTTTAACCTAGAATATTTTGAAGTTTGCGAAGGATATGAGTTGGAAATCACTATCTCTGGTTGATAAGGCTGTTGTATCGGTTATTGAGTTATCGGGAGGTATTCCTTCATTTTTGGCACTCCCGTTGGAACAACGAATAAAAATATGGAAAAGTCTCTCATTCTTATCGTGGTGCCCGTTAGCCCATTTTAGCATCACGTCCGTTTTTGAATTAGGCAACGGCCTCTGAAGTTATAAAATGTAACATTTTATTAATCAAATATATCAAAACTTAATTGTATTACTTTAAAAATGATTATTGCGCTCAGGATTGAACAGTTTTATCGCTAAAATTAGACACCATGACCGCAGATATTGACAGTCAAGCTGTTCAAGATCAAACGGTCAGACTGTTCATTTGAAACGTTATATACAAAAAGGATTTTTTCATGTCTGATAAACCTGCAATATCATCGGCTAAAAAAATATCTGTGAAACCACCCATACTCTTCAAAAAACCATTACCGTTTTATTGGATTTGTGATTGTTCAGAATCTATGGGATTGAAGAACAGATCCAATAATCTTGTTTGTATGGATGAGATTAACAAAACAATTCCGCTAGCAATTGAAGCAATTAAATATATTTCAATGATTAGAGGAGCCAGAATTTCCATGAGGATGAGGACCCTCAAGTTCTCGGATCACGCCGAGTGGGTGGATAAATTTACCATCACCGTTGACCAATATAGCTGGAAGAATCTGTCAGCTGAAAAGGGGGGATGTACTCTTGGAGAGGCTTTCATAAAAGTCGCCCAGGATTTAAAACCAATTGTGGAGGTGGGTACAATGCCAAAAAAAGCTTATCCCCCCGTTCTGGTTCTGATTACGGATGGATATCCAACAGATGATTGGAAATCTGGACTTGATTCACTCAACAAGATATCAGAGTTTAGGGGTTCATGCAGAATTGCATTTAATCTTGCTGATGCCGATCCCGATGTTATCCAAGAATTCATCGGAAACTATAAAGAGAATATCATACCGATAACTGAATTCCATGATATTAAGAAAATTTTTAAGCACATTTTATTAGACTATTATTTTTATGACGGTCCGTATAGAGTGCCATTGGTAGAAAAAGGAAAACAGAAAAATTTTCCTTATTCGGAAAAGTAATAGTTATTTATATCCCCTTATTTCTGGTAGCTGATATTTATTGTTATCTAACAATCCATTTTTTTTAGTTGTTTACGACACTGTCAACAGTTTATTACCTTGCCTGCTTTCCTACATCGAAGGATATTTGACTGTCGCAATGCGTTTTCAACAACAATTTAACAACAATTCGAAAGGAAAAGACAAATACTCATTCTACCTCTTTTTTATTCACTTACTAATTTGATAGAATATTTATATATATATGCTCGATTTGGCGTTAATTTCAGAATATCGGACTGATCTGCTATGAATATTTCGGTTTGTTCAATGAGTGTTCAACGAATGTTCAGGGTGTAAAGGGTTGGTTTTAGAATTTTTGGGCAACACCATACAAGCCGCAATACCGATCGCCTGCCTATGGCCTGATGTAGGGCAGATATATTTTCGGAATTGTAATATAGAACCTTGGACTTGTATTGATTGTGATAATTTACCATGCAATTATGTAAAAAATGTGGAGGATCTATTGAACCGGGAAGTAAATTCTGTATTAATTGCGGAGTCCCACTTGAAGAAGAGGTAGTTTCACCATCACCGATACCCCCCACGTTTCAAGGGTCCCCGGCACCTACAGTACCCCCACGATCTGCGTCGATTCCCCAAATCTATATCGCTGCGGGGATCGCGGTCGTTGTGATCATAATTGCAGCAGCATTCGTCGCAGGGGCGATGTCAGAACACCCAGAACCAGGAGTAACACCGACGGTAACTGTGACTACAGCTTCAACTCCAATCCCGAAAACAACCACACTTCCGGTTACTACTATGGCAGTCCCCGGGACTGGATCTGCAAAGGATTGGAGCTCGAAGGGGGCTGAACTCTTTAGTCAAATAAATTACCAGGGATCTCTCTATGCATTTGAGAAAGCAATTGCATTGGATCCGAGTTATGCGCTTGCATGGAATGGTAAAGGATCTTCGTTAAATTGGTTGGGGAGATATTCTGAAGCGCTCATCGCACACGAGAAGGCAACTGCATTAGATCCCACGGATGCCGTATATTGGAATAATAAAGGTAACGACCTTGCTTCACTCAAACGTTATTCTGAAGCGCTCGTCGCACACGAGAAGGCAATATCTTTGGATCCGAGTTATGCGAGTGCATGGAATAGTAAAGGAAGTGCATTAACTTGGTTGGGCAGATATTCTGAAGCTCTCGTCGCATTTGAGATGGCTATTGCATTAGATCCTACAGAAGCAGTATATTGGACTAGTCAAGGAGCGGCCCTTGAAAACCTCAACCGAAATTCAGAAGCACTCATCGCCTATGAAAAGGCTATTGCTCTCGACCCGACCTATCAACAAGCCATTACCAATAAGAAGAACCTCGAGGCGAGGATGAATATAGGAGTTCCGCTAAATGCATCTATTAATCAGGGTTTGGCACCGTCAAATAGCAATATATTAGGAAAGGCTAATAAAAACAGTTATCTAAATAGTTGACCGCGTAAGTCCTGGAATAAATAATCCTCTGGCGGTCATACAAAAATACTATTTTTTAATCAAATCCTCTACGGTCCTATTCCCGATCGCCAACCCATGGTCTGGAGTGGCGGTGTGATCTGATCGCATTACAAATTGGGTTCTTTATTGTGTATTGTCCTACAATAACATACTAAATTAATATTATAAACCGAATACTTATAACAACGCACCATGGCTCGACCAAGAGGTTTAATTGAAGTTGTTTGCCAGAATCCTGACTGGGGTCATTTTCAGGAGGAAGAGGGAAAAGATATTATCAGATGGGGACCTGATGCAAAAACAGGGCACCAACGGTACTATTGCCATCATTGTAGGAAATTTTTCATGGATACAAAAGGAGCCCCATTATTCAACAAAAAACTCAAAGAAAGTGAGATTATCAATATTTACAAACATTTTGTAGAAAAAAATGGGATACGATGTATTGAAAGACTAACTGGACATCATCGAGACACAATTGGTAATTTATTAACTGATATTGCCGAACATGCTAAACAAATGAACGAATTTCTTATTCAGAATGTTGGATTGAGTACCCTCGAATGTGAAGAATTTTTGCCATTCATTAAAAAAACAAAAGAAAGTTATCAATGCAAGCTCATAATCAAATTTCGCTGATTTTTCATGGATCTTTACCCGTATAATAAGAGATTCTTATTTCCTTGTTTCGTTTGCAGTTGGCAAACGAACTTTTCAAATATGTGAGGTAATAACGAAAAAAATGTTTCCCGTCATTTATTTACCGTTTCCTATATATAAGATCGTAATATTTTCTGACGGATATGAAGAATACGAAAAATGTTTTGCCAAATATCAAGCACATGCATGCATAGACTATAGCCAGACTATCAAAATTTGTGAAGGGTCTAAAGTTGTTGACAAAATAAAACGGATTCTCTGGGGAAATCCAGATTTGAATCCAATTGACACCATAAATGTCTAAAACTCATACGGAATTTTCCGGGAGATGGTTGGGCGCCAGGTTCGGAAAAATAACGCTATTCTAAGTTAAAAACGAAATTGGAATGTTCAATAGAGATTCTTCAATTCTAATGGAATTTTATAAACGAATTTAAGGACCAAAGAACCCAGGCAATGATCGAAGATATTTTTGATCAAAAGATAACTCGGAGCATGTTTCTACATGCATCTATTAAGTATGTATAATTAGGGCATTACTTATTTTTCATTGTGAAATTTGAAAAACCAGAGAGAAATCTCACTTCTCAATAATTGATATAATACTCATTGGTATCCGCTCGATATCATCTACCTCCAGGATAAACCCTTTATCCGTTTGTTTCTGCCCAATGAATTCCCGCGGTATTTCAGCCTCTGTATCGTATATGGTGATTGCGATCTTATATGACTCAGTGAACGTCTGATTGGAAACGAGATTCTTCAATGGACCATCCCAGTCATCAGTCGGATAGCCATCCGTAATAAGGACAAAAATATATGAGTTGGAATCCGTGCTTCCGAGAGATTTTACCTGCCAGATCTCCGGTATTTTTTTAAATGCGGCCCCGAGATCTGATTTCCCCCCCGCTTCGAGATCGTTCCATGTATATTCCTGAATATTCTTGAAATTTTGATCAACCCAGCGTGCATCTGTGGAAAATGATAATGCACGCATAAAAAAATTGTGCGCTTTGTAGGTATGCGAAAGGTCAACGATAAGTGGGATTGTTTCCCGAATTACCATATTGATGGAATTGATCTTACCTTTTGCCTTCATAGAATTTGAGCTGTCAAGTACCCAAACAAGATATATATTTGATGCCATGGACCCACCTTTTTTTCTCGTTCTGATACCATTAACCTGTTCCAGGCATATATAATAACCTGTCTTGAAATAATCTGTCCAAAAAATTGGCCATAGAACCAAATTCACAAGGAGCGAAATACTTTTATTGCAAACAAAAAAAAAGTCGACAGATTTATCTTACCAGCTTTCAACATCAATTGGGGTATAATGAAAATAAAATCAGATAAGTACTGGGTACCATGGGTAATATTCTGTGGGTTGGGTTTGATCCTCGCATTTGTTCTTATTTCGATTATCACAATTTTGAAAATGGGTCTCCAGAAAGAGTATGTGGAGATACTTGATACCTTGTTAGGTATTTTTATAATTTGTGGACTGGGACTCATGCTCGTAGAAAAATCCCGGTATATCGGATTTCTCATCGTTGCAATTACAATTCCTTCCCTCGTTTATTTCATGTTTTTCTATGTCAAGATTCTTCCCGAATTTCTTGGAATTGGGATGTGTATCGGTGCGTGTATAACCGGTTTTTGTATCTACAAAATACATTTTGACTGGCTGGCAAAAATATTAAAATATTTAATCGATATTTTCGTCATTATAGCCATTGGCTATACCATTTCAAAAATGTATGAAAATTTTGATGTAATAATGAATACTGGATATCTGCCGTATTTCATTATCGGTATAATAACTGCGATAGGGTTATGGTTTTTCTTTACAAAGAACCTGTTTGCTATCACATCATCGGATGTTTTTGTCTTTGGCCCTACCGGTTCTGGAAAGTCCGTATTTATCGCAGCATTGGGGATGGAAATTGCAAAAAAGCAGGGTTTTTCCAGGTCTTATATCTTTTCCCAGAACCCTGACGCCCCGAGCCGTCTGACCGTAGTTGCGATGGCACGTCGTTTAGCCGCAGGAAATGCAATTGAGGGGAATAGATCTAATGAAATGGCCTATTATGAGTTTCCAGCAAAAAAATGGGGTTTTATTCCCCTGAAGGTCACGTCCCTTGATTATGCCGGATCATACGTTGCCAAAGAAAATATAGATAAAATCTCAAAAATTAATTATAATGCCGAAATCCAGTATTTCTCCCAGGTCCTCAATCGGTCTCCATCAGATTTAAAAGCAGAATTCGGAGATATCCAATTTCTCGTAGATTTTAAAAATAATCACATGGAAGATTTTTACAATAACTTCGATCTCATCGTCCCTGCGTTTGCGTATGCGAGACTGCTGAAAGCGGGAAAAATTATTTTTCTCCTTGATGGCGCCAAAGTCCATTCACTAAACGAGGAAGACGAGAACTGGATTGCCTATATTGAAGGAATTGGACGGCTCATTAATGAATTAGGCGATGAAAAAGACTATGCGTTTGCCATTACCAAAGCCGATTTAATTCCATCAAAGAGTGAAAAACTTTCATTGGGTGAGGAAAAATATCCATCAGTTGGTGATATGATACGATCCTACCCCCCCAATTCAAAGGAAGCTGATAGGTTAGAGAAGAAATATTTCGAACGATTTTTTAAATCAAATCCTGATTTTGCAAATGTCTTTAATGCTATTATGAATGAGCAGTTAATCAAGACAAAGTATGTTGAGGGATTCATGATAAGCGTTGATGCTTCAAAGCGTGACGGAGATAGTATTACAGGATATCATCCCTGGCGAATGGGAAAAATTATTGATTACGTGTTTAAATTTTGAGGTGTATTATGAAGGGAACCCCCGTTTATTATGGATTATATAAGGAAGGTTTTGTTTACAAAGATGGAAATCTTAAGGATTCCCCGGATTACAATAGATTTTCTGACATTATTCAAAAGATCGATCAAAATCAGCGACTCCTACACCTTGAATGGGACGGAAACAATTTTTTTATCGGTGTACAATTCCATTGTTCAAGTGTAGCAATACTCGATGGTCGCCCAGTTCGCGATTCCCGAAGGATGTATTTCGAACAGATACCTTATAGTAAAAATGAACCACCGATTCTACCCCAGATCTTACAACAATTCTATCAACGGGCAAATAAGAAAATAAAGTCCTTCTATTCGGAACGATACGACAAAATTCAAATGAGATTAGCTACATCAAGGGATTTTAATGAGTTTATTTCAGGTTATATCCCAAATCCTTCACCATCTGCCGACAATGAGTTGTCAAAGTATTTTGGAGGAAAAATCCTTTTTAACGAACGGTGCACAGTTCTGTCCAGCGATTTCATCAAAAATATTCAAATGATTACGGATCTATTTGAATTCCTAAAACAAGATAAAAATAAGATTGTATTTATTATCTCGGAATTGGACAATCCTAACGACACCAAACTTGTGTGGGACTTCCTTATCAAAATCCCAGCAAAATACTTAACAAAAAACCAAAACGTTCAGTCATACACCTATAACGCAGATAATCAGACTCTTTCTGAATCCTCTTTTACCCAGGCGGCGTATAAATCTCTCTCTAATTATATCGTTGAAAACAGGTCATTAAACATAAAAATGAAAGATTCCAATACGCCAATAAACAATTTTATCCAGGCCTACCTATCGTCGAAAGACTCATCGAAAATGCCTATGGGTGAACTCTGTAAAAGTAAATTGGGGATATCTATCGCTAAAGAACTCATTATCAAAAAACTGCAAAACAATGAAAAGATTGATTCCGATATCCTCAAGCTTGTGTACACTTCTCTTACGAGCGCAGAACAGGCAGATTTTGGAATAATCCTTCTCGATTATGATTATGACTTCCCCGAACTTTATTCAGGTGCGATAAAAAAACTGATGACTGATCGGGACACGAATTTTTTATCATCTTTTATTCGAAAAGATTTTTCAGAATATCGGAGTTTCCAGACCAATATTGCCAGCACATTCCAAAAGTTACCATGGGACAATGCAAAATTGTGCATTAATGCCCAAATGATTCTTGAAAGAATATTTTCGGACTTCCCTCCCAATACCGTTGGGGAAGGGGGGAAAATATTCACTCGATTACTTTACCAGACACTCAGCGATCACGTAGAAATTGATGATGGGTTTATTTTGAAATATTCGGGAAAAATGAAATTCTTCGATATTACTATACCCAAAATTACAGTCAAATCCGGGGCGAAGACCACTAAATTACGATGGTTTATATTCGGATGGGCCGCATTTGCGGCAGGAATTTTATTTTCATGGTTCTACATCCAGGTTCTCCCATATCTTCTTCAACAATTGAACGGTTTCGTTGATCCTACTATCCAGATCGCGGCTTTGATTTCCGTAATAGTTCTTGTGGTTCTATTGTTTGTCTACAGGAGATTCAAGAAAAAATCCCCGCAAAAATATTCTTGATATTAACCGTTGATATTATACCGGATGTTTACCAAAAAGGAGTTAACTTTTTTTAACCCTCATTCTTTAACTATGCACCTCGCAGTATAGGGGTTACGAGGAGTCTGAAACGTCTTCCAAGGAATCGGACACGTGGCGGATATATTTCGGAGAAGTAATATAGAGTCTCTGACTTGTAATTAATGAGATAAATAATCATGGTATTCTGTGAACATTGTGGAAAAAATATTGCGCCAGGGATCAAACTCTGTGAAAATTGCGGAGCCCCGGTTAACGACCAGCTGCTCTCGCCACCCTCGCCACCTCAAAACAGGTCTGAAACCCGGGAAACACCGGCGGCATACCCCAAACCTATGCCTATTCCCCACATCTATATCGCTGCGGGGGGGTTTATGGTCGTTGTGATCATAATTGCATTCGTGTTGGCATCAGGGGGGGTGTCAGGCATCCCGAACCATATGGTCATACCGATGGTAAAACAAGTTACGACAACTTCAACACCAACCCCGAAAACAACAGTAGCCCCGGTAAAAGATCCTATAATCGGTGCCTGGAGGTTTCTTGAATACGGTGGCAAATACGGTAGCAGTGAGAGTGATACATACCAATTTAAAGCTGATGGTACGTTTGTAAGGAACACGAATTCATTTGGAGAGAAACTCGCAAACTCGGGCACCTGGAGTGTCCAAGGTGGTAATTCATACAGAGGTCTTTATTCTGGAGGGATATCCTTTTATATTTACTATGACCCAGCAAAAAATGCAATCTATGAACCAACCTTCCCTAATGTGCTGTACACTCCAGTGCCTTAAAAAATCCGTATTTATCAGGATTCTCCAACCCGGGGATGACAACATACCATGATCGCCCGCCTATGGCCTGAACCGGACCCCATTGGAATTCCAATAGATCTTAATATTTTAGAGATCGTTTTTTCGAATATCGAATATATTCCATCGGTAGTTATGTATCTCTAACACCTGCAATCAGGGAATATTGCAACATTACCCGATCCAGTATCCAGACAAGTTTTACTGTTTCGTGTTTCCTACCTTTTGTCATTCCAGCCAATAGACAATACTCCTTAATGTCAAAAAAAATGCTATAACCTCAATGAATAATCCAAAAAATAAAAAGACAATCAGATTAAATGGGTTGTTTGGTTTAAAAGGAATACTACCCTTACTCATTTTGTCGGCGGTAGCATAAGCATCATAAATGCCGTAAATCCAGACAACAATTCCTGGGATAATGAAGAAAATCACTCCAATAAATGTTCCAAATAACATTGCTACACCTTTTCCAACCTCTCCATTATAGATTTGACCAAGACCAGGAATGACGAATGAACACAACACTGCAAAACCCGCACTTTTCTCTGCTGAATTTTCAGACTTTGCTGTTGCTGGTTCCTTTATCTTAACTTCACCGGCGTGGGAAATTTCCGGATCAGAATCTTTTCGTCCGGCACTACAAGTTGGACTAATATCGGGCAATGGCATTCTCTCTTATACACATTCGTTCTCTTTGAAGACAATAAGAGTATCTACCCAGTATGAATCACCAGGTATTGTTACGATATTATGAATCTTGCATCGCTCTTGATAGAAGCATTGCCAATCTAAATAATCGATATTTTTTCAATATGAGATATTGCCCCACTCAACTCAAACATAGGTATCAAGAATAACTTGTTGTGATCCACCTTTGAATGTAGCTATTACAATTACACGGTTTTTGCTGCCCGAGGTACCTTGAATGGTAGTCGTCGAACCAACCATTATTCCCAGTGGTTTTATAGGGGTTATGCCATCGACCGTTATACCGAAAGAATTTACCTCACCAATATCCGTCCCTCCTTGGTTAGTGATTATAATGTTCTGATCTTGTTTTTGTGCAGTTACCGCAATGGACTTTGTTGCACTTACATTCCCTGCCGTACCGAATACAAATGCTGCAAGTACTGCTGTTCCAATGATGACGAAAAATACTATTAAAATGAAACCAATTATTGCAAACAATGTCAATGACCCGATTTTTGTAGTTTTACGTTGGATTGCACCGGTGTTAATTTTACTAGCGGTTTTATGGGCCTCATAAATCCCGAATATCCAAACGATTATTCCTGGAATTAAGGAGAATATAACACCAATCAGCGTTCCGATTAGAACCACTATACCTTTTCCAATCTCCCCATTATAGATCTGACCAAGACCAGGAATAAAGAGGGAGTAAAGTGCTGCGGTTCCTGGATTTCTCTCTCCAAATAATTTAGACTTCGGCGTTACTGGTCCCTGTATCCTAATCCCGCAAGAAGGACAAATTTCAGCATTCGAGTATTTCAGTTCTGCACCACAATTTCTGCAAAATGTGGAAGGCAGGTTAGTTGGTTCTGCTAATCGCATCCCACAACCCGGGCAAAAATTTTGTGAGGATGCTATTAATTTAATTCCACAATAACGGCAATTATCTTTTAATGGTGTCGATAAGGGGCTGACAGGTTGTTGTATGGTTGACTCTTGTCCTTCTTTTTTTGGCGATCTCTCAATATTCTCGGTTGTGAGGTTCTCTTTAACATCCCGGATTGCTTCATAACATTTCATCGCCTCTTCTGTCTTCCCCAGCTTATTCAAGGCTAATGCTTTATTGTATAAAATATCTAAATTGTTTGGGTCAAGTTCAAGGCCTTTATTGTAAAAGGAGATCGCTGAATCATAATTCCCCTGTTTAAATTGGGTATTCCCCTGGTTTTTCCAGGATATGACTTCATCAGGTTTATTTGGTGCATCTGGTTTTACCGCTTTCCACCCTTCAACCAGGATTCCAACTAATAAAATAAAAAATATTGTCCCCCAAAGAATACCGGGTACATTTTTAGATATGGTGGCCCAATTACCAATAATAGCTCCGATAATCGCAAGGATAATTATCGAGCCACAACAGATCCCTACCCCTGTTTTAGTATCCTTAGATATAGCCATGATGATTAAAATCTAACTCCTATTGTCAATCCCGATTATGGTAAAATCCTTGGATAATTTCCTCGGATGAAATAATCTAAATAAATGTTGCGTCTTTCTGATTGATATCAATTATTGTATGGTCAGGACTTGCACACTTGGTAATGAAGGCCGACAAATATGAGATCGTTTCTGACCTGCAATCAGTGACTTTCATTTTCTGAATTTTAATGCTTTCACTCCTTCACTAACATATATCACTCTACCGATAGGAGGAGAATCAGATATAATTTTTTTACCTGACATGGAAATACAATAGTTGATTTACTATTCAAAATTCATTTTTATGCTCTACTCTTGGTTATTTTCTTAAATTTAAATTAGTGGCCATTTGGAATCGTAGTTTATAAAACACATTAATCGGTCTCCGTTTTTGGCGTGCCAATTGCATACAGGTTGTTACTATAACTTCCGACATAGACGACACCGTTTGACACCGCAGGTGATGAATCCACAACACCTCTCGTCCTGAACTGCCACTTCTCCTTTCCCGTCAACGCATCGATAGCATACAGGTTCCCATCCAGACTCCCGACATAGACGAAACCGTTCGACACCGCTGGCGATGACCAGACAGAGCTTCCCGTCTTGAACCGCCACAAATCAGAATTTGTTGGCACAGTTCCATCATTGTTAAAAATGCCCGTGTGTTCGGCGTTGGAGCGGAACATTGTACCAGCTGCGGAAACACTTTTAAATTCCTGACTACTTCCAGAGCCTGTTGTAACAGAGGTAGTAGCGGTCGTTTAACCGCTACTTTCTTGCACTCGCCCTAATAGAGTGACCATTCATCACAGGAGCTTCCGTTCGGGAAGGTGCAAGAGCCGTATTCTTCTCCAGTTGCATCCGTCTTGATATCAGTCTTACCGCTGATCTGGCCACAGTATAAAGATGCAGGGTTGGCGATTCCTATTCCATTCTTAACTGGTGCAACATTTGTTGCCATGACGGTTATAATCGGTTGGGTTGTGGGTACCCCAGGAATATAACAGGGGATATTACTCCCACCCCGGGAGATGAGTTGGGGTCTCCGATGGAAGGACGTGAATAAAACCAGTGATGGTTTTTGTACTGTTATTATTATACGAATTTATCACACGTAAGGTAACGTTATAGATACCTGGCTCAGTGTAGGTCATCACCGGATCGCGCAAAGTCTTTATACCTGGGTTTACTGAGGACCCAAAGTCCCACTGCCAAGCAACGGGCGGTGCACAGGACGAATTATCATAAAAATTCACTTGGAGTGGTGCCGGACCTTCGATGGGGGTCGCCCTGAAATCAGCATGCGTCATGTTCGGGTAAAAACAAGTGGGATTGCTCGCTGAAATATATTGCCCAGCTCCTGCATAAGATGCCTCGAGAGTTGTTTTTGCACTACCCTGGCCACCGGTTGACGGATTATTCGGCGCAGGACGTGTCACTATGTCAGGATTGCGCACTATTACCGGACTCTTCATAGTTTCAACATTACTCCCCCCTGCGTTGACCGAAGTAAGAGTAATCGAATAACTCCCTGCTATAGGGTATGTATGCGTATAACTGGTCTTCAGGGTATCATTCAACTGCTGACCATCGCCAAAATCAAGCACGATATATTGTGGGGCACCCCCTACCGAATTGAATATTGGGTATACGGTCACGGTATGAGGTGCGATACCATCAGTTGATGTAACCGTGAACTCAATTTTAGGTGCCTTAACTCCAGCTTTATATCCCTGGCTACCTGTAGGAACAGGCATTGTTATTGTTGTTGCTAGTGTACTAGGCGATGTTGTTATCGAAGTTGATGAGACTCCTCCAATTGCATACAGGTTGTTATCCAAACTTCCGACATAGACGACCCCATTCGACACCGCAGGTGATGAATCCACAATTCCTCCCGTTTGGAACCGCCACTTCTCCTTCCCCGTTACTGCATCAATTGCATACAGGTTGGTATCACCACCCCCAACATAGACGACACCGTTCGACACTGCAGGCGATGAAGATACCCCCCCACCTGCCGTCGGGAACTGCCATATCTGCTTTCCCGCCAACGCATCGATAGCATATAGGTTGTTATCATAACTTCCGACATAGACGATACCATTCGAAACCGCAGGCGATGACCACACAGTTCCGCCCGTTTTGAATTGCCACTTCTCCTTCCCAGTCAACGCATCGATAGCATACAGGTTGTTAGTATAACTTCCGACATAGACGACACCGTTTGACACCGCAGGTGATGAATCCACAACACCTCTCGTCCTGAACTGCCACTTCTCCTTCCCAGTCAACGCATCGATAGCATACAGGTTACTATCATGACTTCCGACATAGACGATACCATTCGAAACCGCTGGCGATGAAGACACCCAACTTCCCATCTGGAACCGCCACTTCTCCTTCCCCGTTACTGCATCAATTGCATACAGGTTGGTATCACCACCCCCAACATAGACGACGCCATTCGACACTGCCGGCGATGAAGACACAGAATTTCCCGTTTTGAATCGCCACTTCTCCTTCCCCGTCAACGCATCGATAGCATACAGGTTACTATCATGACTTCCGACATAGACGATACCATTCGAAACCGCAGGAGATGAATCCACAGTTCCGCCCGTCTGGAACCGCCACTTCTCCTTCCCCTTTAAAGCATCGATAGCATACAGGTTACTATCATCACTCCCGAAATAGACAACACCGTTCGACACTGCCGGCGATGAATACATACTATAACCGGACGTAAAGTATTTTCCGCCCGTTTTAAACCGCCATAACTCAGTATTAGTTGGCACAGTTCCACCATTGTCAAAAACGCCCGAGTGTTCAGCGTTGGCACGGAACATCGTGTCGGCTGCAACAGCAGAGGGGATGATAATTGGAGCAGGAAACGGCGTGAGAGATCCGGTGAATTGAGAAATCGCCAACACCGAGGTGAGGATGATCACTACAAGAATTGCGGCGAGGATAACGGGTTTTTGTATGATTGACTTTTGTCCTTCTTTTTTTGGCGGTATTTCAATATTCTCGGTTGCGGGGTTTTCTTTTATATTCCGGATTGTTTCATAACATTCCATTGCCTCTTCTGTTTTCCCCAGCTTATCCAAGGCCAATGCTTTATTGTATAAAATATCTATATTGGTTGGGTCAAGATCAAGGCCTTTGTTGTAAAACGAAATCGCCGACTCAAAATTTCCTTGTTTGAATTGAGAACAGCCCCTCTCTTTCCAGTACGTGACTTCATCTTGTTTATTTCGCACATCTGGTTTTACCGCTTTCCACCCTTCATAGAGGATTCCAATTAATAAAAATACAAATATTGTCTCCCAGAGAATACCAGGAAAATTTTTATCTATGGCTTCCCAATTGACAATAATAGCTCCGATAATCGCAAGGAGAATTAACAAGCCACAACAGATTACTATCCATTTTCTAGTTTCCTTCGATATAGCCATGATGATTAAAACCTTAACTCCTATTTCTGTCGCCATTAGGGCAAAATCCCTAGAAAATTAAATCTGATGAAATAATTTTAATAAACGTTTCCTCTTTCTGATTGATATCATTTATCTCTAAAATATCAAGTTAAAGGTATGGAAAGTTGTCTTTAACCTTGTTTTTACGAGTTGATTGCCTTGAACGGGACTATCTGGTCGTAGATCTTGACTTTTCCTACGGTTGGATCGGTTACCCAGATTTCTACTCTGTTCCGATCTGTACTGCATGGGAATGATACGAATTGTCCCACGTGAAATGGTGGCAGCATCCTGTCCTGCTGTGAAGTCCCATCCGGCTTCGTGAAGGTAACGTCTACGCGGGAATCGAAGTACATGCCATTTCCTCCCCGGAGTGTCACTTCCATGTGGGGAGGCAGGGTATTCCCATCACCATATACTATGAAATCAAGCATGTAATCAACAGGGAGCATTTGTGTGGGTCCCGGGGTACCCATCCCGACCTGCGGAACGGTTTGTACCGGTGCCGTTGTCTGGGGGACAACGGGTGTTGCAACCTGAGGCATTGCATTCTGCGTATATCCTGCGGCTAATGTGGTTGTTGCAATACCTGGCGATGTCGTTGTTGATGAGACTCCTCCAATTGCATACAGGTTATTATCCTCACTCCCGAAATAGACGACACCGTTTGACACCGCAGGAGATGAAGACACAGTTCCGCCCGTCTTCAACTTCCACTTCTCCTTGCCCGTCACCGCATCGATAGCATACAGGTTGCTATCCAAACTCCCGACATAGACGATACCGCTCGACACCGCAGGCGATGAATCCACAATTCCTCCCGTCTTGAACCGCCACTTCTCGTTCCCCGTTACTGCATCAATAGCATAC
>Ga0194039_1000509_pt1 | contig 23193 bp, 20 predicted proteins | sample JunL228m_MetaG_FD_148679 | JGI IMG/M metagenome (GOLD analysis project Ga0194039, IMG submission 148679) | Anoxic zone freshwater microbial communities from boreal shield lake in IISD Experimental Lakes Area, Ontario, Canada - Jun2016-L227-8m | ecosystem: Environmental > Aquatic > Freshwater >... | reverse complement strand
ACCGCGACGCGGGCGAAGAGAACGCACGAGAGCTGTGCCGTTTCATCCTTCAGGGTGAAGTAAATGTGACCGGAAGCCTGGCGACGAAAATTGGAGATCTCACCCTCGACCCAGATCATTCCGATTCCTACTTCCAGCAAACTGGTGATGCGGTGAGTCAGCTCCCCCACACTCAGAACCTTGGGCCTCTCTGGCTCTGCCTCGATCACTTTAGCGTCAGGTTTAGCGTCGGGAATAGTATGCTTATGGTGAAGCTTATGTTCTTTTGCAGCAGCCCCTTCCTTCTTGGGAACTTTGCCTGATTGTGCAGGAACCAGCCTCGGCAGGATCATTCCCATGTCGAACCCCAGCTGCTCGGAATTCTTGACGTTACGGCGCGCCATTTTCAGACAAGTTGCTTCCTCAGACCGACAAGCAGCCTTGCGAGACGCTTCGGGATATCAAGCTCCTCCAACAGATCCTGCCTTACCACAGGATCAGCAATGAGTGTCGAGGCCACCAGATCAGTGATCACCCCGACATTGGTAATCTGACAAAGGTAGTCTTCAAACTGTGAAGGAAGTTCCATTCCCTGTTCCTTGAAGCGGGCGCAGAGAGCATGGAGTTGGGTGATCTGAAGAGTGGTCTCCTCCGCGCCCTCCTCATGGTGATCGATACTCTGGAGAGGCTCGATACGGGCCGTCCGATAGGGCTCGGTCTGCTGCCATCCAGTGATCTTCACACGACTCACTCCCTGCAGAATCAGATTGGACGTTCCATCAGCATTGCGAATACAGGCCCTGATCAAGCCGGCTCCAGCAACTTCCTCCACCAGATGCTCCTCCTGGTTCTTGGGCATGGCCAAAGCCAGCAAACGGTCGCCTCCAAGAGATGTCTCCAGCATCGAGCGATAGCGCGGCTCAAAGATATAAAGCGGAAGCAGGGCATTGGGAAAAAGAGTCACACCGGGCAACACCATCACGGGTAGCGTGACGGGAAGTTCCTCTATGTTCTCCTTGGGCACGGAATGCATACTACGCAATCAATCCCCGGGCATAAACCCCAAATCGTTGGTTTTCCGTGAAAGCACCCTGCGGGTCACTTTCTGATGGACGCGCGGAGCAAGAGATTGCATCCTTCATGGCCCGTCATCTCGTGATGGGAAAACAACGGGTAGGTACCGAAGTGGCCAAACGGGGCGGACTGTAAATCCGCTGGCATCGCCTTCAGTGGTTCGAATCCACTCCTGCCCACCATCTCTAAAAGCCGATAAAATGAGGCTCTAGGGGTGATGTGGTGTTTTCGATGAATTTTTTAGGGTCAAAAAAATCTTTCCACAATCTTTCCACGGATTTTTAGGGATAGTGCTCAAAAGCCCCCTTTTTTAATGAATTCCGAGGCAACAGCCACAGCCTTCTTTAGGGCAGTGCCAGTCACCTCAGCTGGATTTACAGAAAAATTCCTGTTTTTGATTTCCAAAAAGACAGAGAAACCACTGGATGAAACATCTCCCGCGGCCCTCCTGTTCTGAGGCATCTCTCCCCTTTCCTTCAATCAATCCTTTATTTGACACAAATCATGGGTATTATTTGTGTCAAATAAATCATGCCAAAACATCTGCAATCCACTGATAAAAAGATACTTGACCGCATCTACGGTCACGGTAGGGGGTGGGTATTCACTCCGATACATTTTTCCGAGCTAGGAAGTCGCAATGCCATTGCCTCGGCCTTGAAGCGTCTCAAGGCGGCTGACACAATCCGTCAACTCGCTCGCGGTCTCTACGATTACCCCGTCAACGACCCCGATCTTGGTCCGATTGCTCCATCCGCAGATGCCATCGCACGCGCTCTTGTTGTGCGTGATGGCATCCGCCTTCAGCCCTCCGGTGCCTATGCAGCAAACCTCCTCGGACTCTCCGAGCAGGTTCCCTCGCGCATTGTCTTTCTTACCGATGGCCCCGCGCGAAAAGTCCGTATTGGCAAACAGGAAATCATACTCCAGCACACCACACCTCGAAACATGGCTACAGCGGGCCGCAAGAGTGGCACGATCATCCAAGCACTCCGTTACCTAGGCCGCGACCAAGTTGACGATCTCACCCTCTCCATCCTAGCCCGTCAAATCAACCAGGCTGACTACACCCTCATCCAGAAAGATCTTCGCTATGCTCCCGCCTGGATTGTGTCGCTTCTCTCCTCCATCACCAAACTACCAGCCTGAGATCTCATGAATAAATTTCTCCAGCTTCCCGAGATCCGCCGCCGCTCCGCTTTCCTTCAAGTCAATGAGCAGATCGGCTTGCAGGCTCTCAGCGTCGAGAAAGATTTCTGGGTCTGCTGGACCCTCCGCGAACTCTTCACCCTCCCCTCAATTTCCAACCATCTCACCTTCAAGGGAGGCACCTCCCTTTCAAAGGCATGGCAGCTCATCCACCGATTCTCTGAAGACATCGACCTTGTCGTGGACAAAGAACTTCTTGGATTTGGCGGCGACAAAGCTCCCGATCGTGCCACAAGCAATAAGCAACGCAAAGCACGCCTCGAAAAACTCAAAGAGAGCAGCCGCATTTGGGTCCAACAAACCCTCCAACCCTTGCTTGCAGCTCAACTACAAGCAACCCTTGGCAACTCCCCTTGGAAACTGGAAGTCGATCCCGATATGCAGGATGGGCAGTGCCTCCTCTTCCATTACCCCTCCCTCTTTTCCTCAACCACCGCAGGCTATGTCCGTCCTGTCGTCAAAATAGAACTCGGAGCCCGTTCCGATGACTGGCCCTCCGAAACCAAGTCGATCCAGCCCTATGTGACCGAACTCTTCCCCCAACTAGACTCGGAAGCCTCCTTCTCCGTCACCGTCCTTTCGGCAGAACGCACCTTCTGGGAAAAAGCCTGTCTTCTCCACGAAGAAACCTTCCGTCCCGCCGAAAAACCCCGCAAGCTCCGCATGGCCCGCCACTACTACGATCTCTACTGCCTCATTCAGGCAGGGGTTGCAACCCGAGCACTCAACGACATGGATCTCTTCAAGCGGGTAGCAAGTCACCGTGAAATCTTTTTTCAATACTCCTGGGTTGATTATTCCTCCCACAAGCCGGGCACCTTCCGTCTCCTCCCACCATCAGAACACCTAGCAACATGGCGAACGGATTATCAGGACATGCTTGGCCCAATGTTCTTTAGCGATCCGCCCACCTTCGAAGCCCTCATGAACGCAGTCGGAGATTTCGAGAAGAGCTTCAATGCTACCGTACTCTCCTGATCCCAAGGAGATACCTGACGCCGTCTAGCAGAGTCGAACAGCGAGAGCGTAGCAAGACTATGAAGGCATTTCCGTTTCCTTCTCGGGCGCGGAAGAAGCTATGAGCAACAGTCCCGCAGGGTCGTAGCGGAATAATTTCTTCCGATTGGTTTTCTTTACTCTTACACGCTTCTGCCTCGTCATTAGAGAGATTCCTGATTAAACACTCTTGATCTCCATGGCGCGAAAATCCTCCACTTCATCCAAGGACTCATCCGCCAACCTAGGGTTTGAAGCCAAGCTCTGGCTCGCCGCCGATAAGCTCCGCAACAACATGGATGCTGCTGAGTATAAGCATGTCGTCCTCGGACTCATCTTCCTGAAGTACATCTCTGACAGCTTCGAGGAGCATCATGCCAAGCTCATCGCCGGAGAGGGTGAATACGCCGGGGCTAATCCCGAGGACAAGGACGAGTACCTAGCTGCAAATGTCTTCTGGGTTCCGAAAGAGGCTCGCTGGTCTTTCCTTCAGGCCAATGCCAAGCTGCCGACGATCGGCAAGCTCGTTGACGACGCCATGGTTGCCCTCGAACGGGACAACCCCCGCCTCAAGGGCTCTCTGAACAAAAATTACGGTCGCGCCGACCTCGATAAAAACCGCCTCGGCGAGCTCATCGACCTCATTGGCTCCATCCAGCTTGCCGATGCCGCTAGTCGGTCTAAGGACCTCCTCGGACGTGTCTTCGAGTATTTCCTTACCCAGTTTGCTAGCGCCGAGGGGAAGAACGGCGGTCAGTTCTACACCCCCTCCTGCGTCGTCCACCTCCTCGTCGAGATGGTCGCCCCATACAAGGGACGCATCTACGACCCCGCCTGCGGCTCCGGTGGCATGTTCGTCCAGAGCGAGAAATTCGTGGAATCCCACGGCGGCAAGCTGGGCGACATCAGCGTTTACGGTCAGGAGAGCAACCCCACCACTCGTCGTCTCGCCATCATGAATCTCGCCCTCCGGGGCATCGAGGCGGACTTCGGACCCGAGCACTCCGACACCTTCCGCCGACCACTCCACCCCGACCTTCGGGCCGACTTTGTCCTTGCCAATCCCCCCTTCAACGACTCCGACTGGTTCCGCAAAGACGACGACGTCCGCTGGCAGTACGGCGTCCCACCGAAGGGGAATGCGAACTTCGCCTGGGTCCAGCACTTCATCCACCACCTCGCTCCGAACGGCATGGCCGGCTTCGTTCTCGCGAATGGCTCCATGGCCTCTAACCAATCCGGAGAGGGAGAGATCAGGAAAGCCCTCATCGAGGCTGACCTCGTCGACTGCATGGTCGCACTCCCGGGCAAACTTTTCTACAGCACCCAGATCCCAGTTTGCCTCTGGTTTCTGACTAGGAGAAAGAACGACGTAAAGCGCCGCGATCGCCGCAAGGAAACCCTCTTCATCGATGCCCGGAAGATGGGCACCCTCGTTGATGCCGCACATCGGGAACTAAGCGATACCGACCTCGAGAAAATCTCTTCCACCTACCATGCATGGCGTGGAGAGGGTGGTAGTTACGAGGATGTTGCCGGCTTCTGCAAATCCGCCACCACCGCTGAGATCGCCGCACATGGTCATGTTCTCACACCGGGACGCTACGTCGGAGCTGAGGAAGTCGAGGATGATGGCGAACCCTTCGAGGAGAAAATGTCCCGCCTCATTGCCGAGTTGAACGCCCAGTTCGTTGAGTCAGCTCGACTCGAGCTGGCCATCAAAGTCAACCTGAAGGGACTTGGGTATGGCGGCTAAAGTGCAAGTCGAGACTATACCTCTCTCGAAGACCACCAAGTTCATCGTGGACAACCGTGGGAGAACAGCACCAACAGCTAAATACGGAATCCCTTTGATTGCCACAAACTGCATTTCGAATAACCGGCTTTACCCATCATACGAAAATCTACGTTTTGTTTCTAAAGAGACTTACGAAAATTGGTTCCGTTCTCATCCTCAGCCTGGCGATATAATTCTGACCAACAAAGGCAGCCAGAACGGAGCAATTTGCTTAGTTCCTGACCCGGTTGATTTTGTCATCGCTCAAGACATGGTAGCGCTCCGAGCCAACGAGAAGGTTATCGATCCACTTTTTCTATTTGCGTCCCTTCGATCGGCAGATGTTCAGCGGGAAATCAAAAATCTAGATGTCAGTGGAGTTATTCCTCATTTCAAGAAAACGGACTTTGATAAGTTGCATCTGCCTTATCCTGCCCGAGGTGTTCAGGAGGCTATTGGACGTATTTATTTTGATTTCAGTGCAAAGATCGAGTTGAACCGGCGGATGAATGCCACCCTCGAGGCCACTGCCCGAGCTCTCTTCCAGAGCTGGTTCGTCGACTTCGACCCCGTCCGGGCAAAGCTCGACGGCCGCCAACCTTCCGGCATGGACGCTGCCACCGCAGCCCTCTTCCCCGACTCCTTTAAGCAATCCTCACTCGGCCATATCCCCAATGGGTGGAGCGTAAAACCGCTGAGTGAGTTGGTAGAAGTGGTTAAAGGTCGTTCATATAGCAGCGAGGAGCTTGCCGACTCAAAGACCGCCCTCGTGACACTAAAATCCTTCCTTCGAGGAGGAGGTTACCGCGCTGATGGATTGAAACCATTCACAGGAGATTACAAACCCAACCAGAGAGTCACTGCTGGCGATCTAATTGTCGCTTTCACAGATGTAACTCAAGCAGCAGACGTAATCGGAAAACCGGCACTTGTCCGAAGTGACGAGCGTTTCGAGACGCTGGTCGCTTCTTTGGATGTCGGGATTGTTCGTCCAAAGGCTGAGGGCGTATCAACCACATTTCTTTACTGTCTGTTTCTAACCGAGGCATTCCAGTCTCACACCTACGCGCACTCAACAGGGACGACCGTTCTTCACCTCAGTCCTGCGGCTATACCATCTTTCGAGTGCGCAATTCCCAACATGGAACTCGCTACAGAATTTGAACGGAGTGCTGAACCACTGTTCAAACTCATTGACGAAAACGCCAAGCAATCCCGCACCCTCACCGCTCTCCGCGACACCCTCCTCCCAAAACTCCTGAGCGGGGAGTTGAGCGTGTCGGTTTTGGAAAACGCGGAAAGGAAGGACGTACGATGACCACGAAGAAACAGAACCAGACTAGAAAGAAGCCCGCACGGTCGATTCTCCAGATGACTGCAACGCAAGCACGGGCGTTCCTGCTGAAGCCTGAGAGCTACTGCGGAATAGACCTGCCGGTTTACTTCACTTTCGCACGCGTGCTTTCATCGGTGACTAAAGAGCTTTCCGGCAAGGCTCTTTCATCAATGTCATCGAAACCGCGCGACCACGAGGGCGTGAACTATTCAATGCTATCGAACAAGGATGGGCGTCACGCTTGGCGGCCGCTTCAACTCGTTCATCCTGCACTTTACGTTTCGCTCGTCCAAAAACTCACCGAGCCCGTGCATTGGAAAGTGATTCGAGACCGATTCAGAGAATTCCAGAAGTCAGCAAACTTGAAGTGCCTCAGTATTCCGATTGAGGCCTCGACCTCGCAAAAAGACAAGGCCGCACAGATTCTCAACTGGTGGCAAGGAATCGAGCAGGGTTCGATTGAATTCGCTCTCGACTACAACTACGCGTTTCACGCCGACATCACTGACTGCTATTCGGCGATCTACACACACTCGATTGCGTGGGCTGTTCACGGCAAAGCGAACGCCAAAGCCGCACGCAACGACAAGACCCTCATTGGAAACATCATCGACTCCCACATTCAGGACATGCGACATGGGCAGACCAATGGAATTCCTCAAGGCTCGACGCTAATGGATTTTATTTCCGAGCTGGTGCTAGGTTATGCCGATCTAGAATTAAGCAGCCGATTGAAGGATGACGGAATCACGGAGTTTCGCATTCTACGCTACCGCGACGATTATCGCATATTCGTTCAGAACCCGCAAATTGGTGAATCAATCTTGAAATGTTTGACTGAGGTGCTGATTGATCTCGGCCTGAAGCTAAACGCGTCGAAGACGACCAGTTCTCAGCTCATGGTCAGCAATGCGATCAAGCCGGACAAGCGGGCTTGGCTGAGAGGTAGGCAAGGAGACGCAAACCTCCAAAGGCATCTGCTCGTTATCCACGCTCACGGACACGATTTTCCGAATGCTGGCAGCCTCACGGTTTCCCTTGCTCATTTCCACGAACGCCTCAGCGCGACGAAACGCATTAGTAATCCGCTTGTGTTGATCAGTATCGCAACGGACATCGCATACCACAGCCCGAAGGCTTTTCCCGTGTGTTCGGCAATCATCAGCAAGCTCCTGAGTGTACTACCGAACAAGGCAGCGCGAAAGGATGCGATACAAAAGATTCACGCCAAACTCTCGCAGCTTCCCAATACGGGACATATGGAAGTTTGGCTCCAACGAATCAGCCATTCGTTTGTCCCTAAACTGGGTTATAAGGAATCCCTGTGCCGGTTGGTGAAGGGTGATTCAGTTGCACTTTGGAACAATGACTGGATTACCTCTGCGATACTCAAGACGGCAGTCGATTCTACAAAGATCGTGAACAAGGCGAAGCTCCGGTCGCTCAAACCAATCGTCAGACCCAAGGAAATCGAACTATTTGCTTCAGAACGTTACTGAGATGAGCCTCAACGAATCCCATGTAGAAGCCGCCGCCCTCGAATGGTTCGAGGAACTGGGCTATGTGGTCGGGCACGGGCCGGACATTGTTCCTTGTGAACCGGCACAGGGACTCGGCACCAGTGTTGAGGGAACTTGGTTTTGGTATGAGTCCTGGCTGGAGCAGGTCAGGGAGCACTGCAAGGCAAACGCCCAACATTTCAAGTGACGAACGAAACAGAACTAATTCACTTTCCCGCCCATATTATGGACATCGCAGCAATTAATAAAGTAGCTTCAGACCTCATCAATCACTGTCTAACCCTTACGCTTCGACTCACAAGACTCGACGAGGGAGATCGCAGCCCTGTCGGCGCAGCCAGTGGTTTCTTGGTCTCCTTAGAAGGCTCGACCTATTTAATCTCAGCCGGGCACGCTCTCGCCAAAGGTGTGTGGGTAATAGAAACCGACATGATCGTTGAGAGCGAGTGCCGGACTGCGTGTATTCCCGTGAACGGTGCTTGGATTATCAAACGCCTCACTTTCGGAAAGTCGGAGTTGGAAAGCGTGGATGTCAGTTGGGCGAAGATTGACTTGGAGGAATTTCAAAAGGGGGTCCGCGTACACAAGCAAATATCCGGAAAGCCCTTCGAATTCATGGTATATCAAGGCGCATTTGGTGAAACACCCCAGCCTCAAACCACATACATTTACGCTTCACAAAACCGGGTTGTGATTTTTGAAGCTTTGGGGAAGCGCCATCTAGAAAGGCAGCCATCTTACGAACTGGAACTGGAATACACTGGAAGGAAAACCAGGCAGGGGCTTTTCGTTTTCTCGATCCCGGAACACAAAGGCCATCCGCACTACAAAGGAGCAAGTGGTGCACCAATTATCGATCCTACAGGCCAGATCTTCGCTATTTTGGTTGGAGGCTGCGAGATTAGCAACGAACTGTATGGGTACCCTCTTTGGGATGTACCCAATTTGATCCGCATTGGCGAGGAATCTCTAAAACGCTGATAGATGACCCTCAACGAATCCCATATCGAGGAGGCCACGCTGGAGTGGCTTGCTGAGTTGGGCTATGTCCTCGGGCACGGGCCTGACATGGCTCCAGGGGAAACTGCCTCCGAGAGGGAGTCCTTCTCTGATGTGATACTCAAGGGGAGATTGCGTGAGGCAATCTATCGGCTGAATCCTTCAATCCCCGAAGAGTCCCGAGAGGAAGCTTTCCGAAAAGTCCTGCTACATGAGACGACCTCACTAATCGGAAATAATCGATCCTTCCACCATCTGCTCAGAGATGGAGTGCCGGTAGAATACAAACGCCCTGATGGCTCGATTGCCGGAGATCGGGTTTGCTTGGTGGATTTCGCCGATGTGCAGGTAAACGACTGGCTGGCGGTCAACCAGTTTACCATCATCGAAGGACAACATAATCGTCGGCCCGACATCATCCTTTTCCTGAATGGTCTGCCTCTGGCCGTCATTGAGCTCAAAAATGCCGCCGATGAGGATGCCACCATCTGGAGTGCTTTCTCTCAGCTTCAGACCTACAAGGCGGAAATCCCCTCGTTGATGAACTACAACGAGGTGCTTGTAGTTTCTGATGGGCTCTAGGCGAGGATTGGTTCACTCACAGCCAATCAGGAATGGTTCAAGGTTTGGCGCACCATTGATGGAGAGACAGAGGCTCCAAAAACATCTCTGGAACTGGAGGTGCTCATTCGCGGGGTCTTCGACCGAAGTCGTTTCCTTCAACTACTCCAACATTTTGTCGTCTTTGAAGAAGATCCGGACAGTGGGGCTCTCCACAAGATTATCGCCGGGTATCATCAGTTTCATGCGGTGAATGCCGCCGTGCTGGAAACTGTTCGTGCCAGTGGAATGGCCGAGGAGGGGCGTACCAAGGAAGAACTTGGTAGCTATTGGGCGGGGCGGATGAATGAGGGAAAACCCGGAGACCGTCGTGCCGGTGTCGTCTGGCATACTCAGGGGAGCGGTAAGAGCTTCACGATGCTTTTTTTCGCTGGATGCATTGCCCGACATCCCGCGATGCAGAATCCTACCATGGTGGTGTTGACCGACCGAAACGATTTGGATGACCAACTCTTCGGTCAATTTCAGCGTTGTCATGAAATTCTGGGCCAGATGCCAGTTCAGGCAGAAAGTAGGGAACATTTGAGGGAATTGCTGAACCGTGCGAGCGGCGGAGTCATTTTCACCACAATTCACAAATTTGCCTCGGAAGCTGGAAACGGCATCGGTGCAGCCCTTTCGCAACGCCAGAACATCATCGTCATCGCTGATGAGGCTCACCGGAGCCAATACGATCTCATTGACGGCTTTGCTCGTGACATGAGGGATGCGTTACCACGCGCCTCATTCATTGGATTCACCGGAACTCCGGTTGAGAAAGCAGATGCTAACACGCGGGCCATTTTCGGAGATTACATCAGTATCTACGACATCCAGAGAGCCGTTGCGGACAAGGCCACCGTCCCGATTTATTACGAAAGCCGAATCGCCAAGTTGGGACTGAATGCTGCTGAGCTTCCAACCCTTGATGCAGAGTTTGAGCAAATCACCGAAGGAGAGGAGGAACGGACACGCCTCCAACTTCAAACCAAATGGGCTGCCCTGGAGGCATTGGTTGGAGATCCAAAACGCATCGAACTCGTGGCGAAGGATTTGGTCACCCACTTCGAAAAACGACTGGAGGGGATGAATGGGAAGGCGATGGTCGTCTGCATGAGTCGCCGCATTTGTGTGGAACTCAACAATGCTATCCTGAAGTTGCGTCCCGATTGGGCCAGTGCCAAGGATGACGATATCGAGGAGGAGAAGGGAAAAGTGTGTGTGGTCAAGGTGGTGATGACCGGTAGTGCCAGTGATGGCCCGGAATGGCAGCAGCATATCCGCAACAAAGAGAAGCGGAGGAAGCTCGCCAACCGTTTCAAGGATAGCAAAGACCCTTTCCGCATCGTGATTGTTCGGGATATGTGGCTGACGGGCTTTGATGCTCCCTGCCTGCACACAATGTATGTGGATAAGCCGATGAGAGGCCATGGCCTGATGCAGGCCATTGCACGGGTAAATAGGGTCTTCCGGGATAAACCGGGTGGGCTCATTGTCGATTACCTGGGACTGGCAGACCAACTTAAACATGCCTTGGCAATCTATACGGAGAGTGGAGGCAAAGGAGATCCAACCTACGACACACGGAAAGCCATTGCCCTCCTTCTGGAAAAGCATGGCATCGCCTGCGACATGCTGCATGGGTTTGACTGGTCGAAGTGGAGAACAGGAACTCCCAAGGAACAGCTTTCTCTAATTCCGGCGGCACAGGAACATATTCTGGAACAGGAGGAGGGCAAAAAACGCTTTGTGCAACTTGTCTCCGATATTTCCAAAGCATTTGCCCTATGTGCTGCCAGTGACGAAGCCACAGCGATCCGTGATGACATCGCATTTTTTCAGACCCTCCAGACGGCATTGAACAAGCAGGAGAGCAAGAGTGGGAGAACTCCCGACCAGCTCGATGCTGCAGTTCGTCAGCTCGTTTCAAAGGCCATCGTCACCGATGGTCAGGTCATTGATGTCTTTACTGCGGCAGGGCTTTCCAAGCCGGACATCAGCATTTTATCAGACCAGTTCCTCACGGAAGTCCGGGGACTCAAATACAAGAATGTTGCCGCCGAGCTTCTGGAAAAATTACTCAAAGATGAAATCAGGGGACGCTCGAAGCGGAACTTTGTGCAGGCCCAAAACTTCAGCGAGAAGCTCAAGCAAAGCCTCAATGCCTATCACAACCGGGCCATCTCCACGATGGAAGTTATCGAGGAGCTCATTAAGTTGGCCAAGGAGTTAGATTTGGAAACCAAGAGGGGTGTCGATTTGGGACTGACCGATGACGAGGTAGCTTTCTACGATGCCCTGGCTGCCAATGAATCTGCTGTTCGAGCTATGGGGAATGACCAACTCAAGGTTATCGCCACTGAACTCATCACTCAGGTTCGCAAGAGCACAACCATTGACTGGACTCTACGGGAGAGTGCTCGTGCCAGAATCAGGGTCATCGTGAAACGCATTCTGAATAAATACGGCTATCCTCCTGACCTCCAGGATGAGGCGGTGAAGACCGTCCTCCAACAGGCTGAGCTGCTTTGTGCGGAGATCGTGTAACCCAACTCTTGTTGATTTTCAACAAGGGCAGTTTTCCAATCACACACAGTCTCTCGTTACAAAAGAAATCGCCTCCCATAGGTTCAACCCATGACAGGCGATCAGTAATCCCAACTCAGCTTTCTCAGACAAGGAGACCCGCCGGAGATACCGGAAATCCATTCCAGATTTTTCCATCGAGGAGTCTCCCAGCAAAGGCCGGTCTAGCGGTCCCCCATTGTTTAAAATGGAAAGGGATTCCCCTCCTCAAGCATTGGTCCCTCACCCCACGGGCCCATTTAGGATCCAAGAGGCGATAGCCAGCTCCCGATTCTCCACCTAGGATTACCCAATCAATATCATCGAGATCCAGATCCACCGGACCCAATAACGGCTCGACACTCAGGAACCTTAAAGCAGCCGGGATCGAACGGAGAATCGGAATCCTCTCCAGAGCCCTCGCCTGATTTTCAACGGTCACACCAAGCCAGACATGGGGCCACCCATTCCCCCAATCTTCAGGGAGCATCTCATGGATATTCTGGGGTCTCTTAGTCAGGAGGAGCCAGTCGAGATTCGGGCAGACTCGAATCAGATTCCAGAGATCATCTCTCCAAGTTCCATCGACCTCATCATCAAAGACGTCAGCCATACTAGCCACGAACACTCGGGGTCGAGTCTCCAGACCTTCAGCCTTTCGATTCCAGATTAAAGGATTCATCCAGACATTCTCAGACCCCCTAACCCTAGGAACTCCAGCCCCCCATATATCTTTTCCTAACCTCCTCGAAAAGATCAGGGCATAGCATCTTAGACAACCCTCGCTAACCTTAGTACACCCCCACCAAGGATTGAAAGTATGATGACACCAACTTATTTCAGAATTAGCACTCATATTTTTTCACCTCCTACGATTAGAGTTATTAATATTATTCCAGTTTCGTATTTTAAGAAATCAATCTTAAATACCCATTTTTTGTTTTGTTTTGTTTTCATAATATTTATTATATGTGTTATATTTCTCAAATTGTCAAGCAATTATTTTATAAATATTACAATTTAAGAACAATTAGTTATTTGAATATAATTTAAAATAAATACTTGACAAAATAAACAATTTGCAGTAATATATAACTAACAGCCGGTCCTGAGTATTTCTCAGGTTCAAGTTAATCAGTGGTGCAAACCCACTGACCGGCTCCAATGAAAACAAACCCAACACAACCTCCCGCTAGCAGCGGAGCAACCCTCAGCCCAACCCGTCTTCTTGCAGATCGCCTGAAGAAATTGGGAGTCAATTCAAGCGGACTTCCCTCCACAGTCGTTGAAGATCTCAAGGCACAAGTGGATGCCGAGTTCGTCCAATCCAAGCAGGCACTGGCCCGCCAAATCAAAGCCCTTCAGCAAAAAGCAGAGCAGCAGTTACAGCAGCAGGTTTCACGGCTCATTACTTACAAGAAAATCGCGAAGGCTTTCGAACAGGTACAGACCAAACTACCTTCGGGGGGTGCTGGCAAATGAAGTCGTTTGAGACTTCCAGAGGGGTGTTGGGGAGAGCTCAGCCTCTCCCTGACCATGGTGCCATTTCCGAGTCCTCGTTAGAGGATGAGACAAAATGGCAATCTTGCCCCACCGAGAAGCTTCCTAGCTCTACGCAAATTAGGATCAGGCTTTCTCCAATCCACGCGAAACAATGGCTGGCTCTCCCGCCCAGGCTCCGCGAACAGGTTGCCTCAATAGTTTTTGGCTCGTTCATCGAAAGGGTTGATCTAGCAAAATTGGCCGAGGTGGCAAGCGAGCTGAAGTTGACTCGACTAGCTATCAACAACGCTCTTCAGCTCGCGCTATCAGCAGGGACTTCGCCTGACTCTTTGTCTGTCGAGAATGCAGTCCGCAACATCAACAATCTACTTGGGGAAAAAATGCAATGACTTCAATGATCTGCAAACTCATCGACTCGGGGCACACCTCAAGGAAGCTTGTCCGTTACATAGCAAGTAAGGCAGTGGGCATGACCGCCGATCTCGGATTTGGTGTCATGAAGTTTCCAAAAAATAAACAAGCGTGGGCGATCGATACCCTCCGCGCATGCCATGGCACTAGCCGCGCCTCGGAGGTTCGCCATTTGGTATTCTCCGTTGCCAAAGGAACTCCTCGTAAAGAGGCAAGAAATTTACTCCGTGCTGTCTGGGCGGATTGGATCAAAGCCTATGCCCCAGATCGCCCGTGGGTCTTCGCCATACAATTCCACAATGGGATCTGTCATGGACATGCGGCGGTTGCCAATGTTGATTCCGCCGGAAAGCCCCTCAAGTTTCGCCCTCATCAGGTGATGGCCATGGCAGCGATGAAATTTACCTCAGCTGCTGGGTCAGGATCCGGAATTGGAAAAGCTAAAGGTCTGCCAATCTATTCCAGGGCCAAGAAACTCTCCGTCCGCGATCTGGCGACCCTGATGGTCGATTCCAGCGGTGTCATTCGTAAGGAAGCATGGGACCAACTTGAGGAACAAAACCTCATCAAGGATTTCCGCCAACGAAAGGACGGTTCCTTAATCAGCTTCATCTATGAGGGAAGGCGCATTCGCCTCTCCACCCTCATCCGTTATGTCGAGCACGAACAATTTATGAAAACACCACCACAACCGTCACCACAAGTGGCGATCAAACCATTATCGGTCCAGCCATCTGTATCTCCAAAAGATTTGGACGCTGTGACCTCCGCACTTCGCTCGACCGCTGCAGTTTTGCAGCCAAGCCGATCCAAGAAAAAACAACAAACCCAACAACCAAACCAACCAAAATTATGAACCCATTCGATCCACCACCACCAGAAGACACACCATCCAAACCTGAGCAGCCCCAAGAGACTCCTCCACCCGCAGCTCAAGGTTCAACGGCTCCCAAGCTGAAGCTTGATTCCCTGTCTGATACCAATGATCAACCCACGAACGCGACCAAGCCTTGCGACTGGAAGATTGAATCTCTCCATCAACAGCTCCTCGAAAAACAAAGAGGCACCCTCTGCGATCTCCTTGGCAAACCACCCAAAGACTCAAGTGAAGTTCGCCAGATTCTCCAAAATCATATTTGGTTTCAGCACCATAGGATTCCTTGGAGTTCTCTTTGTCTAATGATTCGAAGACTCTACAAAGCTGCCTCCCCCTACACGGGAGGTGCCATTACGCTGGGTGGTTGGAAAAAACCGGTCCCTGTCGATGCCGCATCCTTGGTCGAGCTTGAAGCATCTCTGCGCTATGATCTTTCGCTTCTGAAAGCCTACTCGGAGATGAAGCTGCATTTGGATAAATACGATCACCAATTGCTCCTCGGAATCGGAAGGGATTTGAAAAAAGAAATCCTCTACATTGCTGAACAGCAAAGAGATCTCTTCATACCTGACGAACGCCTGATTGCGTATCTTGATGATGAGGTAATCCTGCCCCTCAAGATCGAGAAATTGAAAACTATTGTTTTTTCGAAGCTGCCTCAAATTCAGAGCTCCATCAGCCTAAAGCTTCTCAATCCCCAAAACACCGGCCTGATCTTCGTTCCAAGTAAAAGCGACAGGATAAAACCATTTAGGGAGCTCTTTGAGTTTTGCAATGCCTACAGGCATCATCCTGATGCCGCAAAATTCGGTCCCTATTTTCTGTTCATCCACCGCCCCATAACACCGTGAATCTAGAATCTACAGATGAGGATGTCTTAGAAAGGTGGGATGCAATTCGAACCATCGAATCACTCTACCCGCCAGATCGAGAGGATTATGCTGTGCATGAAGATCTTTTGTTCATTGCTCAGCATTGGAGAAGCCTTCCGACTGACGATCTCGTTCGGCTTGCCGAAACCCAAAGACTCAGGGAGGATCGAAGTTTTAGAAGCGATCCGTACTGAACTCAAAACCATCGTGAAAGTCGACTTGGATCACTCCCAAGATGATCATGAAATGACAGCAATTAAATATATAACATTATAAGATATTTATTAAATATATATAAGTGTATTAAAACAAATAAGTTGCATTTATTTTTTGTAATCGAACAGCGACTATTATTACATACTCTTGAGCAATGATCGGATTATCTAACTTATTTTTGAGTGATTTTTGCCGATTTTGCACAAAAACAGCCTCTTTAAACGCCCTTAGAATCGTTTTTATTGATCGCTGCTTGAAAGAAGTACCCATAAAATTCACTTTTGTCTATTTAACTTGATTTTTGAGATGGCAAGTAGAATAACCTTTGAGGTGTATATTGATGTGACATCCTGAGATGTGACACACCAAAATGATCGTTCTGAGAGGCAGAAAGAGCGTTTGAAAGTCAAGGGAAGCTAGGCGGGTTTCGTTGTAGAAAACCACAGCGTCTCAACTGGGGGCATCGCCTCAAGTTGAGCGATCAACTCTTCAGCCACTCCTGGTGGTAACAATTCTTTAAGTTGCTCCAACCTCTTTTTTCCCCGTTTTCTATCAAATGTGGCAATCGTTGCTTCATGCTCAATACTGAAGAAAGCCGAGGCTTCTGCTTCTGAAACTGCATTGACATAATTGTCAGTCACGACTCTTGGGGAGTTTCCCATTTCAAAAGCTGTGCGATCCGAGGACTTGTAAAGGTGGTAATGGTATGAGCCAAAAGTATGCCTCAACGAGTTTTGCGAAATTTTAACCTTTGCTATTTCCTCAATTTTTTTAATCACATCCAACCAGACGGCTTCACGGTCTTTGACTCTTGGCTTCATGCCAAAAACCAACCCAAAACGGTCATCCTCATCGAGAGAATCAAGCCAAGACTTCAGGTTGTCAGGGATAGTTACAGCCCGAGCCTTGTTGGTTTTAGAAACTGCAGAAGAAACCAAAATTGAATTTTCCTGCACATCGCTCCAATCGAGTTTATAGAGTTCTGAATTTCTGAGACCTGCGAAGAATTTGATAGCCAATGCAGGCAGAGCCTCAGGCGCGTGTATAGCTGCAACATACAGAATCCGCATCACTTCAAATATACCAATTGGACGAGGAGCTGCTTGAACAACTTTGGGACGAGCAATCCCAGCAAAAGGAAGTTTGCTGCAGTATCCCTTATCAATACCCCAATGAAACAAAATGGCTGCATATCTCAACCGCTTCACGCGCTGAGTCGCAGAAGGAGGATTGCCCCTTGCATCAAGAGCCTTCAAAGCCTTCTCCATATCCTGAGGTGTGATGTCAGAGAGTTTCTTTTTTTCAAAGCCTCGAAAGAGCCTCTTTAATTTTGCCTTTAACTCTCGGAGATGCCTTGGACTTTGATTCTCTGCCGTTTTGAAATCTACAAGTTCAACGATTGCTTTTTCTACGCTTGGACACCCAAGAAATGGCTTAATTTTTTCCTGCCACGCAGTCACTACCTCCAAAAGTGAAACCTCCTTACCCAACATCTCTTGAACAACTTTTGCCTGATCCAGAAGCTTCTCTGAAACCTTTATTGATCTCGCTTCAACATGCAGCCCTTGTTTCTCTTGGATTTTTGTAGAGGCAAACGCTGTAGCTTCCTTCCTAGTTTTGAAGGTGTATTTCTCGGGTTTGTATCCTTTACCCAAAAACCTCGTGCCAAGGCGCACCCTCCAAATCGTTTCACCTCTCACGGTGTCCTCGTAAATGGTTGGCTCGCACGAGTAGGATTTAGCCTCAAGTGAAATGGCCTCTTTTTTGGTCTTTGGCACACCCAAAAGCTACAAAATCTTTCCACATCTTTCCACAGAAATCATCCTACACTGTTAAATTGGCGGACTGTAAATCCGCTGGCATCGCCTTCAGTGGTTCGAATCCACTCCTGCCCACCATCTTTTGCATAAGCAAAAGTGTGGATTTGCGATGAATCTGGCACAGCCAGCTCGATCATTTCGATAAGCTAAGTTGTGATCTTAGGCGTTGCGCCGAAAGGCAGCGAGCAACACGCCGATTCCGATTCCAAGCAAGGCCCATGTGGAGGGTTCCGGTACGGCGAGTGGCCCAAGTCCGATCAGTCCATTACTGAGGTCATAAGTCACCTGCTGGTTGTCAAAGAAGTAGAGTCCCGCATTGAAATTGAACATGTTGGAGTGCGTGGTTCCGATGTCCTGAACCATCACGATGCCGCTTGCATTCGCGTAATCATTGCTATTGGTCTGTGTCCCGATGCTATAGACCGTCACTGGATTTCCCTGGGTATTGGTCGCCGTGAGCGAAAGCGTCAACCCATTTGACAGGAAGGCATGGGTGTTTGTGTCACCGGCAATCCAGTCGCTTGGGAAAGGGGGATTGGTGGCGTTCTGTGTGTTGTGGATATTGGGCGTTGCTCCGGTATCGGTGATGATTCCTATATTGGTGCTGTAGTTGCTGCCCGTGGCGTTGTTGCTGATCGACATGGTCATAGTGACCGAGGACTGAGAGTAAAAAGGGGTGCCGGACGCCGTGTTTGTGGGGGCCGATGTGTCGGCATTCATGTTGAAATAGTTGAACCCGGACCGATTGGTCTGTGATGAGGAAAGACCGATTTGGAGATAGCCGTTCTGTCCGTTGAGCGGGGTGTTCACAATGAAGCCCGGCGTGATCCCGTTAGTGAAGTGCATCTGCTCGATGAGGTTCACCAGTCCGTTGCTATTATACCCAAGATCCATACCGAAATCGCCATAGAATGCCCCGTCGATCGGAGGCGTGACCACTGGTCCGTTGCTCCAGTAGACATCGTTGTTCTTTTTTGTGTCGATGATGCTGACCGTCTGTCCGACGACATAAGATCCGATCGCAACACCTGAGTTCACGCTATTGTTGCTGAACAGTGAGATCTGGGCCTGCACGGTATTCCCGGAATACTGGAACCCGCTGTCGTAAAGGTTGGAAGCCGTATTGCTGCTGATCAGGGAATATTGGGAACCCCACCACGGTGAGGTATTGTTCGAGGCATAAGTGGCGTAGAATCCTCCTCCCCCCGTATCGAATTCAAAAAGCTGAGGCGCGCTGCCACCGCCCAGAGAAACCCAGATACCCCATTTGTTGGCTCCGGTATCCGTGACCGTGGAATAGAGTGGGATATTGATGATATCAGAAATGGTCTGAGCCATCGCAACCTTGGCAAGGAGGCATAACAGCACGATGGCGGGTAGTACCTTCAGCACCATGCTTGGGGTTCTCCTTCTCTGTTTCATGGAGAATTATCTATCTGCAATGACTGAAAAAATCAACGGCTCCAAGCACTGGGAAGCAACTCCACCGTTCGAGATTTCAGAGCGGTTCAGGCATTTTTCTGAAAGCTGCGCCAGTTAGTCACCGGAAGGGAAGCGAGGGCCATGAGTACCAACTGACTGAGCATGAAGCCGATGAGCCAAGGCAGTGCCTTGTTCATGAATCCGTATGAATGCAGTCCGACTCCGAGCATGTTGACTCCAAACCAGGAGAAGCTTGTGATCACATTCCCAAAGAGGGCCATGACCATGACTCCCCGCTCCTTGATGTATCCACCCAGACGCGCATGGAGGATGAGCGCACACCAGAGCACGATAAGAAGGGCTCCATTCTCCTTGGGGTCCCATCCCCAGAAGCGTCCCCACGACTGATCGGCCCAGATCCCACCAAGCACCGTCCCGACAAAACTGAAAAGCGTGGCGAAACAGATGACCCCATAGGTCATCCGATAGAGTGCCTGTGCGGATTCTCTTTTAAGGGATGGAGTGAGAACTCCCCTGACCACATAAATGGCTGCCAATGTTCCGGCAAAATACATGGCGGAATAGCCGATGGTAATGCAGACCACATGGGTTGCGAGCCAGATGTTCGTATCGAGCACCGCCTGCAGCATCTCCAAAGTGTCACCGCTTCCTGCGAGATGATGGGCGATGATCAGGGTGATGAATCCGATCACAGCGGCACAAGCCGAGCCGACACCATCCCGGAAGATCCTTTCAAGAATCAGCCCGATGATCACCGTTCCCCATCCGATAAAGATAGCCGAGGAGTAGAGATTGGTGACAGGCGGCCGCCCCTGCAAATACATCCGCGACCCGAGACCGAAGGTGTGCACCGCAAGCGCAAGCAGAAGCACATAAAACGCGGCGGTGTTCAGGCTCCGGTTGCCAAAGAGCCACGAGCAGCACACTAGTAAAAAGGCCAGCACATAGAGGCCCATCGCCTGATAGAAGGGTGCCAGTTGATTGAACACATATTCAAATGCCGAGCGCGAGGTCGGACGCGGCTCGTGCGTGACCATCCAGATTGAAAGATCGTTCAACTGTTGATTAAACAGGGTCACATTCCCCTCGTGATACGCATCGCTGATGAGGGCGTAGGCCTTGGTGACGGGGGGGATCGTGTCGGTGGCAAGTGCCCCCATGAGACTTGCCCCGATGGAGAGCCATTCGTCATGCCGGCTGGCACCCGTGGAATCCGGTGGAACTGGCAACAGGTAGGCCATCTCCGCCATTTCCCTATAACGCCCGGTGAACTGGGCAAAGGCATCCAGTTCTTTCTGTGAAATCTTGTCCCCTTTTTGTTGTTTCTTGATCGCTTCGAGCCCTCCGGGAATAGCCTTTACATAGGCTTCGATCTCGCCGGTGAAATCGTGTGCGGACTCAGGTCGGACGCTGTTCTTCAGTCGCTGGTAGAGCATCAGCGCATTGCGCAGATTACGGATCGCGGTTTGATATGGGGTGCGTTTTGCCGACTCCACCCCCTCCACTTTTTCCCCCTGTCCGTCGATCTTCTCGATAAAGGGGTTGAGTTCGGTATAGCTGAAATATTTCCGCGTGTTCTGTTCCCATCCGAACAGACCGAGAACCTCGGGATTGTTAATGACAAAAGAAGGGTATTGGTCGGCAACCGGCGCATTGAAGAGCACATCGGCCAGCCAGCGTGTCGAATCAATGGATCGCCCGTCAGCCAGCTTTAATGACTGCTTCCCATGGATGATAAGCAGGGCGTTGCGCCCCACCGTATCCAAGGGCTTGATACGGCCATCGGAGAGCACCGGAATTTTCCCGAATGTCACGAGATCAAGCTCGCCGGAAATGTTTTTCGGCAAGCGAGAGTTTGAGGCGATCCAGAGCAGGGAAATCGCCAAGATGATCCACGGGAGCGTTTTTTTCATTGGGCAAGGCTGATGGTCCGCCGACGCAGGAATCCGGCAAAGTGGAAGGAAAACTGGATGAGCAGTCCGAGACCGACAACCACGCAGGCAAGGTAGGGGGCGACAAAGCTGGGGTTATAGACATCCTGCAGGATGGTCGCGGTATCGTTCTCCATGAATCCTGATTGAAAAAATGTTTCGCTGCGGTATCTCAACGGATGATTCATGTAGATGAGTACATCGCGGTTTTCTTTCCTCTCCGGATCGATGAGAACCGCATGGCTGGCAAAGTTTTTGGGAATCTGGGTCCCCGGATAGCGCTCATGGGTGAATTTTTGAAGAGTCAGGCTATATGGCTTGTAGTAACGGGCCGGACGCATCACCAGACGCCAGGATTTCCCCGCGTAGGTAAACCCCTGCGGCGCCTCCAACTGGTCCGAAATGAGCCATGTTCCAAGCGATTGCGCCGTGACTTCCGTGGCACCTGGAATCGGAATGATCTCGACCACCACACTCTCCAAATCGCGGTCGTTTTGCGCCGTAGCGCGAGGCACTTGGGTCACCACGGCTTGGGCCCCCACCCCCTCGGTGGCGGCGGGTACTGCTTTTTCACCCGCCTTATCGAGAGATTGAATCCGCGAGTTAGGATAGAAGCTTCGGATGATGATCCGGAAAGGAAGACTTTCGTGCTCGATGACAGCCCCGGGACTCAGTCGCCCCTCGGGAATCGCTGTGACCTTGTCCATCTCCTTGCCCGATTCGTCGATCACCGCCAATTCCATGAGACGAGAGTCTTCAGAGTAGTTCTTGGTCTCCCCCGGTGCCAGCTTCATAAAGCTCTCGACCGAGAAGAGATCCGTGAAGAGTCCGCCGAGAAGCATGATGATCAACCCGGCATGGGTCATCTGGATTCCAATTTTGCTCCATGACCATTTAAAGCGGCGGACATGGGCGGCAATCAGATTGATCAGGAGGATAGCTCCGAGGAGATGTCCTCCGGGAAATACCGGCACCTTGAATCCCTGTGAGCCCGATGGCCACCAGACAAAGAGGCTCTGAAAGTAGCGTTCCTGAACTTCATGAATACCGAAGTTCACTTGGGCCAGCGTTCCCACAAATACCAGCACTAATGCAGCCGATAGGCAGACGATGGTTAGCTTCAGTGAAGATAGAAATTGAAAGAAACGGCTCAGCATGAGGATCAGGGATGAAATTGCACCGACTTGAGAAATGCCTCGAATTTGGCTTTCTCCACTTCCACGACTTCTGCGGGACCGATCAGTTTGAAAAACCAGCTCTTCCCGTCGATTCTTGCCCAACCTGCCAAGACGCGCGCCTTTGCACCATTCATATCGACTGAGAGAATCTCGCCATCCTGACAGGCAATGGGAACAATCATTGATTTCAGCTCTTCTGCTTTGAGTGCCTCAAGGCCGAGCTGGGAACGCCAGCGGTTCACATTCGCAAGATCGCCGCCCCCTTCGCCCGCAAAGACGCTTACAGAGACATCCCCTGATTCCCCGTTTTTCCCAACTGTTGTAAAACTTGCATAGCGCATCGCCGAGGGGGGTGCGGATTTCCAATCCTTCGGAGCGAACCACTTGATCTGAGGCTTTTTTTCTGCACTAGCCGGGGGCGAAGCCGCCTGTTTCGAAACTACCGTTTGGGAATTTTCGCCTTTCTTAACTGTCCCGATCCATTGAATGAATGCCTCTTTCTGAGACTCAACCAGTGGGGCATTCCCACGCATCTTGAAGAAGAAGGTTCCGTTATCACCGGAGGCGATCCCCGCGACGATACGCCCATCCTTGGAGGCGTCGCTTCCCTGAGGCAGTCCTTCCAGATCAACCACGCTGACATCACCAAGCGGCGCGGTGACATGCCTCACCATCTTCGCAAGCTGTTCGGTGGTGATCGTTGGCTGGCCAAGTTGAGAAAGCCAGCGGTTCACATTGTCGAGGACGCCCCCGGCAGCTCCGGCAAGTACCACGAGCGAGATGTCCCCGGTCGTTCCATTGGTCCCCTTGACGAGGTAGCTGGCCTGCCGCATTGACGAAAGCGGCTGTGCCTCCCAGTTTGAAGGAGGAGTTCCTGAGACCTGGGC
>Ga0194039_1000506_pt1 | contig 23308 bp, 32 predicted proteins | sample JunL228m_MetaG_FD_148679 | JGI IMG/M metagenome (GOLD analysis project Ga0194039, IMG submission 148679) | Anoxic zone freshwater microbial communities from boreal shield lake in IISD Experimental Lakes Area, Ontario, Canada - Jun2016-L227-8m | ecosystem: Environmental > Aquatic > Freshwater >... | reverse complement strand
GTTCAAAAGATATACTTTGAACGCTTTTTATTTTTATCCCAATGAAAGGATGTGTGTTTTTTGTCAGGGTTGTATTGCCATTCGGCATATTTCCTGCAAAAAACATAGAATTTTTTGTCACTTGTGCTTGTGTGAGTTGGGTATATCTCTACCATATATTCATGGCAACAGCCAACGACTATACGATTTTTTACTTTTCCCGACAAGGCAAGCTGTAAAACACATTCAAAAATGGTGTCTTCGTTTGTGTTTAAAATATTTAGCTCGTCAAATACTTGGGTTTGTTTTTTGTATTTTGTGAGTAAATATTTTTTAAATAGAATGTCTTTTGTCTTTTTGTTTGTACATTCTTTAAAAACTCTTTCGAAATTGTTGCCGAATTCAAGAATAGATTTATTTTCTAACATAAAACTTGTCCGATTGCGGGCAACTCCAACAATTCGGATCTTTTCTCTTGCGAGCCTGTAGCCCTCGATTATTTTTTTCATGGTACGAATTTTTCTTTTCAAATTACCACCATTTATGTTTTAAGTCAAAATTAGTAAATTTGCCAATGAAAAATTTTTATGCTAAAGTGTTTTCACTATGGCAGAGAAAAAAAATAAAGTAGAAAACAAAATTAAATTTGATCCTATAGACACAAAGGCTCGTAAAGCTCTCGATTTTCATGCGGGCGACACTGTTAAGGTTTGGTCAAAAATATTAGACGAAAAGGGGAAGATTAGACTCCAGGCATTTGAAGGAATAGTGCTTGCAAGGAAACATGGTACAGAAACGGGTGCTACTTTTACGGTCAGGAGAGTGGCTTCTGGGGTAGGGGTAGAGAGAATTTTCCCACTATATTCTCCAGTTATTGACAAGATTGAAATTATTAAAAAATCTCGAGCTCGAAGATCAAAGCTTTATTATGTTAGGACAAAAGCAGTAAAGGATGTACGCCGAAAATTACGCTCGACCGTGTTGGGCAACGAAGAACCTACTGATATTGAAACAGAAACAGAAAAAGAAAAAGCATAAATATTAAAATCCCACTTTTGTGGGATTTTAAATTAATATAGATGTGATAAACTGATTTTATGCGCGGGTGGCGAAACTGGTCAGACGTACTACCTTGAGGTGGTAGCGCCCGTAAGGGCATGGAGGTTCGAATCCTCTCCCGCGCACAAGCTCGAGTGTACTGCGATTATACCAAGTGTCTTAGTTTTTTTATTTTACAAAAAGTTTAAGGCAGAGTATATTTAGCTTATGTTGTATACAAGAAAGGGAGACAATGGAACAACGAAAACCTTTAGCTGCGATCAGCGAATATCAAAGAGTTCGTCTATTGCTGAAGCATTGGGAGCGTTAGACGAAGTAAATTCTTTTCTTGGTTTATGCAAAGTAAAATCGGAGAAAGAGAAATTAATTCTTCCAGACAGTACATGTGTGGCACAAAGAATTCACGATGTGCAGAAAAATTTATTCATTATTCAAGCAGAAGTTGCAGGATCAAAAATGTCTGTGACTGAAAATAAGGTAAAAGAGATTGAAAAGATCGTTGATGATATTGAAAAAGAGCTTCCACCAATAAAGTCCTTTTTTGTTTCAGGCGGGACAAAACTAGCTGCACTTTTTGATGTTTCGCGTACAATTTCACGCCGTGCAGAGAGGAGAGTAGTTGAAGTTTACGAAAAAAAAGATGTGGAGGTTGGTGAATTTACTAAGGCGTATTTGAATAGGTTATCAAGTCTTTTGTACGCATTAGCTAGACTTACCAACCATAAATCTGGTATAAATGAAGAAAGCCCTGATTACAAATAGGGTTTTGGCATATGGTGCCTATGGTGTAGCGGTAGCACAGAAGCTTGTGGAGCTTTTAGTTCCGGTTCAACCCCGGATAGGCACCCAGTAATTCTTAATCTAATATTAAACAAAAAAGACCCAAACTCGGGTCTTTTTTGTTTCAGAAAATTTAATTTTTTCCTTTTAGTTGTTCTAGGTCTTCTTTATCTGGTACTTCCTCCATTAGGATACCATTTACTTCGTACAATTTTTTTACAGCTTGGCTTGTTGTTTTTTGGGCATAACCACGCAACTCTAACCAATCTTCTACTGTTATTCCAGGGTTCATTGCGATACACTTCTGATACATTTTCTCTTCATTTGGAGTTAATCCAAAATTTGGTTTTTCTAAACTCATATAAAATAATTTGACTTTTTATTAATAATAATGTATTATATGTATTATATAGAAAACAACACAAAAAGTCAAGCACGTGAAAAAAACGCAGTTTTTTAGAATCAACCAAAGGATTGATGAAAAATTGCTAGCTGCCTTTGTAAAATTTCTTGAAAAAATAAAGAAATATCCTGATACAGAGTTTGTATATTTAATGTTTGATACAAAAGGAGGGGAACTTTCTTCTGCTGTAAAGATTATTAAATTGATAAACAAGAGTGAAATTAAGTTTGTTGGCATAGCTTACGGGGCAGTTCATTCTGCAGCTATTCCAATATTTCTTTCAACTCACATCAGGATAGGATATAAGGGGTCTTCTGCTTTGATTCACAGAGCAAAAAAAGTTGATTCAAAAATATCCAATATAAAGATGGGAACAATCGAGAAACAAATTTTTGAGATAATTTCAGAAAAAATTTCGATCCCGTTAAAAAAAGTTTACAAAATGGCAGACGAGAGGACGTATCTAACGATGGAGCACCCTCTCGGAAAAAGATTTTTTATTGGTCATTAATGACTCAAGTGTAATATTTTACATTTGAGTCTTTTTTATTTGAGCTTTTCAAATTGGATTTTTCAAGGTTAAATTGTTACAATTTTCTTATGAGAAAAAGTATTTTAGAAAAAATTTTTAGTATGCCAGCAGAAGTGCTTGAGAAAAGTGTCGAATTAGAACATGAAATAAAAGACGATATAGAGAATCAAAAACCTGTTAAAGAAGCGAAAGAGTATTGGAAAACATTGGGTCCAGGGCTTGTTACTGGAGCAGCAGACGATGATCCTTCGGGGATTGCTACCTATTCTCAGATGGGGGCATCACGAGGTTTTAATTTGATTTGGCTTTCGCCACTTACTTTTCCACTTATGGGAGCGATCCAAGAAATGTGTGCTCGGATTGGTCTTGTGACGGGAGTGGGTCTTGCGACTAATATCAAGAGACATTTTTCAAAAAAGGCATTATATTTTTGTGTGACGCTTCTTTTGTTTGCGAACATTTTCAATATCGGAGCGGACTTGGGAGCAATGGCAAAATCCATGCAACTTATTTATCCCCAGATTGGTTTTTCTTTTTTAGTAATAGGTTTTGCACTGCTTTCTTTGGGACTTCAAATTTTTATTCCTTATAAAAAATATTCTAAGTATTTAAAATATTTATCTTTAGTATTACTTGCTTATGTTTTTTCAGCTTTTGCGGTTCATGTAAATTGGCCAGATCTATTCCGCCATTTATTTATTCCAACTATTTCTTTTAATAAAGATGAAATTATTTTGATTTGTGCCGCCTTTGGCACGACGATTTCACCATATTTGTTTTTCTGGCAATCCTCTCAAGAAGTAGAAGAACAAATTTTGAAGGGAGAAAAAACAGAAGAGGTTCGCAAAAATTCAATCACTAAAGAAGATATTAAAAAAATGAGAATTGACAATTGGTCTGGAATGCTTTTTTCAAACCTAATTATGTTCTTTATAATTGCCACTTGTGCTGCAGCTTTATTTTCTAATGGCATTACAAATATTGGGACTGCGGCTGATGCTGCTTTAGCTCTTCGCCCATTTGCAGGGGATTTTGCCTTTACTTTGTTTGCTATTGGCGTTGTAGGCATTGGTCTTATGGCAATTCCAGTACTCGCTGGTTCAGCTTCTTATGCATTATCAGAATCTTTTGGTTGGAAAACGGGACTTTATCGAAAATTAAAACAAGCCACTTCTTTTTATGGAATCATAATTATTGCAATGTTGCTCGGTATTGCCCTGAATTTTATTGGTCTTAATCCGATTAAAGCTTTGATTTATGCGGCTGTTTTGAACGGCATTACTTCTCCGGTTATGATTTATTTTATTGTGAAACTCTCAAGCAGAGAAGATGTAATGGGGCAATTTAAAAATAAAAAGATTGGCAATATCATTGGATGGTTTTCGGTGGCTCTTTTGACGGTGGTTAGTTTAGGGACAATAATTTTTATTTTTAATTAAATGCAAATTTTAGAAAATTATGATTTAACAAATTTAAATACTTTTCACATTAAGGCAAAAGCTGGCTTTTTTGTGGAAATAAAAAATGAAAGAGATTTAATAGAATTGTTCAATTCTAAAGAGTTTATAGATAATGAAAAACTTTTTTTAGGCGGAGGAAGTAATGTCCTTTTTACAAAAAATTTTGATGGAATTGTTGTTTTGAATAGATTAAAAGGAATTGAAATAATAAAAGAAGATACTGAAAATGTTTTTGTAAAATCTATGGGAGGAGAATGGTGGAATGATTTGGTAAATTTTTCTGTGGAACGTGATTATTGGGGGATTGAGAATCTGTCTTTAATTCCTGGTACAGTTGGGGCGACGCCAGTGCAAAATATTGGAGCATACGGAGTTGAATTGAAAGATGTGCTGGAGAGTGTTGAAGCGTTTGATGTAGAAACTGGGCAAAAAAAGATTTTTTCGAATAAAGAATGCGAATTTGGATATAGAGATAGTGCTTTCAAAAACAAAATAAAAGGAAAATATTTTATTTCTGCGGTAATTTTGAAATTAAATAAAAAAGAAAAAAAGAATTTGAGGTACAAAGCGTTACAAGATTATTTAGATAAAAATAAAATAGAAGTGAAAAGTGTGAAAGATATTAGTGATGCTGTTGCAGAAATTCGTCGTAGTAAATTGCCGGATCCAAAAATTTTAGGCAACGCTGGGAGTTTTTTCAAGAATGTTTATGTGAATGACGAAGAATTAAAAAATCTTTTAGAAAAATACCCAGAGATACCTTATTTCAAAGAGGAAGAAGTAATAAAAATCCCAACTGGCTGGCTGATTGAACAATCTGGCCCACGCCACGGCGTGGCAAGTTGGAAAGGATATCGGGAGGGGAATGTTGGAGTATATGATAAACAAGCTCTTGTGCTCGTCAATCATGGAGGAGCAATAGGAGAGGAAATTAAAAATCTAGCCTTTCAAATAATAGATTCTGTCTATAAAAAATTTGGCCTAAAACTCACTCCAGAGGTGAATTTGATTTAGTACTTGCTTTTTCTATAACATATGATATAATATACTCGACTAGTGAACAAATGATCTAGTCCTTTGAAAATTTTTTAAAAATGGCTGATTATAAAAAAGTCGTTGAGATGTTAGGTGAACACCTTGCATCTTTTCTCGAGTTGGCAAAGAAGTTGCTTCTCGATTGGGCAATTGAACCAAAAAAACTTCTTCACACTTTGCACCAAATCCGCAAGGAAGACCTCACCGGACTTGTCGCTGGGACTCACGAAATTAAAGCAAAACAGGAACCTGAAAAATTTGCTTTACTTGCTGATCTCGGTGAAATTGTTGTTCCCGACAACTTTGACCACGGCAAATGTTTGGAAGTATTCAGTAAAGAAAATCGCAAAAAGTTTTATTACTTCAACGATGCCATTACTGATGCCAACTTCCCGAGCCCATCCCGCGTTTTGAAACCTGGCGACAAACTTTGGGTGCGTGCATTCAAACAGGTTGTACCCGGCGAAACAACTTCAGAAGAACGCATGAAATTCCTTGCAACTAAAAATGCAATTCACACTGGTGCTCAAGGAGCTTCATTAGTTTATCAACAGAAACGTAGTCAGTTGCCGAAAGGTTACTGGTACTGTTCCTTTGACGAAAAAGATCGTCTCTGGAAAGACCCTGGCGGCTACCACAGGGTGCCTTTCGTGAGTGCCTACTCGGGTGGAGTCTTCTCGTTCAGCCTTGGTGGCTTCGGGGGTCCGTGGGGTGACGATCGCGTTATTCTTTGCTTCTGCGACAAAAAAGAACTTTAACACTTTGTACCTTTGTGTTTGGTGTTCTTAACTTCTTAGACCCTTTGCTTTTGCATTGGGTCTTTTTTATTATTTTTACGACCCCTTGTGTTTTTATGCTAGATATGATATAATATATTTGGCTAGTGAACGAATGATCTAGCTCTTTAAAACTTAATAAGATGATAACTGAAAAGATTACATCGGAAAACGACATGTCTGTCGGACAACGTAAACAGTTGAAACGTTTTTTTGAAGACATGTTTGGGGCCTTGGATTTTGACTCTATGTTGGACTCTCTTTGTCTGAGCAAAGACAGTGCTCAGGAAATCATTGAAAAAATAAATCTGATAAAACCTCAGATTGAAAAATCAGTAATTGATGTGTTGGTTGAAAATTCTATTGTAGACAAACGTTTCAAATTATTTGCCGACCTTGGGGTTATCACAGTACCTGAAAATTACGTGCACGGGGAACAGTTGGGTTCCTTGAACCAGGATGAGTTTTATTACTTCAACGATGCCATTACTGATGCCAACTTTCCAAACCCGTCCCGTGTTCTGAAACCAGGCGACAAACTGTGGGTGCGTGCGTTCAAACAGGTAGTGCCTGGAGACACTTCATCGGAAGACCGCATGGGATTTTTGAAAAAATTAAATGCTGTTTTCACCGGTGCTCAAGGTGCTTCATTAGTTTATCAACAGAAACGTAGTCAGTTGCCGAAAGGATTCTGGTATTGTTCCTTTGATGAAAAAGAACGTCTTTGGAAAGACTCTGGCGGCAGCCACAGGGTGCCTAGCGTGGGTGCCGTCTCGGGTGGAGGCTTCGTGTTCCGCCTTGGTGACTTCGCGGGTCCGTGGGATGGCAGTTACGTTATTCTTTGCTTCTGCGACAAAAAAGAACTTTAACACTTTGAATCTTTGTGTTTGATGTTCTTTATCTCTTAGACCCTTTGCTTTTGCATTGGGTCTTTTTTATTATTTTTAATATATACTAAAGATGGAAAATGATGAGCATGCGGTTACGACTTCGTGCTATTATTTCTCGTCAAAGGAAACGTGAGAAATTCATCGGGTACGCCTTATGAATGAGTGCATCCTTTTATGAAAAAACAAAATAAGTCGGTGCAATACATCAGTGAGTTATAAAAACTCAAAATAAAATACAAAGATTGGCGGGTGCTGATCTTGGTGGAATAGAAGGTGTGTTGTACGTTGCTTTGCGTACACTGACGGCAACCACAGGGTGCCTAACGTGAATGCCAACTCGGATGGAGACTTCAAGTTCAACCTTGGTAACTTCGAGAATCCGTGGGATGACAATAACGTTATTCTTTGCTTCTGCGACTTACAAAATTTCTCCCACTATCTATTGGTGGGAGTTTTTTCTTGTAGACTTTTTCTCCATCCTCCAAGCATGCGACCAGTTTCATCAAGTTGTAGAATTAGGTTTCCATATGTATTATGATCAAGGACTTTGTGTTCCCATCCAATTTGTAAAAAGAACTTTAATAAATCAGCTTTGCCGATGGCTTGAGATACTAATGATAATTTTTCAAATTTATCACAAGTAAAAGTAGCTCGGAATATCAACTCAAGCAAAGAAAGAAAAATATCATCAATTTTTGTGCCAATAGTATATCTATCAACCCTAGAAACATTAGCTAGATATGTATGCCATGTTTTATAAGACTCTTTACTACGCACAAGCACAAGCGGAGCTTGTGCTTGGGGGGGGGGGTAGATTTATAGTTTTACAATGTTTGTTCATAAAGATAACAATATCATAACAATAGAAAATCTCCTTGTTACGTGGGAGCGTTTTCTTCGGGGGAAAAGAAACAAAAAAGACGTAATGATATTTCAGTCAAAACTTTCAGATAATATAAATGATTTATATAATCTTCTTCAAACAAGAACATACAAGCATGGTGAATATTCTGCATTTAATGTTTCTGACCCAAAACCAAGGAATATTCACAAAGCAACAGTCAGAGACAGGCTTTTACACCACTTGATTTATAAAGAGTTATATCCATATTTTGACGAACGATTTATTTATGATTCATATTCTTGTAGAAAAAACAAAGGAACACATAGAGCGTTAAATAGATTTCAAGATTTTGCTAGGAAAGTTTCAAAAAACAATACGCGTACATGTTTTATTTTAAAATGTGATATTAAAAAGTTTTTTGCGAGTATTGACCACGATGTTTTATATAAAATTTTAAGACGGCACATAGAAGATAAAGAATTGCACTGGTTGATAAAACAAGTGGTCTCAAGTTTCCATACAACTAATATTAATGTAGGTTTACCTCTTGGCAATCTGACTTCTCAACTATTAGTAAATATTTATATGCATGAATTTGATGTGTTTATGAAACAAGAAATTCGAGCAAAATATTATTTACGCTATGCTGACGATTTTACAATTTTCTCGGATGATAAAAGATATCTAGAAGAAATACTTCCTAAAATGGAAAAATTTTTAAATGAAAAACTAAAACTTAAAATGCACGAAAATAAAGTTTATATTAAAACATATGCCTCTGGTGTAGATTTCTTAGGTTGGGTTCACTTTCCATATCATAGACAAATTCGAACTGCTACAAAAAGAAAAATAATAAGGAAATTAAAAGGTTATCCTAAATCGCAAACGATAAGTTCATATAGGGGATTATTGAGCCATGGGGATACTTATAAACTAAGAAAGAGTCTTAGTCTCACCCCAGAGGTGAATTTGATTTAGTTATATCAAAGAGTATAATAACCTTATTAAAGGTTTATTAATTTATATAAAAAAATAAAAATATGAAAAAAGGAAAAATGACAGCGGTTTCGTTTTTGATAGTTTTAGTAGTTATTGCAATTTTGGTTTTTATTACAATTAACAAAAGAGAAATAAATATGCAAAATAATTCAGGTGTTGTGACGACAATATTAAAAGAAGGAACAGGGCAAGCGGTGAAAGCCGGAGATTCTGTAGCTATGAATTATACTGGAACGCTTGAAAATGGAACAGTTTTCGATTCTAATGTTGATCCAAAATTTAATCACGTAGAACCATTTGTTTTCACAATAGGAGCAGGGCAAGTTATTAAAGGATGGGATGTCGGTGTTGCTGGGATGAAAGTAGGAGAACAGAGGAGACTTGTTATAAGTCCTGATTTTGCTTATGGAGCTACTGGAGCTGGAGGGGGGATAATACCACCAAACGCAACTATTAGTTTTGATGTCGAACTCGTAAGAATTGAAAAATAAGATAATTTTATGTTTAATATAACGCCAGAACAAAAAATAAAAATTTATCGTGGATTAAGAATTGCCGGGATCGTGTTGTTAGTTTTAATTGTCTTGGACTGCTTGGCGGAGTCTCGTGGTGATAGATATGACAACAAACAAGAAAATTCAATAACATTTTCAGGTCATGGGGAGATTGCTGCTATTCCTGACATTGCAAATATTTCTTTTACAATTAAAAAAGAAGCTAGCACTGTAAAGGTTGCTCAGGAAGGGGTAGCTCTAGTTGAGAAAAAAGTTTTAGATATGTTGAAATTAAACAACATAGCGGATAAAGATATTAAAACAGTAAGTGCTTCTTTTAATCCGAAATATGAATATAGATATGATTTAAACGGTAAAATGGTGCCGTGTGCTCTTTCTAGTGTGTATCCTTGTCCAGGGAAGAATGTAGTTGTTGGCTATGAAGCATATGAAAGTATAAACTTGAAAATTAGAAACACGGATGATACGGGGAAAATAATGCAAGAACTTGGAACTCTCGGTGTGTCAGATCTTAATGGTCCAAATTTTACAGTAGACAATGAAGACGGATTAAAAGTTTTAGCTCGAAAGAAAGCAATAGAGGATGCAAAAGAAAAAGCTAAAAGTTTGTCCAAAGATCTAGGGATACACCTAGGTAAGATTACTTCTTTTAGCGAATCGGGCAATTATCCAGTGCCTATGTATGCAAAGGGTATGAGTTTGGATAGTTCAATATCAGCTGCTGCTCCTGCTGTGGTTCCCAAGGGTGAAAATATAATAAGTTCTGATGTTTCTATAACTTACGAAATAAGATAAGAACATCTTTATTTGACTATTCTTGTCAAAGAGAGTAATATTAAAAAAGCCCTTGAAAGGGGGCTTTTTTAAAAATAAGAAAATAATTTAAATTCTATGTCAAAAATAACAGAATATTTTAAAGATATAAAAGGAGAATTGAAACACGTAATTTGGCCAAGCAGGAATCAGACTATGTTTTATACTGTCATAGTTATAGCCCTTTCTGTCATTATAGCGTATTTCTTAGGTATTTTTGATTTTATTTTCTCAAAAGGATTAGAAAAAATAATTTCTTTTTAATTTATGTCAAAACAAGAAATAGAAGGAATAAGAAATTGGTATGCCATTCACACTTATGCTGGTTATGAAAACGCAGTTCTTCGTAATTTGCGTCAGCGCATAGACTCACTGGGGATGAATGACAAAATATTTAATGTAATTGTTCCAACTGAAACAAAAATAAAGATTAAAGCTGGTAAGCGAGTAGAGGTAGAAGAAAAAATTTATCCTGGATATGTACTTGTAGATATGATTGTTACGGATGATTCTTGGTATGTTGTTCGAAATACACCACGTGTCACAGGATTCGTAGGGGCAGGAGTTAATCCAGTTCCTCTTAAAAAAGAAGAAGTGGATTACCTCTTTAAAAAGATGGACACGAGTACCGCTAAGCATAATATTGATCTTGCAATAGGTGAAACAGTTCGAATAGTCGATGGTCCATTTAAAGACCTAGAAGGTAAAGTAAATTCAGTAGATCAAGAAAGAGGAAAAGTGAAAGTGCTTGTTTCAATGTTTGGTCGCGAAACGCCAGTAGAACTTGATTTCTTGCAAGTTAAGAAAATATAAGTTAATCTAAATCAATCATGGCAAAAAAAATAACCAAAAAAATAAAATTACAAATACAAGCGGCAAAAGCAACCCCAGCGCCACCATTAGGTCCTGCTCTTGGACAGGCTGGTATTAACATCGGAGACTTTGTTACGAAGTTTAATGCTGCCACTGCCAAAATGGCAGGGGATAAGGTTTCTGTAGTGGTAACAGTTTTTGAAGATAGAACTTATGATTTTATTATCAAAACTCCTCCTGTGACAGGACTTATTCTAAAAGCAGCTGGAATAGAGAAAGGGTCAGGGAAAAATGCTACTACCAAAGTAGGAAAGATAACCCGCGCCCAAGCACTTGAAATCGCCCAAAAGAAAATGAAAGATTTAAACGCAAAAGATGATGCAGGGGCGATAGCGATAGTTGCCGGCTCTGCCAGATCAATGGGCATAGAAGTTAAAGACTAAATTAAAAAACCACACAAGAAATTGTGTGGTTTTTGTTTTGTGATTGAGTATAATTAAGAGATGAAAAAAGTAACAAAAAAAGAGAAAGTGAAAAAATATAAAAGACCTTCTTGGGATGAGTATTTCATTGAAATAATGCATGCGGTTGGGGCTCGTGGAACATGCGACCGAGGACGAGTTGGTTCAGTGATTGTAAAAGAAAAAAGATTAATATCAACGGGTTATGTAGGAGCTCCAGCAGGATGTAAAAGTTGTGATGATATAGGACATGAAATAAATACAGTGGATTACGGAAAAGGTGACATACATCACCATTGTGTTAGGACTGCTCATGCAGAAACAAATGCGATTATTCAAGCAGCGAGATTTGGGATTAGCACAGAAGGGGCAACATTGTATTGTATGATGACTCCGTGTTATGCATGTGCAAAAAATATAATTAATGCAGGCATTACTAGAGTTGTTTCTGAAAAAGATTATCATGCGGGCAAAAGAAGTAAGGAAATATTTAAAGAATCAAAAGTAAAATACGAATTACTCAATGATGTTTTAGTTAAATACAAGAATCAATAAAACATGAAAGAAAAAATAATTTTAGGATTAGTTGGCTCACTCGCAAGTGGTAAAGAAACAACTAAAAAATATTTAGTTGAAAAATATAATGCAAAAGATTGCAGATTTTCCACGATTTTACGAGATGTTTTAGAGAGGGTGACTGTACCGAACAGTCGTGAAAATCTTCAAAAAATTTCTACTGTGTTGCGAGCAAATTTTGGAGAAAATTTACTAGCGAAAGCTATTGCAATGGATGCTTCAAAACTTAATGCAGACATTGTTGTTATTGATGGAGTTAGGAGATTTACAGATATTGAACATTTAAATGAATTGCCAAATTTTGTTCTGGTTAAAATTGATGCGGATCCAAAAATAAGGTATGAAAGAATGAAATTACGAAATGAAAACGCGGGGGATGATAAAAAGACTTATGAACAATTTTTAGAAGATCATAATGCAGAAGCAGATAAACAAATTCCAGAGGTAATGAAAACAGCCAAATATTCTATTGATAACTCTGGTAGTTTAGAAGATTTATATAAAAAAACAGACGAAATAATTACTGAGTTACAAAAAAAGTAAAGAGATATTTTCTTTATTTTTTTAGGTATTCCGAAAATTCTAAATCATATTTATTTAAATCATCCTTTTGATATTTTTCACTTTTTGTTTTTTCCCATTTCGTTTCATCTATGGATGGGAAAAATATTCCAGCATCAGGGAATAATGCATCTACATGTGTGATATAAAGTTTGTCTGCAAGGTCGATAAATAATTTATATATTTGTCCACCACCGATTATAAAAACTTTCTCGTCTTCTGTTTTTTCTCCCCCTGCTAAGGGGGAGTGCCCGAAGGGCGAGGGGGTCTTTGGTTTTATTCTTAACAATTCCATAACCTCTTCTACGGAGTGTGCAATTTCTGCCTCTTCTCTTTCAAATGTTTTATCAAGTGTCAAAATAATATTTCTACGATTTGGCAATAATCTACCAACCTGTTTTCCATTTTCATCTATTGCCAAGGACTCAAAGGTTTTTTGCCCCATTACAACGGTATGGCCTCGAGTAGTTTCTCGAAAATGTTTCATATCTCTCGGCAAATTCCAAAGAAGATCATTCTTTTTTCCAAGTTCATTATTTTTACCAATAGCTGCGATGATAGATAAGATCATTTTTTTAAACTGCGATGGGTGCCTTGATAGCATCATGAGGATTATAATCAATAAGTTCAAAATCTTCTATCATAAAATCTTCTAACTTATTTTTGGCTGGGTTGATTTTCATTTTTGGCATTGGGCGAATATCATTTTTTCGGGAGAGTTGCATTTTTGTTTGCTCTAAATGATTTAGATATAAGTGTACATCCCCTCCAGTCCAAACAAATTCCCCAACCTCAAGTCCTGTAATTTGTGCAATTATCATTGTGAGTAGGGAATAGGAAGCAATATTAAAAGGTACTCCTAAAAAAGTATCACAACTGCGTTGATATAGTTGGCAAGAAAGTTTTCCATCTGCTACGTAAAATTGAAAGAGACAATGACACGGAGGAAGCCCCGCTTTAGCCATTTCTTCAATATCCGCTACATTCCAAGCAGAGACAATGAGACGGCGAGAGTCAGGAGTTTTTTTGATTTGCTCAATAACTTCTTTTAGTTGGTCGATGTGTTTTCCGTTTGGGGCAGGCCAACTTCGCCATTGATAGCCGTAAATTGGTCCTAAATTTCCATAATCTGTTGCAAAATTTTTATCATTTTTAATTTTTTCAATAAATTCTTTGATTCCCGTGTTCCATTCTTCTGAACCAGTTTTTGGTACAGGAATATTATTTCTAATTAAATAGGCTTTGTAGGGCCATTCATCCCAGATGTGAACATTATTATCTGCTAAATATTTTAAATTTGTATCACCACGCATAAACCATAAAAGCTCGTGAATGATAGATTTTATTGGGACTTTTTTGGTAGTCAAAAGAGGAAAGCCATCAGCTAAATTGAATCTCATTTGATACCCAAGAACACTTTTTGTGCCAGTGCCCGTACGGTCTGTTTTTTCTACTCCATTTTTTATAATGTGTTCTAAAAGTTCTAAATATGAAACGTCCACATGTTTTCCTTTCATGTCCCAATTATATCTTTTAATTTTTTTAATTCAAATAAAAAAAACACCATGACGTGCCATGGTGTTTGTAATTAATTTTTTACTCGAAAAATGATTCTGGTAGGACCACCTTTAATTGGTATGTTTTACCACTTATAAAAGTTATCCATAAAGAGTCAGTCGATAGCTCTTTGAAGAGCATTTTTTCCCCCTTGGGAAATTTGAATGTTTTCCCGTTATCAAGAGAAAAACTAATAATCTTTTGTCCATCTATGATCAAGGTCATAGGGATCATTTTTTCTTTGTCTTCTTTGGGTCTCGCGTTGAAAAAGGAAATCGTGAAAATAATCATAACTCCAAATAAGGACAAATAAATAAGAGTTCTAATTGCACTTGCTTTCATTTTTTTGGATTTTAGTTAGTGAACATTTTTTCTTACAATATCATTTTTCTATAAAAAGTCAAGAAATAATAAAAAACCCTTTGTCTTACAAAGGGTTTTTTAGAAAGTTTATTTTATTATTCCAGCCTTTTTTAGAGTAGCATAAGCACCGTTTTTCTTCATTGTGCGCATGCCTTTTGTAGAAACCTCTATTTTAACTGATTTATTGAGTTCCGGTATAAACACCTTCTTTTTTTGAAGATTTGTGTATTTTCGTTTTTTGCCAGTTGGGTTGAATTTAGTAGCACGAGTGCGGTTTGAATATCCACCACCAACGAGGGAACTCTTTTTTGTTATTTTACATATTTTTGCCATAAGTTTTTTTATGTTATCATTATAGACATCATTATGCAAGCTACAGACGCAATTTTTTATATCCTTATATTAATAATGTCAGTTGTGATACACGAAGTATCGCACGGATTTGTAGCCGAGTATTTCGGCGACAAGACTGCTCGCTTTGCTGGGCGTCTAACATTAAACCCACTAAAACACCTAGATATGTTTGGGTCCATTCTTTTGCCAGCACTTTTAGTCATAACACAATCTCCATTTTTGTTTGGATGGGCAAAGCCGGTTCCATATAATCCAGAAAATCTTCGTAATAAAAAATTAGGAACCATAGCCATAGCTTCTGCAGGGGTATTAGCTAATTTATTTATCGCTTTAATGTTTGGTCTTATTTTACGTTTTTCTTTAGGCATGAACGTGCCTAATGGTTTTGATTTTATTGTTTCTTCTATTGTTGTAGTAAATTTAGGTTTAGCCATATTTAACTTGATTCCTATTCCACCCCTTGATGGCTCAAAGATCTTTTTTAATTTACTACCAAGGTCTTTTTACGGGCTAACTAGTTTTTTTGAAAATTATTCTTTTGTTTTACTCATTGTTTTCATTGTTTTTTTCTCTAATTATCTTTATCCCGTATTGATTTTTCTTTTTCGTCTTATTACGGGGATTTCCCCGTAATGTTTGCATTTTTGGGAGACTTATAGTATCTTATTCAAAGAGTCTTCGGACTTTTTTATTTTAGATTTTAGCGTCTTGCTAAAGCATAGGAACTAGAACCTGTATTAAATTATGCCAACAATAAATCAATTAATAAAAAAGAATAGAACAAAAGTTGCCAGAAAATCTAAAACGGTTGCTTTGGCGCGTGGTTTTAATGTATTAAAAAATCGCCCAGTATTTTTTCCAGCTCCTTTCAAGAGAGGAGTTTGTACAAAAGTAACAACCACAACTCCAAAGAAACCAAACTCAGCTCTTCGAAAAATTGCAAGAGTTCGTTTGACGAACGGAATGGAAGTTACTGCATATATTCCAGGAGAAGGACATAATCTACAAGAACACTCAGTCGTTATGCTTCGAGGTGGTCGTGTGAAAGACTTGATCGGAGTAAGGTATCACATTGTTCGTGGAGTACTTGATACCCAAGGAGTTGAAAAACGCAGACAAGGTAGGTCGCTTTATGGAAATAAAAAACCAAAAAAATAAAAAATGAGACGCAAAGTAAAAAATAGAAATATAGTAGGTGCAGACTTTATATATAATTCCCCTAAACTAGAGAAGTTTATTAATTATACTATGTGGTCAGGCAAAAAAGAGACAGCTAGAAAAGTCATGTATCAAGCTTTTGATGTTATAAAAGAAAAAACTGGGAACCCGAATCCTCTTGAAGTTTTTGACTTAGCTATGAAAAACGCAGGACCTTTGACCGAAGTTCGCTCAAAGAGAATCGGAGGTGCCAACTATCAAGTGCCTAGAGAAGTTCGACCAGAACGACGTTTGGCACTAGCAATGCGATGGATTCGTGATGCTGCACGAAGCAAAAAAGGACAACCAATGCACATAAAACTAGCTGACGAATTAATTGCTGCTTCAAAAAACGAAGGAGCTGCTATTAAAAAGAAAGAAGATACACACAAAATGGCTGAAGCCAACAAAGCCTTCGCCCATTTTGCTTGGTAATATTTTTATATGGAACGAGATTATCCTTTAGAAAAAGTTAGAAATATTGGAATTATTGCGCACATCGATGCTGGTAAAACGACCACGACTGAACGTGTGCTTTTTTATACTGGAGTATCACACAAAATCGGAGAAGTTCATGATGGAGAGACTACAACAGATTGGATGGAACAAGAAAGAGAGCGCGGAATTACTATTACTTCTGCTGCTGTTACATGTTTTTGGACTCCAACATATGCTGGAGCTGATAAAAATAAAAAACACCGTTTTAATATAATTGATACACCGGGGCACATTGATTTTACTGTGGAAGTGAAAAGATCTCTTCGAGTTCTTGATGGCGCAGTGGTCGTGTTTGACGGAGTGGCAGGTGTAGAACCTCAGTCAGAGACAAACTGGCGCTATGCTGACGAAGCGAAAGTTCCACGTATTTGTTTCGTTAACAAATTGGACAGAACAGGTGCATCTTTTGAACATTCATATAAAACAATTTTAGAAAGACTTACAAAGAAGGCAGTTAGATTACAAATTCCTATCGGTCTTGAAGAAAAACATGAAGGAGTGGTAGACCTTCTTCGTATGAAAGCATATTTCTTTGAAGGAGATATGGGTAATAAGGTTATTGAAAAAGATTTATCCGTTGAGGCGGGAATTCCTGCAAATATAATTGCTGATGCAGAAAAATATCATAGTGAGCTTATAGAAAAAATAGTTGAACTTGATGATACTACGATGAATGATTATTTGGAAGGTAAAATTCCAGATATGGAAACTCTAAAAAAGCTTTTGAGAAAAGGAGTTATTGCAAATGAAATTTTCCCAGTCTATGCTGGTTCTGCTTTGAAAAACAAAGGAGTTCAGCTTGTGCTCGATGGAGTTGTTGATTATCTTCCTTCCCCACTTGATATTAAAGCGATAGAAGGAACTGATCCAAATAATAACGATGCTCCGATAGTAAGAAATGCATCAGATGCTGAACCTTTTTCTGCTTTAGCATTTAAAGTCGCTACTGATCCATTTGTTGGACAACTTATATTCTTTAGGGTTTATTCTGGAACACTTACTTCTGGGTCTTATGTCTACAATCCACGCACTCGTAACAAAGAACGTATTGGTAGAATTTTAAGAATGCATGCAAACGATCGCGAAGAAGTTAAAAAAGTTTTTGCTGGAGAAATTGCAGCAGCTGTCGGACTCAAAGATACTATTACTTCAGATACAATTTGTGATGAAGAAAAACCAATAGAATTAAATAGAATTATATTCCCTGAACCAGTTATTAACTTGCGTATTGAGCCAAAAACAAAAGCTGACCAAGAAAAAATGGGAATGGCATTAAATCGTTTAGCGCAAGAAGATCCTACTTTTAAAGTTTCTACAGACCAGGAGACAGGAGAGACTATCATCGCTGGGATGGGAGAACTTCATCTTGAAATTATCGTTGATCGTATGAAAAGAGAGTTTACTGTTGAAGCAAACGTTGGTAAACCACAAGTTGCCTACAGAGAGACTATCACTGCAAATTCAGATGCAGAAGGTAAATATATTAAACAGTCAGGAGGTCGTGGAAATTATGGCCATGTTAAAATTAAAGTTAAACCGATGGCAATTTTAACCAAAGAAGAGGTTGAAGATCTGCCAAAAAATACAAAAAGATCAAAAGAATTTGAATTTATTAACACCATTAAAGGTGGAGCTATCCCTCAAGAATATATTGCCCCTTGTGAAAAAGGCTTTAAAGAAGGACTTGATAGAGGTGTACTTGCAGGATTTAGGCTTGTTAATGTTTCTGTTGAGCTTTGGGATGGTTCTTTCCACGAGGTTGACTCAAATGAAATGGCTTTCAAAATTGCGGCTTCTATGGCTATACAGGATGCTTGCAAACGCGCAAAACCAGTTATTTTGGAACCTATGATGAATGTTGAAGTAGTAACTCCAGAAAAATTTATGGGAGATGTTACAGGAAATATTTCCTCAAAGCGTGGAATCATAGAAGGAATGGAAGACAGAGGAATGAATAAAGTACTTCGAGCAATCGTTCCACTTTCTGAAATGTTTGGATATATGACAGGGCTTCGATCTATGACTGAAGGCAGGGCGTCATTTACTATGGAATTTTCAAGGTATGATATTGTGCCAAACAATGTTGCTGAGACAATAATTGAAGCAAGAAAGTAAGATTTTTCATAAATAGCCGATATCCGTAATTACGGATATCGGCTATTTATTTTTGACTTTTTTTTCATAAAGGATTATCTTTTTAACAGACGTAGTAAAAACAAAAAAAATGGAAGGAAAACCAATGGAAAAAACAATTAAAGAAGCAATTTTCTATGTAAAAAACAGTATTCTTGATGAAAAGAGTTCTTGTGTTCGTATTCCAACGGGGGGAGACAAGCTTGGTCTCGATGACATTTTTCTTATTGGAAGAAGTGTTGAATCAAAATACTCATCATTAAAATTCTCCATGAGATATGAAATAATGGGGAATAGTCTGGTGTTTTATTACAACAAATAAGGCCCTATGTTTATTAAAAACAGAAGGCCTTTTCTTTTTTAGGTTGACAAGGTTTTTTATTTTTGCTATCATCTCAACAACTGCACTTTCGGCAGTTTTTATATTGCCGAATGAGCAATTATTTGGTTTTTTAAAATTATTAGTTAATTTTGTTAGTAATTAGGATTTAGCAACTTCTCGTATGTTGAATTTTAGTTATTAACTACCCCTCGACACAAAATCGAGGCAAGAAAAATATGGCAGAAGAATTCAAGAGAGACAAGCCACACGTAAACGTAGGAACCATTGGTCACGTTGACCACGGAAAGACTACTTTGACTGCGGCAATATTACACGTTTTAAATTTAGCTGGTAAAACAGTTAGGCTTCGTGGTGTTGATCAGATTGACAATGCCCCAGAAGAAAAAGCTCGTGGAATCACTATTAACATTTCACACAATGAATATGCTACTGACACTCGTCACTATGCACATATCGATGCTCCAGGTCACGCCGACTACATAAAAAACATGATTACAGGTGCCGCTCAGATGGACGGTGCTATTTTAGTCGTTGCTGCTACTGATGGTGCTATGCCACAGACTCGTGAGCACGTCTTGCTTGCAAAACAGGTAGGTGTGCCTCGAATGATTGTTTTCTTAAACAAATGCGACATGGTTGACGATAAAGACATGATAGATATGGTTGAAGAAGAAATTCGTGAACTTCTTACAAAACAAGGTTTTGATGGTGCAAATGCCCCAGTAATCAGAGGTTCTGCTCTTAAAGCTCTTGAAGCTAAATCAGTAGATGATGAATGGGCAAAGAAAATTCTTGACCTTACAAATGCTCTTGATACATATATTCCAGTTCCAGAAAGAGATGTTACAAAACCATTCCTTATGCCAGTTGAAGATATATTCTCAATTGAAGGCCGTGGAACTGTTGTAACAGGAAAGATTGAAAGAGGAGTTGTAAAAGTCGGAGAAGAAGTTGAAATAGTTGGAATCAAACCTACTCAAAAATCAGTTGTTACTGGTATTGAAATGTTCAATAAAAACCTTCAAGAAGGTATGGCAGGAGACAATGCTGGAATCTTACTACGAGGTCTCAAGAAAGAAGATATTACTCGTGGACAAGTCCTATGTAAACCAGGCACAACAACTCCGCACGATAACTTTACTTGTGAATTGTATGTTTTGAAAAAAGAAGAAGGAGGTCGTCACACTCCATTCTTTAAAGGATATAAACCACAATTCTATATTCGCACCACAGACGTTACAGGGGATGTTACCCTTGCAGAAGGGACTGAAATGGTCATGCCAGGAGACACAGTCAAGCTTACAGTTAAATTGGTTACCCCAGTTGCGCTAGAAGAGGCACAAAGATTTGCGGTTCGTGAGGGAGGTAAAACAGTTGGAGCAGGAGTTGTTACAAAAATCCTTGCTTAACTTTTCGCGGATAGTTCAAGTTAATTCTTAAAGTTAAGATCTTTAAGAAAAAAATCAATTCAATGACAACCACAGAAATAGAAACAAAAATAAAAAAGGTAAAAGAAAAAACCAAAGTATTGCCTAAAAAAATCAAAAAGATTACGGTTGCTACCAAAGCAAAAGAAAAGAAAGAAGATGGTGGCAAGGTAGTACTTCGCATTAGAGTTCGTGCTTACGAGAGCAAGATTTTAGATGCGTCAGTTAAACAGATTATGGATACAGCAATGCGTTATGATGCAGTTATCGTCGGACCAGTACCTTTGCCAACGGAAATAAAAAAATATACAGTCAATCGAGCCTCTTTTGTCTACAAAAATACACGAGAACAATTTGAGATAAGAGTACATAAAAGGTTGATAGATATTATAAATCCAGGGGCTAAAACAATCGAAGCTTTAACTAATCTATCTCTTCCTTCCGGGGTTGATATTGATGTAAAGATGCTATAGAGGCAATTAAATATTTTATGAAATTCATTCTTGGAACAAAAGAGAATATGACCCAGTATTTCGGAGAAGACGGAGCAGTCATTCCAGTGACGGTTATTTCAGCAGGGCCTCTCGTTGTAACAAGAGTATTTGAGAAATCAAAAGACGGTTATAATGCAGTTCAAGTTGGTTTTGGTGAACAAAAAAAACAAAGAATCAACAAGGCTCGCACAGGGCAAATGAAAGGTGGATTTTATAAAGTCCTAAAAGAATTTAGATTAAAACCGAGCGATAAAAATGAAGCAAAAGAAGGCGACAAGATTGATGTTTCAATTTTTTCTCTTGGGGATAAACTTCAAATTTCTGGAGTATCAAAAGGTAAAGGATTCCAGGGTGTTGTAAAGCGTCACGGCTTTGCTGGTGGCCCTCGAACTCATGGTCAGAAACACTCAGAAAGAGAGCCAGGTTCAATCGGAGGAGGGTTACGAACACACGTTCCAGTTGGCATGAGAATGCCAGGGAGAATGGGTTCAGACAGAATAACTCAAAAGAATTTAAAAGTGATATTTGTTGACAAAGAAAACAATATTTTGTTTGTAAAAGGAGCAATTCCTGGTAAATATGGGAGTTTAGTAGAAATAGTCAGCAGATAATTTATTTAATTATGGAAGCAATAATATATAACCAAAAAGGAGCTGAGGCTGGGAAGATAAAACTTTCAGAAAAAGTTTTTAATGCAAAATGGCGTGCTGACTTGGTGCATCAAGTTGTAGAAGGGATGCGTTCAAATAAGCGTGCTGGCACGGCTGACACAAAAGATCGTGGAGAAGTACGTGGTGGAGGAAAGAAACCATGGAAACAAAAAGGAACAGGACGCGCTCGTCATGGGTCTTCGAGATCTCCGATATGGGTTGGCGGAGGAGTTACGCACGGTCCTCTTACAGAAAAGAATTATAAGCGAAAAATTTCAAAGAAAATGCGTGCTCATGCTCTTTTTTCTGTACTTTCAAAAAAATTAAAAGACAAAGAAATTATTTTTGTTGATTCTCTTGAAGTGTCAGATGTCAAGACGAAGAAAGCTATTGAAGTAATAAAGAATTTAGGAAAAGCGGCAGGTTTGAAAAATATTGAAACTTCAAAAAAACCTAGAATATTAACGGCACTTTCTGGGCGAAACGAAAAAATAGAAAAAAGCTTCAGAAACCTATCTGTTCTTGATATTGTTTTCTTAAAAAATTTGAATCCACTTGATGTTTTGAATCATAAATATCTTTTAATAGAAAATCCAGAAGAAAGCATAAAGTTTTTAGAATCAAGAGGATAATTTTACACTTAGCGTAATTTTGCTAAATCAAATATATGATAATAAAAAATATAATCAAAAATCCAAGAATAACTGAAAAAGCAACATTTTCTGCTGAAAACAATGTTTATACTTTTGATGTCACTGATAATGCGAATAAAACAGAAATAAAAAAAGCGATTTTTGCTCTTTATAAGGTTAAGCCAGTAAGAGTAAATGTTTTAAAAGTAGAAGATAAGCATATTTTCTCTAGAGGGAAAAAGGGGGTAAAAAGTGGTGGCAGGAAAGCTTATGTTTATTTAAAAAAGGAAGACAAAATAGAATTTGTTTAATCTTTTAGAAAGTTTGAGATAAAATTTATGAAAACATATAAACCAACTACAAAATCAAGAAGACAGATGACCAATGTGACTTATCGTGGAGTTTTGACTACTGGAAGTCCAGAAAAATCTCTCACCCATGGTTTTCGACGTTCTGTCGGTAGAAACAGCCAGGGTCGCATCACAACTCGTCACAAAGGATCAGGACACAAGAGATTATATAGAGATGTTGATTTTATGTATGATAAAAAAGAAATTCCAGCCAAGATAAAAACTATTGAATATGATCCAAACCGTTCAGCCTTTATCGGGCTTGCTGTTTACAAGGATGGAGAAAAAAGATATGTAGTTCTTCCAAAAAGTGTTAAACCCGGAGATTCATTTATGGTTTCTGAAAAGGCTGAAATTTTAACTGGCAATAGATTGCCTTTGAAAAATATTCCAGTAGGTACTTTTGTTTATAATATTGAGTTGAAACCAAAAGGAGGTTCAAAAATTGGCCGTTCTGCAGGAATCTTTGCACAAGTTGTGGCAAATGCAGATGGATATACAAATTTGAAAATGCCTTCCACTGAGATTAGAAAAGTTTCTGAAAACTGTTGGGCATGTATTGGTGTCGTTTCAAATGAAGAACATCATTTAGAAAATTTTGGAAAGGCAGGACGTAGTCGATGGAAAGGAATTCGTCCAACTGTCCGAGGAACTGCTATGAATCCAGTAGATCATCCATACGGTGGAGGTGAAGGGCGACAAGGACGTGGAACAAAAAGACCAAAGACCATGTGGGGTAAAGTTACGGGAGGAAGAAAAACAAGACATCCAAAGAAATATTCAAATGTATTTATGGTTAGTCGCCGAAAGACAG
>Ga0194039_1000504_pt1 | contig 23353 bp, 22 predicted proteins | sample JunL228m_MetaG_FD_148679 | JGI IMG/M metagenome (GOLD analysis project Ga0194039, IMG submission 148679) | Anoxic zone freshwater microbial communities from boreal shield lake in IISD Experimental Lakes Area, Ontario, Canada - Jun2016-L227-8m | ecosystem: Environmental > Aquatic > Freshwater >... | reverse complement strand
TCCCGGAACCGGGTCTAGCGCAGGCTTAGTGGCAGTCCAGATGAGTTCTGAGCGCTTCGAAGAACTCGTCGCCGACGCACTCGATCTGATTCCACCCGCACTATCGGGAGCCATCGACAATGTCGTGATTCTGGTGGCTGACCGTCATCCCGAGGAACCCGATTTACTGGGACTCTACGAGGGCATCGCGCTGACCGATCGAGACTCCACGTATGCCGGTGCGCTACCCGACACGATCACGATCTATTCGGATAGTCTGCTGGAAATCTGTGAGACCGAAGCCGAGGTGGTCGAGGAGGTGGCGATTACGGTTGTCCACGAGATCGCCCACCACTTCGGAATAGACGACGAGCGTCTGCATGAATTAGGTTGGGGCTGAGCTTATTTCGAGATATCAGCGTTCAGGGTCGCCGCTCCACTGAAAGCTGTTGACGTACTTGCCCATGTCCTGGGCCAACTGCAGGTTTGCCCCTGATGGGACTCCCGGACCCGAGTCCGGCCCGAACGCGCGATAGGGCCCGGTTGCGAACGCGACGAGAGCCACATCGTTTTTCACAGCACCCATGACAAGGATTCGGACTCGGCTGTAGGCGGCGGACGTACTCTGCGGCCAGTCATCGACGACCTCGCCATAGCCGGGCTGATAACCAACCATCGCGTTGGGGATCTCATAGTCGAACTTGCCATCGGGGTAGGCCTTCTTCACGGCCGCTGTGACGATGTCGCGAGCTGAACGGCCGTTGGCGGGCTCCGAGAACAACTGCATGACGCCACCATCGCCGCCGGTGAATGTCGCTGTTACTCCGGCATTTTCGGTGGAGATGGTGTACGCCGAGCCTTCCGCCGGATAGGCAACCGAGAAGGCACCGTTCGGGGCCGTGAAGCGCGGTAACGCCATCACCGGGGTGCCCGTCGGCGGATGGCCACATTCTGGCGGGCACATGTACAGGGGGATCTTCGGGGTGAGCGCCAACGCGATCGCGGCAAGCGACACTGCCGCTGTCGTGATAACGATGCCCCAGCGGCCGAGTAACCAACTGAAGCGGGGGCGGCTCAACTGCGGAGCCGTATAGGTTGCCGCCGGCATCGCATACCCGGGGTAACACACCGGCGCGGGCCCGTCTGCGGGCGAGGCGGCGTCTTCGCCGTCATCGGCTACCGGTTCCGGCCGCGACGCGCCTCGGCGCTCTCGCCGCGACGCCCGCGACGAGGCGCGGGTGGCCACCCCGCAGGCCGGGCAGAACGCCATATCGGGCACCACCATCTCGCAGTGGATGCATAGCAGCGCCTGGTCTTCGTTGATCGGATCGTGAGTCTCGTGCAGCATGGCCAACTGCATCGCCACCCGAAGTGCGACGAGGATCACGCCCGTCATCAACAGGTGCATCGTCAGCATCCAGACCTGCGGCAGACCGATGGCGTCAATGGTTCCCAACCCGGCGTGGATCAGCAGCGCTCCCGCAGCCAGCAGTGCGAGCACTACTCGGACGCGACGGGGATGATCCTCGGTGTCGTCGTCGGTCGGGTGACTGAACCAGAGCAGGAGTCCGGCTAATCCGCCCGCAGCCGCGGCGGTAATCGGGACGGTCACCCCGCAGAGCGCCGCCTGCACAACCAATCCCTCCACGGGTCTGGCATAGGCGATCAACCCGGTGGTGAACTGCGGGGCCAGCCGCGTCAATGTTGCGGCGGCAGTGAACGCCAACGCTCCCGCCGCCCCGATGACGAACCCGTCCAGGGACTCGCGGGGGGTGGGCCGCAGTAGGCGCACCACGACAGCAGGCACGATCATCAGGATCATGCCCCCGGCCGGGACCGTGAGAGCTGCGCCGAAAAGATGATGTACCGCAAAACCGACGGACATCGGGACCCCGTAGGTGCGGGCAGCCACTGCACCACTGAACAGCACCCAACCAACTCCCAGTCCAGCGCCCAACCCTGCGGCGAGCAACAGGAATCTGCGCGGGATGTCCAGATCGACACCGGATGCCCGTAGGTAGAGCACGAAGAGCAGAGGTATCCCGAGTGCGCCGACCGCCACCCCGGCCGCAGGCAGTTTCAACAACGCAAAGCCGACCAGTGCGATAAGTGCTACGGCCAAAGTCACCCGAAAAGGTTTACGAGATCGATTCGGCAGATGGGGCAACAGAGCGCTGGCCAGGTATGGGAAAAACACCCGCTCGTTGGGTGCGGCGCTGAACGTCCTACCGCGAACCCACTTCGGTTCGTCACTCCCACACCCGCACAGCCCACAGAACGCGCCAGCCGGCACGTCATGTTCGCAGTTCCGGCATTGCATCCTCGGAACCTCGTCGGTGGCCGCTTCCGTACTCATCCGGCGATGCTCATTGGACGAACCTTCGGGCGACCAGAAGATCCTGCGCGAGATTGTCCACGTTGGGAGTGCCGAGGCCGGTCACCAAGTCGTATCCCGGTGTGGCGTTGTACACAGCGTTGCCGCCCAGAACAACGTCGTGGAATGCCGGCAGCCGCGCGCCTTCGGCAAGGCGATACAGCAGCGGGTTGAGGTCCCCAACCGGTTGGCTGCCCCGCTCGGCCAGATACTGGTTGATCACCGCAGTGATACCGGCCCAGACCGGGGCGGCCAACGACGTGCCGCCGCCTACCAGGATCTGCTGATCGAAGACGATCTTCACACCGGTGAACGGGTCGGCAACGGCCGCGATATCAGGGGTCAGTCGGCGTCCGTCCCCGCGGCCGACAGTCAGCGCCTCCTGCCAGGGCGGCCGATCGAATAACGCCGAAACACCGCCGGCCGTGCCTTGGGACAGTGGCGCGTCGAACCACGCCTGCTCGGCCTGCCATCCGCCGGTGCTGTCGGTGGACACTGTGGTGCCCCCGACATTGGTCATCTCCGGGATCGAGGCCACTGCGTCCAGGCCGACGTCGTTGGCGCTGGGCGGGGCCGACCACTGTTGGCCGCCTTTACATTCCAGACCGGCGAGGTCGCCGCTGGCGTCGAAGGCCGTCGTCCCCTTCGCCAGTGCCCTGGCAAGGGCCGCTCGGGCCGGGGCAAGATCAGCCGCGGTGATCAGTTTGTCGCATCCCCAGCCGATGGAGAAGCTCCACACCGCACCGGGGTATCGGCGATCGGCCTCCTCCATCATCGTGGCGATCTTCTCGTAGGACCCCTCGCCTTCCACGGTGGTCCGGGCGTTGACGAGAACCTTCCTCGCATCGGGTGCGATGGCGTGTATCGCCTCGAGATCCATCGTGGTTTCGCCGCGACGAGCCGACGGCTGACCGCCGACTACCTCGGGGGTGAACTTCGGCAGATTGAAGGTCGTCGCGAACATGTCGAGATCGGCCTGGTCGAATCCGTCGAACCCAAACACGATCACCGTGATGCCCTTGCCGGTGAAACCGCCATCGCGAAGAGATTGAATGTTGTACGTGCGCAGCAGGGCGTCGGGCGCGAGGCCCTGGTCCGGTACCTCAGCCGGGAACACCCATCGCTTGGCTTCGCGGTACGGGGTGTAGCCGAGAATGCGGCCGAATTCACTCACCTCACCGCGCAGCGCGGAAGGAACAGCCGGCTGCTGGGGGGACGCATAGAACACCTGCCCGCGGCGACCGCGGTAGTCGTGCACGTCGACGCCGAATGCCCGCGCGACTGCGCCGGGGGTGCCATCGATGATCGCCCAGCGATCTTCGGGCCGCCAGCGCACCGACAAGCCATGGCCCTGCGCCCAAACGGTTAGTTCACCGGGGCGGTCGGCTTCGTGCAGCGCCGCAGTCAGCTGTACGTGCCCACCCTGAGCCGGGCCGAGGTCCGTAGAAGCGTCCAGCAGTTCCGCATACGGCCCGCCGATCCGGTCAGTTGCGGTCGCGGATGCGGGCCCTCGACGGTCGGACAGGACCAGAAATGCAGCGACGGTGACCGCGGTGAGGAACACCGCGATCACCGTCCGCCGTAGCGATTGTGCTTTCACCGGCTGCCGTACTTCTCAGATCAGCCGATCAGAACCCTGTGAACTCAGCCGCCGGTAATAACGTTGCCCGGCAGGGCAGTGGGGGCTGCCGGCGCCTTGATCGTCGGTGAGAACGACGGTCCGGCCGGGGACACAGCCTTCTCGGTAGGGGTCGGCGCATTAGAGGGCGAGGCCGGAGCGCTGGAGGCCGGCGACGACGGAGCCTCGGTCGGCTTGTCCTTGGTTGCGGTGCTGCAAGCCGTAAGGGCTCCCATACCGACGATGGCGACCGCGCCGGCCGCGAGTGCGCACTGCCGCGTGAAGCGTGCTGATGTCATGATTTTCCCCTGCTTTCTGGCCCCGTTTGTTCGGGTCTACCTCACTTCAACTATACGTCGCCGCGTATTGTTCCGACCTCGCGTACCGGCGGAGACTCCCGGCGCAGGCGGCGAGAGGACCGCGACGACGCCCGCGCCGCGGCTCCGCAGGCCGGGCAAAACGCCATGTCCGGAACCACCCGATCGCAATGCACGCACAGCACCGGTGTCCCGGAGTACGGATCGGGCTCCTCGTGCAGCAACGCCAGCTGCACGCAGATCCGCACTGCGAGCAGCGCAATCACGGCCATCAGGAGGTGCAGAGCAAGCTGCGGCCACTTCGGTAGCCGGGCGGCGTCAATAACCCAGATGCCGGAATAGATCACTGCCACCAAAACGCTGAAAAACAGCAGTGTGAAACGCACAGCACCGGGGTGCTCGCCGGCCCGCTTCCCAGGCCGGAACCACAGCAGGATGCCGAGCAGACCCCCGGTGGCCGCGGCGGTCAACGGTGCGGCGACGCCGTAGAGCACAGCCTCGACCAGCAGCCGCGTTGGACGCACGTCGTTGGTCAACCCCGAAACGAACTGCGGGGCCAGCCGGGTAGTAGTCGCGGCGGCAGTAAAGGCGAGGGCGCCCAACGCCCCGATGACGAACCCGTCCAACGCTTCTCGGGTGGATGGTTTCAGCAGACGAATCAGGACGGTGGGAACGGCCATCAGGATCCCTCCGCCCACGGAGATGACCAGTCCCGCGCCCATGAGATTCTGCAGTACGAGGCCGGCGGCCATCGGGATGCCGTAGGAGCGGGCGAGGACTCCCCCGGTCAGCAGCACCCAGCCAGCGCCGAGTGCACCACCCATCGTCGCCGCAATCACCAGCACATGACCGGGTATGTCCCGAAGTAAGCCGGACTGCCAGAGGTAGAGACCGAAGAGCAGCGGAACACCAAGTGCAGCAATCGTGATCAACGGTCCGACAAGCCTCAGTATCGAGCAGCCGGTCAATCCGATCAGGACTATCAGCAGGCCGATCTGGAAGGGAATACGAGACGACCGCGGAAGGTGCGGGAACATCGAACTGGTGACCATCGGGACCCAGACCCGCTCAGTAGGCGCGCCGGCGAAGACCTGCGGCCGTAACAAATGGAGCCGATCCCCGGCCTCTTCATGTTCTGCACCGCAGCATCCACAGAACGCTGCGACTGGAACCGTTGAGCCACAACCCGCGCAAATCTTCGACGGCACGGTAGCGGAGGTGGATGTCATCGTGATCCTGTCAGCCATAGACCTGATGCCGACTCGAGAGACCCTATCGCAGCGCTACCACCAGCCAGTGGCGCGACATCGGGGTGCTGTCGTACTCGGGTACCGGTAACTCGGGTGCTCCTGAGAGTTCTCATCCCATTGGGTCGGCCGCCCGTAGTGCATCCTCGACCGGATGTACGTCGGGTTCGGGATAGAACGGCGGGGTCCTCGAACCCCACTGCACGCAACTCCAGCGTCCATCGGTGATCGGCACCAGTACCACCGCTTCGGTATTGGCCAGGTGGTGATCGAGGACAAAACTGCTCTCCACCCGGGCCAGTGTCGCGCTGGCAAGCCGGATCGCCGCACCGTGGCTGATAACGAGGATGTCCTGCGTCCAGTTGTCGTCATCGAGGTAGCGCAGCCGCAGATCGGTCAGCACCGGCAGGTATCGGCCGAGCACATCGCTTCCGCTCTCGCCACCCGGCATCGCGATGCCGAGTTCGCCCTCACACCAGCGCTGATAAACGGCGTTGAACTCGGCGATAGCGTCGTCGTCTGATCTGTTCTCCAGATCGCCGGCCTGAACTTCGTGAATTCCGTCGACTTCGCTTGGGGCAACAGTGAACTCGGTTCCGATCTCGGTCGCCGTCTGCGCCGCCCTACGGGCGACCGAATGCAGCAGCAGACCTGGGGGATTGCGGCGAGAGCGGGCGAAGTCACGCGCCTGCTCGAAACCGAGGTCGGTGAGCTCGGCACCCGGTGGCTGAGTGTCGAGCCGTCGTTCCACATTTCCGTGCGACTGGCCGTGCCGAACCAGGATCAACCTGCCGCTCATGGCCCGCCGTCGCGCAATCTGGTCAACCATTGGTCGCCGGCGTCGAACCGCGGTGGCAGCACTCCGGCTGCGGCACCAGTCGGCCACGACCCCAGGTAGCGCACGTCGGTGCAGCGTCGGAACAAAGCTTTGAGCGCCTCAGCCACCGCGCTGTCCTCGATGTGGCCGACGCAATCGAGGAAGAAGACGTAGGTGCCCAGACCGGTGCGGGTGGGTCGGGACTCGATGCGGGTGAGGTCGATATCGCGGATACCGAACTCGTTCATCGCCGATACAAGAGCACCGGGAGCGCTGTCGATTCGAAGCACTACCGAGGTTCGGTCAGCGCCGGTACGGACCGGCGGGGGGCCGGGCCGACCTACCAGCACGAATCGAGTGCGGGCGTTGGGTTCGTCGACGACGCCTTCGGCCATCGTCGACAACCCGTAGCGTTGCGCCGCCAGTGCGGTGCTCACACCGGCGTCGGCACGTCCGGCTACGACGTCAAGGGCGGCGGCAGCATTGGAATTCGCCGGTACGACTTGAGCGCCGGGAAGGTTGGCGTCCAGCCAGTGCCGCACCTGGGCGGCCGCTATGGGGAATGCTGCGACACTTCGCACCTGCCCGGCGCTGATACCCGGCAGGGTGACGATGCTGAAGGACACATTCATGGTGAGTTCGGCGTAGATCTGCAGCGGCGACCCGCCAGCCAGGCTGTCGAGTGTAGGCAGGACACTGCCTTCGATGGAGTTCTCGATCGGAACGCAGGCAAAATCAGCGGCACCGGATCGGACGGCCTCCAGTGCAGCCGGGGTGCTGTCCGACGGTTCGGGCTGTAAGTCGCCCCCACCCGGCACCAGCGCCATGGCGGCCATCTTCAACAGCGCCGCTTCAGTGAACGTCCCCTCAGGTCCGAGGTAGGCAATGCGGGCCACGTCTCAACACTATCGGGTCGGAACTTACAAACCCGGCGGGTTCGGACTGGTTGGCTTGCCAGGCACTACCGTGTCTTCAGTGAGCGCCACCCACGGCGAGTTCGGTGAAGTCGACCGGCGAACCGTGCGCATCGAGGTCGGCGTCATGCTCGCTATGACTTTCGGCGTCAGCGCGGTCATTGCCGTTCTGCAACTTGCCGACGCGGTTCTCTCCGGGTTGCCCGGCTACCGGGTACGGCTTAATCCGAACCAGTCCCGCTACGACCTGATCAACCTCGGTCTCAACGTGGTGTCAGTCGGGCAACTGGTGGCATGGGGGGCCTTGGCGCTTTACCTGTTGTGGCGAAGTGGCATCAGTCCGGCCGGTATTGGGCTCGGCCGGTTACGTTGGCGCGCAGACCTTTTGAGTGGGATTGGGCTCGCGGCACTGATCGGCATTCCAGGACTGCTTTTCTACCTGGCGGCGCGTACCCTGGGTCTGAACGCCCAGGTGGAGCCTTCGTCCCTGCAGCACTCGTGGTGGCGGATCCCGGTGCTTGTCCTCGCGGCGTTCGCCAACGGCTTCGCCGAAGAGGTGGTCGTGGTGGGTTATCTCATCACCCGGCTTCGGCAATTGGGCCTGACACAATCCAAGGCGGTGTTGATCTCCAGCGGTCTGCGCGGCATCTATCACCTTTATCAGGGCTTCGGCGCCGGCCTGGGCAATGTGGTGATGGGTCTGGTGTTCGGGTATTCCTGGTGCCGGACCGCTCGACTGTGGCCTCTGGTGATTGCGCACGGGATCATCGACTCGGTGGCGTTCGTCGGGTACGTACTGCTGGCAGGCCACATTGGTTGGCTTCGGTGAGCGAGTACCGACCGCAGGACGCGGACCCGCCGACCGATCGAATCCCACGGGTGCGTCCCGCGCCGCCGACACCCCCGCCGCCGACACGCCCGTTACGCGAATCAGTGCCGGTCACCCATCGCGATCCGACCTTCCGCCCCCCGCCTCCGCGGGGCACTCCCCGGATCCCTCCGCGCGCCCCGATGCCACCCCGGCAGACACCTTCAGTTCGGCCACCGTCACGGCTCCCGCCGACACCGCGCCAGCCTGCCGTCAAGAAACCCACGGGAACCCCGAAGCCGCCGAGACGTAGTCGGGCCACCACGAAGAAGAGGCCCCGTTGGGGAAGACGAATTCTATTGAGCGCCTTCACTTTCGGGCTGATCATCGTCGTGGCGATGCTAACCACAACGATCTGGATCGATTCATCTCTGCGGCGGATTACGGTGTTCAGCGAATACACCGACCGTCCTGCCCCGGCCAACGGAACCAACTGGTTGCTGGTCGGATCCGACAGCCGCGAAGACCTCAGCCCGCAGCAGCAGGCTGAGCTGTCCACCGGTGGTGACCTAGGTAGCAGTCGTACCGACACCATCCTGCTGGTCCACATCCCGGACGTCAGCTCCGGCCAGTCGGCGACCATGGTGTCGATCCCCCGCGATTCCTATGTGGACATTCCGGGTTACGGCAGCGACAAGATCAACGCGGCCTTCGCCGAAGGCGGCCCGGTCCTGCTCGCGGAGACCGTGGAGATGGCCACCGGTATCCGACTCGATCACTATGCCGAGATCGGGTTCGGCGGGTTCGGTGCAATCGTCGACGCGCTCGGCGGGATCGAGGTATGTCCGCCGGAAGCGATCACCGACCCCCTCGCCGGCATCGACCTGGCGGCGGGCTGCCAGACCCTCGACGGGCGAAACGCCCTGGGTTACGTCCGCAGCCGCGCCACTCCCCGAGCGGACCTGGACCGGATGCTGCACCAACGGGAGTTCATGTCGGCGATGCTGCGCCGCGCGGCCAGTCCGGCCGTCTGGCTCAACCCGTGGCGCTGGTACAGCGTGCCCCATGCCGCGGCGGCAGCCCTGGCAGTCGATCAGGACGCGCACGTGTGGAACCTTGCCCTTCTGGGCTGGGCGCTGCACCAATCGCCGACCACCCTTACCGTGCCGATCGGTGAGTTCACCGGAAACGACTCCGGCTCAGTCCTGATCTGGGACGCCGAGTCCGCCACTGCTTTATTCGACGCGTTACGCACCGATTCAGCGATCCCGCAACAGGTCATCGACGCGCAGCCATGACAGGTTCGGGATTCGGCCTAGCTCTGGTCAGCTCCGCTCAACCCGTGATGTAGCCACGCCTTAGTCCGGCCCGGGTGATTGGTGGCGATCCAGCCCACTCCGATGTCGCGGCAGAACTCAACGTCCTCGTAGTGGTCAACAGTCCAGCAGTACATCGCCCGGCCCTGCGCTGCGGCTCGGTCGACCAGATCGGGGTGCTCGCGCAGGGTGGCGATGGACGGACCCACGGCTGTCGCACCGACCGTCGTCGCCGCGCCACCGCCGAGATAGCGCGAGGTCTCACCGAGCAGAACAGTGGGCAGCATCGGAGCAGCGCGGCGAATGCGCCACACCGCGGCTGCCGAGAAGGACATCACCACCGCGCGGGATAAATCCGCCGAGGCCGGCGCGGCGATCCCATAGCGATGCAGCAAGGCCAGCACCTTGCTCTCCACCAAGGCCCCGAAGCGCACCGGGTGTTTGGTTTCGATAAAAATCTTCACCGGCCGGTTCCAGTCGAGGACCAGCCGTAACAACTCATCGAGGGTGAGCAGGCCGGTATCACCGATGGCACCATCGGGTTGCCAGCTGTTATGCCAAGCGCCCCAATCGAATTCCTTGAGTTCGGCCAGCGTCATATCGCTGACCAGACCGGTACCGGTCGAGGTGCGGTCCACCCGCCGATCGTGCACACAGACCAGGTGCCCGTCGAGAGTCAGCCGAACGTCGCACTCAACCCCGTCAGCGCCTTCCCGGAGAGCGAGTTCATAGGCGGCCAGGGTGTGTTCAGGACGATCAGCCGAGGCGCCGCGGTGCGCGACCACAAAGGGGTGGGGCTTCCCGTGCGCTTCGGCGGTCGACCACATAGATCTAGACTGCCGGTTCCCGGTCTCGGATTACGACAGTCGATTCGGATTCGACATCATCGCCCTCAGCAGCATCGGTGGGTCCATCATCAGCCGCGCTCGCCGGGCGTTGGTCCTCACCCACGATCACCCAACGGTGTAAGGGACGATCCACCTGCTTGCGGACAAACCCGTCGAAGACCCGCCACAGCAGCAGAAGAACTGCCAGTCCCGCGAGATAGGCGATGATCACGGTGACGGTGTTGTCAGCGATTGCCTGTGGATCTGTCGCTGAACTTGTCCAGATCGCCCACGCCGAGATGAGCGTCGAGAAGATCCAGGCGATCCACCACACGACGATCGGACCGCGCAAGCGCGCCTGGGATTGCTCGGCGCGGGCAAGTTCGATTAAGAACACCGGCGCCCACACCAGATTCACGACCGGTATCAGGCAGCCAGCCCACAACTCCCACTCCGATCGCGGATCGTCATGGCCGTGGAACCGGAATACCGCGGCCCTCCGGCCGATCAGCCACGAGGTCATGATTGCGGCGGTGACGATGACGGCCACCATCGCCGCCAGACTGACCAGCACCCCCATCAACAACGTGCCGTTGGCCACCAGTGGCGGTAGCAACCTGGTCCGGTTGATGAGCAGCATCAGGTAGCGCAGGATATGCGCCAACGCAGCCATGGCGAAGACCGCCGATGCCGCCAGCAGTGTGGCCCGCACCGCGGTGGCCGACATATTTTTTCTCAGCCCCCTGTCTCCGACGGTGAATCCAGGCGCGATGTGGTCGACCAATCCCCAGCGCGGAACGGTCTGATAACGCGGGGTTGGACCCAGTGGCCGGCGGCGGACTCGAGGCGGAGGCGGCGGTCCTGGACGCACCGCTATCCAACGGAAGCCTGCGGGCAGCGTTGCTCCCCCACGCTGCAGATGCTGTCGATTGAGGGGAACGGGACGACCCGGTGGGCGGCTCACCGCAGTCGGGGGCAGTGGCCCGGAAGGCGCCAGCAGCGGACCACTGCATCGCGGGCACCACATCCGCTGGCTGTCCCGCACATTCCACCGCGTCCCACACCGGGAGCAGACCTGAATCACCGCACCAGCCTAGCGAGGACACCGGCGTGGTCCAGTGATCGTCACCCGACCGCAGCCGGGCTGCCCGCCTAGTAGCCGGTGATCTCCAGGGCGCAGCGCTCTCCGGACTGGACGGCTCCGTCCATGGTTCCGCGCTTGGTATAGGGCGCCGTGTGCTCGCCGGCGAAGTGCACCGAACCCTCGCGGCCGGCTTCCGCGCCACCGAACGTGGTGAACCCGCTCAGCCCGTAATAGGCGTAGGAGCCTTTCACCCAGGGGTCAGCCGGCCAGTTGTCCAGGTAGAACTGTCCCGGGATCTCCTTGGCACTCGCGCCGGTCCACAGCTTGTCGATCACGGTGTTGGTCTGAGCGATGACCGCGGCTGCCGCGAGCCCGTGAGCGGCAGCAGCACCGTAGTTCTGGTTGTTGAGCGCGAGCAGCCAGGCGGGAGTCTTGGCCTGGTAGGCCGCCTGCCAGGTGGCTCCGGTGACCGTGTCCGAGGAGGAGTCGCCGCTCTGTTTCTGATCAGCCCAGGGGCGTCCGTTGAATTGGATGTTCAGTTTGGCGTTGGTGCCCATCGGCTCGTTTTGGATCACGAGTGTCTTCACGGCCGAGAATCCGGCGCGGGAGTAGTCCACGGTCCGCAGGATCGACAGCGGAATCGCGAGGACGATGCGGTCGGCCACGACATCGGCCTTGGTGGCTCCGCTGGCAAAGGTCAGCGTGTAGGTCTTGTCAGTGTTGAGACGGATCGCTGTCAGCTGCTGACCCATGCGAACTGTGCCGACCGGCAGGTGCGCGGCGAGTGCCGTCGCCAGCGTGTCGTTACCGCCCGGCACTGCATAGCGCTCGTCGTAACCGGACTCCGCTCCCCAGAAGTTCCCCTCCTCCAGAATTCCGTGCAGGGAGCTCGTGAGCTCGGCGGGCCCCCCGTACTCCTGGCCGAACATCGCCTTCAGGTAGCTGCGGGCGTTTCGGTCTGAGGTCGCCGCGTCGATATAGGACGCCAGTGACTGGGCATCCTTTGTCTTCGCCCAGGCGTTGGATGACGCGTAGGTCGGGATCGTCCTGCCGATCTTGACCCAGTCCGCGGCGAACTGATTATTGACGGCGGTGACCCCTGTGGCCAGCGACTTCCACGGAATCTTCGCCCCGCCGAAAAAGTACAGTTCGTTCGACGTCGTGGAGTTCAAGAAGGTGTCGACGAGTGCGCCGAGGCCGAGTTCGCTCACCAGATTCTTGATCGCGGGCTCGTTGGAACTGATACCCGAGGGTCCGGCCTCGGTGTACTGGCCGCCGGAACCGGTGCGGATCGTGCGGGCGCGGCCGCCGACCCGGGTCTGTGCCTCATAGACCGCAGGAACCCAGCCCTTGAGCTTGTAGATCCGGTAGGCCGCAGTCAGTCCCGCGAACCCGGCCCCGACGACGACGACACGCGGGGCGGTCGCCGCGTTCGCGGGCGGGGCAACGGCGCCAAACTCCGTCAACGCGCCGGTGGCGGCTGCTCCGAAAAGGGCACTGCGCCTCAGGAAGTCACGGCGGTCCATACCCGCTTGCAGCCGCGCGATCGTCTGTCGGCGCGTGTCCTCGTGCTGCGCCGAAAGTTCGAGCGAATGCGCAAGTCTGCGGGCGTGAACTTCCTCACGTCGTCCGATGACCTCGTCGATCGGGCTGCCGGTCGCTCGGGCCTCATGGCCGGCGGCACGCAGGCGCGACGTCCAGTCTCTGAATCGGGCACTGGTCACGGTCGATTACCTTCCGCCGCACGGCATGAGTCGATCATCACCCGCACTGACCGGTTGATCCGGCCACGACACGCTGTGCCGATGTCACCCTGGGCGCGCGGTCCGGGTGACGTTGTGGCACGCCGTGCCGATGACGTGATGCCGGCCGCCCAGCAATACCGGACTATCCACAATTTCCACAGGTCTATGCACAGTTCCACAAGTCGGCAATTACGCGCTGAACAGGCGATTATCGGTAGTACGGCGACCGGGTCTGTGGATAACACACCCAGGTTTCTCTATGCTCATCAACAGGCTGTTTAAGGCCGAGCGAAGTGTCTTGGCGGTCTAACGGTCGCAGCCCGAGCCGCGACTCGCCGCACGACACGCCGTCCTGGGATTTCGCCGGTAGCCAGCCGCGGCCGAGGTACCTCGCGGGGACGCCCTTTGAAACCCGTCGAACGGCGGGCTATGATCGCGTTCTCGCTCGCCGTTGTGACGAATTTCACTGGCTTCACAGGGGGTTTGGTAGTTGAACACGCAGGTCCGGCCGCTCTGATGGCAGCGCAACCGATGGAGTCCTCTGCCGCCCGGGTTTCCCCGTGGTCGGTGCGGACGTCGACGTGCAACCGGTCGTATTTGGTAGCCGGCATGCGGGCCACTGTCATCGCCCTGGTACTGCTGGGCATCCTCGCCCTCGTCGTCCTCTTCTGATCCGATTTCGACGGGCGGCGGTCTGACGACCACCCCGCTGGTTGCGGTGCGCGCGGTCATAGAGCAATGTGATGGTTCCGGTGGATCGTTGACCACTGATCATCAAACATTTGTTCACCAAACATTGAGGAAGGAAATTCGTGGCTGACTACACCTTGCCCGAGTTGGACTGGGACTACGGCGCACTGGAGCCCCACATCTCAGGCCAGATCAACGAACTGCATCACAGCAAGCACCACGCCGCCTATGTAGCGGGAGCCAACGCTGCCGTAGCCAAACTTGAGGAGGCGCGCGCCAACGACGATCACGCCGCCATTTTCCTCAATGAGAAGAACCTCGCCTTCCATCTCGGCGGTCATGTCAACCACTCGATCTGGTGGAAAAACCTGTCTCCCAACGGCGGTGACAAACCGACCGGCGATCTTGCCGCCGCGATCGACGACGCGTTTGGCTCGTTCGACAAGTTCCGGGCACAGTTCACCGCGGCCGCCAACGGCCTGCAGGGATCGGGTTGGGCGGTGTTCGGCTATGACAGCCTGGGTGACCGGCTACTCACCTTCCAGCTCTACGATCAGCAGGCGAACGTACCCCTGGGGATCATCCCGCTTCTGCAGGTGGACATGTGGGAGCACGCCTTCTACCTCCAGTACAAGAACGTCAAAGCCGACTACGTCAAGGCGTTCTGGAACGTGGTTAATTGGGCCGACGTTCAAAAGCGCTACTCCGCAGCGACCACAAAAACCAAGGGTCTGATCTTCGGCTGAGGGGTCCTCCCCCCAAAATCAGGGGCGCCGCGCGATAGCGCGGCGCCCCTGATTTTTTCAGATTGCTCTCCGCATTGCAGTCGTGTCCCGTTGTGTGTCGACCCCTCGTACCTCATGCTGATCCGATCGACCCCTGTCGTGTCGCGCTGGGATGTACGAGGTGTCGCGGAGGCGAAATGGAGAGCAACTCCGGGCGTGCGGTGGAAATCGCCCCCTTCCATTCCCGTGGCTGTCTTAAGGGGTTCGTCGTCTCGGGGCGTTGGCCAAATTCAACAAAGGAGTGGGCACAGCTTCTGATGGTCGCGGTCCGTGTTGCCTCGCTGCCCGGATTGCTCTCAACCACAACGGTTTTCGGTGTGCGCGAAGAACTTCCGGACCGCCCGCAACCCGGCACTGTTGGACTGGTGCTGGCGGAGGGGACGGTGGTTGGTGAGACAGCGATTGCGCCGGGCCATTTCGCCGAGAGGCAACCCCCGGCGCTGATCCTGCTGCATCCGCCCTCGGAAACGACCCCGTCACTGCCGGAGTGTTCGGGCGCTGCATCCGGATGCGTACTACTACCCGGTCTGCCCCACCTGGGACTGGAGCATCGAGCCGCCTGGGTGGAGGCCGAGGCTGACGGCACGGTCACCGGCATGATCAGCCGGGTGGGAGTAGACCCGATCAGCCATCCGGATACGGCGATTCTCGCGATGCTGCTCGCCGCATAAATTCGCCTCGGAAGCCGGGCGATCACGGCCATGTCGGTCGCGGCCGACACACCCCGGGGGACACACCGTGGCCGACACACCCCTGGCCGGGACTCCCCGCGGGGGCATTCCGCCGCTCCGCAGAAGAATCGATAACACTGATAGCAAGCTTAATATTCTCTGAAAGTTCACAGCAAACTGATTCGCGGGTAGCTCGGGGGGCGCGATTAGTTGCCGGGTATTGACCGGCGGTACCCGTCGGGAACAGGTAATCTGGGCTGGCTGCTACTGCCCACCGCGGGTCTCAGCACTGCGTTTTCTCAGCCTAAGCACAGCTTCTAGGGGCCGACCGGGGGCATGTGCCACCTTTTTTAGTTTGCCCCGCAACAGATTTTGAACGCCGGTTTCCTGCCTTCAAGAGTTTGCGCTTGGCGGTTTGGCTAACTACCCGCTACATTAGTCAGCAAACACGTTCAGCTTAATGAACGGGCACTATCGCATCTGGAGGTTTTTCATGAGCACGACATTCTCCGCGCGTTTAAATCGCCTGTTCGACACTGTTTACCCGCCAGGTCGTGGGCCTCACACATCCGCCGAGGTGATCTCCGCTCTCAAATCCGAGGGCGTCACCATGTCGGCGCCGTACCTGTCCCAGTTGCGCTCGGGCAACCGCACGAACCCCTCGACCACCACGATGGTTGCCCTTGCTAACTTCTTCCGCATCAAGCCGGAGTACTTCACCGATGACGATTACTACGAGAAGCTAGACAGGGAACTTACCTTTCTGGCGAGCATGCGCGATGACGGCGTCCGCCGGATCGCCGCACGCACAGTCGGCCTTTCCCCGGCAGCGCAGCAGGATATCGCTGAGAAGGTCGACGAGTTGCGCCGCCGGGAGCAGCTCGACGCCTAGGCGGTTAGCCAGCCGCGGGACCGGCAGAACGTCCTGCAAAATCGTCGGTGTTCGGCCGGTGACCAATCCGGTCCACACTGCGATACTGACGTGAGATTTCGATAATCCATTCCCGATCGGAATAGCTTGCCGGCTGGCGCAGCCAGCCCCGGCCGGGGAAGGTGCCGGCTCCGTTGCCACAACCGCCGTGGATCCATCGTGCGACGGCGAGCGCCTGCTGAGGTCCAGTGACACCAATCTGACTATGCGAAGCGGCAATGGTGGCTGCAGTCTGCGCCGACTGGGCTGTATTCGCCTCCAGGTAGAGCGAATCCGAGATCAGCGAAAGTTGTTCGGCCACACGGAATGCCAGCGGCCCGTGGGGCCGTACCCCGATGCCGATATCAGGATGCCGACGCATCATCTCGTCACGCAGGGGCCGAATCAGCCGTAGCTCGCGACGTGAACCAACCCAGTCCTCGACGGCGGGCAGCATTGATCCGGCAGCGACGATGGCCATAGCAGCCGCCAGCAGGGTGGCGGCGGTACCGACGCCCACGAGATTTGTGGTTCCGACGGCGCGGATCAGGACGAAGGCGCTTGACGCGACGATCAGAGCGATCCCGACGGTGAAGACGAACAGTGCCCGCCCGCGCCTGGTGGGATTGGCCAGGCGCATTCCGACCCATGACACCAACGTCAAGGCCAGCAGCACATAGAGCAGAGGAACCAGCCAGTGCAGCGCCGTATTCGCCGTGCCGAGGTTGCGGCTGAGGTATTCCTTGGGTGTCATCTCGGGCTGCCGCCCGCTGACGATGAAGAGTCCGACGGCGACGGCCGCGATGAGGGCAGCGACGCAGTACTGAATCACTGCGAGATTGCGGACGGCCGAGGGGTTTCGGGTCGATGCGACCGACGTGATCATCACGCAACTGCCGGCGGCAGAGGCGACCAACGCCACCTCGCTCAGCCCGATTGCAATGTTGGGCCACCCTAGAGCGGTATCGACGAGCAATGTCACCGGAGGCCAGTTCAATAGGGCGAGCACGGCGAGGCTGCCCAGTGCAACGATCATCGCGCTGCTGACCACCGAGTGCCGGTTCACTAACGCCCAGCCGATCCGCAGGCCGGTCGCCATCCCCAACAGGCCGGCGATCACCCAGATGATCAACCAAATGCCTCTCCGAGGCGGACTTGGAAGATCGAGGCGCGGTCACTCGGTAGCCGACCGAGCCGGTAGAGGAGCAGGGCCGCGAAGTCCTCTGCCTCCTGCTCGACGTCCTCGCCGCCGGGGCCCATGCAGCCGGTGCGTTGGTTGAGCATGTAGCTGATCAGATCGTCGCCGGCGACTTCAGCGGCTTCGCGGGCCGCCTCGACGACCGGCATGCCGTCATGACCGAGGACCAGGTGGCCGAGTTCGTGCGCCAGCGTGCGATCCGCGGTCGGCAAGCCGTCCTGGATCAGGAACTCGTCGTAATCGGCGTACTGGCGCCATTGCCCTGACACCCCTGGCGGCAACTCGGCCGCATTCACCTCGATGGGCCGCGCCCGATTGACCCCGACAGCTGCCACCAGTCCGGCCAGCGAGACCTCGCCATGACGCGGGGACAGAGCGAGAATGTCGTTCACCGCCTCGGTAACCCGACGGTCGGTCACTGCAGGAACCGTGCGGTAGCGGCGGGCGGAAGAACATAGCCCGCCTTGGCTTGGCGATAACCGAGGAATCCTCCGACTGCGGTGATTGCGACAAAGCCGGCCAGTCCCGATAAGGCCATCGCGGCGACGTGAGAAAAGTCGGCATTGCGTAGGTATGCCGGGTACCCCAACCGGCCGTCAGGCGGTGGTGCACCGGTTCCCGGACGTTGCGGCACCGGAGCCGCCGGAGGATTGATTCCACCGGCCAGCGGAGCAGCCGAGGGTGGCGCCGCGGGCGCCGTCGCCCGGTCGGGTTCCCCCTGTGGTGCCGACGGAGTCTGCCCGAGCCCGGCGCCCGATTCCGCTGGGCCGCCGAGCGACTCGGCGGTGAACCCTGGCAAGCGAGGTGCCGCAACGCTCGAGAACGGAACGACGGGCGGCAGTTGCGAAAGCGAGAGATCAACAAGCCCGATGATGCTGTTGTTGGCCCCCCCGGCGCCGGGTTGCAACGGCACGCCAGTCGGCAAGATGATGTGACAGTGCCAGTGCCAGTGCCAGTGCCAGTGCCAGTGCCCATGCCACTCGTGCATGTCGTCGGTGTCATCCGGCTCAACCGTCTCAGCGGTCTCGACTGAAACTGAACCTGTCGGCACGCGCGCCGTTGCCCGTCCGGGATAACCGCGGCGCGGGGATGGCCTATCGGTCGCGGTGCCCGGCCCGATTTGTCGAACCTCAGGTCCTCCGCCGACCACGTTGCTGTGGCGGTCTGAACCCGATAATCCATCACCGACGCCCGGAGTTTCACCCGCCCCGGCCGGACTGGCGGCAGCAGGCACCACGCCCACAATGCCGACCGCCCCGAACAGCACACCGGCAGTGATCGCCCAATTGACCACCGCGGTGCGCCGTCGCGACCGGTTCACAGGTACCCCTCGATGTCCGCGGGCGCCGTCAGGTGCCCAGGTTTGCGGAATTGGGTCAATTATCGCATACCTGCAGGTCGTGGAATCGGGGCTTGTCCCGGGCGATAGTGTTGACCGCACCGGTCGTCGAGTCCGTCTCGCCGATCGCCGACGACCTACTCGGGAGGCAGCGGCCATGGGCCTGTTCACCAAGCGGAAGAGCCGGGCAACCCGGCGTGCGGAGGCCCGCGCGCTGAGGACCAAGGCCAAGCTGGAGGCCAAGCTCGCCGCCAAGAACGAAGCCAAGCGCATCAAAGCCACCGAGCGGTCGGCCGACAAGGCGATCAAGGCCCAGGTGAAGACCCAGAAAGACAGCGATCGCGCAGCGGTGAAGGTCGCCGCAACCCAGTTGCGTACCAAGCAACAGGGCAGGTTGCTGTCGCCGAGCAGGGTGCGGCGAACGCTGACCGTGTCCCGGCTGCTGGCCCCGGTGATCGTGCCGGTCGCCTATCGGGCTGCGATGGCGGCCCGCGGTGCGATCGACGAGCGCCGCGCCGACCGCCTCGGCGTCCCACTCACCGCGCTGGGCCAGTTCTCCGGTCAGGGTGGGCGGCTGTCGGCCCGGATTGCGGGGGCCGAGAATTCGCTGCGTCTCGTTGCCGAGCGGAAGCCGGCCCGCAAAAAGGCCGAGGACGCCGAAGTCAAGCAGTTCGTCGCCGCGATGACCGACCGTCTGACCGCCCTGTCGGCCGCCGTGACCGCCGCTGAGAACATGCCCGGGCCGAGTCGGCGTGCGGCCCAGACCTCCATCAGCGAACAACTCGACGGTATCGACGCCGACCTGATGGCCCGGCTGGGAGTGTTGTAGACCGTGACCGCACTGTTGCGAATGCTCGCCACCGCCCTGGTGATCGTCGGCATCACCGTCACGGGTACCGGCCAGGCCCTCGCACATACGGTGCTGACGGCCTCGGATCCACCTGCCAACGCGACCCTGAGTGCGGGACCCAGCCGGGTGAGTGCGACCTTCAACGAGGAACCGCAAACCAATTTCGCTGCGATGACGGTGGTCGGTCCCGACGGGAACCTATGGTCCTCGGGCGACCCTGAAGTCCACGGCGAGGTGGTCAGCGTCGCCATGCGCCCCCTGGGCCCATCGGGCACGTACACGGTGAACTACCGCGTGACTTCAGACGACGGCCACGTGGTCTCGGGGTCCTGGGCCTTCACCGTGACGGTACCCAGCACAGGATCACCAGGCCCGGCGGCGGCCGACGGGGCAGAATCTCATCGGATTCCGTTGTGGCCGTTCATCGTTGGGGTGGGCGTGCTGATCGCCGGGGTGGCGGCTTGGGGCGTGCGCCGCCGGTCATAAAGGGCAGCAAGCGCGACGAATCACCGAGATGACAAAGAATGGAGCGGTACATGGCAGACCCCCAGGACCGACCCGGCGAGGGTTCCGGTGCGATCCCCCCAGCGCCGCAGAAGAAGGCGGTGCCCAAGAAGGCACCCAAGAAGGCACCCAAGAAGGCACCCAAGAAGGCGCCGACGAAGGCTACTGCGAAGAAAGATCCCACCAAAGCCGCCAAGAAAGCCCCGCCCAAGGTGGCGCTCAAAACGCCAGCGTCCGCTGCGCCGCCTAAACCGACCCACGGGGCTGCGGTCACCGAGGCCCCGGCCGCACTAACATCCGGCGACACCGCGCGGCCCGGTGCCGCGCCCCCCGCACAATCTGCCCACAGCTCTGGACGCACCGGTATTCCAGTGGCGATCGGTCTGGCAGCGGCCAGCCTGGTTGCGATGGTCATCCGCCGACTTCGACGCCACTGAGGACCGGGACAAACGTGGCAGTCGTCTTCCGGCCGACCGCCGATCTCGTTGACGATATCGGCCCCGACGTGCGCAGCTGTGATACCCAGTTCCGCCAGTTCGGCGGACGGGCACAGTTCGCGGGCCCGATCAGCACCGTGCGCTGTTTCGAGGACAACGCGCTGCTGAAGTCGGTGCTCAGCGAGCCCGGAGACGGCCGAATCCTGGTGGTCGACGGCGGCGCCTCCGTCCACGCCGCGTTGGTCGGCGATGTCATCGCCGAGTTGGCGCGCTCCAACGGATGGGCCGGACTGGTCATCAATGGCGCGGTGCGCGATGCCGCGACGCTCATGACCGTCGACATCGGGATCAAGGCGCTTGGTACCAACCCGCGCAAGGGTGCCAGGACGGGCTCGGGCGAACGTGATGTCAGCCTCAGCATCGGGGGCATCGACTTCACACCGGGCGACTTGGCCTTCAGCGATGATGACGGGATCGTCGTTGTGGCTGCGGGTACGCACCCCCGGTAGCGAACCAGCGGCGATTCGCCATGGCCGATCCCCCGCGTTGGATTTGTTCTTCCCGGGCACCTAATGTGTCCGCCATGTCGGACCAGTACCCGCCGGCCAATCCGGCTCTGCGCAGAATGGCGCTGTTCTGCCTACTCGCCGGCGTGCTCACCGCGGGCCTGCTTTTCCCGGTCGTGGGCGGACTCGGTGTGGCAAGCAACCACGCATCGGATTCGGTGGCTCAAGGCTCGGCGAACATCGTCGGAGGCGACGTACCGGCCGTGTCGACCATGGTCGACGCAGCGGGTAACCCGATCGCCTGGCTCTACCTCCAGCGACGCTGGGAGGTGCCCTCCGAGCGTATTGCCGACACGATGAAGTTGGCGATCGTCTCCATCGAGGACAAGCGTTTCGCCGATCACAACGGAGTCGACCTGCAGGGAACTTTGACCGGCTTGGCCGGCTTCCTCAAAGGTGCTGTGGATACCCGCGGCGGGTCCACGATCGAGCAGCAGTACGTCAAGAACTTCAACCTTCTGGTCAATGCCAACACCGACGCCGAACGCCGTGCTGCGGTAGCGACAACTCCGACGCGCAAGCTCCGGGAGATCCGAACGGCGCTGGCGTTGGATAAAGTGCTAACCAAGCCCGAGATCCTTACCCGCTATCTGAACCTGGTTCCCTTCGGTAACGGCGCCTATGGCATTCAGGATGCTGCGCGCACCTACTTCGGAATCGATGCGGCACAACTTAATTGGCAACAGGCCGCACTGCTGGCGGGTCTGGTGCAATCCGCCAGCGCGCTGAACCCGTACACCAACCCCCAAGGCGCTCTCGATCGGCGCAACCTGGTTCTGGACACCATGATCGAGAACCTGCCGGAACAGACCGACGAGCTTCAGGCTGCGCAGAAACAGCCGCTAGGCGTTCTGCCGCAACCGAATACGCTGCCGCAGGGCTGCATCGGAGCGGGTGATCGTGCCTTCTTCTGCGACTATGCGTTGGAGTATCTGGCGCGCGCTGGTATCAGCAAAGAAGATGTGGCGCGTAACGGTTACCTGATCAAAACCACTCTGGACCCCAAGGTTCAGAACAGCGTCAAACAAGCGATCGACACGGTCGCGTCCCCCACGCTGGACAGCGTCGCCAGTGTGATGAGCGTCATCCAGCCGGGCAAGGACGCGCACCGGGTGCTTGCGATGGGTGACAATCGCGGATACGGACTCAAACTCGAAGCCGGTCAGACCGTACAACCACAGCCGTTCACTCTCGTCGGCGATGGCGCAGGTTCCATCTTCAAGATCTTCACCAGCGCCGCGGCACTGGAACTGGGAATGGGCATCAACGCGATGCTCGACGTGCCACCGACGTTCCAGGGCACGGGGTTGGGCGACAGCGCCACCAAAGACTGCCCACCCAAAACCTGGTGCGTGAAGAACGCCGCCGGCTATCGCAGCCCGTTGAGTATGACCGACGCCCTGGCATTGTCACCCAACACCGCGTTCGCGAAACTGATACAGCAGGTCGGTGTCCCCCGAGCCGTCGATATGGCGGTGCGCCTCGGGCTACGTTCCTATGCCGACCCGGGTACCGCACGGGCCTACGTGCCCAACAGCGACGAGAGTCTCGCCGACTACGTCAAGCGTTCTAACATCGGCTCCTTCACGCTCGGACCATTCGAAATCAACGCGCTGGAGTTATCGAATGTCGCCGCCACGTTGGCCTCCGGCGGCATGTGGTGCCCGCCGACTCCCATTGAGAAGGTGCTCGACCGCAGCGGTAAGGAGATCGATGTCCCAACCGCCAAGTGCGAGCAGGTGGTGCCCGAAGGGTTGGCCAACACATTGACCAACGCGCTGTCCAAAGACACCACGATGGGTACCGCTGCCGCGGCGGCAGGGTCGGTCGGCTGGGGCCTGCCGATGGGGGGCAAGACTGGAACCACCGAGTCCCACCGATCCTCGGGGTTCGTCGGCTATACCAACCAGTTGGCGGCGGCCAACTACGTGTTCGATGACTCACCGAAACCCTCGGCCCTGTGCGCCTTCCCGCTACGTAAGTGCGGCGGCGGCGGAAACCTGTACGGAGGAACGTCGCCGGCCCAAACCTGGGTTCTGGCGATGAATCCGATCGCGACCAATTTCGGCCCCGTCGTGCTGCCACCCACCGATCCGCGCTACGTGAACGGCTCCCCGGGGGTCGCGGTACCCACAGTCGTGGGGCTCAACCTCGATACGGCGCGAAAGCGCGTCAAGGACGCCGGATTTCAGGTCTCCGAACAACCGACGCCGGTGAACAGCGCGGCGTCGAAGGGATCCGTAGTCGGAACCACCCCGACCGGCCAGGTCTTCCCCGGCTCCATCATCACGATTAACACCAGTACTGGAATCGCCCCGGCTCCGCCGCCTCCGGCATACAGCCCGCCCGACTACGAC
>Ga0194039_1000503_pt1 | contig 23364 bp, 23 predicted proteins | sample JunL228m_MetaG_FD_148679 | JGI IMG/M metagenome (GOLD analysis project Ga0194039, IMG submission 148679) | Anoxic zone freshwater microbial communities from boreal shield lake in IISD Experimental Lakes Area, Ontario, Canada - Jun2016-L227-8m | ecosystem: Environmental > Aquatic > Freshwater >... | reverse complement strand
ATTCGGTTGAACGGGGATTCCGATTTCTCAAAGATAAGCGATTCCATGTTTCAGAAGTCTATCTCAAAAATGAGAACCGGATTGCTGCGCTGTCAATGCTGATGGTACTCTGTCTTCTGCTATACTCAGTAGCGGAATGGCTGTTCAGGAAGATCCTCAAAGAGCGCAATGCCACAGTCATGAATCCGAGAAATAAACCTACTGCCAGACCGACGATGAAAAGGGTGTTCTTTTTGTTCAGGAGAGTTCGTCAAGTGTTGGAACTTGTTGATTCCACTGTCCACTGCCGTTTGTTGAATGTCAATGAGGAAATTATTCGTATTACCGGCATGTTTGGAGCGGGCTTTGAAAAATACTATTCCTGAAAAAATAACTGCCGAATGTCGGTTACATCTGCAGGATCTTGTGTGAGCTGGACTCTTCAAACTCCACATGGAACGTAGTGAGCTGCTGGTTACGGTCCTGCACAATAACTGCGTAACTGCCGTGCATCAGCTTAAAGCCCACGCTGCCATCTTGTGTGGTTACGTCACTTCCGACAACCTTGCCATCCTTTCTTATGGATACACGTACCCCGTTCTGGGGTTCATTATTCTTCTGGAGGGTAAGAGTGAATACCCCTAATCCGGCATTTTTTTTCCCAAACTCCGGAATTTCATAGGGATTTCCCTTTTTCACGTGGGCCTTTTCAAAGATACGGCATCCGGCAATCATTGAAGTAACCTGTTCAGGATTTACACCATAAAGCGTAAACAACTCGACATCCGTAATCAGCATAACGGCTTTGTCACCAAAGAGTGTTCCTTTTTCATCAATGAAGATGGCACCTTCAGCTTCACCGTCAAGGATTGCAAGATATTGCAGTTTCTCCTTCTCTCTGGATACAGCGATACCGTTAATTCTATCATTTTCTGCAAACCGGATAAGTTCAGTTAGCGGGAACGTTCCTAATATTTGAGATTTCGTAAGGATTGTATCAATCATGTCCTGGATTTTCATAAAAAAACCATCCCTGGAATTTCTGCTTACGATATACGGTAAGACTGGATCTGCTTCTTTGTATGGCAGTTATTCGCAACCCGGATATTAGAGAGTTGCGCAATTATCTTCCTCTGCCAGCGCCATACATAAGTGTTCTTAAAAAAAAGCATGTACTGGATTTATGGAACTATTGTACCCAATGGTGATCTCGGCGATTGCAGTTCTTGTCACCCTGATCTATGCCTCATATCTCGATATCAAGGACCGGAGGGTGCCGTTTAAGACATGGTATCCCATGCTCATTGTCGGGATTCCCGCATCTGTCTGGCTCCTGTACATAAAGACCGGAAATTTCAGTCTCATTGCAGGCTACCTGGCCCTGATCGTAAGTTTCTTTTATGCCAATTATCTAGACAATCATGAGCCCGGTGAACAGTTTAAGTTCGAATACCTTGCAGTCACCCTTGTCCTCCCATTACTGGCATGGCTGGTTCTTCCTGCAACTTTCAGCATGACACTTGTGCCTTGGTACGCGATGTTTGCCGGAATTTTTGCCTATATTTCATATATTACTTACAAACAGAAACCGGAAGGAAAGATCAAGCCGAAGAAAAAGAGAGATGAGTCAAATCTTGAAGAAGCACTCAACCGCTGGTACTTCATCCTGATTGTCATGATATTTGCAATCACATCGCTGATTCTCTTTTTCAGTAGCTGGGGTGCTCCTGCCCTCTTTGTCCTGCTCCCGGCAGTCTTCTGCGGGGTGTTTTACCTGTTTGGGCGGATGCACCTCTTTGGGGGGGCTGATGCATGGGCACTAATTTTCATCTCATTCTGTGTCCCGACCTTCCCGTTCACGCCGTTGCTCGGGAATACTCCGCTTGGATTTTTGGCGTTCTCGGTCCTTATCAATGCCCTGCTGCTCAATCTTGTAGCACCGCTTGGCATATTTGTCATTAACCTAGTGCGGGGGAACCGTGCCCCGCTCATGTACATGTTCTTTGGGTTCCCGGTAAAGGGAGACACCATCCAGCAGGAATGGGGATTTGTGATGGAGGATTTTGAGGAGAAAAAAGGGGTCGTGAACCGGAAGTTTATCGGGTTTTGGGATTCCATTAAGAGAATGTACGAAGGGGTTGGCCGGGTATATACCAAGGATCTGCGGGAGCATCCCGAAGAGTTCATAACAGAACTGGCAATATACAAAAAAGCCGGCACCGTCTGGATCTCTTATGCAGTTCCGTTCATCATCCCTATCACTGCTGGACTCATCACAGCCATTGTCTTTGGGGATTTCCTTCTGGCAATCATGAGAGTATTTGTATCGGGGGCTTAAACCATGTTAAACCTTAAATTTGTTGATGGACTGATTCCGGTAATTGTGCAGGATAAAAAGAGTCTTAAAGTGCTGATGATGGCCTATGCCAACGACGAAGCAATCCGACTCACACAGGAAACCGGCTATGCACATTATTACAGCCGGAGCCGGAAAAAAATCTGGAAAAAGGGAGAAGAGAGCGGACACTTCCAGAAAGTTGGGCGTGTCTTAACGGATTGTGATGAGGATTGCCTGATCTATGAAGTGGTGCAGACCGGTGCTGCATGCCATACGGGATATGAATCCTGTTTTTACCGGACACTTGACGGTACCATTCTCGGGAAGAAAGTTTTTGACCCGGAAACGGTCTACGGGAAGAAATAATCCATATTTTTTACCGGCAGGATTTTCCTACCCGTAAATGGTTAATTCATGGGAGGATGCCTTCATATTTTACATCTGCAAGCGTTTTTTCCCTTTGCAGCGTAACCAACATTCGCTTTCCGGGATCGCAATTACCAGTGTTGGATACCGCCAGATCCATTTTTTTTAAGAATTTCGTTGGGAAAATACTGGAAGGGTTCTGTTTTTTTAAGGCTAGTCAAGATGATAAATATTCTGAACCCTCTGGTAAGGGACCGTTCAACATGCACTTTTTTGCAAATACAATGATGACAGAAATCTGTTAAAAAGAGAGATTGATGGGATTATGCACCGACAGAATCGTAGATCAGGCAGAAGTAGCGTGCCTCAAAGAGCATGATGGGTGCAATGAGAACAAACCCAATGATGGATCCAAGAATTGGAATCATTCCAATGATCGAGATGATGATCTCGATAACAATCATCACAACAATAAAGACGATAAGGGCGATGATGTAAGAACCCCATCCGATCTTCCCGATGGTGGCCGAAATTTCCTTGAAGTTGAACGCTTCACCCATGCGGCCTGTACGGGCAAACCGTATGATACCAATACTTGCAAAGATCATAGTGAGGATGGCAACAATCGCAACGGCAATGAAACCAAAGAGCATGCCCATGATTGCACCCATTACTACACTGGGATCCTGACCAACCGTTGCCAGTATTCCTGCACCGATAGTGACAAAGAAGATGACAAGCGTGGGGATTGCGTATATGATTGATACAATCAGGTACTTGATCCCGTCAATAAAGAGCGTACCCCAGCCTGTGACTGCCGGCGCTGGTTTTTCACCGCGGAAGACTTTCAATGAATATCCCATCAGTGGAAGGCATAGAATAATCGTTGCAATAACGAGCAATAACCACTGCATCCACTTTCCAACCACTGCATCCTTTGCATACGCAAAAGAATCCCCAATCATGTTTCCAAAATCCATTCCAATCACCCATAAATAAGATTTTTTAGATTAATTTACATTATAACGGGATATTATAAAAAACCTGCACAGACCCGGGTTTCAGGATTCGAGGGCGTAGATGTAGATGAGTACTGGTTCAGAACAGATGCAGAACTATTAATTTCTCTTACAACTACCTCTTTTCCATGGCAGTGTGTTCCTGATGGAGGAAGTCATGGCGATCAGGATGCCCCCATTGCGACCTTACGAGATGCCGGATTTTCCGGCAACTGTACTGGATATCGAACCGGAACCCGAAGAGTTCGCAATTCCCAGCGAGAAGATGACCGTAGATGAGATCGCGTATCTGGAACGATCGGTTGTTATGCCTCCGCTGCGTCCGGATGAACTGCCGGATTCAGCCGTTTTCACGCTTGAGGCTAAGGCTGACCCATCACTCGATGAACCTTCGTGGGGTATGGGCACAAAAGCTCCTGATATTATCATTCGCAAAGGAAAAATGCTACACCCGTGGGATGATGATCCGAAGGAGTTGTAGTAAAAACGGTGGGTACTTTGCCGGTTTTTTCATCACACTCTTTTGTACGGGGCCATTTTTCTGGCAGGATCCTGTTCAATCATCATTCTGACTTTTTTCTGCTTCCTCTTCGTCATCCTTTTTTACTTCAGGCAATGTCTCTTTTGCCACGATCCCATAAATAAAAAGGATTGCCGGAATAACCAGTGCATAGAAAAAATTCGGTTTATTGACACCCTGTGCAATGATAAAAAGTGCCAGTGCAATGGAAAGTCCAATATATGCAAGTCGCATGATCTCGTCTCAGGATTTTTAGATTCTTTTGCTATTTTTTCATTTTGATTAACTGGGAATTTTAATGGCAAAGTTGACCGGAAAAACAAGAAAAATAAGTCCATGAATTGAAGTGCTGAAAAAGAGTTTATATGATCACTCCCGGATTGACCGTCCAGGCAACATGATAATCCGGTACCATGCTTGTCTTATTATTTGTCCGTTCCATGAAGTACACATCAAGTACTGCACCTTTGGACAAGGTAGCAAAAGAGTCAGCTGAACGAATTTCTACATAATCCCGTGCTGCTTCTCCAATACCTGGATAGTTCAGACCGCTCCGGGCTCCGGTGCCCTTGTGGGATATACCGATTCCACCGAAAGAATTCCCGTTCGTATTGGTAAGTTTACTGAACCAGACAAACTGGCGGGGGGTTGTTCCGGTGTTTCTTGCAAGTACGTAGATGGTAATGGTCTTGTTACCGGAGTCTGTAGATGGATCAACTTCAATGCTATCGAGAGATACTTCCATTGTATTGTTGCCACTTCCCAGAGTTACCTTTCCATCCATGGGTAACACCGGATCCAGCGATGTCCTTCCGGGAAACGTGGGGGTGGAAGAGACCTGTCCTGATGGAGTTGTAGTTGCCGGGGTTGTTGTACAACCAGCAACAAGTAGTACACAAACCGTAATAGCAAGGATTGCAATGTTTTTCATTTTCTCACCATCTTATGGAACATAATTGTGATATTAAGGTAAAACATTCCGGTAAAAAATCTTTGTGATTATCCGTATTTTTTGCTATCCAAAAAACAACAAAATTTCTTAAAAACCATACTCAACTTTTTTTAGGAACGCTTTTTTGTGCAGGTCTACTGTGACTGCAGATAAATGCCAGAAGATTATTGTACGGTTTTTGCTTTCATCAGTTCAACCAGACAGAAGAATGCTGCGGCTTCTACCGGATCATGGAAGTGGACCAGTTCTGCATCGGTCCGTCTCTCCAAGCAATCCGTGAGCGTTTTTCCGTATTCCTGTTCATAGATCTTTAACGCCCGCGTGGTCTTCTTCCACCGCAGGATTACTTCATCCAGCTGCATCTTTTGCAAAAGTTCACCTAAGATCCAAATGGCTTGTGCCGGGTGATGAGAACATGGCAGACGGGGGGTGAAAGTGAGCTGGAGGTGAGTCATGAGCTGTCTGTGAGTGCCGGATGATAAACGGTGAAACCCGTGATGGACCATACATTCCAGCGATGGAATACAATGTGGCGCCGTCCGGGGGGTCACAAAACAAAATAGACTGATGAGTTGCTAAAGTCGTAAATCTCTTTCAATCATTGCGTTTAATACGCTCATGAAACAAAAAAGTCACACATGGTACTCAAAAAGCAGATTATGGAAGTGATTGGCGGGCCCCACGTTCACGCTGTCGCCACACTGGACAAGAAGCACCCGGCAGTCCGGTTTATGGTGCTTGCAGGGTTTCCCGACATGACATTTGTCGGAGCGACCATGAAATCCTCAAAGAAGGTTGAGCAGCTGATGAAAAACCCTGACACAGCCCTATCAGTCTGGTCGGGAAAGGAGTTCTCCGACCCGTATGTCGAGATCATGGCAAAGGGAAAGATCCACGAGGATGTTGCGACAAAGAAGAAGTACTGGAACCCAATGTTCGAACAGTTCTTTAAAACACCAGAGAATCCCGATTTCGTAGTGCTCGTGTTCACCGCAAGCGAGATCACGTACCACGGCAAGAACATGTCAAACATGGAAGTCTGGAAACGCTAAAAACTTTTCCGGCTTACATGATTGTGCAGCTTGGATGAACGGCCCCATCAGGATACCGGATGGTGTGGGAGATTTTGGGGCCGGTATGATCGGGGGGATTGTGCCGGGAATCGTTTACGATCTCATATGTTACTTGTGATCCCATCAGCGATTCGGTGCTTATGGCAACTCATAGTTCGGATACGTGGCGGGTGCTGCATGAATACAGACAGATAATCAGCGATTGATTTTTCTCTACTACCACTCAAGGAAGATTATTAAAAATGTGGGGAAGAACAAGAGGGTAATATCATGGTAGAGACGATTCATCACGATGTTTCCGGAACTGCCTTTGTCGTGAACTATTCGCGATCACGGATGGAGAAGATCAGTCAAGACTATTTTGCTCATCTCTGGGTCACTCGCGATTCGATCGCGCTCTGGAAGGATCTGGCACAGAATGTATACCCAAATGACGATCTCAATGTCAGCCTGAGGAACCGTTTTTACCTTGGACACCTCTGTCAATTTCTCCATGAGCAGAATTTCCAGAGGCCGGTTGCCGTAAATATTGCGTCAGGATTCACCAGTTATCCCTATCTTATCGATGAGAAATGCACATTCCTTGAGTTCGATCTTCCGGCTATCATGGAATACAAGAAAAAGACCGTGACGCGGTGGATGCGGGAGAAGAAATTGCCAGAGCGCTCTGTCCATTATTTCTCGATTGACCTGAACGACGCTGAACAAAGATGTGCCATGAAAGAAGAACTCAAGAGAGCGATCGGCAGCAGTCCTTCGTTCGTGATCCTGGAAGGCGTAACATATTATCTCCAAAAGGACGTCCTGCTGGATCTCATCTCCCTGCTTAGCGAAGTCCAGACCAGAGGATCGGTAATTGCCTTCGACTACTGGAAACCGGATGCCATGAGCTATCCGGTTATGATCCGGCTGAAAGGTTATTTTGACAGGAAATTCGGTGACAGGGGCACAGGCTGGTATCTTTATGATGAGTCGTTCTTCCGTGACATCGGGGGATATACCATGAATGAGTCAACAGATATTGCCAGACTGGAAGTGAAATACTCTCCCACCCGGCTCTTTCAGGGGCAGGATAACAAGATCCCGGTGTATTTTTCAGTTCTGGAAAGAGTGCAAGCGGCAAAATCAGACTGCCTGGTATCGACTTCCATCAGGACACGGGAGTGAACCGATACGGTCAAGGCTTGTTCTTTTAACAGGACATCGATCATCCCAAGCAGTGTCTGGAATTCGTTGCGATCCAAGGTGCCTCCTCAGGGGGAATACTGTGTATAGTATCCTTCAGGATTATGGATGATGAAGGTTACGCGATTTCCCCCACCCCGCACATACTTCGAACCCCTTATAAACCTATCAGTAATATATCTATCGTATCAACGATCTTTCTGGTCGTTGAACCAGATAACCGGCGCGAGCGACTTGTAAGGCGCTCGTACTGGTTCACGGGAATTGGCGAGCGCTCGCCGAGGTTCCCGATAAAAAATCCAAGAGAATAGCATAGCATACCATAGAAGACAATAATGAGGAATAAAATTATGATACTCGTACCTGATACAAGCGTCCTCATCGACGGACGCATAACTTCAATGATAAAAGCCGGTGAATACAAGGGTGCAACAATAATCGTCCCGGAAGCAGTGATCGCAGAACTCGAAGCGCAGGCAAACAACGGGCGCGAAATCGGGTTTGCGGGGCTCAACGAGCTCCAGTCGCTGTGCAAAATGGCCGAAGAAAAAACCATTGAACTCCAGTTCACCGGTATCCGACCAACACTCGAACAGGTCAAGCTTGCCAGTGGTGGCGAGATCGACGCAATGATACGGAGCATCGCGTGCGACAACAAGGCACGGTTTATCACGAGCGATTTCGTACAGGCAGAAGTGGCACGGGCAAAAGGGCTCGATGTCATTTACTTAAAACCACAGGCTGGCAACTTCGGACCGCTCGGCATCGACCAGTTCTTTGACGAGCACACGATTGCAGTGTACTTAAAAGAACGGGTCGCTCCTACAGCAAAGAGGGGCTCGATCAATGATATGAAACTCGTGAAGATCCGCGAGCAACCGACTTCTGAATACGAACTTCGGGCCATGTCGCAGGAGATCCTCGAGCGGGCGAAAAGGGACCCTGATGGATTCATCGAAGTCGAAAAGCGGGGCATCACTGTGGTGCAGATCGGTTCCATGCGGATCGCCATTGCCCGCCGCCCGTTCTCAGACGGCATGGAGATCACCGCAGTCCGCCCGATAGTGGACGTAACCTTAAAAGACTACACCAAATCCGATGTGATCACAAAGCGGATCACCGGCGAAAAACGCGGGCTTATCATCGCCGGTTCACCCGGTTCAGGAAAGACCACGCTAGCCCAAAGCGTAGCAACGTTCCTATCAGACTCAGGGTTTGTGGTCAAGACCATGGAAGCACCCCGTGAGCTCCAGGTACCGGACCAGATCACCCAGTACACTGCGCTCGACGGGAGCATGGCCAACACCGCTGACGTGCTCCTGCTTGTCCGGCCCGACTTTGTGATCTTTGATGAACTCCGGAAGAACGAGGACTTCAATGTCTTTGGCGATATGCGGCTTGCCGGCTTAGGCATGGTCGGTGTCATCCACGCAAACGGCGTGCGGGATGCAGTCCAGCGGTTCTCAAACCGCGTAGACTTCTCGGTGCTCTCACAGGTTATCAACACGATCATCTTTGTCAAACAGGGTGTGATCTCCAAGGTCTACGATGTTGATTTCACCATCAAGGTACCCTCGGGGATGGCAGGTGAGATGAACATTCGCCCGGTGACAACGATAACAGACAACGAAAGCGGCCAACTCGTGCTCGATGTATTCCGGTATGATGGCGAAACCATCGTCATGCCGGTCATCGCAGGTGCAGCGGTCTCTGCTCCTGCCCTGGTGCAGTCAGCAAAAACCCAGCAGGTGCAACAGATAGGCCAGCCGGTCACACCGTTACATCAGCTTGTGCGCACTCCCACTCCCGTTGCACCGCAACAGGAAGCGCCAAAGAGGGAAATTGACGAACACCCCGGCTGGAAACTCACAGAAAAGGATGTCCAGCGCGAGATCGGGCGCTACACCGAGGGATTTATCGATGTACAGATGGTCAGCGATACAAAAGCTATCGTGTATATTGACGACAAAGATGTTCCCGCAGCAATAGGAAAAGGCGGCAAGAACATTTCTGCTATCGTCAACAAGATAGGGATTGGGATCGACATCAAGCCCCGCTCGGAGTTCGACCGGCAGCAGATGCAAAGCCAGCCGCAGAAAACTGAAGAGGAGATGAACCTCGGCGGCGGTGTGAAGATCCAGACCGACAAGAAGCAGCTGACGATCATTGCGCCCGAACAGAGCGGAAAGATTGTCGATGTGTTTGCCGGTAAGGAATATCTCTTCACGGCAACCGTGAATGACTCAGGTGAGATCCACCTTGCCAGAAACTCCAGCATTGCACAGGAGATGATCCGGCGTTACCAGAATAGCGAGATCATCAAACTGAGGCCGGTATAATACTTTTTTAAAAAGGTGATAATGTGAGCGAATTTGATCTGTGCAAATTTGAAGAAGAAGCACACGAACGGTGGATACACGTATTTGAATCCAACCCGTCCAATCTGGAAAAGTTTTACTTAACTGTAGCCTACCCGTACCCGAGCGGTGCAATGCACGTCGGTCACGGCAGGACGTACATTGTGCCGGACGTGATCGCACGGTTCTGGCGGATGAAAGGGCGGCAGGTCCTCTACCCGATGGCGTTCCACGTCACGGGTGCACCGGTGATTGGTATCTCGAAACGGATTGCAAACAAGGATGAAAAGACCATCCGGCTCTACCGCGATCTTTACAAGGTACCGCAGAACGTGCTCGACGAGTTTGTCGATCCGTTGACCATCGTCCGGCACTTTGCCGGTGAATACCAGCGTGTGATGACTGCCTGCGGGCTTTCGATCGACTGGCGAAGACGGTTCACTACAGTTGACCCGACCTACAGCAAGTTCATTGAATGGCAGTGGAAGCATCTCTATGAAGCAGGTCACGTCATCAAAGGCGTGCATCCGGTCCGGTACTGTACCGTGGATGAAAACCCGGTCGGCGACCACGATCTGCTCGAAGGAGACAAGGCTGAAGTTGTCAAGTTTACGCTCGTCATGTTCCGGTTCGGCGACGCATTCATCCCCACTGCAACGCTCCGCCCCGAGACCATCCACGGGGTGACTAACCTCTGGGCCAACCCGACTGTAACCTACGTCAAGGCACTCGTTGACGGTAAGGCATGGATCGTATCCAAGGAAGCTGCAGAGAAACTCGCATTGCAGGACCACACGGTCGAGATCAAAAAAGAGATCGCCGGTAAAGACTTGATCGACAAGAAAGTCTCCCACCCGCTCTGTGGTGAGATCACAATCCTTCCCGCTGAATTTGTGGACCCCGATATGGCAAGCGGGCTTGTCATGAGCGTTCCTGCCCATGCACCGTTCGATTACATCGCACTCCGTGACCTCCAGCAGGCAGGGAAATACAAACAGATCAAACCGATCCCACTCATCAAAGTCGAAGGCTATGGCGAGATACCTGCTCAGTCCGCTGTCGAGAAAGCCGGTATTGGCAACCAGATGGACAACCGGATGGACGCACTCACGCAGGAGATCTATTCTGCAGAATTCTCAAAAGGCAAACTCTTCGAGAAATACGGTGGAAAACCAGTCCGGGTTGCAAGAGACGAAGTTGCCGCCCTCATGGTCGAAAAGTACGATTCTGCGATCATGTACGAGTTTGACCAGCGCCCGGTCATCTGCCGGTGCGGCAACCGGGTCCGGGTCAAGATCCTGCACGACCAGTGGTTCTTAAAGTACAGCGATCCGGCATGGAAGCAACAGGTAAGCGACCACCTCGGGGATATGGCACTCGTACCCGCCGAAGTCCGGGCAGAGTTCGACCGCACGGTAGGCTGGCTCAAGGACTGGGCCTGCACCCGCCGTGTGGGACTTGGCACCCGCTTCCCTTGGGACACCACCCAGTTGATCGAACCGCTCTCGGATTCAACCTGTTACATGGCGTATTACACGATCGCCCACAAGATCCGCGAGATCGATTCAAAACTGCTCACTCCCGAAGTCTTTGACTACATCTTCCTCGGCAAGAAATCTGAAGATCTGCCCGAGAAGAAGAAACTCGATGCCATGCGTGCGGAGTTCCTCTACTGGTACCCGTACAATTACCGGTTCTCGGCAAAAGATCTCATCTCCAATCACCTCACATTCCAGATCTTTCACCATGTCTCGATCTTTCCAAAGGACAAACTCCCGGCAGGCATGGTCGTCTTTGGGATGGGCTTGTTGAACGGCGCAAAGATGTCGTCATCGAAGGGCAACGTTTTCTTACTCGAAGATGCGGTGGCAGAATTCGGAGCCGACACGGTACGCATGTTCTTAATGGGCAGCGCCGAACCGTGGCAGGACTTTGACTGGAGAAACGAACTTGTTATCTCGACAAAGAAGCAGATCGAGCGGTTCTATTCTACAATCATGGAACTGAAGGATGCCGGTGGCGAACCCCACGACATCGACAAGTGGCTCGTAAGCCGGCTCCAGTCGCATATCGAACGAACCACCGAAGCGCTCAACAATTTCCAGACCCGGCAGGCACTCCAGGAAGCTTGGTTCGGCATCGAGACTGACCTGAAGTGGTACCGCCGCCGACTGCCCGAGAACTGCGACGGCAGCCGGGAACTGCACACGCTTGCTTCTGTCTGGGTGCGGCTCCTATCTCCGTTCATCCCGTTCACGGGAGAGCACCTGTGGAAAGAGCTCGCAGGCGAAGGACTCGTCTCGTTTGCCCCTTGGCCGGTTGCCGATAAGAAACTTATCAGCCCGCGGGTAGAACTCTCAGAAGAACTTCTCTCCCGCACGGTTGAGGATATCGAGTCGATTATGAAGCTGATCCAGATCACGCCCAAGTCGATCACGATCGCACTTGCGCCTGAATGGAAGCATGACATATTCAGAACGATTGCACAATCTGCGGATCGCAACACCGTGATCAAAGAGATCATGAAAGACGATCGCATGAAGAAACGCGGCAAAGAGGCAACTGATGCTGCAAAGCAGTGCACCACGCTCATCCACCGCCTCCCCCCGCAGATTGTTGCCCCGCTGGCATTGGAACCTGTCAACGAGCATGCAGTCTTTGAGGCCGCAAAGACTTTCCTCGAACAGGTGTTTGGCGTACCGGTACATATCACCGATGCCGAAAATGGCATCCACGTAAAAGCGGCAACAGCCCTGCCGTTCAAGCCGGCAATTATTATTGAATAACCTCTTTTTTATCCGGGTTGTCCTTAAATGGACGATCTGGTGGAAGCAAAGGTGGTAGTGCCGTGGAAAAAACATTGCACCAAAAAGTAAACATTTCAAAGGGTTTTTTAAAAAAACACAGGCACTTTTTAGAGCGGGTACCTGGATCGATAAAGAAATAAACTAAAGATTATTTATTGTCCTGCAACAATCACACATATACCAATAACCCGGAGTCATACCCCTCTTGAGCTTCTTTAATAAACTTCTCCGTAGCGATGAACAAAAAAACGGGCCGCAAAACCCGCATCAGGATGAGCACGCTCCCCCTACGGCACCAGGGGGTTCCACCGTGGCTGCAGAGAATGATCCCCAAAAGGGAATTTTCTGGATACAGCGTGGACAGAACCAGTGGTCGATCGGTGACTGCAATAAGGCACTAGAGAGTTTCAATAAGGGATTAGAGATCGAACCAGATAATGCAGACCTTCTGGTCTACCAGGGACAGGCACTGGGAAATCTCGGACGATACCGAGATGCGATCGCCTCATTTGACACGGTACTGACCCTGGACTCCAACAATATTAATGCAGCCATCAACCGGGGAATTGCACTTGGGGCAGCCGGGAATTATGAGGACGCACTCGTTGTTTTTGACCAGGCAATCTTGGCAAATCAAAAAAATTCCCTTGCATGGTACAACAAAGGTGTTGCTCTCCTTGCCCTGGGAAAAGAAGAGGACGCAACCGTAGCATATGAAAACGCATTTGCTTTAAGCCCTGACCTTCCGGTTATTCCTAATAATATCCTCACAATGCTGAACAAAAGCGCAGTCCTTGAAAAAGCCGGGAGATATGAAGATGCACTGCTCCCGCTCAACCTGGCGCTTTCCATCAACCCGTATTGTATTGAGGGCTGGATCAGGAAGGGGCGGACATTCAGAAAACGGGGGAAGTATCAGCTAGCCATCGATGTGTTTGAACAAACGGTAAAAGGCAACCCTAGTAATCCTGAGGTAATTAAGGAACTTGTAATAACCCTTATTGAATGGGGAAAACGTGAAGGCACGATGTGGCCCTTTGAAAGGGCGATAGAACTCAATCCAAAGAGCTTGGATGCCTTGTGCGGAAAGGGGGATATGCTGGTGCGACAGGGAAAATTCAATGACGCTCTAGCTGTATTCAAAACCGTAGAAAAGATCGAACCGGAAAATATTCCAATGCTCACAAGTATGGCTGATTTGTACCGGAAAATGGGGTCGGGTGAACAGGCAGTAAAGATCTACGATAGAATCCTGAATCTGGATCCATCCAATGCCATGTGCTGGTACTATCGGGGAAATGTCTTGAAGGTTTCTGGAAATACCGCTGAGGCTATTGCATCCTACCGCAAGGTGCTTTCCTTTGGTATGGAAGATCCTGAGGTATATTACGCAATGGGCGTTGTCCTCATGGACCATAATGATTATAAAGAAGCGTGTGAGGCATTCACCCGGTGCCTTGAAAAGAACTCAAAAGATGCAAAGGCATGGTACAACAAGGGAGTCGCCCTCCAGAAACTCGGGAAGAATAAAGAAGCTCTTTTAGCCTACGAGCATGCGGTATCAGAAGATCCCCGTAACGTACCTTCCTGGTATAACCGGGGAACGATCCTTGAAACAATGGATAAATTTGAAGATGCTCTGTCCTCGTTTAGTCAGGTCATTTCCTTAAACCCGAACCATGAGAAGGCACTCTATAGCAAGGGAGTTGTTCTTGAACATCTTGGCAGGGATGATGAAGCCATCCATCTCTTTGATCGTGCACTGGATCTCGACCCACGGGACAAAGACACCCTTTTTGCAAAAGGTATGGTGCTGGAAAAAATCGGAAAAGAATCAGAATCCCTCACATGCTATAATCGGGCGCTGGCTATAGACAATAAAAATGTCAGTATTTTGATGCGCAAAGCAGTGATTCTAGACAAGATGGGGGAAAATTTTGAAGCCTACGAGTGTTATGCACGGGCAATGGAGATCAACCCCGGGTTTTTAGAGGCGCAGGAAGAATTAGGTGCTCTGAATCCATGGGTCGAGATCATTTGCAGAAGTGTACAAAAAAATCCCTCCGGTTGGTATGACATTGACCTGCTGATTAAAAATACCGGGAAATCTTTTGCCTATAACATTAGCCTGAGTGCCAAAGGGTGTAAAGATTCCCGGATTCTAAAGCCCTTCATGGTTCCTCATGGTGAAGAGAAAGGTGTAACCCTCCACATCATTCCAGACCCGGCAGGCACAGATGCCATTGAGGTACAGGCCGTGTATTACAACAAACTGACCCGGGAGTTTGATGAGGCGATCCAGATCTCTTTATTGGATGGGGGGGCCGGGGAGTAATCCGGAAAAATATTATAGACTTTGTCCCACCGGTTAAGGATTTATAATATATTTGGCGTGTTGCAAAAAAAGTTTAAAGTGTATCAGAACAATTTGATTCGAACCTCACCAGCCTTAAGATTCTCTATCGCCCGGTTCCCGTTTGTCTATGCAAGAGCAACCTCAAGCGGCATGGTATCATACTTCTGGCTGTACTGGAAAGCAACGGTCATCTGGTGTGCTCCCTGTCCTAAAAATCCCTTGCCCTCTGCATTTGCCCTTTCTGCTGCTTCCTTGTAAGCGGCCTTGAGCATGTCTGCTGTGAGCTGGGCAAGGACCATACGGCGATTGGTGACGACCAGCGCATAGGTATCCCAGCTTGCGCCCAGCATCTTCATCTTCTGGGCATTGCTGATAACACCGATACCTGTTCATCACACTGCGGCACTGAGGGTGCAACACCGGCATACTGAGCGGGTGATGCTACCGCCGTGGAACGAAAGGATGCGCAACAGGCGCTCCACACCCCCCGCAGAATTTTGTGGTGTCATTGACCGGTGCTCCGCACGCGCTGCAAACCTTCTGGGCTGGTTGTGGGGGTGCAGCTGCAGGGACACGGGCAGCTACCGTTGCACCGCAGCTACCGCAGAATTTTTCCGTGCCAAAGATGGGGCTGCCGCACGATGCACAGACATAGGTGCAGGGAGCAGCTGCCGTGGAGGGTTCCACAGGAGAGCGGACACGTGCTCCTGCCTGTGGCTGGTTATCCCGCACCATAACAAGGCATTTGCTACAGTACTTATCACCGGGTTTGATTACGTTCCCACAAGCTTTGCAGGTCCGGACTCCTGCAGACTCGCCCATAACCGGCAGAGGTTGCTGGAACGGTGCGGGGGAGGTCGAAGGAGCAATTTGCCCTGCGCTTGACCCACAGATACCGCAGAACTTCTCTGAAGGAGAGATGGGGCTGCCGCACGAACTGCAGACCGATTGCACTACCGGCTGAACCGCAGGCATCAGGGAACCTGACGAGGCTGATGAGGTTGTGGGGGGGGACACAACCGTTGCGGGTGCAGCTACCGTTGTCGACACCGGAATGGTCTGGGCATCATCTAGCTGGGATGTCCCACAGTTCCGGCAGAATTTTGCGTTCTGGGCTACGGGTTTTCCACATTCAGGACAGAATGGCATACTGATCACTACAGAGTGGTTGAACGTTGTACATAAAGAGCATTCCATTTCAAACAGACAACAGCCGGAATAAAAAATCGGGAAAATCAGAGACGGGCCGTAGCTATGGCAGGCGCATATTTGTTAACCATAGCAAGAATTTCTGATAAATTCTTGTCTGTGCAGTAGAGAACTACAGGACTTATCAGATATTTTGACCGGAAGACAATACTCCGCACGCTACGGTATACGGATACATACCGCACCTCTTCCCACGCGAGCACATTGTTCTCCTGCGACATTGCAAGGAGCCCGGCACCGCTTACTGACATTGAACTCAGCACTGCTGAACCCCCGGTAGAGACCCGGTTGAGGGTTTTTGATCAGCGGGATCTTCTTACTCCAAGTAACAAGTCCCGTGGTTTTCTCTGTCTGTCCTTTTGTAACTCCGGTGCCGGAATAAATGGGTGTGTGTGTGATGACCGCTCTGCAGGATGTACAGAACCGGTTACCTTCCAGTACATCCTCTCCGCACGCTTCACAGATGAACATTGAAATACTATTCCTCTGCAGGACTCTTTGCCCGTTTCACCCGTTCTTTAGTGGAGAACCCGGTGATCGCATCGAGATATTTCCTGAAGCGCTTGTTCGTGTCAAGGATCACGTCATCGCTCACCTTCATGTCTGATTCGGTATCGATGATAACCGACTTTCCATCTTTACCCGGGTTTACATCGAGTCGCTTGAGCGCCCCGAATTTTATCTTGTATCCTTTGGCAGTCTTTTCCGGTTCTACACCGAAACATGTCTTTAGTTCAGCAATGATCCGTATCTCGAGATCTTTTGTCTGCCCGCGTTTGATTGGGTACTCCTGCATACTATTTTTTAGGTAGTGCGTGTATGTTAATCTAATGACGAAAGACGCTCCCGATTCTAATAAGGATATACTTTCAGGTCTCGATACTATCCATAATGACCTTGTCGAGATAAAGCCGAAGAAAGATATCAATGTCATCTCAAAACCGCTTCCCATGGGGGGTACTTCGGTGCTGATTGGATTTCCGGGGAGCGGGCTTGTCGGTACAATCGCGCTGCAGTATATGGTCGATCAGCTGGGGTTTGAGCAGATTGGTACCATGACTTCGAAATTTTTCCCCCCGCTTGCGATGATGAACAAAGGCGTGATTAATGACCCGGTCAGGATCTATATGAAAAACGATATCGCGGCTATTGTTGCAGATATTCCAATCCATCCCATGATCTGCTACGAGACCTCACGCGATATTATCGACTGGTTAGAACCATTTAAGCCAAAAGAGGTGCTTACGATCGCAGGTATCATCACCAACGAGCCGGAGAAACGGGTATTTGGTGTTGCTACAACAGAAGAAGCACTCAAGCGGATCGAGGAACATACGCTGTTGCTGCCGATTGGGAGTATCTCGGGAATTGCATCCAGTCTACTGACGGAGTGTAAAGCCCGTGGGATTCCCGCGTATGGCCTTTTAGGAGAGACTGTAAATGCCCCCGATCCGCGATCGTCGGCTGCCACTATCGAAGTACTCAATAAGATGTACAATCTCGGTCTCGATATGAAGCCACTCATCGACCAGGCAGTAGAGATCGAACAGAGTATGCAGAAGATCTCCGATGAAGTGCAACAGACCTCCGAACAATCGCCGAAAAAAGATCTTATCATGTACGGGTGACCCTGATGAGATGCGCTGCTTTAACCGGAATTTCTCCTGAAATTATCAAGGATCTCAAAAGCGGAAAACCCCGCACGATCGAGCTGCAGAGTGCCCATAATATCGTGACCATAGCTTCTGTAGAACCGGGCCCTGAAAACCATATGTTCATGACCTCGATCGATCTCGCAGACTTAGGACCGGGCGATGTCGGGATCTGCGTCTATGTGCTCTCGACTACGATCTCGATGAAGCGGATCGTGGAGTTTAACCACGGCTCGTATTTTGAAGAGCGGGAGCGGATGTCTGCCCGTGTGCAGGTCAAGTACTGCGCTTCATCCGTGATCAAAGCGGTATTCCACGAAGGGATCTGCCTTCCCACCGAAGTAGAAGTGCTCAAGTCGTCGTGTTATCACGCGGGATGACAAACAATATTTTTTAACATTAGATCCCTTTTACCCGTTTTGTTGATCGTTTATCCCGATTTTTTATTCGCCGGATATTTACATTTTTCGCCACGTATTCACCAAATATACATCGTGATCCAATAGATCCATAGTATTTGCGTCATTACATCTTATGCGTCATCATCGACAAGACCATCGATGATACATTCTTTTGCTCCATAGCGTGAGCGGGTATGGGTGTCGGGCCCTCAAAGAGACGACTTGATTAGCATCCTGCAAAATTATTATAGCATCATTACCAAAGTAAAGGAATACAGGACCAAAAACCAGGAATCACTGCATGACACGTCCCGATCCTATCGAAAATAAAGAACCCGTATCCACACTATCGAGAAAAAAGACGGTGATGGCAATTATCATCTTACTCGCTATTGCAGTCATCAGTGTCATTGCTGTCGTTGTACTTGTTCCATCACCATCTGGCACTAGTGCAACCCTCTCATCTGCAAGCGGTGCAACCACCTCACCAGCGGTTGTGGAAAATTCTCTCGGCCCCGCCGGTCCACAATTGGTTCCACAAGCCAATATGCAACCTGTCGATAATTCACCTGTAATAAAGCCGGTGGATTTTGTTATTGAGGCAGGATCCCAGGAGAAATGCGGGTTGACCTGCCGTCAGTTGACCCCATCTATCACCAATACGGGCAATAAGACAGCGCACAACGTCTGCATCTCCATCGTGTTGTCCAATAGCGGAGGCGACCTGATATATCTGAACGGCGAGCCATCCTTAAGAAAATGCATTGGAAATATTGCCAGCGGGGAATCAAAGAGTGAACCGATCGTTATCAATGCGGATTGCGGGTTTCTTGCGTCAAAATGTATCCGGCAGACGTTGATATTAAAAACCAAGGCAACGTGCGACGAGACAACAGTCCAATTCCCGGATCAGATTATTGCGGTATAGGGCAATCGTGAACCGCATTCCCAAATGAACTGATGGGTCCTCCTGAATTTAAGGCAACGTGACCTGAAATTTAAATGGTTATTACATGGGGAGTGTAACCCTCGGAACTTTTAAAAAAATGATTCTGTCCAAAGATCGATAAAAATACCAACTTGCTTTTTTATCCTCTATGCATATGGCCCGACGCATCAGATGGGTTTTAAAAAAAAGTGTTTATAATTTCCTGATTACGATAAACCCAACGCCAACCGCACCAAGAATCACGAGGACTCCAATGGGTGAGGCCGGGGCCGGTGTCGCGGTGGCACTCGGCCAGGGTGTGGGAACTTTCGCGGTTGACTTTGTCGTAGTTTTCACCGTTGTCGCGGTTGTTTTTGGGGCAGTTACAGTAGCAGTGGTCACTTCAGGAGCAAGAACGAGCGATGCGGTTACATAGGAGATATTTCCGGCAGTCACAGTGACGCTCTCTGAATAGTCAATGTATCCTGCGATTCGTATCATTATCGTGTATGTACCGGGAGTGATGTTATAGAGCGTCTTTGGGGTATAATCCTGAAAGACAGAATTCAGGAATATTTTGGAGATGGAGGGGCTGGATTTGACATTGATGCTGCCGTTTGCAGTTGATACAACGGAATTTATTGTAAATGGAACGCCGCAGGTAGGTATAGTCCCGTCATTCAACACGCATACATCATAAGTGCCGGGTGTTTGCCCGTTTAAGTTGAAGGTTCCGGTGATTTTTGTGGCTGATACAAAAGTGACTCCAGTACCAAGAATGTCATTATATCCCGTCCGTTTGAGACGGAGTGTGGCAGTGTTGAGAAATCCGCTTCCTGCAAGATCGGTTATCAAAACCGAAGTATTGACTACTCCACTATTCGGTGTTATAGATGAGAGGGTTACTGCTGTACCAAGGTTTGTAATTTGAAAACCATTGGACAAAGTACCCGATTGGCCATCTGGATTGGTGATAATAACGTTCCAGTATCCAACTGTTTTTCCCGTAATATCAAATGAACAAGTAATCTGTGTTGCGGATACGACAGAAACACTTGCGGCTGTTATGTTTGTCTCTCCAGTTTTCATAAGAACTACAACGGGGGTTCCTGTGGTGGCAAAACCGGTACCGGCAAGGCTGGTAATACTCACCGCACTCGTGTTGTAGCCGCTTGAGGGGGTGATGCTTGAGATTGTCGGCGCTGCAACGACAGCTGTCAACGTCTGTGAAACGATACTGGTTGCGTTATCAGTGACAATAACATTCTGCGAATAATCCTGATATCCGGACTTTTGCAACAATATCGTGTGTGATCCGGCAGGAATATTTTCAAGAGTGGCAAGGGTAAAACTGCCTGTATTGGTTCCGTTCAAGAGAATTGTTGCGCCGGTTGGGACAGAATTCACAGATATATTGCCCAAAGCGGATACTGTAACCGGAAGCAGCAGCAACAACACACATATCACAAGAGTAATTTTTTTCATGTCAGACTTCCCGATTATTCAACCGAATGAAAACTATTACGCATCATCATTTGATAAATTTTATTAAATCGCTTTTGTTGAAAAACAAGAGCCCAACAGTTTTACAACCTTCTTTTTCTCATCTCAATAACTTTGTGGGATTTCGTGAAGTTGAGATCGTCTCTGGAGCGTAATGTTTCCGGTCATTAAGAGAATCGAGAGAGAATAATCCTTTTTATCGCGCAAATGTTAAGCGCCTCATGAATCATATTAATTATCCTATAGAACGTAGTTATCAGGCACCAAGGGGGCTTGTGGCTTAGCTTGGACATAGCGCCGGGCTTCTAACCCGGATGTCGGGGGTTCAAATCCCCCCAAGCCCGTTTTTTTATTGATGCGAGAACCGGTCGATCATTCTTTCGTACTGTTGAGATATATCCCCAGATGCGGCAGAATCAATCAGCCCCCTCTTCGCTTCGGAACGTACCGGAAATCTTCTGTTGAACTTTCATAATACGGATATCCCTTTCGACCAGGTTATTATCGAATGGGATGGAGGAATCATACACAAACGCCAATATTTTCGTGGGGTTACCCATTTAATTTTAATAAACACTCTGTGTGGGTATAGTCATAACGAAGCAAACCTTTTTTCAATTATAAAATTTAAGGTTAATATAGAGCCAAAAAAAATTAACCATTAAAAAATTAACAATTTGAAGAGTGTGTCACACAAATGAAAAAGCAAAAGATGGGTACTGGAGGAATTTCTGAAGCAATATCAGTAATTCTGGTAATATCATTGGTGGTGATCCTTGCCGTTGTTGTATATTCCATGCTTTTTGGAACCATATCGTTAAAGCCGACATCCCGTGTTGCAGCAACTGCAGGAACGGCAACCGTCCCCTTGGGGAATTCAATACCCCCAATGCAGATTATGGATACATATACATTATCGGGAGATCCTTACTACCTTAAGGGGCAACCAAACATCCCCGCTATTACAGCCCATGAGCCAGTGGCATCATATATATTGAAAGATCCAAATGGCGTTTCTCACCAGGTGATACCTACATCGCTATCTTCGAATGCGAATGTATATGGAACCCCGTTATTCATCTATAAAGGCCAGAACTCAGTAATCCGTGTTACGGATAATCTTGCTTCAATCTCAAATGCCCCTACTCAGGTATTCCCTTTTGCTTTAGGTGATTATAAGATCACTATGGTCGATAATGCAGCAGATGTGATCCTCAATATTATGGACGTAAAAGTCACCGGTAATGCCACACCCAAGGGGACGGTGCCATCAGGTCCACTCCTCAATGTTCAGCCAAATTCTACATGGTCAATGATCGGTGGAGTTACGAACAGAACAGATCCTTCTGGTTTAACGATGTACACATTTGACGGTACTTCAGGGTACCTTAGAGGACTATCCAACCTTGCTCAAGATTTTACCGGGAATCTTTCTTTATCCCTTTGGATGAAACCCGTAACGGCTGGAAGTACCTACAGTGACACAAGTGACTGGCATACGATAATTGGTAAAGGGCAACTTGTCGGGGGTGTTGAAAATGATAACTACCAGTTAGTCCAGATTGGGAATAAATTATATTTTGAATGGACTGATGCAGTTACAACAACCCGTTATCATATTATGACTGACACAACTCCGGTTCAGGCAGGGACAATGGGATATGCCACCGTAACCGTTAATGCGGGTGTCCCCGCCATTTATTATAATGGAGTTCCCCAGTCAATTTCATATTACCAGAGTAACTATCCAACTGATACCACAACCGTTCCAGCCGTTCTTGTAAATATGCAAAATAATAATAATGATCTTCTCACAGGAAAACAGAACGGAGTGGGCCAAGAATATTATTACAAAGGGGATCTGAGTGAAGTTGGATTGTATAACCGGGCAATAACTACTGATGAGATTACTCATAATCTGAATTATAATCAGATCTGATTTTTTTTTAAATCAAAAAAGAAAATTATAACTGAGCCTGTTCGTCAGCCGGCTGATCATCCGTGGGTTTCTGGAGGATCTGCACATCAACGATATCGTAATGGCGCTGGGAAAGTTTCTTTGCCTTAAAGATATTCTTTCCGTCCTTTCCAATCGCAATACCCCGGTCTGCGTCACTGACTTCGACCTGCACCGTCTGCTCGCCGGGTTCGCCTTCAAAGAGAAGCGAAGTGACCTGCGCTGGTAAGAAACAGTTCTTAATGAACTGCTCGACATTGTTGTTGTACTCAACAACTTCGATCTTCTTTCCCATAACTTCTGAAGCCTTCTTGATCGAGGCTCCCTTCTTACCAATTGCAAGCCCCATATCACCGGGATTGATCACAAAGATGAGCCGGGCATTCCGGTCATCCATCACACAATCCCGGCTTCCAGCGCCAGTCAGGCTCTCGAACTGAGAGATCAGGCGCATACAGTCTTCGGTAAGTACTACTTCGCCCATATTATCATGCCCTCTTTAAGGACAGGATATCTGATTCGCCGGGGCTGATGATCGCAAGCGTGCTCACCATGAACGGCTTTCCGCAGGCTTTTCCGAGTGCAACGCTGGATCCTTCAAAGGTGTGAATGAAGAGATTTTCTGTAGCAGTAATTTTTGCCTTGAATGCTGCAGGGCAGTTACCTGCAATAACGATCATCTGGGCTTTGCCTTCTTTTACGCATTTTTCTGTGTTGTTCTGGCCAAGAATTACATTTCCGGTCTTTATGGCCCTTCTGAGT
>Ga0194039_1000502_pt1 | contig 23382 bp, 21 predicted proteins | sample JunL228m_MetaG_FD_148679 | JGI IMG/M metagenome (GOLD analysis project Ga0194039, IMG submission 148679) | Anoxic zone freshwater microbial communities from boreal shield lake in IISD Experimental Lakes Area, Ontario, Canada - Jun2016-L227-8m | ecosystem: Environmental > Aquatic > Freshwater >... | reverse complement strand
GATTGGAAGCTTTCAAGCTATTCAAAAGCTACAAGATGGCAACCTTCCTTATATTCTCAATACTTCTTGGGATATGCATGCAGTTGAGCAATGCTTATGCTGATTCTTACATTCACGACTTTTCACGCCTGGCAGAATATGCAAATAGCCCTGTGCTCAAATTTCCTGCGATTATTGTTTCACTAGGACAGTGTTCTGAAATGTTCTTCGTACTTCTTGTGCCTTTCTTTCTTCGCAGGTTTGGTATCAAGAAGATTATGATTATGAGTCTTGTCGCATGGGTTCTTAGATGGCTGCTTCTTGCTTACGGCAATCCCGGAAGCGGCTTTATTCTTATTTTGCTTTCTATGTTTGTATGGGGTATGGCTTTTGACTTTTTCAACCTTTCGGGTTCGCTCTATATAGAAACTCAGGTTGATCCTGCAATCCGTTCAAGCGCGCAAGGGCTTTATCAGGTAATGGTTATTGGTATCGGAGCCGCTGTAGGAAGTTATGCAAGCGGTTGGATGATAGATACATTCTTTACTGTAAATGGAGTTAAGGATTGGCACGGCATCATGCTTGCTTTTGCCGCATATAGCTTAGTAATTGCGATACTCTTTTTGATTTTCTTTAAGCACAAACATGACCCGAAGGAGTTTGTTAACTTCAAACACTAATTTCAGAGATAGGATTAGAATGCTATGAAAAAATTATTACCTCTTGTTTTTGAGCCAGTTAGTTTAAAAGATATTAAACCCACAGGATGGATCAGGCGACAGCTTGAGATACAGGCCAATGGTTTAAGTGGAAATCTTGATAAATTCTGGCCGGATATCAAAGACAGCGCATGGTTTGGCGGGAAAGCTGAAGGATGGGAGAGGGCTCCTTATTGGCTGGATGGGTTTATTCCCTTGGCGTATCTGCTTCAAGATGCGAAGATGATTGCCAAAGTCGAAAAGTATATGATCTATATAATTGAACATCAATTTGAGGATGGCTGGCTCGGTCCGAAAGACTCAAATGTAAAGAATCCAGAAGCAAAGGACAGATATGATATCTGGGCACAATTTCTTGCCTTGAAAGTGCTTATACAATATTTTGAAATAACCAAAGACAAGAGAGTTATAACTTCAGTAGAAAAAGGATTAAAGAAAATAAATTCAGCGATAAACTGGGTTCCGCTTTTCGACTGGGGCCAGGCCAGATGGTTTGAAGCAATAATTGCTATATATTGGCTTTATGAAAAAGCGCCTGAACAATGGCTTTTGGATTTAGTAGTCAAACTCGAAGCACAGGGTTTCGGATGGAAAACCTTCTTTAATTCATGGCCTATGACTGAGGCTACACCTAAGGGTGGCTGGAACTTCATGAGTCACATAGTTAATAATGCCATGGCTGTCAAAGCTTATGGCCTTATGTCGAGATTGACAGGCGATAAGAACGATAAACTTGCTACCGACAATATAATAGACTTGCTGGACAAACATCATGGGACAGTAGTTGGAACTTTTACCGGAGACGAGTGTCTAGCTGGAAAAAGTCCAACTAGAGGAACAGAACTCTGCTCGGCAGTCGAGTATATGTATTCGCTCGAACACCTTGTTCAGATTTTTGGTGATGTGAAATATTCTGACAGGCTTGAGAAGATTGCATTCAATTCCCTGCCGGCATTTTTTACCCGTGACATGTGGGCTCACCAATACGATCAGCAAGTTAACCAAATCGAATGCTGTATCAATAAAGCAATGCCGTGGAATACCAACGACCCTGATGCAAATATTTATGGCCTAGAGCCTCATTTCGGCTGCTGCACATCAAACTTCCATCAAGGATGGCCAAAGTTTGTCGCCTCCCTTTGGATGAAAACTCAGGATAATGGCATTGCTGTAACAGCATTTGCTCCTTCTGAACTCAGTACTGATATAAACGGCATTAAAACAAAAATCAGACTGATAACTGATTATCCTTTCAAAAATAAACTCAAATTCGTTATCGAATCAGAAAAGGAAGCTAGCTTCCCTTTATATGTCAGAATTCCTGAATGGTGCAAAGTGGCTGAATTAACGATAGATGAAAAGACATGCAAAGTCACAGATAGCGGAACTTATTACAAACTTGATATTAATTCTCAAACCCCGACTGAGATTGAAGTCAGACTTAATATGGACATTGAAATTGAGCACAGATATAATAATGCCGTTACATTGAAGAGAGGTCCGCTTGTCTATTCTTTGAAGGTAGAGGAAGAAAGAAAAGTTGTAAATCAGGATAAACTTTACAGAGAGTTTCCTCACTGTGACTATGAAATTTACCCGGAATCCTCATGGAATTATGCTTTGAATATAAATTCTGAAATAGAATATAGCGAAAAGTGTCTTGATGAGGAAATTCCGTTCAGCTTTACTAATTATCCTTCATCGCTTAAGATAAAAGCCAAGCAAATCCCAGAATGGAATAAGAATATTTGTATCGCAGGAGATGCTCCCATTAGTCCTGTTCAGGTTTTTTTACCTGAAACAACTATAGAATTAATGCCTTTTGGCTGTACTCATCTGAGGATTACTGAATTTCCTTATTACTTTTAGCGCTGGACTTTTATTTGCCTTCTTTAATCGTAAAATAAATTATTTAAGCTATATTCTGGAATTTATTTCTAATTAAACAAATAAGTAAGGAGATCTAATGAAAAAGAGAATGCTTTTTATAGCCGGTAATTGGAAGATGAATAAAACCGCCAGCGAAGCTGAAAAACTACTTGTTGAACTTAAAGCAAAGCTTGCATCGTTTGAGGGTAAACTCAACATAGCTGTATGCCCAGCATTTACAGCTCTTGAAACTTCATCAAAAGTATTAAAGGGTTCAAATATAGCAATTGGCTCTCAGGATATTTCAGCAAAAGACAGTGGAGCATACACTGGCGAAGTTTCTGCTAAGATGTTGCTCGATATCGGCGTGCAATACGCAATAGTTGGACACAGCGAAAGAAGACAGTATCATGCCGAAACTGATGCGTTGATTAATGCAAAAGCTAAGAAAGCTCTTTCTTCAGGCGTCCTCCCAATTGTCTGCATAGGTGAAACTCTTGAAGAACGCGAGTCGGGAAGAATGAATAGTGTAATCACTACTCAGACAAAAGGTTCACTTTCAGGTCTGACTGCGGAAGAAATAGTTAAGACTACAATTGCGTACGAACCTGTCTGGGCTATCGGGACAGGCAAAACAGCCAGCCCTGCTCAAGCTCAGGAAGTTCATGCGCTAATAAGAAAACTTTTAACTGACGCCTACGGTACTGAAGTAGCAGAAAAAGTGATAATTCAATACGGCGGATCAGTTAAGCCTGATAATAGTAATGAGCTTATGAATCAGAAAGATATAGATGGAGCTTTGGTTGGAGGCGCAAGCCTTGAAGTAGAAGTTTTCTATAATCTCATAGCAAACGCTGTTAAGTAAGGAGACTTTTTTAGTAATTATTATGGGAATTATTATCACAATTTTAACTGTATTTGATGTATTGGTAGCCATTTTGATTATTGCTTTGGTTTTGGTACAGCAGTCAAAAAAAGGCGGCGGTTTGGGGACAACTTTCGGTGGCGGCGGATCGGACTCTTTGTTTGGCGCTCATGCTAGTTCTCATCTAAGCAAACTTACAGTTGTTTTTGCAACAATATTTTTGGTAGTAACTTTGGCTTTAGCCGTCATTTCCGGTAGGGGTATTGTAAGGCAGAATGATTCGTCATTGAATAATCTCCTTGCTCAGCAGACGACATCATCGAATGCTCTCCCCTTGGTTAACGCTTCTGCTAATGTTCTAATACCAACTGCCGATACTTCGGTTAAGAAATAGTTTTTTGTAAAAAACAAATCGTTGTTTGTAATTTATTAATTTTGCAATATCCTAAGAATTCTTAGTCTCTTAGGAATATACATGTTTTGGAGGTCATTATGGCACATAAAAAAGGTCAATCAAGTAGTAGGAACGGTCGTGATAGCAAACCTAAGTTCTTAGGTGTAAAAGCTTACGGTGGCGAATTAATTCCTGCAGGTAGTATAATAATTCGTCAACGCGGAACAAAATTTCACCCTGGAAAAAATGTTGGTTGCGGTCGTGATTTTACTCTATTTGCGCTTAAAGACGGCGTAGTTGAGTTTAATAAAAGACAAAGAAAAGTTAGCATCATTGAACAGGTTTAATAGTTTTTTGTAAATATCACGCGAAAAAGAGCCCGGCGTTTGCTGGGTTTTTTTGTTTTAGGAGAGTTTTATGTTTGTAGATAAAGTAAGAATAACTGTGAGAGCCGGCGACGGCGGCAATGGCTGCACAAGCTTCAGAAGAGAAAAATATATACCCTACGGCGGACCTAACGGCGGCGACGGCGGTAATGGCGGAAGCGTTATAATGATTGCAGAAACCAATGAGCAGACGCTTGTTGACTTTGTGTATCAGACTAACTATGCGGCCGAAAGAGGCGAGAATGGTAAGGGTAAAGATCAATATGGGAAGTGCGGGAAAGACATTTTTTTGAAAGTTCCTCCAGGAACAATTGTCAAAGATCTGGATGACGAAAAGAAAATTGTCTGTGATATTGAGGAAACAGGTAAAAAGTTTGTTTTAGCTCAAGGCGGGAGAGGCGGAAGAGGTAACATCCATTTTGCTTCAAGCACAAATAGAGCTCCTCGAAGAAGTGACCCTGGCACGAAAGGCGAAGTAAGGCATTTTGAACTAGAACTTAAAACAATAGCAGATATAGGACTAGTAGGATTTCCAAATGCCGGTAAATCAACTTTACTAGGGGCCGTTTCCGCGGCAAAACCAAAAGTGGCGGCATATCCATTTACAACTCTACATCCGATACTTGGCACCGTAGATTTTGATGATTTTACCAGACTTTCCATCGCTGACATTCCAGGTCTTATAGATGGAGCTCATAATAATGTTGGACTTGGTCACAGTTTTCTGAAGCATATTGAAAGGACTAAACTTCTATTGTATGTAATAGATATGTCCGGACAGGAAGGGATGGATCCTCTTGAGAATTACAATTCTCTAAAGAATGAACTTGAATTGTATATGAAGGGTTTGTCTTTGAGACCTTCTTTGATTGCGGCAAACAAGATGGATTTGTTTGACTCCAAAGAGAATTTGGAAAGATTCAAAGAGGAAGTTTACGACACACAGATTGTTCCTATCAGCGCATCTTTGAAGGTAAATACAGATGAATTACTTCAAATTCTTAAATTGAAAGTTGGAAGAGCCAGAGGTAAATAAGTCTAATTCTGAGATTTTTTGTACAAGTCTGAGAATTCGATAAAGGCTTTTTGATATCTGCCTGAATCTTCAGATGAGAAATTTTTTATTGTCTTTTCTCTGTTTCTGATAATTACAGGTGTTGCTAATTTAATCAGCTCTGTTGTAGTACGAATGATATTTAGTTCGCTATCTGTGAAAATTCGATCGGCAGATTTGAATTGGTCTGAAATCTCATTGCCTATAAAACTGCTTAGGTGTTCTTCTTCTTTAGAAAGCATTATTTCATGAGTTACTAAAGAACTAGCCGCCTGTATTGTGTCTCTCAAAAGAAGCAAATATTGAAAAAATGGGTCTTTTTTTCCTCTAATTTCAGGAGAATTGCTCAATTCCTTTCTAGCTGAAATGGTTATTTCTAATAGTGTTAAAACAGATTTGTAGATAAAGCTTCTTGCTTCATGATTACCGGAGAAAGTATTGGCGTAAAATGTAGCTACAGCCTGATCATAAGCAGCATTTTGTCTGGCTGTTATTGTAGGTACATTCATGATAGTAAGGAAATTTATACTTTCCTTGTGAATAGTTTTTTTGCTTCCCAGTGAAAATAACATAAGCCGAGTTAGTAAATAGGTTGGTCAAATTATTAAACAATGATAACTAAAGAAAAGTAGCTTTCAAACCCAATTATGCTTTAATCTGCTCATTTAATTGAATAAGAATCATTGCAGATTGCTTCAGATGTTATATGATTGAAGTATAATTCAACTATGTTTTTTCTCTAAAACTTTACTAAAAGGAGATTCTCTATGCAAGTTCCACTCTTAGACCTTAAAGCTCAATTTAGACCAATGAAAGAAGAAATAATGAAAGCTATCGAGGAAGTCTGTGATGCGCAATATTTTATTTTAGGTAAAAAGGTTGAAGATTTTGAAGCAAGTATTGCCAAATATTGCCAGACTCAATACGCTGTCGGTGTTTCTTCAGGTTCTGATGCGCTACTGGTTGCTCTAATGGTTGAAGGAATTGGAGCAGGGGATGAAGTTATAACAACGCCATTTAGCTTTTTTGCTACCGTTGGAGCAATAGCCAGAGTCGGGGCAAAACCTGTTTTCGTTGAAATAAATGAAGATGATTTTAATATCAATCCAGATCTTATTGAAGCTAAGATAACTAAAAAAACTAAAGCAATAATACCTGTTCACCTTTACGGTCAGACGGCTGATATGGACAAGATTATGGCGATTGCAAAGAAACATAATCTGATTGTTATAGAAGACGGAGCTCAGGCTATTGGTTCGGAATATAAAAATAAACGCGCAGGTACTTTTGGCGATTATGGATGTTTTTCTTTCTTTCCGAGCAAAAACCTTGGAGGTTTTGGCGACGGAGGAGTGGTAACAACTAATTCCAAAGAAAAGTATGAACTGCTGAAGAGTTTCCGTAATCATGGATCAAGTCCGCAGAATAAGTATATATACAATCATGTTGGCGGTAATTTCAGACTAGATGCTCTTCAGGCAGTTATTCTTCAGGTTAAATTAAAGTATCTAGATGCTTGGAGTGCAGCCAGACAGAGCAATGCCGATGATTATCGCAAACTCTTTGCTCAGTCCAAAGTTGCCGATAAAATAATTACGCCAGTCAATGTGAAGAGCGCCACAAGACATATTTACAACCAGTTCTGTCTTATTGTTAAGGGTGGCAAACGCGATGCTTTGAAGGCAGGGCTTATAAAGGCTGAAATAGGTACTGACATTTATTATCCGGTACCGCTTCACATCCAGGAATGTTTTAAATACCTTGGCGGTAAAAAAGGTGATTTCCCTATCAGTGAAAGAGTAGCAGACAGCATTATTGCTATTCCGATTTATCCTGAAACAACTTCTGAACAAAGAAAATATGTTGTTTCAACAATAGAAAAAGTTCTTTCTGAATAACTAAGGAAATAAATGAATACAGGCCACATGAAAACCCAGTCCTATTACAGGCTACTGGGTTACGCTAAACCATATTCTCTGATTCTAACTATTGGTATTATTGCAGGTATAATGACCGGAGGTTTTTTCGGAGCAAGTTTCTTTTGGCTGAAAGGTTTTATACAGCCTTTTGAAAAAGTTCCTCAACTAGCTGGAATTCATGCTCCTGTAGTACCTGAACAACAAGCTTCGTCTTTGCCTAAACCTGCTGATGGGGTCAATAAGGATCTTAAGGGAACTGCCGCTCAATTAGATTCAATATTAGCCATTGCCGCACAGTTTGGAATAAAAACCCAGGATGCTCACGGACGCATGACTTTCATAGGATTATGTCTCTTTGTGGGATCTTTTATGATGGTATGGTTTTTAAAAAACTTGGCCGACTATGTAAACAGCTATTGTATGAGGTGGGTCGGAACCAAGGTGGTTACTGATATGCGAAATGAGGTTTTTACTAAACTTCTTGATCAATCTTTAGTTTTTTACGGTAAAGCAGATGTTGGTCAACTTATTAGCAGATGCGTAGAAGATACAGGGCAAATTCAGTCGGCAGTGTCTAATAGTATTGGTGACCTGACCAGTTGCCCGTTCCAAGTTCTTAGTTGTGTAGGGTTCATTATCTTTGTAAGCCTTACAAATGATAATATTGCTCTTCTGGTAATAATGGCGTTAGGCGGATGCGGTGTCATGCTTCCTATAGTCCTTGTGGGCAAAAAAGTCAGGAAAGTTTATAAAAAAGCTTTTCAGAGAATAGCTGAAGTTATGTCTAGAATGCATGAAGTGTTTACAGGGATAATACTGGTAAAAGCTTATCATACTGAGAAGTTCGAGCTTAATAATTTTAAGAAAGTCAATAATTCATATTTAAGATCTCTTATTAAAGCAATGAAAGCAGAGCTTCTTATGAGCCCTTTGACTGAGTTTTTAGGAGTTACTGCTGTAGCGGCGTTTTTTGTATATAGCTATATGAGCAGTCTCTTACTAAGCGATATAATTATTCTTATAGTTCCTGCGCTTCTTGCGTATCAGCCATTGAGAGCTCTCGCCAAAGTTAATTCCAATATCCAGAAATGTATGGCGGCCGCCGACAGATATTTTGACCTGATAGACACCAATACCAAGATTGAAGAAATCCTTAATCCAAAGAGAATCACAGAATTTAAAAATGAAGTCAAGTTTGAAAATGTTTCATTTTTCTATGATGAAGGAAGGCCTATTATAGAGAACATCAATTTCTCTTTAGGTAAGGGAAAGATGGTTGCTGTAGTCGGAGAAACAGGTTCGGGAAAGACGACAATAGCTAATCTTATAGCAAGGTTCTATGATGTTTCTTCAGGCAAGGTTACAATTGACGGAATAGATATCAGAGAACTTAAGATAAGCGACATAAGGGATTTGGTAGGAATTGTCACTCAGAACACAATCCTTTTTAATGACACAATTGCCAGCAACATTGCTTACGGAAATCCAGAGACACCTAGAGAAGAGATTATCAGCGCAGCCGAAAAGGCCAATGCACACGGTTTTATAATTGGAGGGAATCATGAACACGGGTATGATACGATAGTTGGCGAAAAAGGCTTTAAATTAAGCGGCGGAGAAAAACAGAGAATTGCCATAGCTAGAGCGATCCTGAAAAATCCCCCGATCCTGATTTTGGATGAAGCTACAAGCGCATTGGATACAGTAACAGAAAAACTCGTTCAGGACGCACTAGTTACTCTGATGTCAAGCAGGACAGTTTTTGCCATAGCTCACAGATTAAGCACTATAAAAAATGCCGATCTTATTCTTGTACTTGAAAAAGGCAGGATTGTAGAGTCGGGCTCTCATGATGAACTCCTAGCAAAACACGATGGAAGATATAAATATTTCCATGAAATCCAATTCTCTAAAAACTAAAAAATTTACAAACAAACCAGAATGAAAATACAAAAATCGCTCTTCTTTTTTATCTTATTTGGTTTCATAAGTATGGTCATAAATCCTATCGTTTCCAATGCGGCTGAACTTCAAATTGCCGTCATAGATATGGAGAAAGTTTTTACCGAGTATTATAAAACAAAGATAGAAGATGCAAAGATAAAGAAACAAACTGATGTTTTTAAGCAATATCTAGGATCTTTGAACGATGCCAGAGAAAAGATTCAGGTCGCCTATATTGAGTTACGGGACTCTTCTCAGAATATCGCCATAAGCGATGCAGAAAGAGAGAGCAAAAGAGTCGAATCTCTTGATAAATACAGAGAACTTCAAGCTAAGGATACGGAAATTCAGCAATACAATCAGCAGAAGAGACGCTTTATGATTGAAGAGTACGAGAAAATCAGGAAAAACCTGGTAGATGAAATCAAAAAGGTCATCCAGAGCAGAGCCAAGAGAGAAGGATTTAGTCTGGTTCTGGATTATTCAGGCAATACCCAGAATAATATGCCGTCAGTTATTTATTTTAGTCCGAGTATGGATATAACAGCTCAGATTATAAAAGAGATTAATCTTGGGGAAGAAGCTACAGCGGCCGCCTTAAATGAAGCTAATTCTAATAATTAAAGGAAAACCTATATGAAAACTATCACCGTTTCAGAACTTGCAAAGACTTTAAATTCAGAATTTACGGGCAATGGAGATTTTCTTATAGAGGGTTTCAATTCTCTTAATGATGCTAAAGAAACTGAAGCTTCGTTTCTGGCGGCTGAGAAATTCAAGGCCATGCTTGAGAAGTCTCAATCTAAAGTGATTCTTGTTCCCAAAGGTTATAAGGAGCATTTACCTGAAGGGAAAATTTATATTCATTGCGAAAACCCAAATATGGCTTTCATTAAAGTCGTTAAATTATTTGCGCCTCCTCCGCCGGAATATAAGGCAGGAATTCATCCTACGGCTGTTATTGCTGATGGAGTAACTATCCCCCCATCTTGCCATATCGGGCCTTTTGTCGTTATTGAAAAGGGAGTAGTTTTGGGTGAAAACACCAAAGTTCTATCAGGTTGCTTCATAGGAGAGCAAACAAAGATCGGAAAGAATTGTTTCATATATTCGAACTGTGTAATCAGAGAAAGAATACTAATTGGGAATAATGTAATCATTCATCCCGGCGTCTGTATCGGAAGTGATGGTTTCGGATATGAAGCAGGCCCTTTTGGCATCGTTAAAATTCCTCAGGTAGGTATTGTTAAAATTGAAGATGATGTAGAAATAGGAGCTAATTGCGCAATAGATAGAGCAAGATTTGGAATGACATGGATTAAAACTGGCGTAAAAATAGACAATTTAGTTCAAATAGCCCATAATGCTGTAATAGGCGAATTTTCCTTGCTTATAGCCCAGTGCGGTATCGCCGGCAGTTCAAAATTAGGGCAGGGCGTTATAGTTGCCGGACAAGTAGGTGTAAGCCACGGTCTAAAAATCGGAGACGGCGCTAAGCTAGGCGGACAGGCCGGTGTAACTCATGATGTTCCTGCAGGAATGGCTTATATGGGAACTTTGGCAGAACCTGCCAGAGATTTTATGGAAAGAATGGTACTTCCGAAAACTGTCAGGAAACTCAAAGACAGAGTAGTTAAACTTGAAGAAACTATTAAACTTCTTCAGGAAGAGCTTTCCAAATCAAAGAAGTAAGTCTTCTAATCTACAATCGTTGCCGACAAAAATTCAGCTTGTTGAGTTATGGGGTTTATAAGTCTTCTTTCTGAGAATGTATTCAACAAAATTGCCGCAGGCGAAGTTGTCGAGAGACCTTCTTCAGTAGTTAAAGAGCTAATAGAAAACTCCATTGATGCCGGCGCTACTTCTCTACGAATATCCATAGAAAAGTCAGGAATGAAAAGCATTTGCATTCTTGACAATGGCTCAGGAATGGATGCTGATGATGCTCTCTTGTGTTTCGAACCTCATGCCACCAGCAAAATCAGAACAGAGAGCGACATCTTTAATATCTCGACTATGGGATTCAGGGGAGAGGCCATGCCGAGCATCGCTTCTGTTTCCAAAGTAAAACTCAGAACAAGAAGGCATGATGCAATCGAAGGTCTTGAGGTCATAATCAATGGCGGTAAATTCACTTCCGAGTCTCCTTGTGGTTGCGCCTGCGGAACAGAAATAACTATTTCAGATCTTTTCTATAATGTTCCGGCGAGAAAGAAATTCTTAAAGGGTGAAATAACAGAAGAAAAACACATATTTGAGACAGTTCTGCTCCTGGCTTTGGCACACAGCGAAATATCTTTTGAACTAAAATCAGATGGCAAAACTATATTTACTTCTTCGTCTGATAAAAGTTTGCTTCCACGGCTCTCTCTGCTTCTTGGAAAGGAAGTTGCCGAAAATTCTTTCCCTTTAAATTACGAAGAAAACAACTATAAAATATCGGGTTTCATTTCAAAACCGTCAATTACCAGAAGCTCCAGAAGAGAACAACGGTTCTTCGTAAACGGCAGACCTATCCGATCAATTATGCTTTACTCGGCAGTAAGAGAAGCTTACGGTTCTTTAATTATGCATGGCTCATTTCCGTCTGTTACTATCTTTTTAGACCTTTCAGCATCAGATATAGATGTGAATGTCCATCCTGCCAAACTCGAAGTCAGGTTCAAACATGAAAGACTTATTTCTGAACTAGTAATCAAGGCAATAAGGCAAGTTCTTTATCCTGCTATAACTCCATTACCGTCTGTTTCTATTTCCAAAGTGCCTATCAGCGCGGTATTTGATTCGTCAAAAGTTGAATACGCAATAAAAGATAAGACTGAAGAATCCTTATTGCCTGTTCATCAACATACTGAAACTATTTCATCTGAGGGAAAAACCATTCAGACATCTTCCGTTAAGAATACTTCTTTGACCCTTCCCGGTTGTGGTTATCTGAAAGTAATAGATATTCTAAACAAGACTTATATTCTAGCCGTTTCAGACATTGGGTTAGTCGTCATAGACCAGCATGCAGCCCATGAGAGAATAATTTTTGAACGCTTGCTAAAGGATTTCTCAAAATCAAAACTTCAGCAGGAACTTCTCATCCCGGTAACACTTGATTTATCCAGAATGGAACTCCAACTTCTTAGAAAACACACCAATGCTTTCAGTAATATAGGCTTCGGAATTGATTTCTTCAGCGAAAATACTGTGATGATACATTGCGTCCCTTCTTCGATTAAAACAGAGAATATTTCAGGTTTGATTTCTAACCTTCTTGATTCCCTCATAGAGCAAAATTCTTCAGGTAATAAGGTTGATGAAACTGTAGTTGCCAAAGTTGCCTGCACTTTGGCTGTAAAAGCTAACGATGAACTTTCTATTCTTGAAGCAAATAAACTTATTTCAGACTTATCTAAGTGTGATTTACCTTTCAATTGTCCACATGGCAGACCTACTGTTATAAATATATCCATCAAAGAACTTGAAAAGCGATTCGGCAGAGTCCTTTAATCCAATTCTTTAAGTTAATTCTATGCTTATGCTATATAAGCAACTGTTTTTTTAATAATGAAGTATGATTATTTTGAAAAAGCATTTGTATATATCGAAAAAACATAAGCTTACAGTATATAAACTTATGAATATTTAATATTGTGATATGAATACTTATTGTAAACAGATGAATATATTATATAATCATCTGTTGAAATCAATATTTAATAGGTTTTTATGAAGAAACAAAAAGCAAATATAGATTTTACAAGGGTCAAAGACACTGAACTTGCTCAAACAGCTAGGATAATAGTTGCTAATATGAGTAACAATCCTAATTTTTCAGTGCCTCTTCCTACATTAACAGTAGTTCATGATGCTACAGAAGATTATTATGAGGCTTTGCTGAAGTGTTCTGATGGTACTAAGCAGGACACTGCCATAAAGAAGGTAAAACGGTCAGTTCTATCAGCTCATCTTGCACATCTTGGCAATTATGTTAACTATATTGCAGAAGGAAACATAGTCAAACTCGATAGTTCAGGGTTTCCGCTCTCAAAAATACCAACTCCAGTAGGTATCCTTAATGCTCCTGATTATATAAAAGTTATAGATGGCGGTAATCCAGGCTGTGTTTGGGTGGATATTGGTATTGTTAGGAAAGCAACAGGATATATCGTGCTTTTTGCTCTGTGTCCTGCGCCTGAAGAAAACAAAGATTGGCAGAGCAAGCTATTCTCAAAGTCAAGTGGTTTAATGCTTGGGCTTCAAAGTGGTAAAAAATATGCTTTCAAAGCATCGGCGACAAGCACTCGTGCCAATAAAATTAATTCGTATCACTTCACACAGCCAGTCGAAAGGTTTATCCAATAGGTTTTATTATTTTTCTCTTAGAGTCCCGCCATTACCCAAGCCCAGACTAATAACTACTTCAGCTCATATGCATAAAACTATGCCGAATGATAAACTCTCGATTGCATTTTAAGTGTGTGTCTGATGATGAATAATTAGCAATGATTTATTTGATTTCTACCACCATACATATTAGAATTTAATTAATGGCAATGCTTAAACCCTGATACATAATGGGTAAATGGATCATACCAGCTGCAAAAATACAAAAATGATAAATGAAATGACAGAGATGAAGTTGTAATGAAAACTATGTGTCCTAAATGCACTCAGGAATATGAATTATTAGATGATTGCATTGGAATGGAAGGCGAATGCGAAATATGCAGAACAATCTTTACAATTAAGCAATATCATAACAAAGTAGATCAATTTTACTCAATTCTAACCAATATATTGAAAAGGGAAGAAATAGAGGGTTCAAACTTAATCACCGAAGGTCAAAAGAAATACATCGTCGATTTAGGGCATGAAAAATATCTTCCTAAGTATCAGGATACTGCAACTTTAATCCTCAACTATCTAATTAACCCTATGAAAAGCCTCTTAGGAATTCATTATAAAGTATTTAGTGCTGAAGGAAATACAAATATCCCTAGAAAATATAAACTCCCTATCTATATTGCTCTAATCAATTCTTCGATTTACTCTAAGTTAATTGAAGGAGTTCCTGTGGTAAAGGAAGAAATAGACTGCCTTATAAAACCTATTTTGCCCGAAAGGACATATAATATGCTTAAAGAAGATATTCCCTATAAGCCCTATCTTTCCGCATATAAATACTTGTTTCAATTCTTAAATCAAAAAGGGTACAAGAATATAGAACAGGAGGATTTACTGGAAGTAACTTTTGAATTATTTGGGTCTGAATTAGGATTTAAATTAGCGCATATCCAGCTTGAGATAGAACAACATAAAATTCACAGCGAGTACTATACCACTAATAATGACATAAATCTAAAACTCGTTGAATTCATAAATGAATCGTTATCAACAGGAAGATTCTCATTTCGAAAGCCGATATCGTTTTTAAGTTTTTTGTGATGTTCCTTATGTTATCTCCAAAAATATAAACGGAGGATCTATCTGAAACATGTTTTCTTTCTGGCCTGATTATCTTTTGCTCAAAGCTTTTGAAGGAGCTTGAAATACGAAGACATTTATATAAAGGATTTTCGAATGTTAAGTCTAAGGATAGATCAGTGGACGGTGCACGCTTGCCTGCCCGTTTTTTCCACAATTCCGACGAGCAAAAAAACATTCTCACAGCTGGCGTGCAGGCTGCGCTTATTAAGAAAAAAAAAGTTACACCTTGTTTTTTTATAAGCTATCATTGACAAAGTGTCTGCTTCATAGTTAACATATATCTTATATAGCCTTTTTCACTAAACCAGATAGGAATTATTATAGATTAACTGACTTAATAGATAAGGCATTATTATGAAATTTAAAACAAAAATTATATTTATTTTTCTCCTTTCTGCCATTTGTTTTTGTGTTTTTAGTATAGTGCTTCAAAAAATATATATAGACCCTACTTACAAGTTAATAGAAATCACTGAAGCCAAGCAAGACATGGTTCGCTGTGTAAATTCAGTTAGTTATGAAATTGATAACCTTAAATCAATAGTATCATCTCTATCTAAAACTGGAACTGCTACCAGATTTGTTACGAATCATTATAAAAGTTCTGACTCAGAACTTATTAATGAATTTATTAACCTTAGAATATTTGATTTTTGTCTTCTAATCGATAGCAATGGCAAAACAATTTATGATTCGACAGGATCCAAAAAATCACAGATGGATAGTGAGTTAAACAATACTAGGTCTGTACTTACCGGCGAAGCACTTCGTCTTATGCAGAAAAATAAACTTGAGTTCAGTAATGCTGGGTTAATTGACACTCCTGATGGTATTCTTATTTCCGCTTTTAACGCATTACCTAATACTGGCGAGAATTCTTTTCAGTTAACTTTAATTGCCGGAAAATATCTTACTTCCGAAATTGTAGCCAGTATGGGAAATAATATCAATATTCCATTTACCGTCACCAAGTTCAACAAAAATGATATTGGCTTTGTAGATAATAAAGAATTATCAAGGCAGATCTTGGACAATAGATCAATCTATATCAACGAGCCGAGCAACAATGATGCTCAACTCACATGCTTTACTCTAATTCCAGATATAAACAAAGAGTTAAATTTTGTGATTAAGGCTAACTTTTCCAGGATAACTTATCTGGATGCTAGTACGACTTTGAATTTATATAGTCTAGCCGGAGCCTTATTCATCGTATTATTACTTGTCTTGACCGCAATAATGACAAATATTTTCATTGTCAATCCACTTGCCAAGTTTACTAGGCACACGAACGAAATAATATATGCCAAAAAACTGTCAGACCGAACAAAATTTGAATGCCGTAAAGATGAAATAGGAGAGCTTGCAAAAGTGTTCGACTCTCTACTTGATAAGATTCAGAAACTTATTGAGTCGATGGAGGAGACTATAAGAGAGAAAACGATAGAGGTCAGGACAGTAAGAGACAAAATAATACTAAAGCTTTCAAACGCCATAGAAAACAAATACCATAATTCAAGAGGACATGGATCACATGTATCAAAAATGGCTTACCTTCTTGCAGAAAAACTACAGTTTCCCAAGTCCAAATGTGAAATAATAAGCACCGCTGCCATAGTGCATGACATAGGAAATATAGGCCTGCCGGAAGAGCTGTTGGCGAATGATGGGAAATATAATGATGATGAATATAGAACAATGAAAAATCATACTGTCATCGGAGCAAGTATTTTTTCTGAAAAAGACTCTGAACTTATGAGCATTGCCTATAAAATCGCTTTGTATCATCATGAACATTGTGATGGCACAGGCTACCCAGAAGGTCTCAAAGGAAAGGATATTCCGATTGAAGCAAAAATAACAGCAATAGTGGATACTTTTGATTCTCTCATGACAGATAAAAAGTATAGGAAAAGCTGGACAAAAGAAGAAGTAATTAATTACCTCAGAGAAAACAGTGGAACATTTTTTGACGAGGATATCGTCAAATTGTTTCTAGCTAGCCTGGATGAATTCATGGAAATTAAAAAGAATTCTGAAATATTAATATGATTATATCATAAGTTTTATTATTTATACTTAATGAAGTCTAACTATAAAAGGAAATTCACACTTCTAGAACTGCTGATCATAGTAGCTATCATATCAATACTTTTCAGCCTTTTGCTTCCAGTCATACATTCCTTGCGTGATAAGTCAAGAAGAGTTATCGATATCAATAACCTGAAACAGATTGGAATGGCTATAAATATGTATTGCCAGGACAATAATGGAAACCTGCCTTACATTTCCAGCTCTATATCTGATTCTAGATGTCTTTTTCTTCTTTTACCTTATCTTAATAATTCCCTAGCTTTATTTTATCCACCAATAATATATGATCAGAGGATAGCAACAGTCGGGTACAGCGTATATATGAATAATCCTAAACAATTGCTAAATGATATTTTGTCAGAAAGTTCAGCTGATATAGTCTATCCTGGGTATGCCTATACCGCAGTAGATGCAGGAGGTATCCCACTTAACGAGTCACATTTGGCCTCAAATGCGGCTATAGTTACCAATTTTAATGGCACTTACAATGATATGAATAATATATTATTGATGGATGGCTCTATGCATAAGATAGCAGGTGCACCTGCCAAATAGCACAACAATCAATTAGGAGGAAGGAATGATGTCTCGTAAAAAAATTAAAATAGTCATTATCTTTATTTCTGCTTTTTTTTATTTCAGCCATTTCGTTCAAGCAGATTCTGGTTACTTGAAAGAGGTATTAGACACAAACCCCGCTTTGTATAATGAAGCATTATCCAGAAGCGCCAGCGCATCAAAAAGCGCCAGTATATCCAAGCCTTTATATCAGAATTCATTTTCAAATGCTCAAAGTCTTTCTAGTCAAGGAGTATCGGCTTTGATGGGATCATGGTCGTTAAGTGATAAAGGATTGACCCCATCAAAAACGGAAACTAGGGCAGTGTTTGCCGGAACTAATGGATCAAACTATGATATAACTGCAAATGTAAGCCTGAACAGTGGTAATGGGTATGGAATATACTATCATGCCACAGATAGTGCTGCTATAACTGGTTATTGCTTTCAAGTTGATCCTGGTTGGAATAACAGTTTTATAGTTAGAAAAGTTGTTAATGGCACGGAGTCAAGTCCATTTCAGAGTGTATCTATGGACGATGTTATGCCAGTAGGTTTTTCTCCTAAAGGTGAACATACCGTATCAGTAAGTGTTTCAGGTAGTGATCATGTTATTACAGTCGATGGAATTCAAGTACTTAAATTTTCCGATTCTACTTTTACATCAGGCTTTGCCGGGGCGCGTGCCTGGGGCGCAGATGTTAATTTCAAAAATGTCACGGTAGAAAATAAATAATCTCAGTCTAAAGTACTCAGCCGTTAAGATTTCATAGCATAAAATCCCCTATTATTATAAAAGGAGTAGGTACTCAATGCCTCTTATTGATTTTGATGAGAGATTGATCTTTGGGATTCTGGAGATTGACATACAGCATAAAAAGTGGATAGAACTCATTAATAAGCTTGACTATGAAATTGAAAATAAAAAAGTCACTGTTTATTCAGTTAAAAAAATCCTAGACGAACTTCTTGATTATGCTAAGTCTCATTTTGCTCTAGAGGAAAAATATTTTAAATCTTTTGACTACAAAACAGCTTCTGAACATATAGAAGAGCATGTAAAATTTATCAAAATGGTTGAAGATATCAAAGCACAATACATACCTGGCACATCAAAACTTGCTCCAGATATTTTGAATTTTATGGTAGATTGGGTAATAAATCATATTAATAAGACAGACAGAGAATATAAAGATTTATTTATTGGATGTGGACAGAAATACACCGTCCTAAATTACCAGAACATATTGGATGGAAAAAAGTAGTATAGTCTTGGATAAATTCAGGGCGAACTAAAACTCAGATTTGGAAATAGGCCACTAGGGGGGAACATTGCCTATTCTTCTTTTCATGACAACGCCACTATTTTTTCGGCCATCCCCGCTCCAACTTTTTTATAATACCTATTGCCTTTTAGATAATCGATTGCTATTTGGGTTAATTCGAGATTCCTTAATAATTCACAAGTATTTCTAGTATAAATATATACATTTATGATATATTATATTTAGTGTAAGGGATTACACTGCATTGCACTAAAACATTTGTACTTTAGAGGAATTATAATATATCAGTTTAGGCATAACCAGGAAGAATTCGAAAACTTCATACTGCCGTTTGGCGGAAAACTTAAGAGCAGCAATCGATGGGTAATGCTTGGAAAGGCGATACCATGGAAGGAGTTTGAAGATAGCTATTGTGATCATTTTTCAAAGTTTACCAAAAGAGGACCAAGGGCTCTGACCTTACGGGTAGCTTTAGGCTCTCTGATAATTCAGGAAAAACTCGGGCAGAGAGATGAAGAGATAGTTATGCAAATAAGCGAGAATCCATATTTGCATTACTTTCTTGGATATGAAAGTTTCTTGATGGAAAAGCCGTATGACTCTTCCATGTTAGTTCATTTCAGAAAGAGGCTTGGAGCAAAGATTTTAAAAGAGGTTGTCAAAAGGGCAACAACCATGACAGCCAACAAAGATAAAGATGATTCTGAAGGGAACAAAGGGATATTGAAAGTTGATGCAACATGCGCTCCATCTGATATAAAATATCCAACAGATCTTAATCTGCTCAATGAGGGCAGAGAAACTAGAGAAAATAATAGACGCTCTTTGTGACAAAACTAATGTCAAAAAGCCAAGAACTTATCGGAAGAAGGCTAGAAAAGTGTATCTTTCAACAGCAAAGAAACGCAATTTTCAAAAGAGTCAAATGCGCAAAGCCATCGGCAAGCAACTGCGCTTTGTCAGAAGGAATTTAAAAAGCATCAAAAAAATATGTGATACCATATCTCTCACAAGATTAAACACTAAAGAACATAAAGATCTTCTTGTAGTATCTTAACTCTACAGACAGCAAAATTTCATGTATAACAATAATGTTCATACAGTTGATGACAGGATAGTAAGCATAAGTCAGCCGCATATCAGACCCATAGTAAGAGGCAAAAGTAAAGCCAAGACTGAATTCAGAGCAAAAATATCCGTTAGTGTCATAGACCGCTTCAGTTTTGACAGTTACAACGAATCACTTGATTTGAAAGACCAAGTTGAATCTTATCATAAGCGCTTTGGGTTTTATCCTGAGGCGGTTCAATGTGATCTGATTTACAGGAATAGAGAAAATATAAATCATTGCAAAAATCTTGGTATTAGATTATCAGGTCCGCCGCTCGGAAGACCTAAGGCAAAAACTGCAGAAAATACAATTGAACTCAAAAAAACAAAGAAAACAGTCAAGAAAGATGCGATTGAAAGAATAGAAGTTGAACGGAAATTCGGACTTGCCAAAAGACGCTACAGCATGGGACTTGTCATGGAAAAACTGCCGCTTACAGCACTTGCTGCAGTATCTCTAACTGCCCTGGTCATGAATCTTGATAAAATCCTTAGGTGGATTTTTTTGTCTCTGTTTTCTTTGCTCACATTTAACAGGATGTTGAAGACCTTCATCCTGGAAAGCATGGAAAGACTGTACTTTTGTAAAAATGCTTATAACAGACTTACACCAGTTGTGGCTTTTACTGGATGAAAATGGCAAATTTTAATATTTTGAGAATTATTCAGCAACCATTAAATAGTTTAATAGAAAAGGATATCTACCGGAAGTCCGGCTATTTTGTACTGATGAGGAATCTCTTCCTGTGGGATGATTCTGACAACTATCTTATTTTTATCGCTTTGAACTAAACCTGATTTAGATGGGTCGCTCTCTGCCAAAACAGGCGCAGATGAGACGGTACCTTTAATTTTTATTCCATCAGGAAAGAGAATTCGTACCTGCATCCCTGTCTTTAACTTTTCAGAAATGAATTTAGACTCAATATAAGCAATTACAAAGATATTTCTTTTGAGCACAATTTTAGCAATGTCCTGTCCATCTTTGACATATTCATTTTCTTCGACAAGGAGCTTAGCCATATTGCCTTCTTCAGGGGCTTTAATACTAAGCAATGCAAGAGATGTATTTATTTGCTTGATCTTACCTTCTGTTTCGCGAATGCTTTTATCGAAGAATTCTTCCCTCTGCAGATCTTTACTAAGATTAAGTTTCGCAATATTTCCTTCGATAGTTTTGTATTGCTGGAGAGCATTATTAAGGTCGGATCTGGCTTTTGAGATATCCATAATAGTAGTTAGGCCTTTTTCTCTCAACTTGGCAAGTACCGCCAGATATTCTTTACAGTCAACGATATATTTTGTGGCAGTTTCTTTGGCTTCGAGGAGGTGTCCAAGTTCGGTATTGTCATTGAGTAGCTTCATTTTCTGCTCAGTAAGGGTTTTAATTTCATCATTCAGAGACTGCAATTGAGCAAGAAGTTGTGGATTTGTGAGGTCAATAAGGTCTTGACCCTTGACGAATGATTCGCCTGGGAGAAGAAGTATTTTCTGTATATACGCGCTCCCCGGAGAACGGATTGTGACTTCGCCAAAAGATATGTGTCCTGTAGCGCTCATAAGGAATGTGTCTGTGAAAATTTTAGTTCCAAGATATACAAATGGCGTAAGAATCAAAATCAAAAGCAGATACCAGTAGATTTTTGACAGATGCCTTTTACCAGGGGCATAATTTACTGCTTGGTGTAATTTCTGATCTTTATGTTTGAAGTTAAAATCCATATTGCTGTATTTCTCCTGGTTTAACAGTTAAGTCTTTCTAATTACCCACCATGGAGCCATATTGGTGTCTTTGTGAGTCGAGAGCGTAAACTCGCATATTGTGGCAAAGGCTGTCCATATTCTCATTATATACTGATAAAAAGGCATTAGCGGTATGTAGATGATAAATTTAAAGTCTTTTCCTTTTCGTTCGGATACAAATGCTAAATATAAAGCAAACAAAACTGTAGTTGAAAATAGATAATAAATATAAGTCAGTATAAACATCGTCGTGGCAAAAGAAGGAGAAAACCTGAAGTAGAGCCAGATTGTGTAGATTATAGTCAGGAAAGGAACGCAGAGGCAGAAGAAGAAATCATACCAGATGATTGCGAACAAATTCTTCCAGCCGATATTCATAGGGCGCAAAGCTTTTCTATATCTTTTAAAATACAAAAATGATAGGTCGCCATCCCAGCGGAGGCGTTGCTTCAATAACACTTTCCATGTTTCCGGCACATCTGTGTGCATAGTAGCTTCATAAGAGTGGATGATTTTGAGGTTTGGATACTGCTTCAGATAGACTTTTATCCTTGTAGTCATATCTAGGTCTTCTGCAGTGCCATTCTTCCAGCCGCCGATAGCTTTGACGAAGCTTTTTCTGAAGATACCGTGAGCGCCTGAAATATTATTTAGCATTCCGATTTCAGCAAGCCCGGTTTTCGAGAGTTGCAATCCAATCATATATTCGATTGCCTGGAATTTGGCGACCAAACTTTTATTGGCGTTTCTTACTCTGATATTTCCTGATGAACCTACCACATTGGGGTCAGCAAAACCTCTCACAGCAGATGCTATTAAATCGTTGTCAACCGAACAGTCTCCGTCAATGATTATAATGATTTCGCCTTTTGCCAGAGATAGGCCAAGGTTGTTTGATGAAACTCTCCCGCCTCTTAGTTTTTTAGGTATTACCTGAATATATCTTGAGGTGTTTTTATGCTCAGAATGATATTTAGTAGCATAATCGTGCGCCGCATCGTATGTGGATTTATTGATGTCAGAGCCGTCCACCATTACAAGAATTTCAATATTGCCGCGATATAACTGCTCAACCAAGGTGTTAATGGTAGCCACTATAGCTTGACCTTCGTTGTAACAGGTGATGATGCAGCTCACAGTAGGAAAATAATGAGGAGGCACTTTGTCTAGAAAGACTTCATTCCAGAATTTCTTTATGTATGAGACAATAATTATCATGTAAAGAGGTATTTCCAGGAAAATAACGATAGGAAATACGAGTACATAGAGCTTCCAGTAGTCTTCATAATTCCAGTACATTGTCAGGAAATACTGAATTTCGTTGAAAAAACGGCTCATAGTTTATTTGCCAGCTTTGCAAGGAGCTGTTGGGCTGTCTCTTCCTCGACATTTTCTTTAGTTGAGGTGAATAATTCTATTTTGACTTCAAATTTCCCTCTGTTAAGCTTGATGGATTTTATAAAATCATCAATCCTTGACTTTAGTACATCAAGTCCTGCAGAATCTGTTTTTGGAAATAGAAAGATGAAGGAATTATTGTCTATTTTAGAACAGAAGTCAGTTGTTCTGAAAGTTCTTCTCAAAAATTTGGAAAATTCCAGGAGCAGGTCGTAAGATGAGGTTTTTTCAGAGAGGGTGAGCTTCAAAGCAATGATGCTGAACATTTCTTCTTTGTACCGCCTCTGCATTTGTATAGACCAGTTCAGAGTGAAGGTAAAGTAATTTAAGTCTATATAATTAAGTGCATTTACTATAAGGTCTGCAGAGCTGACTGTGCCGAATTTTATCTGGTTCCTGCCGAATTCGGTTAATTTGTATTCATAGATAAATTTCTTGCTCAAGTCTTCAGTGGTAAAAGTTTTGTGGCAGGTGAGACATGATACTTCGAGTTTGCTGTCAATATGATAGTTCCCGCAATCCATACAAACTCCGTTTTCCAGTGGTCTGTCGTAATCCTCACCGATGAGTTTGAGCTTTGCTTTGC
>Ga0194039_1000500_pt1 | contig 23500 bp, 22 predicted proteins | sample JunL228m_MetaG_FD_148679 | JGI IMG/M metagenome (GOLD analysis project Ga0194039, IMG submission 148679) | Anoxic zone freshwater microbial communities from boreal shield lake in IISD Experimental Lakes Area, Ontario, Canada - Jun2016-L227-8m | ecosystem: Environmental > Aquatic > Freshwater >... | reverse complement strand
GTGCCGGTGGTCATGGGCACCACGATATCCGGGTTCCGGCGATAGCCACGGCCCCTCGAGATGATACCCGCAGGCAGCTTCGCCGACGGCAGGGTCGGCGGACCGGATCTGTTCGATGTTTTGCAGCTTTGCGCAAAGCGAGCCGATCTCGTCGGTGATGAGCGTCAGGAAAAACCTCCGGGTCTCGTGCGCGGCAAGCCCGTCCACCGCGCGACGGAGATCGGCGGCAGCCAAATCGGGCTGCTGGAAATCCACCCCCGCAAACCCGTTGACCTGGATATCAAACAGACTGGTTTTCCACTGCGCGACACCCTCGCACTCTAACCGGCCACCGACCCCGAGAGATTTTTTTCCGATGTGCATGGCTTAGAGGAGTGAGGCTGATCCCGCGTCGAGAAAACACCAGACCGCCTTGTGGCGCTGAAGAATTGAAGACGGATGCTCGGGCGTCACACTTCCGTTGAGGCAATCGCTCACAGCTTGCGCCTTGCGCTTGTCCGGCACCGTGCAGATGATGGCCTTGGATTTCATGATCTGGCGGATGGACATCGAGATCGCCTGCTTGGGAACTTGGGCGAGGGCCTTGAACCATCCCTCGCCCATCTGCTGCTTGCGGCAGGCCTCGTCAAGGTGGACCACGAGATAAGGGGCCGCGGTTTTGAAGTCGGCCGGCGGATCGTTGAATGCGAGGTGTCCGTTCTCGCCGATTCCCGCAAAGCAGACATCGATCGGGTGCTTGGCGATGATCGCCCCGACGCGCAGGCACTCTTTCTGCGCATCCCCTTCGCCGTTGAGGTAATGAAATGCGGCGAGCGGAAGGGGAAGCCGCGACACAAAGCGTTCCCACAGATATTTCCGGAACGAAGCCGGATGAGTGATCGGCATGCCGACGTATTCATCGAGGTGGAAGGCAGTGACGCGCGCCCAGTCGATCCGGGGCTCCTTGACGAGCTGCCCGATCATTTCGAACTGCGAGGCGCCGGTGGCCACGATGATGTTGGCGTTCCCCTTTTTCCAGATGGCTTCGCGGATGAGTTTTGCGCCGAGCGCGGCCGCGGCAGCTCCGGATTCCTGTTTGGTTTTTGCGATGGTGGTTTTCATTGGGTTGATTTGTGTGAGAGAATGGTTGCGTAAGAGCTGCGAATCAAAAAAAAAGAAAAAAGGGCCGGTTCTGAAGGGCACTGGTTAAGCCGGGTTGGGGATGTAGAAGCGGCATCTTGCCACTTGGATCTCTTCTGGGGAAAGCGTCAAGATGCCGCTTCTACGTTCGCTTAGCGCCATTCAGACCCCTTCTGCCGGCTTTGAGCTGGCGGAAAAATAGGCCCGGGTTTATCCCGGAGGGAATTCCCCGTGCTTTTCGAAGTCGCGATATCTTTCCACAATCGAGCGGATGTAGATCCGGGTGGCCGGGAAGTCCATGGTGTCGCGCAATTTTTCCGCGCCGAATCCCTCCGCGGATCCGGAGCCACGTTCCCAGCGGTTCACCTGGGTGCGCCCGGCATTGTATTCGGCCAGCGCGAAGGGGATCGGGTCGTCCTTTCCGGACCAATGGCGCAGGGAGTTGGAAAGATACCATGTGCCGGCCTCGATATTGGTTTTCGGATCGAGGAGGTCGGCCGGGACAAAGGTTTCGATCTTCTCCGTGCGCGCCCAATCCAGCGCGGCCCGCTCCGTGATCTGCATCAGCCCGCGCTCGCCGCGGGAGCCCAGCATTTCCGGGTGGAACCGGGACTCCCTCCAGATGACAGCTTTGATGAGCGATGGGGGGACGCCGTAGCGGGCACCCGAGGCAACGATCAGGCCGTCGTAGCGCCCGTAGCGCGCACGGAAAAAAAACTTTTGGAGCGCATAGTTTTCATCGTGCCCCGCAACGAGCCATCCTCCAAGCGCGACGAGCGGCAGGAGAGCCGCTGCGAGAGCCAGAGCGCGTGGGGGAGACAACTTCATAACCGATCCTACCGCGAATATTCCGGGACATCAACAGTCCGGGTGCTTCTTCTGCCGCAGCTTTTTTCAGAGCAGATAGACTGCGGCAAGGATCGCCGCGACCACGACGGCCGTGCACAGCAGGACGAGGGGCAGCTTGCCCATTATGGAGGAATTGAGGAGATGGGCGCGCGTGATTTCCGGGCGGGTCTCCGCGGGAGAGGGGGCGGCGAGCAGGGCGGCGTGGCGTTTGGCGCAGGCGACGATCGCGAGGTGCCGCCGCAGACGAGGCTGGCCGTGCGCGGCGCGGTGGATCTCCGCAAGGAACTTCTCCATCTGCACGGGATCGCCGAGGAACGCCGTTCCCAGTCCGGCCGATTCGGCCGGCTCGGGCATCGCATCAAGGATTTCCGTGCAGGCTGTGCAAAGCTCGCCGGTACCGACCTTATATTTCTGGCAGAGCTTCTGAACGGCAGGATTTGCCAGGGCCGCCAGGACAAGGGCGCGCACCCGGTTGGTGCCGTTCGTCGAACGGACATTCTTTCCGAGCTTCAAATGCCGGAGAAGTTCCTTCTCGGCGGATTCTAATACAACCCGACTCACGTTTTTGGTTTACCCGTCAATTTTTCCAATTCCATCATGCCGCTCATTTTCCGGGGGGATTTCCGGGGTTTGTCTTTTAATCAAGCAGATCCGGATCTACTTTGACAGCCCATGAAGAGACTTTTTTTTCGGATGCTCCCGTGTGCGGCTTGCCTGCTGCTGGTTTTTCAAGCCGGCTGCGTGAACCCGATCGATCCGCTGGGGCCGCTCGGAAAAGGCCCGGTGCCGCGGCCGGAAAAATCGAAGCCGCAGCCCGGCAGCCGGTTCGCGTGGGGGGTCTCGGCCGCGAGCTACCAATACGAGGACCCGGGCGTGAAGCCCGGCACAAAAGAAAATTTTTCGACCGACTGGGACGTGCTGATTTCGCAGAAGAAGGCGCCGGAGAAAGGGAACGCGCTGTATTCGTGGACGAGGTTTGAGGACGACCTGGCCGCGCTGAAGCGGATCGGGGTCACGCACTACCGGTTCAGCATCGAGTGGGCGCGGGTCGAGCCGGAGCCCGGGAAATTCAACGAGGAGGCGATCCGTCGGTATGCCGGGATGGCACGGCGGCTCAAGGAGTCCGGCATCGAGCCGGTCATCTGCCTATGGCATTTCACGTTCCCGGACTGGCTCTATGACAAGAAGCAGCCCGGACGCTCGAACTGGCTGCACCCGCTGGCTCGCCCGAGGTGGAACGCGTATGTGGACAAGATCGTGCGCGCCACGTCGCCGTATGCGACATTCTACGCCCCGCAGAACGAGCCGAACGGCCAGATCACGACCGCCTATATCGTCGGCCAGTGGCCGCCGGCGATGAGCCTGGCTTTCGGGCATTACAAATTGGCGATCGCGGCGAGTGCGGAGATGTTCCGCGACGCGGCCGCTCGGATCAAGGAGATCAAGCCGGGCGCGAAAGTCCTCAGCGTCGAGGCGCTCCCCTGGTGGGAACGTGCCCCCCTCGATCCCGGCGGGCTCATCTACAACACGATGCTTCACGGCAACGTGGATCACCTCGACCGGGTCTATGATGTCTGCGACATCGTGGGCTTCAACTACTACTACTCGCAGGCGCCCGGCCCGATCTCCCTGCTCGCGGAGCCCTACCGCCGCGGGCCGAATTTCACGATGATGGGCTGGCAGATCGACCCCGGCGGCCTTTACAAAGAAATCCGCCGCGTCGGCGACCGCTACGGGAAGCCGATGATGATCACCGAGAACGGCATCGCCACAAAAAATGACGCCAAGCGGGTCTGGTATATGCGCAACCACCTCGCCGCGATCGGCCGCGCGATCCGCGACGGCTACGATGTGCGCGGGTATTTCACGTGGTCGCTCGCCGACAATTACGAATGGCACTACGGCTACAAGGCGCTCTTCGGGCTCTCGACCATGGATCCCAAAACATTCGTCCGCGTGCTCAAACCCTCGGCCGGAAAATTCTCCGAAATGATCCGCTCGCATCCGACCGTCGGTTCGGTCACCGCCATCGCGCCGCAAGAATCGTTCCGCCCGCTCAAGGTTCCGAAGCCGTAGAAGCCGGAGGATTTCGCCGGGAATATCCGCTCCGGGATTGTGCCGCGCCGAAAAGTGATTATGCTGAAATAAGTTTTCGTTTCCCTTGCCACCTCATCCTCCAGTTGCCCGGCAGCCACTGCGGGTGCGCCCGATCGCCGAGGCGGTCTTCGTGGGCTTGGTTGTTCTTGTGACCTCATGGTCAGGCATCTGGTTCCTTGGCTACCAGTCACTTTCCGCCCAGAAGGGCACGATCCGCGAGCACATGCTCCGGATGGTGAACGCCGCGGCGGGGCTTGTGGACGGGGATTTGCACGGGAAGCTGGCGGATCCCTCGCAGCAGGGCGGCGAAGATTATGAGCGGGCGCTGGCCCCGCTCGTGGCTTTTCACCGGGGCGTCCCGGAGATCGCCTACCTTTACACGCTCGTGGAAAAAAACGGGCGCCTTTGTTTCGTCCTCGATACGGCCACGGCGGCCGACCGTCTGGGCTTCTCCCGCAAGATGGTGGCCTCCGGGCTCATGGAGCCCTACCAGAGCCGTTCGGCCGAGGAGGATCGCGCAGAGATGGAGGCCCTGCGGGAGGGCGGCTCCTACGTCAGCAAAGAACCGTTCACCGACGAGTTTGGAACATTTTTGACAGCCCTCGCCCCGGTGAAAACGCGCGACGGGCGAAACGTCGGGGCGGTCGGGCTCGATCTCGATGTGGCGGATTATCTCGCGCAGCTTCGGAGCGTCATCCTCTCCGTCGCGGTCTCGTCGGGCTTTGCGTTGTTTGCGGCGCTGCTGGTGAGCGGGTTCGTTTTCCGGAGCCGGCAGCGGCTCAGGCACCAGGAGGAGACCACCCGGAAAGTCAGCGAGGAGAAAATGGCTGCGGAGGAGCTGGATCGCAGGCTGGTCAGCGCGCTTGGTCAGATGATTTACCACTACAACGCCGCCGACGGACGGATGCTCTGGCGCGGCGAGTGCCGGGCGCTCCTCGGATTCGAGCCCGGCGAAATGCCGTCAGCCCCCGGGCATTGGAAGGATCGGATCCACCCGAAAGATGCCGCCGCGCTTGAAGACTGGGCGGGTGCCCGCGACGGGAGCGACTCCCTGCTTGTCCGCGAATACCGTTGCCTGCACAGGGAGGGGCACTCCGTGTGGTTTCTGGACCGCTGCGTTCTCACCCGCGGGCCGGATGGAAAACTCCTCGCCGCGGACGGCGTCCTCCTCGATATTTCTCGGCAGAAAAAGTTCGAGGCCGACCTAATTTCCTCCCGCGACGCGGCGGAGGCGGCCGACCGGGCGAAGAGCGATTTTCTGGCGGTGATGAGCCATGAGATCCGAACTCCGATGAACGGGGTGATCGGGTGCGCGACCCTGCTGCTCGACACGGCGATCAACGCTGAGCAGAAGGATTATCTCCACACGATCCGCAAGTGCGGCGACTCCCTGCTCCACCTGATCAACGACATCCTGGATTTTTCAAAAATGGAGTCCTCGAAGCTGACGCTCGAGAAGCGTCCGTTTTCCCTGCGGAATTGCGCCGAGGAGGTTCTGGATCTCTACGCGCTCATGGCGGCGGAGAAAAAAATCGAGCTGCTCGCGCGGTTCGAGTGCCCGGATCTGGACTGGATGGCGGGCGACGAGGGCCGCCTTCGCCAGATCCTTGTCAACCTCGTCGGCAACGCGCTGAAGTTCACAGCCTCCGGGGAGGTGGTCGTCACGCTCGGCCGCAGGCCGTGGCTTCCGGGCGGGGACGCCCTCATGCTCTCGGTGCGGGATACCGGGATCGGAATCTCCGGCAGCGAACAGAAGCGGATTTTTCTGCCGTTCAGCCAGGCGGATTCCTCGACGACGCGGCGCTTTGGCGGCACCGGGCTCGGGCTCGCGATCTGCGGACGGCTGGCCGCGCTCATGGGCGGCGCCATCACTGTCCACAGCGAGGAGGGCAGAGGGGCCGAGTTTGTCGTGCTGATTCCCCTGGATGAGGCTGCGGAAAAAAACGTTCAGCCGGCGGGCGGTCCGCTTGCCGGACGTTCTGTCCTCATTGTGGACGACAGCGCGCCATTCCGGCAGATGGCACGGGAGGTTCTCGAATCGTTCGGGATGAATGCGGCTCTGGCGGGCGACGTCCCCGCGGTGCGCGAGGCCTTGGGTTCCGGGGTGCCGCCGGATGTGGCGCTCGTCGACGGGGGGCTTCCAGACGCGGTGCTTACGGATGTTGCCGCAGCGCTCGCATCCGCCAACATCCCCCATGTGCTGGAGCTCGCCTTCCCATCCATCGTGCGCGTTCCGCAGTCCGCATCCCTCCGGCTCGCCGGCACCATCGCCAAACCGGTGCGCCGCGCCGAACTCCTGAAAGCCCTCACCCGATTATTCGAGCCCCGCGCGGCGGACGACATGCCGGAGGCGGCCCCTTCGCCCGGACTTCTCGCCGACCGTTTCCCTCTGAAAATCCTCATCGCAGAGGACAATGCGATCAACCGCAAGGTGCTCACCAAGATGCTCGGGAACCTGGGCTACCACCCGCAGGTTGTCGAAAACGGAAAGCTCTGCGTCGAACGTCTGGAGTCCGAGTCCTTCGATCTTGTCGTGATGGATATCCAGATGCCCGAGATGGACGGCTACGAGGCCACCGCCGTTCTCCGCCAGCGCGGGGATACGACATGGATCACCGCTCTCACGGCAGACGCCATGCCTGAGGATCCCCTTCGGTGCCGGATCGCCGGCATGAACGACTACCTCAGCAAACCCCTCCGCTCGGAAGCCCTCCGCTCCGCCATCGAACGCTGCGCGATCGCCCGGCAAAAGCTCCGCGTCGGCTGACCGCCCCCTTTGGGGTTGATCTCCCGGACATAAAATTCAGACAGCCAGCCCTCGGGCTGCTCAGCAAGGTAAGCGAGAGACGAAAGCGTCCGCAAGGTTCGAGCGCTTTCCGGCGGCGGCCTCCATCAGTTTGCCGCCGGTTCGAGCAAACGCAGGTGGGGAAACCATCGGCGCAGGTAACCGCGATCCCTTGCGGCGAGGCGATCCGCCTGCACCTGGGCATGAGCGGCGATGAGAAAATCGGGGACGAGATGCTGCCTGGGCCCTCCGCGCAGTCGGTATGCCTTGAATGTGCTTCCGGCAAGGAATGCCGCATCTTCCCGAATGTCATCATAACGGATGCCGAGGCGATTGAGAAAACCGGTCAGTGTCGCGGGGTCACCAGCGGAGGGGGAAAGTTCGGCAAACGTCACCGCACTGACAAGAAGCGGCCCCTCCGATGCCGCCCTTTGGAGGATTTCCGCCCACGCCTCCCAACCGGATTCCTCCTTGATCAGAGACCACAACACCGACGAGTCGATCGCCGTCCTCATGGCTCTGTCTTGTCCGCAGGGCCACCACGCAAATCATCCACAAGTTTTTCCGCCGACAGCTTTTCCCAAGGAAGTCCCTTCAGGCGGGCACGGGAGGTCTTTTTCCATTCGTCCAAAGTCTTGCTCCATTCGCTCCTGTTGATGAGCCGTCGTGCGGTCAGCACGGAGGCGCTGGTGTCAAACTCCAGTTTGTCACCGGGGGCCAACGCGAAGCGCTGGCGGATTCCCAGAGGGATCGTAATCTGCCCCTTGCTCGTAATGGTCGCTGCCATGTCTATTCCATGTCATGGAGCGGCAGGCTTGGCAAGCATTACTTTGTGCCATTACCATCGAAGGGTATGGCGATTGCGCACCAAGAGAACACCGGAGGGACTCCCATGTCCCACAAGGAATACAAGGTCAGAAACTCCGCCTTGCTGCGGCTGAGCATCAGGATGTTGCCGATTTTCAGCGGCTATCCTTCAGCCAGGCGGAGCGCCTCCTCGATTCCGGTGAGTTCCTCTTGTGCAAATTCCAGCCGGGCGAGCGCATGAAGATTCTGTTCGAGTTGGGCGACGGAGCTGGCGCCGATCAAGGCGCTCGTCACGGGGCGAAGTCGCAGCACCCAAGCCAGAGCCATTTCTGCCAGCGGTTGTCCCCGGCGCTCGGCGATGGCATTCAAGGCGCGCACCTTGGGGAGGTTTTTTTGAACCTGGCTGCTGTTAAGAAACGCTTCGCGGGCGGCGCGGGAATCCGTTGGGATGCCGTGAAGATAGCGCCCCGTGAGTTGGCCTTGGGCCAGAGGCGAGAAAACAATGCACCCGACCTTTTCCTCGGCGAGGACATCCGCCAGGTCGGCCTCGATCCAGCGGTCCAGAAGGCTGTAGCGGGCCTGGTGGATGAGGCAGGGCGTGCCAAGTTGCTTGAGGATCTCAATCGCGCGCCGGGTGGCTTCCGCCGGGTAGTTGGAGATGCCGGCGTAGAGGGCCTTGCCCGTGCGAACGGCGGCATCGAGCGCGCCCATGGTTTCCTCCAATGGAGTTTCGGGATCAAACCGGTGGGAGTAAAAAATGTCCACCGATTCCAGACCGAGCCTTTTCAGACTTTGGTCGAGGCTGTTGAGGAGCGATTTGCGCGAGCTCCAATCTCCATAGGGCCCCGGCCACATGCCATAGCCAGCCTTGGTTGAAATCACCAATTCGTCCCGGTAGGCAGCCAAATCCTCGCGGAGGATTCTTCCGAAATTGCGTTCGGCGGAGCCGGGAGGCGGCCCGTAATTGTTGGCCAGGTCGAAGTGGGTGACGCCGAGGTCGAAAGCCCGCAGCACGACTTCCCGGCCGGAGGCATAGCAGTTCGCCTCGCCAAAATTCTGCCAGAGCCCGAGCGAAATGCGCGGCAGCCTCAGGCCGCTTTGCCCGCAACGGCAATAGGGCATGGAATCGTAGCGGGTTGAAGAAGCGGAAAAGGTCATGGCCATTCTTCCGCCGCGTCAGGGAAGGAGAGCAATCAGACCCTCGTGAGGGCGGGCGATGACGTGGGCCGCGATGACTTTTCCGAGCGGGGCGGCGGCTTGCGCGCCGGCGTCCACGGCTGCGGTGACGGCGGCCACGTCGCCGCGCACGATGACCGTCACGTAGGCGGCCCCGATTTTTTCTTTGCCGACGAGTTCGACATTCGCGGCTTTGAGCATCGCGTCGGTGGCTTCGAGGATGGCGGTGAGTCCCTGGGTTTCCAGGATTCCGATGGCTTGGTTTTTATTCATGGTCTTGTTGGGAAAATCCGACGGGCGCAGTTCGTCGCGTCCGCCATAGAGCGGGTTGATGGTGTTCGGTTTGGTGTTGAGAGACGGGATGGACGGATCCGGCCGCGCGAGCAGCGCGGTCGTTGCGGAAACGCCGAGACGTTTCGCCTCGCTCGAGGCGGCGAGGAGGGCCGCCTCGGCATCGCCGGGTTCTTTTGCGGCAATGCGGATCATGATCGTCTCCGCCCCCGTGGGCTCGAACCCCAGCAGCTCGATGTCGGCGGCTTTCAGCATGGCATCGGCCACCAGAGCGGTGATGCTCAAAAACGGGGTTTCGGCAAAGGCGAGGACGGCCATCTGGATTTCGGGTATTCCTACGGAAGGCGTTTGCGAATCCGTTCCAGCATGGAATCGACCTTGGCCGAGGAGGTCTGGCAGGAATCTGCCGCCTCAGCGAACCCGCACTCTTTGAGCAGGCAGGCGAGTTTGGTGCGGATGGCGTTGAAGTGTTCCATCTCGTGGGGGCTCATCGGCTGTGGTCCGCGACCGGTATGGAATCCGCGCAGGTTGACTCCCTCGCGGAACCCCTCCGGGAAATTGCCCGCCGCAAACATCGTCTTGATGAGTTCGAGGAGCTTGAACTGGATACGTTTTGCCTCGGCCAGATCTCCTTTCAGGAAGCTGTTGTAAAGCTTCATGATGGCTTCGGGTGCCACCCCGCTGGAGGCGATGGTCCCGCCATCCGCGCCCATCAGGAGCACGGGAAGCAGGATTTCCTCGCAGCCGATCATGCACGAGAAATCCGGGCGGATGGCCTTCACCTCGTTCAGGGTATCCATGAACCGCGGCATATCCCGGCTGCTGTCTTTGATGCCGACGATGCGCGGACAATCGGCCGCGAGGCGCTTGACGACGTCCAGGCTGATCTCGTTGGAAAATTGCGGGATGTTGTAGAGGAGGATGTCGATCGGCGACTTCGACGCGATTTCGCGGAAGTAATGCTCGATGCTGTGCTGGCTCACCTTGAAATAATAGGGCCCGGTCACCGAGACCGCCCGGCAGCCGAGATCGGCGTAGCGTTTGCAGGCTTCGAGGACCATCGCGATATTCGGTTCGGCGGCACCGGCCAGGATCGGGATGCGGCCCTTTACCTCATCGGCCATAATCTCGACGACGCGGATCCGCTCTTCGAAGCTGATGCGGATGAACTCGCCCGTGCTCCCGTTCGGATAGAGCCCGGTGACGCCTTTTTCGATCAGCCAGTTGGTGTAACGACGAAGCTCGCCCTCGTTGATGCGGTGGTCATCGTGAAACGGGACGACGTTCGGAGTGAAGATGCCTTGGATGTGATTATTGCTCATAAGTCAGATTTTGACGGACGATTTTCAGGGAGTCAGAAGGACCTTGATAGCTCCGGACACGCGTCCGCGCGAGATTTCTATAGCCTCGGCAAATTCGGAAAGCGGCAGGCGGTGGGTGATGATCCGCTCGGCGCGGACGAGACCTTTTTTGTGGAGGGAGATGCATTCGGGCCACATGCCGGGTGCGCCGAGGCAACCGAAAATCGAAACTTCCTGAACCACCAGCGGATCGAAATCCACGTCGCACAAATCCCCGGCAAAAAGCCCGGTCATGGCGACCCGCGCGCCCGGCGCGACGATCGATGCGATCATCGGCCAGACGGATTTTTTTCCGACGGCCTCAATCACGACATCGACCATTTCCCCATCGGTGGCTGCGGCGACCTGCCCGGCGACATCCCCTTCGATGTAGCTGACAGCCACGTCGGCACCAAGATCAAGGCCCGCCCGGAGTCGTTCCTCGCGACCGCCAACCAGGAGCACCTGGCGTGCGCCGTAGGCCTTGGCGACCTGGACCGCGAAAAGGCCGATGGGTCCCGGGCCCATGACCGCGACGCGGTCGGCCGGTGTGATGCGCGTTTTTCGGGCAGGGTTCAATGCGATCCCGGTTGGCTCGATGAAAGCCGCGTCGTCGTAGGGAAGGTCTCCGATCTTGTGAAGAAAGAATTGCGGGAAGCTGATATATTCCGCCATCCCTCCCTGTTGCTTGAGGAGGCCGGTTTCGCTGCGGTCTTTGCAAAGGTGGTAGTTCCCGCTCTGGCAGCGCTTGCATTTCCGGCAGCCAATCGAACATTCGCCGACGACCCTGTCACCGATCGCAAACCCCGTGACATTCGCGCCGGTCTCCACAACCTCCCCGCTCCACTCGTGACCCGGGACAAATGGATATTTTGTCAACCCGGTGGTGATGTAGAACATGACACCATCGTAAAGTTCGACATCGGTGGCGCAGATGGCCACGGCTTTGATTTTGATCAGGACGTCGTCCGGACCTGGTTTGGGCGTTGGGATGTCCTCGTAGCGGGCGTCTTTTGGCCCGTGGATACGGATGGCTTTCACGGGATGTTTTTTATTTCTGGCTGGTTGAAAAGCGGGGAGAGCGGGGCGTGCCGGAAGAGCCCGCCCGAGCGCGGGTGGGCAGCGAGCGCAGCCTCGTCGAGGCCGAGCCTTGATGTCGTGATATAGAGATGCCCTTCGTCAGAGAAGCAGCACGAGCTGGTGTGAGGGCAGCCGGTATTCACCCGTTGGAGGAGGCGGCCCGATTTCGGGCACCATTGGCAAACGCAGCCCGCGCCCCAGTGGGCGACCCAGAGCGTGCCGTCGCGCCCGACCTCCATGCCATCGGGAACCCCGAGGTCGTCAGGAACTCTGACCACCGTGCGCCGGTTGTGGATCGAAGAATCGGAGGAATCGAAATCGAACGCCCAGATTTCCCGTGTTGGGGAATCGATGAAATACATCGTTTTGTCGTCGCTGGACCAACCCATTCCGTTCGCGACGGTCAACTGGTCGAGGACGCGGGTGAGCCTCCCGCCCTCATCAAGGCGATACAGAGCTCCGGCTCCCTTGACCGAGCCACCGTTGGACATCGTGCCGATCCAAAACCGTCCCGCAGGATCCATCTTGCCGTCGTTGCACCGGTTCCCCGGAAGATCCGGCTCGACTTGGCAAATTTCTTCACACGAGAGGTCGGCCAGATTCACGTATGCCAACCGCTTGGCAAATGCGATGAGCAGGCGGCCTTCGGCGAGCGGGGCCACCGCGCAGACGGGCTCGGCAAATTGAAAATCGCGCGCCGTGCGATCGGCCGCCCTCCAGGCATGCAGGCGGCAGCCGGTGAGATCGACCCAGTAGAGAACGCCGTCCGCCCAGACCGGCCCCTCGCCGTGGGAGGCTTGGTTGTTAACGAGAAGCTCAGCGGATGGGATGTTCATAGAGATATTACAACGAAGGGACATGAAGGGTTACAGAACGAAGAGGATTCACCACGAAGGACACGAAAATCATGAAGGGTTACAGAACGAAGAGGATTCACCACGAAGGACACGAAAATCACGAAGGGTTACAGAATGAAGAGGATTCATAACGAGGGACATGAGGATGGATCTCTTGAACCAACCAGATCTTGTAAAATTACTTAGCAAAACCACCCCCAAACCCACCCGGCGCGCAGCTAACATCCGATCTTCAAAACCTTCGTGTCCTTCGTGGTACATTCTTTTTCGTGTAGGGTTACATAACGAAGCGCTTGATGCCTTCCTTCAGATGCGGGACGTTAAAGTTGATCAACAATCCGGTTTTGATGTCGGCAAGTTTCATGTAAGTGAGGAGTTGCGCGTGGTGAATGGCAAGAACAGAGTCAACGCTCTTCAGCTCCAAGATCAAAGCTCCTTCCACAAGGACATCCACCCGGTATCCGCAGTCCAGCTGGAGCCCCTTGTAATGAACCGGAATGGCTTGTTGGAGCTGGAACCCAATTCCCGCGTTCCCAAGTTCATAAGCCAAGCATTGCTCGTAAGTGGATTCCAACAATCCCGGTCCCAATGTGCGGTGGACTTCAATGGCGCATCCGATCACTTGATTTGACAATTTATCAAACTCCATCTTCATAATCTTCGTGGTGAGTGCTGCCTTCCCCTCGCTCCTTCATATTCTTCATCCCCTTCGTGATCTTCGTGTCCTTCGTGGTGAATTCATTCACCGGCGATCGACTTGGAAGCATAGGGCTCGCGGCTGACGAGCAGGCTGGTCATTCCGAGATCGGCGAAGACGTTGGCGCCGGTCATGCAGGAGGAGTCATCGCTGAGAAGAAAAATGCAACATTTTGCGATCTCTGCCGGCGTGACGAGCCGTTGGCCGGGGATGTTGGCATTCCAGTAGTCGAGGCATTCTTTTTCGCTTGGCGCGGCGGCAACGATATCCTTCCAGATCTCGGTCGCGCAGAGGCCGGGCGAGAGGATGTTGACGCGGATGCCGAGAGGCGCGAGCTCGACGGCGGCCGCTTTGCTGAATCCGACCATGCCGTGCTTGGCGGCATCGTAGGGCGCGGCGCCCGCGAGCGAGGCGTGGGTGTGGACGCTGGCGATTTGAACGATGGATCCGCCCCCGCCCTGGCTCTTCATCTGGCGCGCGCAAAGCTGGGTGAGGAGAAACGACCCGGTGAGATCCACTTCGAGCACCCGCTGCCATTCTTTGAGATCCACTTCGAGGAAGGGCTTCACATAGTTGACGCCCGCGTTGTTGACGAGGCCGTCAATTTGTCCGAAGCGGGCAACCGCCTTCCGGACGAGGTTTTCGATGGCGTCCGGCCGGCTCATGTCGGTGACAACAGCCTCCGCCTCGCCGCCGTTGGAGCGGATCTTTTCCGCCAGGGCATCGAGTTCCTTTTGCGAACGCGCTGCCAGGACGACCCTGGCCCCTTCCCGGGCACATTCTTCGGCCATGGAAACTCCGAGCCCTTTGCTGGCACCGGTGATGATGATGACTTTATTAGCGAGTTTCATGGTTTTATCTGGCGGCGAATCCGGATTTCCATGCGAGGTAGCCGGGTTCCGGGAGAAACTGGACGCGGGTGATGGTGGACTCGGTGAGGGTTTGCGATCCTTCGCCGCAGACGAGCGCGGGCGAGCGGTGTTCCATCTCGCCGAAGCAACCGAAGTTTCCGTCGTCGTTGTAGAACTGGAGCGCGTCGCCCTGGGTGTCGGGCAAATCCATAGGAGAGTCACAATACCTGAGGGCAGGGTGGAGAGGAAAGCTTCGTTCCAGCACCAGCCAGTTGCTCCCGATAGCCCGCGCGTAGGCGACTCGCCCCGTGGAGGCAAGAGGAGACAGGCCGACTTTGAACATCGCGGGGCCACCGATTTTTAGCTCCAAGAGGCCGGGCGATGACGTGGATTCGCTGGCAGGACACGGGGTGAAATAGTCGCGGGCAACATGCGATCCGACCGTTGGGATCATCATGCTCCCCCCGAAAGGAACCTGCAGGATCGACCAGAGATCCACCGGCTGTCCGTCCGTTCCGTCGAGGATTTCGAGTGTCGTGGAAATCCGGAATGCCAGACCGTCTCGCGATTCGATGCCGGAAGGGGGGATCAATTCAAATGTCCGGGAAATGCCCAGACGCACCCGCGCGTCGCGGTGGGCGCATGGAAGTGACACTTCGATTTCGCCGCGGCACGAATCCGCGTCCCGGCGCGTGACGGTCCAGCGGTCGGGATCCAGATCGGCCGGCACCTGGTAAAGAGAGAAATCCAGTTTACCGACCCGCTGCCAGAACCAATCGACCTCGGGCCCGATCCAGAGGCGCTCGCCCCCAAGGTTCCACGGGGCATCAGATGTCGCTGGCGACCACAGGGCTTCGTGCCCCGCCAATTCGATCCCGAGGACTCGTCCGCGCTCTGGCAGGAGCTGGACAGATCCGTTTTCCGTTTTCCACTGGATAGGCGAGTTCATTGTGGGCTAATCCGATCCGGCGATGACGGCGGTTTCGCCGAGTCCTTCCGGCCCCATCGAGCAATAGCCGCCATCGATCATGAGGGTCGTGCCCGTGATGAACGAGGCGTCATCGCTCAGGAGGAAAAGCGTCGGGCGGGCGACTTCTATCGCCTGGCCCATCCGGCGGAGCATGTGGTATTTCCCCCAGATCGCATCCCACTTGGCGCGACCACCACCATCCATGTTCGCGGCCTTGTCGGTCTCGTTCGACCAGATCCAGCCGGGATCGACGTTGTTCACGCGGATGTTGTAGGGAGCGAGGTCGAGCGCCTGGCATTTCGTGAGCTGGTTGACGGCACCTTTGGCGGCGTTGTAGGTCCAGCGGTTCACCTGGGCGATGTGACCGGAAATGCTCGACATGTTCACGATGGATCCACCACCGGCTTTTTGCATGGCCGGAACCACATTTTGCACCATGCGGGCATAGGCGAGCGGACCGGCCGTGAAGCTGCGCATCCAGTCATTCGTGGTCGCGTCGAGCGCCTTGGCCGTGAAAGCAAAGGCGTTGTTGACCAGATAATTCACTGCTCCGTAGGCCTCAGTAGTTTTAGCGACGACTTCGGCGCAGAATTCCTCGCTCGCCATGTCCCCGCGGAGAAAGGTCGTATCGTAACCGGCCGCATGGAAATCCTCCTGCGATTTCTCTCCGGCCGCGCTGATGCCGGTGAAGAGGACCTTGCCGCCCTCCTTGCAGAATTCTTCAACGATCGCTCGCCCGAGGCCGGAGGAACCCCCGGTGACGATGGCAACTTTCTTTGCAAACCGGTCTGCGACCGGCTTGTGGGATGGGATCGGCGTGTGCATATTAAGTTCTTGGTGCTTGGTTTTTGGTTCTGGAATTTATAGGCGGTAAAAAAGGGCTGCGTTGTCGTGGAAGATATTCTTGCGTTCGGCATCTGTGAAGCCTGCAGTGAGGAGATCCGCCGTTTCCAGCCAGCGGGTGAATTCCGTGGCTCTCAGAGCATGCGGCCAGTCGCTGCCCCAGATCACCCGGTCCGGACCGAAGGCCTCAAAAACCGCTTCCGCAAAAGGCCGCAGGTCGTCGAGCGTCCAATGTTCGAGGTCGGCATTGCAGACCAGATTCGAAAATTTGCAGAAATGCGGGCCGGATGCGGCGAAGTCCTTGAGATGGGTTTTCCACGGTTCGATCTCACCGGCCTTGATGTCCGGGTTGCCGATGTGGTCAAGGATGAAGCGGGTGCCAGAGCTGTTTTCCACCAGGCGCATCACATTCGGAAAATGGACCGGCGCGATCGTCAGCTCGCAATGCAGCCCCACCTCGCCCAACAACTGCACGCCCTGGATGAACCCCGGCCTGACACAAAAATCGACATCCTCCTCGAACTGGATGATCCGGCGCACGCCCTTGACTCGGGGATCTTTCGCGATCTCGAAGAGTTCATCCCGCACGGCGACGCCGGATTCCAAAGGTGCCCACGGAACGATGCCTTTGAGTCGCGGATCGGCATCCGCACACCCCTGGACCCAAGCCAGTTCGGCTCGATGCTGCTCCGGTTTGCAATCGGACTGGACGAAGACCATCGCCTCGATTTCATGGGATGCGCTGGCCGCATCGTAGTCGGAGAGCAGGAAGTTCCGGTTGATGCAGGGCACATTCGGCAGCCAGGGATAGACCAGCTTGGTGAGATCCCAAATGTGGATGTGGGCGTCGATGATCGGGAGCTCAATCATAAGGGGAGAGGTCAGGCGGACAGCAATTCGTCTCCGGCGGGTTTCGTGCCGGCTGCGGGAGGAAAATACGTGGCTTCGCCATCGGGATCGGCGAACTCCGTGAAAACCAGCGGGCCTTTGGAGTGCCCTCCCCCACAGGAGCAGGACATCCCGTCGGGCCGCAGAGTCGAATCCTCATCCGGCACCGGTGATTCTGGAAGAGCGAGTTCAAAGTCCGCGAGGTCGGTGGAAGCGACCCCGTTGCGCTTGGGGTTCACGCAGAACAGGACAGGTCCGCGAAGCAGGGCCGCACGCCCATCCTGGAGAGCTTCCCCCCGCAGAAGTCGCCAGGGCATTTTCATTTCGAGATCCATGCGATCCCCACTGCGCCATTCGCGCTCGATGTGGACGAGGCCGCTTCTTGCCGGCGCATCAATCGGTCGGCCGCCGACGGACAGCGCGAATTCCCCGCACCATGCGGGGATGCGGAGGCTCACCGTGAACCGCTCCGGCTTTGCCATGGCCAGATGCAAAGCGACGCGGCCGCTATTCGGGTAGTCGGTTTCCTGCGTGAGCTCGACAGCATTTCCCGAGGCGAGAGGGATGCGGGCCTTCGAGGAGGTGTAGAGGTTGACGAGCAATCCGGCGGCGGTTGTGAAGCAGACAATCTCCGGGAGCTCGGCCAGAATCCGCCGGAAGTTCCCCGGACAGCAATACGTGTCGCGATCCCAATAGACCCGCGACCCTTCGAACGGCACATAGTAGCGCAGTCGCCTGCCGTCCGGCGATTGCGCCGCGAAGAGCGCGTTGTAGACGGCGCGCTCGATGAGATCGCCATAACGCCCCGCGCCCTCGATACAAAGCAGACGGGCGCAAAGACGGATCCAATACGCCGTGGCGCAGGTCTCGCCTAAGTCGCCCGTGCCATTTTGATCGGAATGCCAGCACTCGCTCATCGAAAAGGTGCCGTTGACGAGAAGTCCTCGGCGGGAGGTCAGGTAATCCACCGCGCGGTGCGATTGGGCGAGCAGTCGGTCGCTTCCATGGATTTCCCGGAGGTCGATCTGGGCGAGGCAACGGCAGAGATATGCGTAAGCATGCCCTTCCAACCGCCCGTGACGCCCTTCGACAATCGGAAGGCTCCACGTTTCCAATTCGAGCCGGTCGAGACAAAAATCCAGGTAGCGCATGTCCCCGGTCGCGCGGTGCAGGGCGAGCAAGCCGCGGTCGAGCCCAAGCATTGTTAACTCAAACGCGAGATCTGATTTCGTGGCGGGATTAAATTCCGTTGGCAGAGGAATCCCGCCAAGCCGCTCCAGGAGATGATTTCCGAGCTTTTTGGCTGCGTTCAGCGAGGCCGCCTCGCCAAAGAGACGCCAATCAGAAACGAGCGCAAAAAGGATATAGGCGAGTTCGTGAACATCCCAGAGTCGCGATATGCGAACCTCTGGCAGATAGGTCCCGAGATAGCCGTCCGGATCCTGGCTCGCCAGCAGCGTCTCGAGCACATGACGGCGGAGCGCCAGCAACTGTTGATCCTGCGTGTGCGCAGCAAAACGAGTCAGCCCCTCAAAGGTTTTCCCCATTCCGACATAGAATCCCGCCTCGCTTTTCTTTTCCTGGAACGGCCGCAAAAAGTCGTCGTCCCAGTTGAGCGCGAGCAGGTTTCCGCGCCAGGTCAGCTCGTAGCGCTGCCCGAGCCACCCTCCAAGGGTCACTGCGCCGACAGGTAATGCGGCGGCGAAGGGGCCCCCTCCTTGCGCACCGTTCACTTCCCCTCCTCGCAGTTGATCCAGATGATCTCCGAGGCATTCGTGCCCATCGGCACATTCACGCCTTCATCCATGAGTTTCGCTCCGGTCATCGAGAAATTCTTGTCCTTCGCATCTTCAAACGCAAGCGCATACGGACATAAGGAAAAGGTGACATTGTCATCTTTTTCGTCCTTATAATTATTTTGTTTGTCTTTCACTGCTCGTCACACGTTATATCATACCTTCTCAGAAAATATAATGCCGGCACCGCATTTTATCTGGATAGGCCGCTCGGTATGAACTGTTGCACCACGCACAGGGTCATAATCGACCATAACCTTGCCAGCATACGGGCTGTACAGCGCAAAGCGTACCGCCACGGCGGGATCCCAGCATGGGAGGATGACCAATAAGTCCGGGTAATCCTGCAGCAGCATCTCTAACACGGAAATCATACCGGTGCCCATCCCCTGCAGGCTGGGGCATTCCGGAATTCGCAAGTAATCCGGCTGCCCCGCTATCTGCGGCGCCGCCGGATTGCATGGGGATGTTTCTCGGGCCAAACCGCATGGGAACATAAAGGTATAGTCGAAGTGCGGTGCAAACCATTCGCGCGCCTCGCTCAGCAGTCCCAGGCATGCGGCATATACGACATCAAGAGTCCAGCCGTGCCAAAGATGCTGCCACAGGCGGATGTTATAGGCCTCTACGGCCACCTTGTGATCCGCTTCGTTCCGCAGGACCAGCTTGGCTGGCCAGATGGCGTAGAGTTCAGTCTGCTGTTCATTGAACTGGCACGTCGGTCTGTCTGGCACCCATGGCAAATGGTAGAATTCGCAATCTCTCATATCCTGAGCGGGAACGAGCAGGTCACCGGGATTGATCACCGGACATTCCAGCGCTCCCCGGAATTCAAAACGTCCGCGCGGGATATCCGGCATTTCACCGAGCAGTTGTTCCCAATTGGATATCTGCCCGTCCGCCCATTTTCCGGAGCGGGCCACGGCGATGAGCCGCGGCAGGGTTGCCCGTAGCGCGCATACCACCTCGGCGGGATCGCGGACCCCCTGCCAGGTCTCGCCGGCATTGCAGGGCGCAATCACCATGCGGCCCCGGTCGCGCCCCGGATACTGGAGACGAATGAACTCGACCAGGTCGTCTGCCATCGGCAGCAATATCCGCCGCGCGAAATCGTGATCACCGACGGCATCGACGTAATCGCACAACAACAACAATATCCAAATTTGCCCGGCTGGATTCTCTCCGTTGTAGGCACGCTCAGGCACTCCGGCCGGCGGATCGATGACCGCGCCATCGGCCGACGGCGCGAGGATAACCGGATCCTGCCACATGGGGATGCGGGCTCCTGCATGACCGTAGACGCTGCGTGCAAAATGCCGGTAATAGGGCAATTTGGCATGATAATACGCGGCCAGGCCGCGCAATGCACCCCAGTCGCCGGTACGCAACGCACCGTAATATGACTGATATTGCTCCACGGCGCAGATCAACCCCGGCAGCCAGGCGTGCTGGCGCAGATGGTAGCGAAACAGTTCAATCTGAAAACGCGGCGGCGTCTCGCGCTGCTCCCCGGCGCAACAGGCCGTGTAATAACGGTAGAGGTCGAACGCGGCCTTGTGACGGAGCATTGAGCCGTCGGCGGCGACCGGCTCAAACCAGGATCGATCCCAGAATTCCTGCCACCAGGCCTCGTGGCCGGCAACGAACCGTTCCTGGTCAATTCTGCTGGTGAGAGTCTCTCGTTCCCGTGCCGTCGCGGTGAACCGTTCCCAGCCACCCGTCGTTGAAATTCCCTCCAGGAACAAGGTCTGTCGCGGGGCGGCGTCCCATTCGAGCACGCGCTCCATCACGCCTGCCGTGGAACTTCCGGTGATGACCAGTCCGAACACCCTTCCCGCCAACCAGGCACGATTGTCAGCAGAGACCTCTGGTCCGGCGGCGTTGTTCACGGGCATCGGCGGCGAAACCGCGGCGGCCGGGTTCTCGTGCCAGAAATAAATGCGGCCAGCATCGCCAACCGCCAATTGCGATGGCACCTCTTCTTCCAGGCGAACCGTCATTTTTCCCGGATTCGAACGACCGTCGAGAATATCAATGCGGATCAGGTCGTCTGGCACCTGCGCCCGGATTTCAACATGCACCGGTCCCGTTTCGGTATCCGCATGTACCGTAATCAACGAACGCCGCAGGTCATGCTCCATCCGGAATAACGTCGAGTGGTTGAATGGATTTTCGTCTAAGTCCAGATGGAGCCGGGCCAGGGCGCGCACCTGGCCAGCCTCGTCGATGGCCGCCGAGTGGTTCACCTGTAGCAACAACCCATCGGGCGCGGAAACCGTCAACCCGGTCACCCCTGTCCCCGTCGCCATGAACTCCCACTCGCGCGTTGGGCGCTTGTCAAACAGCACACGACCATCGGGGGTGTATCGCCCATAGACGGAGCCGGACTCCGCGGATGCGGATTTGTCAGGATTGCCCAGTGTCAAAAACGGAATATTATTCATTTTGACCTGATTCCTTGAAGGCTTTTCATTCCTTCAAGTTGTTATTTATTCATTTTAAGACTGTTAAACTTGCGAGAGAAGTCAACAGCAAGAGTGTGACCCCGATTGTCCACGGAATTAGGCTTTATTAACAATTACTTTCAAGCGCGAATTAGAATCAACAATTTTCCGAGAAAGAACGTCCTCTTCAGTGAAGTTTTGCAAAAAGTTTCTCCGGGTTGCCTACGGATTTGACGGACTGGCGACACGGCGGCGATCGTCTCCCTCCAAGACAATCGTCCTGGTGTCATTGGCGTAAGTTCGTTCCGGTAGGGCGACCAAGACATTTACCGGCTCGCTTCCGAGACAGAACGGCCCGTGATGCCAGGTGCCCGGCTTGATCACGACCATCGTGCCCTTCGGAACGAGGAATGCCCGGACTTTCTCACCGGGGAATCCCGCGTCCGGCACGGAGGCCGGGGCAAACCACATCAGCACGTCGGCATCGAGCGGCATGAGCATCTCTGCGGTGGAGGAATGGCATTCCACCACGTTGATCACAGGATCGCGCGGCCCGATGCGGCAGTTCGAGTAGGAAACGGCCTGGCAGTTGCCGAGCGCCTGCTGGATCATGTCAGGAAAGAACTCGATCGGAGGGGCTCCGAGCATTTCGGACACGGGGTTCAGCATGTCGCGAAACCCTCCGAATTCCTGAAAGTTTTCGGGTGTCAATGGCTCAACGGGAATTGTTTTCATTTGGTTGGTTTCAAGGTTTAATACTGTGGGCCCCGGGGTCGAGGAGCTGGATGACATGCCGGACTTGAAAGGGACGTTTGACCAGCGACTTCGCGGAGTTCCACTGCATCATGCAGACGTGGTTCGATGTGGCAAGGATGACGGGATCGCCTTCGGCTTCGTTAAGGAAGGCGGATTTTTTGGCGAGGATTTCGCGCGCGTTTTTTGGGTTCTGGATATTGTAGATCCCTCCCGAGCCGCAGCAGTCCTTGGCGCAGGGGGCGAGTTCCCATTGGAGCCCGGTGGCATTGAGAACAGTGGAGGGGATGCCGGGCGAACGTTGCCCATGAACCAAATGGCAGGGGAGATCGACATAGACCCTCCCCCCACGAGGTTCGCGGGCCTTGATGCCGGCCTCCCCAAGAAATTCCAGCACATCGCGGACCGGCATTTCCGGCGCGAGCGTCTTTTTCAGCGCGAGCCCGCATCCTGCGGAATTGCTCACGGCCGCATCCACATCGAGCGGGAGGAAGGCCCGGCGGTTCTGCGCGCGCATCTCATCCACGCCATCCAGGCCGGTGTGTTCGTGGAATGCTCCGCAGCAGCCCTGTTCATCGGGGATCACGACCTGGATGTTGTTGTCAATGAGCACCCGCACGGTGGCAAAGTTGATCTCGCGGAACATCGCCTCCATCAGGCACCCGGTGAGCAGAGCCACTCGCGGGCCGGTCGGCTTATGGAGCAACGTCAAGCGCCGCGCGTAGGCGGCGGTGGATTCCGTGACGTGGGGACGTCCGGGAAAAATGAGCGGATGGGGAAAAAATCCCAGCGAGCGCAACGCCCGCGCGGGAGCCAGTGCGGCATGGAATAGCGCGGGATATCGGACCGCCTGGGCGGCAAGCCGGAGCTCCGGTTTCGGATGGAAGCGTCCGGTAGAAACATGCTCATGGCGGGTCTGCTCGAGAATGTTTCCATACGCCACGCCTGCCGGGCAGACCGGTTCGCAGGCGAGGCAGCCGACGCATTCGGACGTGTAGAAATCCGTCTCCGGGTCACGCGCCAGCCTGCCCGCCGCCTCCTCGCGCCAGAGTCGGAGCCGGCCGCGCGGCGAATTATTTTCATCGCCGGTGAGACGGTAGGTCGGGCAAACCTCCAGGCAGAACCCGCAGTGGACACAGGCGGAGAGGAGATCCTTTTCAAGGAGCGAGTGACTCATGGAAGGTTCCATTCTTTGCGCAAGGTGGAGATCCATGCGGCTTCGAGCGGCGAGGGGCCGGGGCTCACATGCCGGCTCTGCCAATGACCGCCCATGGCGTGCAGGGAGGACTCAATGGGGCGGACGATTTCGGCGATGGCAGCGCTGTCCGGAAGAAAAACATGAACCGCCCCGCACGAGCAGAGTGCGACGCACTTTGCGCCGGGGTGCTTCGCGAGGGAGAAAGCCGTGTCGGCCACGAACTCGGGAGTGGTTTTCACGACCAGATCCGGGCACCCGTCGAACGCCTGGTCTGCCAGAGGTTCCAGCGCAAGAGAGAATTTTTTCGAGAAAGCAGATAGGAAATTCTGGTAGGCCTCGAATTCCTGGGCCGGGCAATGGACGGCAACGCGAAGGAACGGGGAATCCCCCGCGACAAGATCCGCCGAATCCAGCCAGTGCATCCACGACGACTGGAGAAGTGTTTTCAAAGCGGATCGCAAAGCGGCGACATCCCCGCGCAGACAAAAAACCCTTGAGGTGTCGCAGGCCGGCCGCAGGCGCAAAACGTAATCCAGCGCGCGTCCGTAGCGGCTGCCGCTCGCGAGCAAAAACCGGAGGAGGTCGTATCCGGTGGCGGATTTGACCACGCGTTCGCCGACGCGCACCCGGCGTCCGTCGGGCAGCTCCCAGTTCATCCC
>Ga0194039_1000495_pt1 | contig 23721 bp, 28 predicted proteins | sample JunL228m_MetaG_FD_148679 | JGI IMG/M metagenome (GOLD analysis project Ga0194039, IMG submission 148679) | Anoxic zone freshwater microbial communities from boreal shield lake in IISD Experimental Lakes Area, Ontario, Canada - Jun2016-L227-8m | ecosystem: Environmental > Aquatic > Freshwater >... | reverse complement strand
ATTTTCTCCAAAAGAAGAAAGTAGTACGCATAGCCTATGGCGCTCAATAATGCAAAAAGATTTCCAAGGCTGAAACCTGTCGGAACGCTAAATCCGTATGAAATTAGATATATGCCCGCTATAGAAAGGAATACGGCAAAATAAAAAATATATTTAAGCCTTTTTCCATAAACTGCAAAGTCAATAATAGGTACAAACACAACAAACATCGCAGACAAAAAAGCCACATTCGAGGCAGAAGAGAATCTCAACGCTTCAGTTTGGATGATTGTCGCCAAAGCCCCGACAATCGAAAACATTGCTATTTCTTTGCTCTTAAAGGCATTTAACAGTTCTGTTCGAAGTATCTTAGGAAAGATTATTAAAGTTGCCAGACAGGAAATAATGACTCTGTAAAAAAGAATATTGCTGACAGAAAGTTCTTTCACAAGCACCTTGCCCGAAACGAATGTGGTTCCCCACAAGAACGAAGCCAGCAGAAGAACAGCAACGCCAAAGAGTGTGCTTTTTTTGAAACCTTTACCTGAAGTTTGAGCCATTTTATGATCAGTCAACTGAGTATTCTGCCCAGCAGGTCGATGTTTCCCAGATTTTTACTCTTTCCAGATAAACGAAATCGCTAATCTGGTAAACTAACCCCTCTTTGTTGGTATAAATCTTGTTTGCCTTCAGTTCTTTATCAATGTGATTAAAAAAATACTCTGTTATGGCTTCAGAAGTAGGGTCTTTGTCAAAAGGGATTACCCTGTCAAAATTATCTCTGAAATAGGCAAAGTGTTTGGAATTCTTGTTTATCAGCATGGCATGGTCAAAAGAATCTATAAATTCCCCAAACCCCGCCTTTATAACCTGGAAGTCACAGACCATGTTGCAATCATCGAGTTTTTTGGCGGCAAGAACTATCTCGACTTTTCTGCTATGCCCGTGGGGGACTTTGCAGTTACCGCTATTTTTATCGCTTGTAAGAAAATGACCTGTTTCAATCCATAAGGTCTTACATATTCTATACATAAATTAGCTCCAATTAGTATTTGAAGGCTGGGTTGGTTAAACTCTGACTAATATAGCTAGAGAGTTTAAAATAAAAATAAAATCTATACTCTTTTGAAAGCTTTTGAGATGCGTGTTGAGTATAATTAAACATAATTTTGCTTTTAATTTAAATTTTCATAATCAAAAATCATGTCTGATTCTAAAGAGAATATCGGAAGGCTTGTTGATATAGTAAGGCATCTTAGGTCGCCTGAAGGCTGCCCTTGGGACAGAAAGCAGACCCACGAATCGCTGAAGCCCATGCTTGTAGAAGAGACTGCTGAACTGCTTGATGCTATAGATCTGGACGATATTCAGAATATCAAAGAAGAACTTGGCGATGTGCTGATGCATATAGTGTTTCATTCCCTGTTGGCTGAAGAGAAAGGGAGATTCACCTTCGAGGATGTCGTCAATGAAATTTCTGATAAAATGGAACGCAGGCATCCCCATATATTTGGCAACAGCCCAAAGCTAAATGATTCTGATGAAGTTATAAAATTGTGGCAGGAGATAAAAGCTGAGGAGAGAGCAAAAAATAAATCCAAACAAATCACATCTATCATGGGCAAAATTCCTAAGAACATGCCTGCATTAGTTAGAGCAGAGATGGTTCAAAAGAAAGCTTCTGAAGTTGGATTTGACTGGAAATATCATGATGGTGTATTAGATAAAATAGAAGAAGAATTCAAGGAGTTGCGTTCGGCTATAGAAATTGGGGATTCTGCCAATATTGAAGAAGAATTAGGGGATTTATTATTTTCAATCGTAAACTTATGCAGATTCAAAAACTTCAATTCTGCAGAGAATATTCTCCATACAAGTACTGATAAATTCACATCGAGATTTCAGGCAATTGAAAAGATAATTAAAGATAGAAATAAAACTTTTAACGATTACTCTTTAGACGAACTCGAGTCATTATGGCGGAGAGTTAAAAAGATATAACATTATCAAGAACACAGAGGAATTTGAATTATGTCAGACCTAATCCAAGTCAGAATATATGATACCACGCTCAGAGACGGCTCTCAGGCTGAAGGAATATCCTTTTCAAAAAATGATAAAGTGAGAATAGCCGAAGCTCTGGATAATTTCGGCGTTTCCTATGTAGAAGGAGGCTGGCCTGGTTCCAATCCAAGAGATATCGCTTTCTTCGATGCCGCAAAAAAAATGAAGTTTAAACACGCCAAAATAGCCGCTTTCGGGAGTACTAGAAGATTTTCTAACCCCGTAGAATCTGACGACAACATTCTGAAGTTGCTCGAATCAGAAGCGCCGGTAGTAACTATTTTTGGGAAGTCATGGCTGCTTCATGTCAACGCCGTATTAAAAATAACCCCTGAACAAAACCTCCAGATAATTGCTGATTCGTGCGGGTACCTGGATTCAAAAGGCCGTGAAGTAATTTTCGATGCTGAACATTTTTTTGACGGGTATAAGGATAACCCTGATTTCGCAAAAGAAGTCCTTAGAACAGCCGTTAAGAATGGAGCAACGACTGTCGCTCTTTGTGACACAAACGGAGGAACATTAGTTTCTCAAATAGCTGATATTTGCAAAGATGTGGTTAAAAACCTTCCGCCTGAAGTCATCGTCGGAATACATTGCCATAATGACTCTGAGCTAGCAGTCGCCAATTCTCTTATGGCTGTCGAATGTGGAATAAGACACATTCAGGGCACAATCAACGGCTATGGAGAAAGATGCGGCAACGCTAATTTGTGCTCTATTATCCCTGCCCTTGAATTAAAAATGAACAAAAAAACAATTCATGGCGGAAATATATCCAAGCTTAAAGAGCTAAGTATGTTTGTCGATGAAATAGCTAATGTCAGAACAAATAATCGCCTCCCTTATGTCGGCAAAAGCTCATTCGCTCACAAAGGCGGAATGCATGTAAATGCCGTTGACAAAAATCCAATTACATTTGAACATATTGATCCGGCTAAAGTAGGCAACAAGAGAAGAATACTTGTTTCAGATCTGGCCGGAAAAAGCAATATCATGACAAAAATAGCTGAACATAAACTCGAAAAGTTGACCTCCGACGAAGTAAGTGAAGTACTGATTGAACTCAAAAGAATGGAAAATGAAGGCTATGAATACGAGGCTGCCAATGCATCATTTAGTTTGTTGATGAGCAAAGCCACAAAAAAACATAAGCCTAATTTCTATCTTGAAGGATATAGGGTAATAGTCGAAAAAAGAGGTCACAGTGAACCTTGCCTGACAGAAGCTACAGTCAAGGTAAATGTCAATAATGAACTTGAATTAATGGCTGCAGAAGGAGAAGGTCCTGTTAACGCGCTCGACAAAGCCCTTAGAAAAGCGCTTGAGAGATTCTACCCTGAAATTGCAAGCATCCGTTTAAATGACTTCAAAGTCAGAATCCTTGATGGAGAAGACGGCACATCTGCAAAAACAAGAGTGCTAATTGAATCAACTGATGGAAATACTTCATGGGCAACAGTGGGAGTAAGTGAAAATATTATTGAAGCTTCATGGGAAGCCCTTGTTGATTCTGTTGAATATTTTCTACAGAAGAAAGGGAAATAGTTGAACATTTTAACTTCAATTAACTTTAAAAAACTGTACGGCGACCGTAGATCATGAACGCATGCCTCAGAAAACCCATTTTTGTTTTCCTTTTCACAAGTATGCTGGTATTTGCTTTCCCTATCCCGAAAGCAAAAGCATTTGAACCTGTAAGCATGAGTATTCTAGCGTCAATAGCTATGCCGTACGCTATCCAGGCAGCTAAGTACACCGCAAATGGATTGATAAGAACTGGGCCGTGCTGGATTAATCAAGGCCTTGAACTTCTGAATATTCTGCGCCTACCGCTTGGTCTTCTGGAGGTTACTCTCGGCGCTCCATTCGGTTTTTTTTGGAGTGGACTCCAGGATACATGGAAAGGCGCAATAGCTCCATTTATGTTCTTACTGGAATTCTTCCAGCTACCTCTGTATTTTTTCGGATATAAGTAGCTAATGAATGATTATAAAAACAATGATGAATACTACGCTTCATTTAATAGAATGAAGCGAAAACGAATAGACGAAATAGGTTCAATTCTTAAGGACTGGTACGGAGAGAACATCGGTAAAGAAGAACTGAAGGCTTATTTCCCGAAAGTAGTGGCAGTAAAAGATGTTCTTAAAAAAATTGTATCAAATGAGAATTATGAGGAAATTGAGCTGCTTGTAAAGCTCCAGAAATCCTGGCTCGATATTGTAGGTTCAGAAGTAAGCGCAAACTCAAAACCTCTTTCACTCAAGGATGGGGTTCTGACCATTCAGGCTAAGAATAGCGCCTGGTTAAGCGAACTTAAAAACTTCTATAGTAAAACTGTCGAAACCAGGTTGAATGGACTCCTTAAGAAAGGCAAGTTCAAAAAAGTTTACTATGTTTCAGCAGGCAAATAGCTTTTACAAATCATGAATCTTATTGAACTTAAAAATATTAGCAAAAGTTACTCAATTAAGCGATCCGCTTTCTCACGCTCAAAACTTCTCAAAGCTGTGGATTGCGTCTCCTTTCACATAAAAGAAAAAGAAACTCTTGGCCTTGTAGGCGAAAGCGGTTGCGGTAAATCGACTCTAGGCAAGCTAATTGTAAAACTCGAAAAACCTACTTCAGGAGAAATATTGATTTATGGAAAAAATATCTGGACTTCCAAGTCAACTGATTTACTCAATTTTAAAGGCGTTTATCAGATGATTTTTCAGGATCCATATAACTCGCTAAACCCGCAAAAAAGGATCTATGATGTACTGGATGAAGTTCTTAGGTTATTTTCAATCCCTGACCCTCCTGCACGACATGCCGAAATTTTACGGTTAATAAACATTGTCGGATTAAAAGAAGAACACTTATTTAGATATCCAAGCCAATTTAGCGGTGGGCAAAGACAGCGAATTGGAATAGCCAGAGCTTTGGCGGTAAACCCGAAAATTATCGTCGCGGATGAACCAGTATCATCCTTAGATGTAAGCATCCAAGCTCAAATAATAAATTTATTCTCAAAAATCCAGAGAGAAACGGGCGTATCATTTCTTTTTATATCTCACGATTTAGCTGTAGTTGAGAGTATTTGTGATAGAATAATGGTTATGTATTTGGGTAAAATTGTTGAGTCTGGTTCTGCTGAAAAAATAGTCAAAAATCCGTCGCACCCTTATACTAAAGCTCTAATTGAAGCTATTCCTGTACCGGATGTAAACAGAAAAATGCAAAATATAATGAAACAAAATATTCCATCTCCGATTGACCTGCCGCTTGGATGCAACTTTAATACTAGGTGCCCCATCGCTATTGACCGATGCTTTAAAGAAGAGCCAAATCTCGAAGAGCTAAAAGATACTCAAGAGCATTTCTGTGCTTGTTTTATAAAAAAATAAACAATAGAAGTTCAAACTAAATTATGAATATAATATCAGGAATTGCAAAAGGAATTCGGCTAGAAGTTCCCAAAGGCTTAGACCTCAGACCTACAGCTGTTATGGCAAGAAAATCAATTTTTGACTCCCTTCGAATCTTTAATGGATTGACTGTAATTGATCTATTTTCGGGAGCAGGCTCGCTTGGACTTGAAGCAGCAAGCAGAGGAGCAGCATCTGTTTATTTTTTTGAAAATTCTAAAATACACTGCGAAATTCTAAAAACTAATATAGACAAGGTTGTCAAATCCGGCGTTTCAGCTACGCTTAAGATATCTAGGTCAGATGCGCTCAAAGCGCATGAAAATCTTCCTGAGCTAGAAGGAAAAATTGATTTAATTTTCGCGGATCCGCCCTACAATGATTCCGCTGAGGCTGTTGAAAAATTATTGGCCGATAAGGCTTTTGCCAAGTGGGCAACAGGTGCATTATTTGTATTCGAAACGCCTTCTGAACAAAGCAGAAAGCCAAAATTTGAAACCATAGATTTATGGACAATAAATAGCAGCCGCAAAATAGGTCAGTCGATTTTTGTATTTTTGAAAGTTGCAAAATTAGATGGAATGAAATAAATGAAAACTGCTTTATTTCCTGGAAGTTTTGACCCGATTACAAATGGTCACCTTGATGTAATAGAAAGAGCATCAAAGCTTTTTGATAAACTAATTATCGCCGTTTCCATTAACGAAAGCAAATGTTCACTGTTCTCAGTAGAGGAACGCAAAAATTTTATTGCTCTTTCCTGCAAAGAAATAAATGTTAAAAATATTGAGATAATAAACCTCGAAGGCCTTCTTGTAGATGCTGTAATTAGGCTTAAAATTGATGTTGTTGTAAGAGGACTGAGAGCTATTACAGATTTTGAGTTTGAACTCCAGATGGCTCTTATGAATAGACAAATAGATAAGGCTTGTGAGACTATATTTATGATGCCCAGCCCTGAATATTCATTTGTAAGTTCTCGTATTATTAAGGAAATAGCTCGATTAGGCGGAAACATTTCCGCTTTCGTGCCATTAGTAGTTAGCAATGCTTTGATTGGTAAAAAACATTAAAAACGCTTTATGATTAAAGTATTTACATCGAGAATTTCTGTAGATGGTCTTATTATTGAAGGAGAGGAACCTTCATCAATATTTAATGTCGAAAAAGGCAACGGTGTTATCTCTGCTGGTAAATTAAAATATAAAATAAAGATTTCTCTAATAAATAATGCATATTTGGCAACCGGGCAGGCAGAGGCAAATTTTGAGCTTGCTTGCGACAAATGTTTGTCAAATTTTGATTTAGAAATCATTACTTCGGAGATTTGTCACTTGTACGAAGACTATCATGGCTCTGAACTTGACTTGACAGAAGATATTCGCGAAGATATTTTAATTCTTTTGCCGCATAGGCTCTTGTGTTCAGAATCATGCAAGGGCATCTGTTTTAAATGTGGTGAAAATCTTAATATTAAAAAGTGCTCATGCAGTAATGCTGAAAAAACAGATTCAGTTTGGAGTGAGCTAAACAAATTGAAAGTTTAAAAAACTTGTTTCAGGAGAGAAAAAAATGGGTGTACCTAAAAGAAAAACTTCTAAGATGAAAAACAGATTTCGCAAGGGCGCTAACCGTTACAAAGGAATTGAAGTCGGAGTTTGCGTAGCATGCAAAGCCCCTGTTCTTCCACACAAAGCATGTTCGGCATGTGGAAACTATAATGGAAAGCAAGTAATTACCATCGAGGAATAAGTTAGTGAAAATAGCCATTGATGCAATGGGAGGCGATTTCGCTCCTTTATCTGTTCTAGAAGGAACAGCTGAGGCCTTGAGCAGCTATGATGGCTTTAATGTTATTCTTGTAGGCAACTTGCCTTTGATGCAGCCGATAGTTGAGAGATTTGGTCTCAATAATAATCCGAGAGTAGAATTCGTTCATGCTGAACAAGTCGTTAAAATGGACGAATCTTCTACTGTAGCATTAAGGGCCAAAAAAGACTCGTCAATTACAGTAGCAGCTGGAATTGTCGGCAGAGGTGAAGCCGATGCGCTTGTTACTGTAGGACATACCGGAGCGGCAGTTGCAGCAACAATAGTTAAAATGAGAACTCTTCCCGGAGTTGAAAGGCCCGCAATAGCAGTAATAATGCCCTCTAAGGATCGCAAGGTCGTTTTGCTTGACGCAGGAGCTAATGTTGAGTGCAAAGCTGAACATCTGGCTCAATTTGCAATAATGGGAACAATATATTCAAAATTGGTGCTAGGCATAAGCGATCCTAAAGTAGGAATATTAAGCGTTGGCGATGAAGCCATTAAAGGCAATGATGTAACCAAAGAAGCCTTTCGTCTTATTTCTGGAATGCCTCTTAACTTTGCAGGAAATGTAGAGGGTTCTGATATCTTTAATGATGTAGTGGATGTTGTCGTTTGCGATGGGTTCGTAGGCAATGCTGTTTTAAAAGCTTGCGAAGGAATTTCCAAAGCGGCAATACATTGGCTTAAAAAAGCGTTTACCAAAAATCCTTTCAGAATCACCACAGCTATTTTAGCGCAAAAGGTATTCGAAGAACTAAAAGAAATGGGAAATGGCGAAGAGTACGGCGGAGCTCCTTTACTTGGAATCAATGGAATTTGCATCAAAGGGCATGGTTCATCTTCTCCAAAGGCAGTAAGGAATGCCATACGCGTAGCTGCTGATCTTGTAAGCAAGAAAATGAACGAACAAATTCTTAATAAACTCAAAGAATCTAACGCCTTACTTAAGATAAACAACTAACTGTGACGCGGTATACAAGATGGGTATAAAAATATCGGGGATAGGTTCTTACACTCCTGAAAGGATTTTAACTAATCTCGATCTGGAGAAAATAGTAGAAACCAGCGATGAGTGGATTAGCACTCGAACAGGAATAAAAGAAAGAAGGATCGCCAAAGATGACGAAACTACTTCTGATATGGGTGTCTGTGCGGCTAAAAAAGCCATTGAGATGGCTGGATTCTCACCTGAGGAAATTGATTTGATCGTCTTTGCCACCGTTACTGCTGACACCAAGCTGCCAAGCACCGCATGCCATGTCCAAAGAAAAATTAATTCTCATTCTGCTGCTTGTTTTGATTTTCAGGCCGCTTGTTCAGGAACTGTATATGGTCTTGAAATAGTCACTTCAATGATGAAATACTCCCGCAACTATAAAAAAGCCCTTCTAATTGGATGCGAAAGACTGAGTTCTGTAACGGACTGGACAGATAGAAACTCCTGTGTTCTCTTCGGAGACGGCGCCGCGGCTTTTGTATTTGAAAAAACTAAAGAAGCGGGAGATTCGCTTCTATCAAGTATCATCAGAGCCGACGGTTCAGAACATGAAATTTTATCTATTCCAGGAGGCGGAACACAAACGCCTCTCACAGCCGAAAACATTGATAAAAAATTACAGTTCATTAAGATGGAAGGCAATAAAGTCTTCAAGCTAGCGGTAAATGCAATGGTTAGCTCCAGCAGAGATGCGTTAGACCTTGCAAGACTTAAATGCGAAGATATTGATTGGCTCATACCTCATCAGGCAAATATGAGAATCATAAGCGCCGTGGGTTCAAGACTAGGGATTCCAGATGAAAAAGTCATTTCAAATCTCTATAAATACGGAAATACCTCCGCGGCATCGATAGGATTGGCTCTAGATGAAGCTATAAGAAGTGGCAAGGTAAAAAAAGGAGACAAGCTCCTTCTTACCGCATTCGGCGGCGGAATGACTTGGGGCTCTTCTGTCCTTAAGTGGTAATGATTCTAAAACGAAGAGTCAACTTTGTGAATTCTATTTTTAATAAAAGATCCCTTTACAAGTTAACCTTTGCCTTTTTTATTGCTGGTCTTTGTCTAATTTTATCTTGTTCTAAAGCTAACAATGCACCTCAGCCTCCTCATCTGAAGGCTCTGCTTGTCAGTGAGCTTTTTTCAGCCTTAAGGCAGGGAAACTATGAAATGGCATCTAATAGAATAGACCGACTAAGAGAGCTTGACCCTGATGATGTGGCGCTCCAATCTATTCAGATAAATGTCCAGAACAATCTGGTAATGCAAAGAGTTCAAACGGAGTTAGATAAGGGTGAAATTGACACCGCAATAAAAATCATTGATGATTTTTCTGTGAAAAATGGTCAAACCTCAGATTTAAGAGACGCAGTCAGGGAGCTAACCGTACTTAAGGATATAAAGACTGCCATTAACAATGCTGTCGCCCAATATAATTCCAACTCAAGATTTTCAAATATTTCTCAGGATGGCTCCCATTCATTCCTTCCTAGAATTATCTCCCAGGAAGATGCTCTTGCTCTAGAGAATCTCAAGGCTGATATTGACATTGCATGGGTTATGGGGGATGAGAATTTAGATACCTTGCTTGCTATTCTGGAAGTGGCAAACCCAGCTGACTCATTAGTGGCAGCTTACCGCAAATCCATGTCTGAAGATTGGAATAAATTTGATATAAGCGCTAACTATCTGAGTACAAATACAGAAGTTCTGATTTTCAGAATTATGGCTGGTTCTTCATTTGAGAATAAAAATCTGTTAAAAAAGATTGCATCATTTGAACCCAATAACTACAGAGATATGTTAGCAAAATCAATAATGCTTAATGTCACAGGAAATGTTGAAAAATCTAACGCTATGCTGTCCTCTATGAAAAATGAATTAAATGTACAGGATAATATCTACAAATCATGGTTTTCACTAACATCAAAAGGTTCTTCTTTGTCAGGTTTAAATCCCTTAATAATTAATCCTTTTTTCATTTATTGTAATCAAAATGCTATAATTAAAGCCCAATAATTAAACAAAATAAAGGAACACAAACAATGAACAATAAATTCACAATGCTGGCTTCTTTATCCTGTTTTGTTTTTGCCGTTTCTGCTTTTGCAGGCGCTGACACAGGAAAAGCCCCAGACCCTAATGCTCAGGCTCTCACAGCTTCAGCAGGCCAGGTTGAAATGCCTAAAATGCCTGAACTGGATCCAAAAATATGGAATTTTATTCCAGATGTTGTGGCTACTATAGGTAGCACTCAAATAAAAAAGGATGAGCTTGTAAAAATACTCAATCCGCAAGTTAAGATGATGATGATGATGGGACAGAAACCTGATGATAAACAATATCAAGAACTTGCCAAGACTATGACTTCTGAATTGGTTAAAGCAAAAATCCTTGAAGCCATGGCCGCTGATGCAGGATTTAAAGTTACTCCTGAACTCGAAGCTGATGTTTACAATAAGTTTATTGATAACATGAAGAAACAGATGCCTCCAGGAGCTGATAAGGATTTCAACTTCGAAGACATAGTTAAACAGCAGGGTTTTACACTCGAAGATGTAAAAAAACAGATGGCAGAAGGTCAAGTCATTCAAAACTGGGTTGAAGCTAAAGTTATGCCTACTGTTACAGTATCTGATGCAGATGTTAAGGCTTTCTACGATGCTAATAAAGAAACATACTTCAAGAAACCTGAAACAGTTACAGCTTCTCACATCCTAATTAAACCTAAAGATGAAACTGAAGCTTCATGGGCTGCCGCAAAAGTTCAGGCTGAAGAAATATATAAAGAACTCCAGAATGGCGGAAACTTTGAACAGCTTGCAGATAAATACAATGAAGGTCCAAAGAATGGTGGAAAGCTAGGTTCGTTTGCCAAAGGTCAAATGGTTCCTGAATTCGAGGTCTCAAGCTGGAAATTAGCTAAAAATGGGATGAAAGGCTTTGAACTTGTGAAAACACAATTCGGCTGGCACATAATAAAAGTAACAGCTTATGATCAAGGTGGATATATACCTCTTGATGATAAACTCTCTCTTCAAATCAAGCAGAAACTTCAGCAGGATGGAGTCTTTAAGAAAGTTAATACTCTTATAGACGAACAGATGAAGAAGATCAATCCTGTTATCAATCTGAAGTAAATACTTCAAATAGATTCGATTTCAAAGGCCGGTTCGCCGGCCTTTTTTATTTTAAGATTAAAGGATCAAACTAATTCGCTGTTTTTGCTACGCATATAGATTGACTGAAGAATCCCTAGACAAATCATAGCTGAAAGCATAAAAGAGCCGCCATAACTTATTAGAGGGAGAGGAATTCCTGTTATAGGCATCAGCCTGATATTCATCCCGATATTTATATAAAGATGTTCAAAGAATAGAGCCGCAGAACCGGCGGCAAAGTAGTATCCAAAGCTGTCTTTGGCTATAAATGCCGTTCGAATCATAGAAAAAATAAGCACCATATACATCAGAATCATTGATAGTGAACCCATAAATCCCGACTCTTCTGCAATTACAGAGAAAATCAGGTCTGAATTAGATACGCTCTTGGGTAAAAAACCTAATAGATTTTGGGTGCCGTGAAGAAGCCCCTTGCCTGTTACTCCCCCGCTTCCGACAGAAAGAAGAGTCTGCCTGCTCGTCCACCCCTGATTCATAGGATCTCTTTCAGGATCCATAAAGACCAGAATTCTTTCTTTTTGATAGTCGTGAAGAAATGGATAAATACTTGGCACTATTACCGCGATGGCGATAATGACTACAAGTATCCACTTCCAGCTTATCTTGGCACAAAAAAGAATAGCGGCGAAGATAGCAATAAAAACAAGTGAACTTCCAAGGTCTGGTTCTTTCAGCACTAAGACAAACGGCACAGCCATTAGCATAAAAAAATAGAATAAGTGAGAAATTCTATTGACTTTGAACCAATTAAAAGACGCTACATAGGATAGAAGAAGCAAAGTAGCCACTTTGGCAAATTCAGATGGTTGCAATCTCATAGGGCCAAGATCAAGCCAGCGCCTAGCTCCATATACCTTGACGCCTATTACAAATATTAGAATAAGGAGAATTAATGTCAGGACATAGAATGCCGGAGATGCAAGAGCGGGAATATTGTAGTCGGAGTAACTAAGAATAAGCCAGACAATAATACTAATGACCGCCCACATTATCTGTTTTTCCCAGGCAGTTGTCATCGAACCGCCTACTTGCTGCCCTGAACTGTAAATAAATGTAATCCCAAAGGAGACAAGGAATAGCGCTGAAATAATTTGCACGAAATCCAAACGCAGAAAATTATATTTAATCTTTCTAGCGAGGCCGACGAGAAACGATACTTCAGGATCTTCATGGCCTTCTAACTGAAAAATATGTTTCATTAATGAATTACAAAGTAAATCTTAGATCAATAAGTTTTTCCCTTACGCCATGTAGTCTTAAGAGGTAGCTTTCAGATTTTTCATCGCCGATTTGTTCTTCCAGGCTTACTAGGAAGCCAATAAGAGAGTTAAGGATAAATATCTCTCTTTTTACTATAGCTTTTTTTAATTCAGGAAAATCCTCTTTGCCCAACTGGATAAAATCAAGATGCAGAGACATTGCTCTACCTGAAAGCATTAGAAAAGACAATGTTGCATTGAAATTCAAAGAGTCCGAATAGGCAATATCTCTGCACAAGTCAGATGAGATTTCGCCTATCTCATAATATATTGATGAAGAATCATTTCTATTTGCCAATTCAGATTCAGAAATTTCATCAAATTCGTCCTCATCGGCAAAGTCGTTGATATCTTCCCATATATTGAGTTCGTCAGTGCTAAGTTTGCGTTTCTTTAAAGCAGAAAAAATCAATTCGTCTTCATCGGGCAAATCCAGGTATTTATCAAGCTCTTCAAAATACGCATTTATATTGATATCTTCTTTTTTGAACTGATCTGCCCAGTCAAGCTCAGTCCAGAGTTTATATTTGCTAATATCCATGATAGTTAATTACCTCCCGAGAAAAAGGTCGCAGTATCTACAAAATGCCTATTTCTGAGATCTTTTCTCTGTAATTAGTTTTTCTATTTTTTCAGAGTCGCCCCATAGGCTTTCCAGGTTATATTTTTCTCTGGATTCCTGACTAAAAATATGCAACATCACATTTCCAAAATCAATTACTATCCAATCTGACTCTTTTTCTCCATCAATGGCAACTGGCCTTATGTCAAATTCCTCTCTTGCCTTCCTTCTTACCCATTCGGCAATTGCGCCAAGGTGAGGGTGAGATGTTCCTGTGCAAATCATAAAGTAATCGGAAATAGAGCTTACTTCGCCCAGTTTCATAACTATTACATTTTCAGCCTTCTTATCTTCAGCTAAACGGGCGCAAAAATTAACAAATTCTTCTGATGTTGGAAAGTTAGTTTGCTTGGACATTAATATTCCTTTTGAGTATGAGTTATTTTTAGAAAGCAAATGCTTTATTGGGCGCATAACCTTCTACAATTAATTGAATAACAGTTTATAAGTTTTGTCAATAAATAAGTAATGATTCCTACTCAATTAATTGAACTGAACTTAAAAATGATTTTTCCTTTGAAATTCCTTAAAGGATACACTAGAATACTACTAAATTCAAAGAAAAGGAATTTATTATGACTATAGAACTCTCATACGCACTAATAACACCCTACACAATTCAGAAATCGAGAACAGGCGGAATCATCGCTAGACTCCTATCAAGGACAGACCTTGAACTAATTGGAGTCAAGATCTTTGCCCCAACTCAGGAATTTGCAAATCAATATGCGAAACTGATAGAGGACATTAATGATGAAACCTCTTCGCAAGAATCATTGAAACATCTCGGCGATTATGTCAGAGAAAACTTCGCTCCACATGATAACAGATTTCATAGAGTTATGATGCTACTCTTTAAGGGAGAGAACGCCACCAGGAAACTTTCTGATGTAGTCGGTCAGATGAAACCAGGAATAAGAACTGGAGAAACCATTAGAGATACATACTCGGACTATGTGCTAAATAGGGACGGCTCAGTAAGATATTTTGAGCCTGCTGTAATAGTTGCTCCGACTATTTCTGATACAGAACTTTATAAGAAAGAAATGCTCTTCATAGCAAATTTCGTTGATTCTACGACCAATATTATAGATGTGCCTCTCTTGACATCTGAGGATGACTCAAGCAAGAGAACACTTGTGATTATTAAGCCAGATAATTGGCGTTACCCAAGCTCCAGACCTGGAAACATTATTGATATGTTAAGCAGGACAGGCTTGAGAATAGTAGGATGCAAACTTTATAGGATGTCTCTTGATGAGGCTTTAGAATTCTACGGACCTGTAAAAAATATTTTGAGAGAAAAACTCTCACCAAAGATTGGCAAACAGGCAAAAGAAATTCTTGAGAGAGATCTCAAAATTAAACTTTCCGAGCAAGATACCGAAAGCCTTTCAAATACTATTGGCATGAGATACGCCGATGACCAATTCTCTCAGATTGTAGAATTTATGTCTGGATTAAGGCCCGAAGAAGTTGCTAAAGAACATACTTCAGACCCAGGCAAAGTTAGATGCATGGTTTTAATCTACCAAGGCGAAAATGCAGTCAATAAAATCAGAGATGTTCTTGGACCGACAGATCCTACAAAGGCTCCAGGCGGCACAATCAGAAGAGATTTCGGGACGGATGTGATGGTCAATACTGCCCATGCCTCAGACTCTTATGAAAATGCCAAGAGAGAAATGGGCATTATTAAGGTTGACAATAACAATATTGGCAAAATTATTAAAGAATCATACAAGTAATTTAAAGACACATGCGCGTAAAGAAGTTAAATTTTCTCTACGCGTTTTTTTTAAACACTGATGAAAAACAGCAATCTCAAGAGAACAAGGCAAAATAAAGAGCCAGACAAACATCATAAGATCACGGTCGGCAAGGTCATTTTTCTCATCTTTTCAATACTGTTGCTGCTTGCCATACTAACTCATAATAGTCAGGACGACGCAGTCGCAGAGGGCGGGAAAAACGGTCAACTCTTCAATTGGATAGGATATTTTGGAGCCGTTTTATCAAGAGTTATTTTTAATACATTCGGGCTTGCAGGATATTTTCTGGGTTTATTCTGTTTCATAGCCTCCTTGCAGTCTCTCTTCAGACAAGGGCCTGTTAAAATAAGAAGCCTGATTTTATCGATTATTCTTTTATTATTCGGGTTTTCAATTTCCTTTGCTTTATGGCCTGAGACTTTTGCTCCACTCACCTCAAGCATGGGAATCAAAACTCTCTCTGGCGGTGTTTTCGGCCAGTTTTTGGCCTCTCCTCCAGATAAGTTTGACAGCGCAGGATGGATCAGGCAATACATGGGGACAATCGGTAGTTGCATAATAGGTTTAGCTCTTGTCGCAATTGGGATGACATTCATCTGGGAAGAAAAAACTGGAATCTTCCTGAAAAAAATTCTATCCGCTCTAAAAATCAGAAGAACATCAACTAGTTCAGATTCTGATTCGGAAGAAATTAAATTATATAACACCAAAACAGAGCTGACATTAGAACAAGTCAGAAAAGAAATTGAGCTTAAAAGGACAAAAAACAAGCCGATCAGTTCCCAGACAATAGTTATAGATGACGGTCTTTTCGATCAAGATTTTTATAAGTTACCAAAGAGCAAAGATAAAGCCCTGGAAGTTCCTCCAATCTCTCATAATCTAGCTCAGAAAACAATGATAGTAAGCACTAACAATGCCGTAGTTAAAGATAAACAAATCAAGAGAGCTACATTGAGCGGCACAGTTTATAAATTGCCATTATTAAAGCTCTTAGATGAAGTAGAAGAATCTAGTGGCGAATCTAGGGAGGCAGTTCAAAAAGCAAAAGAAACGCTTCAGGACACATTGGACAGCTTCGGAGTTGAAGCAAAGGTAACCGAAGGAGTAACCGGTCCTCGGATTACCAGACTTGAAATAGTTCCATCCCCCGGTGTCAGACTCGACAAAATAACTTCACTTGAAAACAATATAAAGCTCGATCTCAGAGCTGAGAGCATCCGAATTCTTGCCCCCATACCAGGGAAAGACGCTGTCGGAATTGAGGTACCAAATAAAGTTTCGTCGCCGGTTTCATTACTTGGCGTGCTTGGTTCTTCTCAATGGAAAAAGGCAACCCATGAAATCCCTATTGCCCTGGGTAAAAATGTATCAGGCGAACCTGTAATTACTGATCTGGCAAGAGCCCCTCACCTACTCATTGCAGGCTCAACAGGCAGTGGTAAAAGCGTATGTATAAATACTCTTATTATGAGTTTGCTTTACAGGTTTACTCCTGATGAACTCAGGCTCATCCTTGTTGACCCAAAAGTAGTTGAATTCGAGATGTACAAAACGCTTCCTCATCTTATTACTCCGATAGTTAACGAACCAAAAAAAGTTCCATTTGCCCTGCGCTGGGCTATAAATGAGATGGAAAGACGCTATAGAGTGCTTGCAAAGGTAAGAGTTAAAAATCTAGAAACTTTCAACTCCAGACCGATAAGTTTAGAGATTCTTGACGATGACGGAAAGGCAATACCGGCCAAACTTCCTTTCATAGTTATCATTCTAGACGAGCTTGCAGACATTATGATGGCCGCAAAAACAGATGTAGAAACTTCTATTTGCAGGATAGCGCAAAAAGCAAGGGCAGTGGGAATACACCTTGTCGTTGCTACTCAGAGGCCAAGCAAGGAAATTATCACCGGTATAATTAAAGCAAATCTGCCGACTAGAATTGCTTTTAGAGTTTCTTCCATGATAGACAGCAGAGTAATTCTAGACCAAAATGGAGCAGAATCACTTCTTGGCAAAGGCGATATGCTTTTTATTCCGCCAGGAAGCGCCAAACTGGAAAGAATTCAGGGCGCAATGGTAAGCGATGCTGAGATTGAAAAAGTCGTAGCGTTCTGCTCTGAACAAATGGAACAAAAGTTTGACGACAAAGTGGTCGCAGAAGAAAAACAGGAAGATACAGACGAGACTGAATTCTATTCTGAAGATAAAGGCTCTGCTCTCGACGATAAAGCCGACCTGATGGATAGAGCTATAGACATAGTAAAAAGAGAGAAAAAAGCTACAACGAGTTATTTGCAAAGAAGACTTGGTATCGGATACAATAAAGCGGCAAATATCATCGAAACTATGGAAAAGCAAGGAATGATAGGCCCGGTTCAATCCTCCGATGGGAAAAGAGAAATTTACATTAATGAAGAGGATAAAAGTGTCTAGTTTTAAAAAACTCTTGCGAATATCACATATTTAGGCAATACTTTTACAATACAATTTATTCATTGGGTTCTCTGAAAGATTACATATTTAATATTATTGGATTTTTATGAAAAGTATTTTGAAGTCATATATCAGATTAAATACAAAACCATTGTCTGGTGAAAGCGTCGGGAAACAAGAGCTAATAAAGCAAGAATTGAATGAAGATGTCCCTACAGCAAAGGCTCCAGTTCAGGTAGATCCTTTTGCTGGAAGAAAACTTTCACTTGGCGACTATATGCAGGAAGCCAGGGTTAGTTCAGGGCAAACAATTCATCAAGTTGCCCAGATCACAAAAATTCACACTCACTATCTGGAAGCTTTGGAGAGGGAAGACTTTTGCAACACTCCACCATCTATTTATGTAAAGGCATATATTAAAAGGCTTTGTGAGCTTTATAAGATAGATAATGCCAAAGCAATATCGTTATATGAGATGCATATCGGAGAACCTGAAAATATGCTTCCTGAAACTCTAGTCAAGAATCTTGAGGAAACAAAACTTCCAAACTCTAAGCAGGAAGAAAAAATTAAGCAATATGTCAAATATGGTTTAATAGGACTTGGAGCAGTTATAGCTTTAGCTGTTATATTGAGCCTAGTTCTTACTCTTTCAAAGAGTTCCATTGAAGATAAACCACTAACATCTGCCCAAAAAACCCAGCTTTCGGCTGATATGGAAAAATTAGTTTCACCACAAATTCTTGAGGCTGTCTTATTAAAACCTGAAGCGAATAAATAAATAAATAAGCTAAAACCAAACCATGAAAATATTAGTCATAAATGGGCCAAACCTTCAGTTACTAGGGCAAAGAGAGCCTGAAATTTACGGCACTCTGACTTTGCCTCAAGTATGCTCTGAACTAGAGCTTTTTGCTTCACAGTTTAAAGGCATTAAAATTGAGTTTTTTCAAAGCAACCATGAAGGAAATATAGTTGATCAAATAGGCAATTGCCTAAAAGCAAAAGTAGATGGAATAATTATCAATCCTGCTGCTTTTACACATACGAGCATTGCTATTTATGACGCTTTAAAAGCTGTAGGTATCCCGACAATAGAAGTGCATATTTCAAATATTTATAAAAGAGAAGATTTCAGAAAACACTCTGTAAGCGCCGGAGCGTGCATAGGCTTGATATCAGGTTTAGGACCAAAAGGCTATTGCTATGCTCTTTCATCATTAGTTGATAGCATTAAGAAACAAACAATATAATTTAGTCCAAAAACATAAGGAGAAAAGCATTATGCAAATAGAAGAAATCAGAGCAATCGTTGAAATGATGTCAAAACATAATTTATCAGAATTTAAAGTCGAAGCAGAAGATATGCGTCTCAGCCTCAAGAGAGGAATACAAGGTGGAGCAGTTACTTATGCTGCACCGCAAAGTGTAATGCAAATGCCTCAGCAAGCAGCAGCCGCTCCTGCTCCAATTGCTGCTCCAGTTGCCGCAACTCCTGCAGCGTCAAAAGTAACCATTGATGCTCCTATCGTAGGCACTTTCTACACTTCAGCTAGTCCTGATTCGCCGGTTTTCGTAAAAGTCGGAGACAAGGTTAATCCTGAAACAGTAGTCTGCATAATCGAAGCTATGAAAGTTATGAATGACATTAAAGCTGAAAAATCTGGAACGATAAAGGAAATTTTAGTTAAAAACGCTCAGTCAGTCGAATACGGCAGTCCTCTATTTGTCTTAGAATAAATTAACGAGGAGATTACTAAAAATGTTTGAAAAAATACTAATTGCCAATAGAGGCGAAATTGCTCTTAGAGTGATTAGAGCCTGTAAGGAAATGGGCATAAAAACAGCTATTGTTTATTCAACAGCTGATGCGGAAAGTCTTCCTGTGATGCTTGCTGATGAAGCTGTCTGTATAGGACCTCCGCCTTCTCTCGATAGCTACTTGAACTACAAACAAATATTAAGCGCCGCTGAAATCTGCGATGTCGATGCAATACATCCAGGATACGGGTTTCTGTCAGAAAATGCCGAGTTTGCTGAAATTTGCAAATCATGCAATATTGAGTTCATAGGACCTGCTCCTGATCAGATAACATCAATGGGGGACAAAGCAACGGCCAAGAAAAGAATGATTCAGGCCAAAGTTCCAGTTACACCTGGAAGCGAAGGTCTAGTTTCAGATGAAGCAGAAGCTAAGCGAATCTCCAAAAAGATTGGCTATCCTGTGATAATTAAAGCTACAGCAGGCGGCGGCGGAAGAGGAATGAGAATAGCTCACAACGACGCGACGCTTATAATGAACTACCATGCCGCAAGCAATGAAGCAGAAAAAGCATTCAAGAACGGCGCTGTCTATATTGAAAAGTATGTCGAGAATCCAAGGCATATTGAATTCCAAATTCTTGGTGACAAGTACGGTAACATAATTCACCTTGGAGAAAGAGACTGTTCTATCCAGAGAAGACATCAGAAATTAATTGAAGAAACCCCATCTCCTGTAATGACTTCAAAACTCAGAGATTCAATGGGAACAGCGGCTGTAAAAGCGGCTAAGGCTGTTAATTACTCAAGCGTAGGAACAATTGAGTTTCTCTACGCCGGACAAAACACATACTACTTCATGGAAATGAATACTCGTATCCAGGTAGAGCATCCTGTTACCGAACAGCTCACCGGCATTGACCTTGTCAAAGCTCAGATTATGTCTGCAGCAGGAGAAAAACTCCCTTGGAGACAGAAAGATATCGAGTTCAGAGGACATGTTATTGAATGCCGAATAAATGCCGAAAATCCTTATATGAATTTTGCTCCATGCCCCGGAAAAGTGGATCTCTTTATTCCGCCTGGCGGTCCTGGGGTAAGAGTTGACTCTCATGTTTACAGCGGCTACAAAATACCGCCAAACTATGACAGTATGATAGCCAAGCTCATTTGCTTTGGAAGAGACAGAGCAGAAGCAATAGCCAAGTGCAGGAGAGCTCTTGATGAATTCCATATCTCTGGAGTAAAGACAACTATACCGCTTCTAAAGTATATTATTTCCAGAGAAGACTTTGCCGCTGGAGCTTATGATACTGGCTACATAGAACGCATATTCGATCAGTTTATGTCATCTAGAAAAGAGTTAGAATAGGAGTTAATTATGAAAAGAACAGAGAATATCATTGCTCCGCAGGAAGAAGCTCCGATTTCATATAAGACAATTGAGTCTATAACTGATTACGGCACAGTCAAAATCAGTGAAAGAGTTATAATGTCAGTCGTTAAAAAAGCCGCTTCAAAAGTTGATGGAGTAACAAGGCTTGCTTCAGGCTCTTTTGTAGATTGTCTGACAAATATGATCTCAAATGCCAAGAGCCATGACAAGGCGGTAAAACTCGACATCAATGGCGACACAGTTAAAATTGAGCTCAAACTCAGCGTCGCCTATGGTAAAAACATTCAGGAATTGGCTTTAAAAGTGCAAAATACAGTAACTGATGAAGTTAAGGCAATAACTGGAATGAAAGTTACCAAAATTGATGTAGTAATCCAGGAAGTTGACGCTAAAGAAGAAGAATCAAAATAACATTATTTTTATAATACATTAAAAGAAAGACTATTTTATGGATAACGAAGTTACTCCTTCAGAGATAAAAAAATCGGCAAAAGCCCGCCAAGATGTAATCACTACTACCGAGAAGGGATCTGTAAGCATAAATGAAGCGGTTATAGTTTCTATAGCTAAAAATGCCGCATCTCATGTGCCGGGAATCGTAAGACTCACATCAACAGGGAAATTTGCCGAAAGTATAGCTTTTATGATAGGCAGAACGCAGTCCAAACCAGATTCTGTCCAGATAAAGACAACGGGAGATAAAGTCGGAGTTTCCGTTAAGATAATTGTTTCTTATGGAAAGAACATTCCAGAAGTAGCACTAAATGTTCAATTGGCTATTATACAGGCAATCAAGGATATGGCTCAGATGGAAGTATCTAAAGTTGATGTGACGGTAGAGGGTGTCGAAGAAGAAGAAACAGAAGAAGCAATAGAAATAGTGGAACCTATTCTTTAAAAAGAGGTAAATATGCAAGCTTATATAAATGATTTTCTACAGATAATTGGATATAATCTTCCAGGCTTCAGGCATGGCGTGGAAATCTCTCTTGCCGGAGTCCTTATATTTATTATAATTCTAAAAGTACTTGGATTCCTGCTTTTCAGCAACAGGCAGAAGAAATGCTCAGGAATTTTTGTTGAATCAGAAAAAGGCAGATTCTATATTTCCCGCCAGGCTGTTGCGGACCTCGTAAAATCAAAAGAAATAGAAGTGCCTGGACTTTCCATTCATAGAACTTTTCTTATGAAAAAAAGAAAGGCTTACAGTGTGAGAGTAGTAGCTGAGCTTAATGACAAAGATGGAATTTTCCCTGAACTTGTCATGAGTCTGCAGAAAAAAGTACTTTCCGCTTTAAATGACAATCTCGGTATAGATTCTATTAAAAGAGTTGATATAGACCTCAAAAGAGTAAATTCAGCCGCCACTATATAATTGATAATATTAGCATCAACATCACCCAGACGAATTGAAATTTTCAAGCGCTTGGGTTTCTCATTTATTGCCGTCCCTCCCGACTTTGACGAATCGTCAATGCAAGGATTGGAACCATACTCGATGCCGCTGATCTTCGCCCAAAAAAAAGCAGAATCGTTATCTCTTAGATTTAAAGCTGATGTTGTTATAGGGTTCGATACTCTGGTCTTTCATAATGGTAAAATTCTAGGCAAACCAAAAGACCTTAATGAGGCAAAAAACTTCTTTTTCGAGCTTTCAGGAAACTATCATGAAGTTATAACAGGCTGCTCTATAGTTTCTCTCGAACTAAAAATCTTCAAAACTTTTTCCGATACGAGCAAGGTCAAATTTAAAAACCTTACCCGACAAATTATAGATGAGTATTTGCTAAAAGTTAATACTCTCGACAAAGCCGGCGCCTATGCCGTACAAGAATATGGCGAGATGATAATTGAGCATACAGAAGGAAGCATAGATAATATCATCGGGCTTCCGACAGAGAAACTTCTGGAAGAAATGAAAAACTTATCATTGATATGCTGTTAGTTACAAACTTGCCCCGCCATCAAGAAAGATAGTTTGGCCTGTGAGGCTTTCTGCCTCTGCGATGAAGATGCAAGCTTTAGCTATATCTTCAAAAGGAACGGCTTTTCCCATCGGAACTTTCCTGAGAGATTTTTCCATAGTTGAGTTTACCATATTGCTTGGCGGAATGACAAAACCCGGAGCAATGGCATTCACTCTTATTGATGGCGCCCATTGGATGGCAGAAAGCTCTGTAAGTCTTTCAAGCGCATATTTTGAAATAAGATAAGTCCCGTCTGTAACTGAAGGTTTTTTAATTCTATAATCAAGAAAATTTATAATCAATGAATCTTTATTTCCTCTCTGCTTTTTATATTCGTTCATAATGATATAAGGAGCCCAGAAATTGATGTCAAATTGAGTTTTGGCATGGGCGAGATCTTCCTCTGCTAGCATGCCATTATGGAAGACTGATGCGTTATTAATCAGAATATCAGTCTCCGGAAGGCGTGGGAATATCGTCTGTCGTATATCATACAAATCAGTTAGGTCTGCACTGATAAACTCGTTTCCTGAACTAAATTTATCAAGTTCGCAAAGTAACGCAATAGCCTCATCTTTGGAACTATTGCAATGCACGGTAACGCTAGCGCCTTTTCCAGCAAAAGCAAAAGCTAATGTTCGACCAATTCTGACAGCGCCGCCTGTGACTAAAACTCTTTTCCCATTTAGATCCATATCAATTTTAACCTTCGCTTATTGGCAAATAAATAAAAAATGTGGTACCTACTCCAAGATTGCTTGTAACATGAACAAATCCATGATGAGCAGTAACTTCACCATAAACCATCGCAAGCCCCATCCCCGTGCCTTTTCCTACATCTTTTGTAGTATAGAACGGCTCAAAGATTCGTTTCATCGTTTCTTCGCTCATCCCGCTTCCATTGTCTGTTATTGAAACTTCATAATAGTCTGAGGGTTTGCTTTCAATTTTAGTAGTTTTCCATTCATCTGGAAACTGCGTTGTTCTTTTTAAATTAATTTCAATGTATTTGTCTTTCCTCTGTACACCTTGCAAAGCATCTATAGCATTGATTAGAATCTGTT
>Ga0194039_1000493_pt1 | contig 23817 bp, 17 predicted proteins | sample JunL228m_MetaG_FD_148679 | JGI IMG/M metagenome (GOLD analysis project Ga0194039, IMG submission 148679) | Anoxic zone freshwater microbial communities from boreal shield lake in IISD Experimental Lakes Area, Ontario, Canada - Jun2016-L227-8m | ecosystem: Environmental > Aquatic > Freshwater >... | reverse complement strand
ATCGCAGGCAGGGCGGATTCAAGAAATCGTAGCCGCCGACGGCAGTCGGCGCTAACACTCCGATAATCGAGGAAAAGTGCGCCGACTGCCGTCGGCGGCTACGATTTTGCAGGTTCTTGAATCCGCCCTGATCGCAGGTGCGCATCTTAGCATGGATGTTCAGCCAGCCTTGGCTGTCCACTTCGGCTTCAATGGCCAACGTATTCGTGGCACAACAGGCAGCCCAAGAAGGCTCTCGGGGAAAGGGGAACTGATATCAGCGAGGGCTTCCGTCAGCAGGCACGGGAGCTTCGCCGACGCTGACACATCACAAGACCACCCAAGCCAAGCGCCAGTAACGCCGCTGAGCCAGGCTCAGGGACGGCGTTCGTAATCGTCCAGAGGATGGCATGGCCGTTTTCGCTCGAATCGTAAGCTGTGCCGGAGATGTAGAGAGTGGTGCCATCGATCCAGACGCCGGCGGCATTGGCGCCCTTCGGGAAGGCTGAACCGAAAATGGCGCTCAAATCAAAAAACGATTCGGGCGTGCCCGACCACAAAGCGGCATGTGACACGCCACCAGTGACGGCAAACCCAATCTGCCATGGACCGTCCACTCCCAAGGCCGCAGACATACTATATCCCGCGGGATTCAGGTCCACAAACGATTCGGGCGTGCCCGACCATAACGCGGCGTGATCGGCACTGCCAACCGTAGCCACCCCCACTTGGTGAGAGCCGCTCAGCATATAGGCCCGAGACGAAAGCGATCCACTGGGTGACAAGTCCACAAAGGAATCTGCCGTCCCCGACCAGAACCCGGCTCGACTGTTGCCGCCTATCCCGGCGAATCCCACTTGATGAGAGCCGTCTGTCGCAAAGGCAATACTATTAGCAGCCAAAGAAGGATTCAGGTCCACAACCGAAGCAGCCGTGCCCGACCACAAGGTGGCGTGATCAACCCCGCCAACAAAAGCCAAACCCACCTGTTGCGAACTGCTCACCCCTTGGGCTATGGAGGAAACCGCCCACGAGGGATTCAGATCCACAACGGAAGCGGCCGTGCCCGACCATAACGCGGCGTGGTTTGTCGCCCCCGTGGGCGAAATATTAAACGATCCGACCTGCCATGAGCCACTGATGCTGTAGGCAGAGCTGCCGTAACTTCCGGCGGGGCTTAGGTCCACGTACGAACTGGCCGAGCCTGACCACAAGATGGGGTGACTAACCCCGCCCATGCCGGCAATACCAACCACGTCCGTGCCATACAACCCGCCGGCGGTTGAGTAATCCATTCCGGCGGCAGTCAGGTCAATATAGGTGATGTCCGCCGCTGCCACCAACGGCTGGAAGCTGGCAGCCGCCAGCACAGCCATTGTCGAAAACTGAACGGATAACAATTTGCTTTTGACGCTACGCGGGGCAGGGAGATTCGCTTTTGCCATATCTTGCACTTTCACAATACTCTAAGCCCTTCCGGGCAGGTTGAAAGTATAATTTCGCTATTCTCTGGGTTGGCTGGGTTTGCTTCTTCCAAATTACCTGCGAATTTCTCGATTTGTGCTAGATTCTGCTATCTTGCACAGGACTATGAGAAGAGTTGTATGTTAGCGACACAGGAACTGATTCGCGAAGCTGCCTTGCCGCACCGGCTGGGCGATGCTCTGCCCCGCTGGCTGCGCGAGGTGCCGCTGTACCGGCGTCCCGGCAATGCGCCGCCCGGGGCTGGTGCCAGGCTCTCCCTCGAGGAATTGCGCCGTCTGCCGTTCATCACCAAGCGGGACATCCGCAGCGGCTTTCCACGCAATTTTCTTCGCGCGGATGTCGAGTTGGAAGCGCTGCTGGATCAGGACCTGGTCGAGATGGAGCATACCTCGGGCACTTCGGAGGAGCGAACGCCGCTGCTGCTGGCGCGGGGCTGGTGGGCAGAGCAGGAGGACCGGGCACTGCGGGTGAATCCGTTCGTGGCGGGAGTGCTCGATGCATTTCCCGCAGCGCGGCGCGTCACGATCAACTCGCCGATTTGCAGCGGCGACATCTGTTACACCGGCACACCTTCACGCGCCGACCGCATCGTCGGCAACGCCCTCTTCGTCAGCCTGTCGCGGCTTCCGTTTCTTTGGGGCGAAGCCGACCTCGCGCGGATGGCGGCTGAAGCCGCTGAGTGGCAACCGCAATTTCTCGACGTGGATCCGGTTTATGGCGTTCTGTTCGCGCGTTACTGCGAACGCCGCGCCATCCGCTTCCCGTCGCTGCAGTTCATCCTTTGCAGCTACGAGTTCGTGAGCCTGGCCCACCGCAGGATTCTCCAGCGGGCTTTCGGCGTCCCGGTGTTTAACCTGTATGGCTCGACCGAGACCGGCCATCTGCTGATGGAAACCGAGGGAGGCCAAATGCGGCCGAGTTTTGAAACCGCGTTCCTGGAGGTGCTGAACCCCGACGAGCGCGGCGTTGGGGAACTGGCGGTCACGACTCTGACCAATGATTTCATGCCGCTCATCCGATACCGAATCGGGGATCTGGTGGAACGTCGCGAACAACCTTACCAAACGAACTGCCGGGTTCACGGGCGCGTGGCGGACGCGTTCACCACGCCTGACGGCGCTCGAGTGACGATCTTGGACATTGACGAGTGTGTGGCGACCGTGGCCGGCATCGCACATTACCAGCTATGCGAGCGGGCCTCGGGCGACTGGTTGCTGCGTTTTGTGCCTGACACCACCCCGCCCGGCACGGCGGAGACCCAAGCCTTGCAGCAACGTCTCAAACGATTATTAGGACTCATGCGCGAACCGATGATTCAGCAAACGGATTTGATCATGCCGGAAAGCTCCGGCAAATTCCGGCTGGGTTGCCCGGCGGGGAACAAGGGTCAGAACGCCTGAGCGCTCATCCTGACAGGGCGTGGGGCAGGTCGGAGACCTGCCCTACACCCGGGAGCAGCGTGGCGCAGATCTCTTGCTCTTGCTCTTGCTCTTGCTCTTGCCCTGCACGGAGTCGGAGACTCCGTGGACCGGCAGGTCGGAGACCTGCCCCTCGCTGCTCCCCAAAGGAGAAGGCCAAAGATTATGGAGTGCGCCGGCAGAGCGTAGCGGCGACGGCGCTTTCCCCCTGCGCGGAGCGCCTGCGGTCACTAACCAAGCGAACTGAGGAAATCAGATATGATACGGAATCGGCTACGCCGGAAGCCAAAGCGCCGTCGCCGCTACGCTCTGCCGGCGCACTCCATAGTGAGGATCTGCTCACCGACCATGAACTTGAATTCACATTCCCGTCCAAACTTGATCTCTCAGATGCTTCTCTTGCACTCCACCGCGGACGGAACGAAGTTGGTGGTGGCGGCAGGCGATTATTCTGAAAACTATCCCTTCGCGATCTACACCTCGACGAATACCGGTGCAAGCTGGACATCCAATGCTGCACCCAGCCTGCAATGGACCGCAGTGGCCTCATCAGCGGATGGGACGAGGCTGGGCGTCCGCATGAATCTCAACCGCCAAGGCCAAGGCTGCCGCTTCTCCCGCATCAAGGCCGATGGCCGAAAGAAGCAAAGCGGGTAAATCACTTGGGAAACAGGGTTCTCAAGGTTTGGAGGTCGTTTGCCAGCATTTGCTCGGTATGGAGCGGGATGCCGCGCTCCTCCAACGCGCGTTGGAAGCTGAAGAAGTCCACGCCCGCCAGTTCAGCGGCGGCGATCTTTCCGACCCTCCCGCGGGCGTAGAGCGCGCAGCCAAGTTCCAGCCCGCATTGCCCTTGAGAGGCCTCCACTGAGGCGCCTTGAATCTCCTCGAACACAAAGGCCCCGTATCCCACCACTTGGTCGCGCGGGCCAGCGGTGTCGCCGGAATTACGCAGATCGACCGTGCGCGCTCGCAGACCGTGCTGGCGCGCGGCCTCGAGCAGGCCGCGAATGGGTATCCGGCCACAGGCATGGTTTTCTCTGATGCGGCCGGGTTTCAGGGCCTCGATGGCTTTGGCCGTGGTCCGGTCCAACCGCCGCGCGGTTTGGGAATCGCAATAATGGCTGAGGTCAGAACTGATCACAAAGCGGGTTTCCGGGCCTCCCCAGAGTGCATCGAGGACTTGGCTGATTTCTTCAGCGGTGGCGTCGCCGACAGCCAGGGGAACCAGGGTGAATGCGCTGAGCACCGTTTGCAGGAAGGGCAGTTGCACCTCGATGGAATGTTCACGCGCATGGGCTTCGTCCAACAGGGTGACCTGTGGCAACGATTCGATCAGGCGGACGGCCTCGACATCCACCGGCACAATCCCCAACGGCGTGGCGAAAGCTTTGGCGGAGGTTGTGGCCACACCGGTCAAGGCGATGTAATGCGATGGTCCCAAGACCACGACCCGCTTGATCAAGTCGCGCGCCGGGATAAGCTGGGCGTAGGCGGAAGCGGCGATAGGTCCGGAATAGAGGTAACCGGCATGAGGCGCGATGATCGCCTTGGGCGCTGGCGTGCTTGTCGGCGGCACTGCGGCGAGCAAAACGCCAATCAGATTCCGCAGTTCGACCGCATCACCGGGATAGAATCGGCCTGCGGCGGCCGGCGGACGGGTGCTTTTCGGGTCGGCTGTCATAGATTTGGCCAAGCTTAACTGAGCCGCACGCTGCGTGGCAAACGGCTTTGGTAATCGGCCGGACCTTTGCCGGTCTGCACCTCGGCCGCCCCTCTGGCGGGCCAGATTCCCGGAATAGCGGCCTGGCAGCTCGGGCACTTGCCGTCCGGCGTGACGTTGTATTCACGTATCAGGTAGCCAAAGCGATCGATTAACTTTCCGTGGCAACTTGGGCAATACGTATTCTCCCACGGACCGACGCGGCCGGGCGCATTGCCGGCATAGACGAAGCGCAGCCCCTCGGCTGCGCCAATCTCAGCGGCGCGGATGAGCTGGGCCGAAGCGGTGTTCGGCGGGTCCGTCATCTTGTAATCTTTGTGAAACGCGGTGACGTGCCAGGGTATGTCGCGGCTGACGGAAGCGAGGAATTGCGCCATCTGGCGCAGTTCGGATTCGCTGTCGTTGAAACCCGGCACCACGAGCGTTACCACTTCGAGCCAAAGGCCGCGCTGGTGGACCATGCGGATGCTCTCGGTGACGTGTTCCAGTGTGCCGCCAAGCGTGCGATAGTGTTTGTCGTCGAAGCTCTTGAGATCGATTTTGTAAGCGACGATCCACGGGCGCAGGAAATCGAGCGCTTCGGGCGTGGCATTGCCATTGGAGACGAAGGCGCAGGACAGGCCGGCTGCCTTGGCCTGCTGAAAGACCGCCACGGCCCATTCCGCGGTGATGAGCGGCTCGTTGTAACTCGAGACCACCAACCGCGCTCGCTGGCGGCGGCCGATGCTCACCAGTTGTTCGGGAGTGACCGATTGGATGGGCACCCGCAAAGCTTCGTTCCGCAACGCCTGGCTGGTCACCCAGTTCTGGCAATAGGAACAGTGGAAATCGCAGCCCACCATCCCGAAGGTCAGCGCATCACTGCCCGGATATAAGTGGTAAAACGGCTTCTTTTCGACCGGATCACACTGGACGCCGGCGACGTAGCCGAACGGGACGCGCAACTGGCCGCCCTCGTTGAAGCGCACCCGGCAAATCCCGCGGCGTCCGGCGTCGATGAGGCAACGATGGCCGCAGGCGACGCAACGAATCCGGTCCCCCTCCGCATGCCACAGCGAGCCAACCGTCGTGTGGCGCCCGAGAACATCCGCCAAGGCCTCGCCCGCCACGCTCGGTTTCGTCGCCCTCGGCGAAGCTGGCATTGCGTTATCGGTCTTGAGGCCGGAAGTTGGCGTTGGAAACGTCATGCCGAATTTTACATCCATCGAATGAAATGTGAGACTCGGCACGGTCTTTGTCAAAACGCTTCACGCAAACGAATCACACGCGTTGAAAGAACCAGTAGGCCCCGGCCAACGCCACGAGGGCGGAGCACGCCGGCACCCAGCGCTTTACGAATACCGGTTTGGTTCGGAGCTTCCAAATCAGCGGCAGAACGATGGCGGCCAGGGCGATTTGCCCCAGTTCGACCCCAAGATTGAACCCGAGCAATGGCAGCGCCACGCCCCCGGCGTGCGCGCCGATGCCCATTTCCCGCAGCACCGAGGCGAAGCCAAATCCGTGAATCAACCCGAATGCGAAGGTCAGCCGCCAGCGCCCGTGGGGATCGCCGTGTTTCCAGATGTTCTCCACGCCGACATAGATGATCGTCACCGCGATGAGGGGTTCGACGAGGCGGCTGGAAACATGCACAAGATCAAATGTCGCCACCCCGAGCGTGATGGAATGCGCGATGGTAAAACAGGTGATGACCTGGAGGGCCGATGTGAAATTACGCGTGACGATGAGCAGCGCGAAGAGGAAAAGCAGGTGATCATAACCGGTGAGGATGTGTTCCACCCCGAGCCTCAGAAACCCGGTGAAGGAGGGCACGGACGCGGGTGACGCCGACGCCGCGCTCGCCGGCTTTTCAGGATCGAGCCGAACCATGACGAGCGTTGAGTTCCGGTCCAGCAAGCGTCCGGCAATGGTCTGTCCCGCCGGATCGAGCAGCGTGAAGAACATCCGGTGGCTGGGGGTGAGTAATCGAATGACGGGAAAATCCAGGTCCAATTGGCCGAACTGCACATCCGGAAAGGTCAGATTCACGACCACGTTGTTGCTGGTGTCGAGCTGGCACCGAATGGCACCCGGTTCGGCGGACACGCCGTCGAATCGGATTTGGCAGTTGGTGGCGATGGCGGAGGCCAGCCTCTCGCGGCCCAGGCTGAATTCCTCCTGCGACACGCGCCCGTCCTGGTTGCGGTCGAGCGGCATGAATTGCTCGGTCTCGCGCACGGCGAAGGTGAGTGTCCCATCAAGCTGGTTCGAGTGCCATTGCCACGTGGCCGTGCTCAAGCCCACGTCATGCCCCAAACAGACGGCCGTCCCGCACAGGGCGGCGAGCAGCAGAGCCATTCGTTTTCGTCTCGATCCGGACTTCTTCATCACGCAAGGAAATCCAATGGTTCCCTGGCATCCCGGTGCTGTCGAGTTAACGCGCACGGGATGGCACCTGGCTGTCGTCGCTCCCGGCGCGGAGCGCCGCCAGAGAACCCGCCACTTTCCCGCGCAACTGAACCATGCCGGGGGACCCGCGCATGCGCGGTGGCAGAGCGTCAATCGCTTCCAAGATTGTTGAAAATGCCACCTGCGCTTCCCGCGGCTTCCCAGCCGCAACAAGGATTTCGCCTTTCCGTGCCAGCCACGTCTCCTTCCGATTCGCCCGGGCGATGATCGTCTCCAGCCGCGCCAACGCCTGATCCGGCCGCTGGCGCTTCAATTCGTAATCCATCGCCACCTGCTGGAAAGCCACGACCCAACCCCACCGGGCCAGACCTTCATCCAGCCCTTTGATCGCCTCATCCGCGCCGGACTCGGCTGCTTGCAGACTGGCGCGTTCGAGAAACTCCTCGAGCGAGAGGCTGTCCAGCAAAGCGATGCCGCGCGAGTAATCGACGATGGCCGACCGGCGTTCACCCAGCCGGGTGAGCACCCGCGCACGACAGAACAAAGCCGCCCGGTTCGTCGGAAAACGGGAGATGAATTCATCAAAAGCTGTCCGGGCGGCTGCATCCTCCCCCAGAGCGACGGACAACTGCGCCCGCCCAAACAGGAGCGCAGCGGAGTTTGGCGCCAGTTTCGCGGCTGCCGCGTAATCGCCTTGCGATTCCTTCAAGCTCCCGTGCAGCCGGTAAGTGTCACCGCGCTGAATCAGCGCCTCCACATTATCGCGGTTGGTGCTGATTTGCGCGGTAAGCAGGCTGATGCGCGCGAGCAGATCCTCATGCGCCAAAACCCGCCCCGCGGTGGCGGCGCCTAGTGCCAAGCCGAGGGCGATGACTAAACTGGCCTTCATCGGGTGTGCCGGTGGCGGGACGCTCTCAATTCTGGAAAAGCCGCCGAGCGGGTCCGGACCCACCTCACTGAGGGGTGCGCGCGCGGAACGAGCGAAACGCGGAACCCGCAGGGACCGAGTTGGTAACCATTGGCGGGCCGCTGGCGGGGATGGTGTTGGTGGCAAAGGCGGTCCAGCTCACCAGGTTGGCCGAGCTTTCCAGCACATAACTGGTGCCGGGCTTTCCGGCGACGGTGAGCGTCAGCGCGCCGCCGACCGGCGCCGTCGTTTGCCAGCCGACCACCGGCACCCGGCTCTGCAGCGTGAACATGTCCAGGAGTTGGTTGCTGACGTTGTAGGTGTCCCAGGAAAGCGTCGGCCCGTTAACTTCCATGATGTCGAAGTGATACTGGCTATATTCCACCTGCACAAACGGCCAGGACGCCACAACCTCGGTGTCAATGGCGCCCCCGCCGCCTCCGCTGACAATATACACGACGCCGTTGGTCGCGCCCCGTTGATAGGCGTGCATGTGGCCGCTGATGACAATATCCACGTTTTTCTGGGTGAAGAGCGGCACCCAATCGTTGCGCACAAAAGGTTCTCCCGTATATCCGCCGCCATTCCACAAGTTCGCGTAGGGTGGGCGATGGAAACAAACGATGCGGAAAGCAGCCTGCTGGGTCTCGGGGCGGCTGAGTTCCGCTTGCAGCCAGTTGTATTGTTCGGGAGAACCGCCGGTCGTGGTTTCGCTGTCGAGAAAGATGAACCGGCTGTTGCCGTAATCAAAGGCGAACCAGGCTTCGTTGCCGGGCAGCGTGCTGTAGGCGTAGGAAAGGGCGTGTTCGCCGTCGTGATTGCCGCGCGCGTAGATAACCGGCGTCGTCTGGGCGGCGTTGAGCGTTTCGAGCGGTTTGAACCAATAGTCATGCCATTCGGAAATGGCGTTGCCGCTGTTCACCATGTCGCCCGCCACGCAAATCATGTTCGGCGCGTGCGCCAGGAGGTTGCTCACGTGCTGTGCGAGGGTGGTCGTGCCGGCGTGATTGTCCCCCCACCACGCTGTGACGAATGGACTCGAGCGCTGGGGCGCGGTGGTGAACGAGTAAGTTGCCGTGGAACTGGCGCCGCTGCGGACGCGATAGACGTAACGGGTCTCCATCTCCAAACCCGGAATAGTGGCGCGATGCACAAAGTGGGCGGCATCAATTTGCAGCGTCTCAATCAAAGTTACGGTGTGCTCGCTAATGTTGCTGCGGCCCCAGTCCACATAGTGACGCGCGAGGTTGCTGTCGGTCTCCCAAATCAGAGCCATGGCGTCAGGGCGCACGTCCTGAAGCATCGGCAGTTTGGTGATGGTTGGTGTCGGCAACGGAAAAGGCTTTTGCAAACGGACGCTGAGATCGTCCGCCATGCTGTCATTGTCGGCGTCGCGGCGATGTTTGCCGATGACTTCAAGACGGAGTTTTCGCGTGCCCGCGGGCAGCAAGCCCGAGAGATTCCGCTGTAACCAAACGCTGTCTGCCGCGATAATGCAGCGCATGGCGGACAGTTCCCGATCCGCCCCATCGAGCCAGCCGACCCGGCAGAATACCTGATCGTCAAACGTGCCCGCGCCGTAGAAATTCCGCAGCCACGCGGTGGCGTCGAGCGCGGCCCCGGTGTCGAGATCATTGCTCGTAAACCCGGCGGCTATGAGATCAATGTCCTGCCGGATAACGGCGTTGGCGGCGGTGGTGTTAATGCCGCCGTGGAAGAAGTTGGTGCCGCCGTGCGGCGCGCCTTTCCCGCCGGCGCTCGTGAGCACGAGCGGACTGCCGGCAACGGTTTGCCAGTCGGCGAACAGCGATTCAAAGCCGCCATTGGCTTGCAGCGGTTGACCAAACAGCGGGTTTAGCGCGCCGGTCGAGCCGAACACGGAAAAATAGCCGTCGGACTCGTCGGTCACCGCCGGATAGCTGACAGAAGTGAGTTTGATGCGGTAGTCGTTGGTGTCGCCGAGCGCCGGATGGATGGCCCACACGTAGTTGCTCTGGCTCAACGCAACCTGCGCAAGGCTCTGGAAGAAACTCCCGCCGCGATAGAGCTCGATCTGAACGAGGCCGCCGGGATTCTGCACCGTCCATGAAATTGTCCTCGAGGTGCCGGCTTGAAAGCTCTCGCCACCATTCGGGCTGACAACGTGGAGGGCGCTGGGAGACGCTGGCGTCGGGATGCCGACGGCGGAGGCGCCGCCGAGCGCGGCGAGTTCGACGGGCAACATCGCAACCGGGCGGAGTTGAACACTGTTCACCAAGCCACCGGCATTTTCCTGGTCGTTGTCGGCAAACAGCAGGACTGTCGTTCCCAACGCCCAACGGCCATCGAGCGACAGCCCGGTGTTTTGCTGGACCTGCGTGCCGTTGATGTAGCTCGTGAAGGTGCCGGCCACGTTGTCCACTACGACGGCCAGGCGGTTCCACGTACCGTCGGCGACCGTGCCGCCGTAGTTGCCGGAGATGCCGAGGCCCTGGCTCGGGTTGACGAACCACTCTGCGTCTTCAGTATTGGCGGGCGTGGTCTGGTAAAGTGCCGCCCAACCGGAGGGCCGGCTCGGGAACATGACATCGAAGATGAGTGTGTATTGGTTAAGCAGGCTGCCACCGCCGTTCGCGCCGAGGCCGTGCGCCATCGTGAAATAGGTGCCGCGAGTGAATGAGGCGACCTGCGCCGCGCCGCCGTTGAGAGTCACGTTCGAGAAAGTGACGCCGGCGCTCGTGGCGGGGGCGGCGTAGCTGGGAGTCAAGGCGGCGCCGCCAGCGGACGAGTTGAGATCGCCGTTGAAATCGTACTGCGCATAGTCGGGCGCGGTCGCCGGAAGCGCAATGCCCGCGGCCGTGGCACCGCCCAAGGCGGCGATGTTGCTGTCGGGCAGGGCGGCGTCATGAATCTGGATGCTGTTCACGAAGCCCGATCGGGTTTCATTGTTCTCATCGGCAAACAGCAGGGCGGTTGGATTCAATGACCAGCGGCCATCCATCCCATCCAGGTCCTGCGTTCCCACCAGCGCGCCATCAATGAACTTGCGCAATCGCTGCGTCGCGAGCGTCAGGTCCACGACGAAAGCGACGCGATGCCACGTGTCCGCTGGGAGGTGGCCGTCGTATGCGCCGGAGATGCCAATCCCGTTCCCGGGGTTGACGAAAAACTCTCCGTCGTTGCTATTGTCGGGACTGGTCTGGAACAAACTGCGATATGTCCCGTCGCTGGCCGCGGGGAACATGATGTCCATGATCAGGGTGTACTGATTCACGGAGCCGCCGCCGCCATTGGGCGCGATACCGTGGGTCATGATGTATCCCTGGGCGGGCGTCGTCGCCGGGAAATTCATGACGCGGGCCGTCTGGCCCCCGATGGTCGCCGTGTTGAAGATCGTCGTGGCCGCCGTGTCGCCGCGATAGGCCAGCGCCGTGCCGACCGTGGCGGAGAGGTTCCCGCTGTTGAAGTCCCATTGGCCCGTGACCATCGCGCGCGCCGAGACGCCCAGAACGAGGATCAGGGTAACCGTGAGGCCGGTAAGGATTCGTTTCATGAAAGGGGTCTGTTTATGACTTAGGTGGTTTTGCCGTGCTTTGGTTCAGTTAAATATAAGAGAAACTAGCATAAGCGGGTGATGATGTGTATCGCTTTTTTAGGGGGGGCGCAACATAAAGCGGTCCTCGTCTGATTGCTCCCAGGGCGGATTCAAGAAACCGTAGCCGCCGACGGCAGTCGGCGCTAACACTCCGATAATCGACGAAAAGTGCGCCGACTACCCTCAGCGGCTACAAATGTGTGGGTTCTTGAATCCGCCGTGGACTGCTCCGTATCCGGGCCAGCGGTTCAGAACCTTGCTTTTGCCGGGTGAGGGTTGGGAAGCGAGGTTTGAGTGGTATGACCTGGCAGTGGCGTTGACATGGCTGGTTGTCTCAACCATAGTGAATCAGTATGACGATTAAGACGCTCCGAGAACTGCGTGATGCGGCTCCGTTCAGGCGGTTTGATATTCAACTTGCGGACGGCCGCACATTGGCAGTGGCAACCCCCGATCACATGTTCTTCATGCCCAACGGCAAGGAGTTTCTAGTGGTGTTGCCGGATGACGGATTTAGGTTTGTTGATGCGGCTCAAGTCGTGAGCGCCGGGCGCGGCGCGCGCAAAGATGCGCTGAGGGTGTAATCCTGCTTACGCCTGCGGTCTGACTGGGCAGGTCGGGCATTGAGAGAAAGGCCGCTCTCCCGCGCGGCGTATTCGAGGCACGCGCGAATGTCATCCGCTTCGAGATAAGGATAGTCTTCGAGAATCTCCGTCTCGGGCACCCCGGCGGCCAGGAGGTCGAGCACGTCCTTGACGCGAATGCGCATCCCACGAATGCAAGGCCGCCCGCCGCATTGGTTGGGATTGAAGGTGATACGTTCCGCAAGTTGCATGTCCGGTATGAAGCGCCTTGAGTGGCTTCTCGCAAGCAGGGTTTCATCCGAGTCGTGGTTTTGTGCAGTGGCAGACCTTGGCGACGAAGGCCAGCGCCGTGCCGACCGTGGCGGAGAAGTCCCCACTGTAACGGCACACCACGCCTGAAGAATGGAAAGACGGGCGTCCGGGCGACTTATTGCGCGCGCGCAAGAAGTCTTGCCGGGAATGCCCGTGGTTTCGGGCAGGGCCTGCGACCGCGAGTTGCCCCTCCGCCACTGCGTGCCGCCCTTGAGCCAAGCCAAACGGTCCAAAATAACCGGGAAAACATTTCCTTGCGCCCATGCGGGTTTGGAACTAGATTCCCGTTAATGGTGGAAATAGGCCACCGGAAACCAAAACGCAATAAAACGTAATAATACCAAGAAACACTCACCAAAATATAATTTAGCGTAGCACGGCTACGGTCTTTGCAGAAAACCGCGAATTTTCAAAAGAGAGACCCAGCCCAAGCACGCGCCAGCAGGCGCGGCTTGGAGCATTCTCTCTTAAAGGCGCTTCGCGGTGCCTCTGCAAAGGGTGCGACAAGTTCGCGCCCTTTCATTTTTCCGTCGTTCGTGTCGGCTAAACACCAAGAACACGAACGCATGAAAAACATCAAACTTCTGCTGGCTGCCGCCATCGTAACGATGGTTGGACTTACAGCCTCGCTACAAACTAAAGCATCCTTGTCGTTCAACGGAACGAATACAAAAGCAGTGCTGGACGGGTATTATCTGGACGGCACAACTCATTCAAACTACACGTTTGAAGTGTGGATCAAACCTTACACGTTAGGGGGCGAAATATTTGGCAAAAGCCTCTACTGGAAAGAATGGACCTTGGACACCGCATCTGATGGGGGCCTAATGTTCAGAGGCGCATGGCCGAGTTACTATTGGGGCACCGAAACCGCCCAAGGTTCCATCACAACCAATATTTGGCAGCACGTTTGTTGTGCTGTGACTGACGGGCAAGCGTCGTTTTATGTGAATGGAACATTCGTCGGCACAGAAGTGGTTCAAAACCCGATTGACTTTGCATCTCAGATGGGGGGAACTCTGGATGGTCCTATGAACATTGGCTACGCAGACTCAGGGACTACTCCGGATTACAATTTCTTCAACGGCTTGATCTATGGCATCAAGGTGTGGAGCCGGACCCTCTCAGCAAGCGAAGTGAGCGCCATTGTCACCACTGGCGTGCCGCCTTCAACGAACGGATTATATAACGCTGTCATGTTGGATGAAGTATCGGGCAGCACCCTGGAGGATTCCCGAACAGATTTGACAGGACGAGTGTTAACCGCTCTACGGAGCTCCGACACGCCGCCAATGAGCCAGGCAGACCTCTCGTTTACCAACAGCACCCCGATAGCTTCCTATTTTATTGATTTATCACACAATAATAATTATCGGACGCCGATTCTATCATCACAAAGCAACTATTGTTTTAGGGCTACAGGCAGAGGGGGTGTCGGGCCACTTGATAGGGGAGATGCGATGGCTGACGCAGCGTTCTATCCCAGTTTTCACCCTTTAACGGCAAAATGGGCAGCCCCAGCCAACACATGGACGTGGGTTGAGCGGATGCCTTTTCGACCCACCCCTGATGTGTTCAATCCAAACCATGTATATTATTTCTATTTTCAAGGAAGAGACACTTATGAAGAATTGCTTTTCCAGGATAGTCCTTATTCGGATAATGTTGGTGGTTTCAACGTGGACCTTTTCCTGGTATCTCCACAGGCCCCGCAAGACCCCGCATTTGTTTGGACCAAATTACCAGGCTCGACGAACCTGCCCCCAGGTTGGCGAAGTCTTCCGGGTTCAATGGATGAGAACCATCGGATTATTTATTCCCTTTCGGAGAATGGCGTCTTCTGGAAGTACGATATTGGAAGCAACCTATTCACACAGCTCCCAGTTTCCGGGGCTTGGCCGGGACGAGTGGACACATTCATCTATAACCCGGAGGAGAACTCAATTTGGTTCACCTTGTACGGTAGGGGCCAAGTATTTCGTCTGCCAGTGACAGGCGGAGCATTCGCGAGCGTTGGGGCTTCTGGTGCCTCCTACTCTGATTTTAGTGATATTACCTTCTGGAACCCAGTGACCCATAAGTTTGCGACGTTCAGTGGATACGGATTCGGGGCGGTCAGAAATTGGCGTTGGGAATTCGGAACGACAAACAGCGATTGGGTGGAAATCGAACCCAATATACCCGGCAGGCAACCATGGTGTCGGCAGGGAGGCTCATGGACTGTGGATAACATTGCGCAGCGGGTATTTGTTGGTGCGGGCATAGGAAACTCTAGCGGCAACCAGGGCCAAGTTGACCCCGGCTTTGATATATGGGCTGACAATCGGTTCGACTATTTGAGGGATCTGTGGCTACTCGACCTAAAATCGAACAAGTGGGTCAACCTCATTCCTCTTAACACAGCAACTCGACACTACGGGACACTTGTCTATTTTCCGCCGCAGGAGATGTTGCTTATGATCAATGGACGGGATACCACACCTGACGCTTCATTTGTCAATGGAGTCTGGACCTTCGTAGTCGGACGCGCCACAAACTTCACAAAAGCCACGATCTCAGGCACCATCCCGAATGCTTCTGACGATCCCAATGGCCTTTCCTTACCGTATTATGACTCGCTAAGCCAGCGTGTGATCTATTTCAACACCAATGGGGTCTATGCTCTGAGTCACATCAGTCCTTCGCCTGCTCCCATCATCACAACCCAGCCCGTGAGCCAAAGCGTCAATCAAGGCAGTGCGGTCAGTTTCAATGTTATCGCCACTGGCACCGGCCTCAACTTCCAATGGCGGTTGAACAGCGTGAATATTTCCGCGGCAACCAATGCCAGCTACAACCTTGCCAGCGCGACGACCAACGATGCAGGCATTTACAACGTCATCGTTAGCAATGCGGTTGGCAGCGTAACAAGCAGCAACGCCGTCTTAACCGTCATTCAGTCAACCCCTCCAGACAACTTTCTCACCAACGGTCTGGTGGCGTATTACCCGTTCAACGGCAATGCCAACGATGCAAGCGGGAACGGACACAACGGAACCAACCACGGCGGGGTTCTGGTGCCGGACAGATTCGGCAATCCAAACCAAGCATACTACTTCAACGGCTCGGCTGCGTATATCACCGCCCCATTCAGTAGCAGTGTTTTCAACGGCGACTACACGGTTTCTACATGGTTCAACGCTTACGACTTTACCAACGCATGGCCGGATTTGCTCAATCAGCAATATGATGGATTTACCTTGGGAATTGTTGGGCAACTGTCAGGCATCCCACCTTACCAGTTTGGCAGACTATTTGCCTATTCGGCGAACGGCCCCGGGGGGCCCTTTATTTATGGTACCCTCTACATGAATCGGCCAAACACACCAACCAACATATTCTGTCAAGCCGTTATCACAAAGACAGCGACAAATGTTACCATGTATTTCAACGGTCAATATGCAACCAACGGCCCGGTTGATGACCTGACTACGCCGCCGGGGCAATACCTGACTATCGGGAGAGGGGACGTTGCGGTCCAGCCGGCTTACACCGCCTTTCATGGCGTGATTGACGACATTCGCATTTACAACCGAGCCTTGTCCTCTAACGAAGTGACGCAGTTGTATGTCTATGAGTCAACGCCTGTTATTCATCCTCCCAGCATCACCACCCACCCCGTGAGCCAAAGCGTCAATCAAGGCAGTCCGGTCAGTTTCGGTGTCACGGCAACTGGCACGAACCTCAACTTCCAATGGCGGTTGAACAGCGTGAACATTTCCGGGGCAACCAATGACACCTACAACCTTGCCAGCGCGACGACCAGCGATGCAGGCATTTACAACGTCGTCGTCAGCAATCTCGGTGGCAGCGTAACGAGCAGCAACGCCGTTTTAACCGTCATTGAACCACCCCGCACCGCAACCGGCACGGCGACGTTGGTCAGCGGGTTTGTGGTTAGCGTGATTATCACTGACGGTGGGAGCGGCTACACGAACACGCCGCTGGTCCGGCTCATTGGCGGTGGCGGCAGCGGCGCACAGGCGGTAGCCGTGGTCAGCAACGGTGTGGTGACGGCCATCATTGTTTTGGATGCCGGCTATGGCTACACCAGCGCTCCGCTCGTGTTTATTGAACCACCGTTTATCCCCAGCCCGGTTTTGAGCATCGCGCCGATGTCGTTCCTGGCCTTTTCCAACTTAACCGTCGGTGGGGTTTATCAATTGCAGCGGTCGGTGGCCTGGTATTGGTCAAACCAACCGGTCAGCTTCACGGCGACAAATGATGTTTACACGCAGATGGTCGGGGGAGTGGCGGGCAGCGCAGATTACAGGCTGGCGCTCAATCCGGTGCCGGCCCAGGCGTTTGCGACGCCGGTCGTTTATTATGGGTTTGTCGTTGGTGCGACGGTGACCAGCGGCGGGTCCGGCTACGTCACGGCTCCGGCGGTCAGCATCGTGGGCGGAGGCGGCACCAATGCCGCTGCGGTTGCCAACCTCTCTGGAGGCGTGGTGACGAGCATCAGCATCACCGATGCGGGCATCGGCTACACGAACACCCCAACAATCCGGATCGAGTCGCCCCCCGCCGCCGCGGTGTCGCCAACGGTGTTGCCGGTGGTGCGGGTGGATTCCACAAACCTGGTTCCCTATAGCAGCTATCAGATTCAATTCAAGCCGGCCCTTGACGGAGCGTGGGAGAATTGGAATGGGGGATTATTCACCCCAACGGACGTGACGAACTCGGAATATCTTTTCATCACGAACGGCGCCGGCTTTTTCCGGCTGCACTATGCGCCGTGAGCGGCAGGGGCGCAGCGCAGACCAATAACGCCTCAAAGGGATATTAGCATTCAGCCCAAGGCTGGCGGTGAGAGCCGCCCGCCTTGGGTTTCCCGCGCCGGCCCAGCATCTCTCACTCCGGGGTCACCAACGGAATCACCTTTTCGGTGCGGGCCGGGATTTCGACGTTCCTTTTCCCGATGGAATATGCGATCATTTCGCAGTGGCTATGAATGTGACGCTTGCCCCAGGATCCAGTCTGCGGCGGATTGCGGAGATTGTCCGCAACGCGACGCGCTTTGGTCCAGGCGCTTGGGAAGGCGCTCCGGTTCCGGAACGGCATGTGAACTCAGATCAATCCCAGAACCTCCTTCCCACCGACCGCGATGTGGTCGAACTCTTCACCCTCCTTGGACAACGCCAGATTCCTTACTTGCTCGTGGGAGGCATTGCCATGCTGCGCTACGTGGAGGGACGGAATACCGAGGACATTGACCTTCTCATGTCCCTGCCTTCGTTGCAGCAGCTCCCCGAAGTCGCCATTGATGAGCACAACGAATACTTCAGCCGAGGCCGTTTCCGCAGCGTGCGGGTCGATGTGTTGCTGACTTCCAATGCCCTCTTTGCCGAGACGCAACAGAACTTCGGCACCACCCACCGGTTTGCCGAGTTGGACGTGCCGACCGCCACGCCGGAAGGTCTGGTCCTGCTCAAACTCTACGCGCTGCCCTCCCTTTACAGGCAAGGCCAGTTTGACCGAGTATCGGTTTACGAATCCGACATCGCCAGCCTCATGCACCGGCACGGGTGTGAGATCGAACCGCTCCTCCGACGGTTGCAACCACATATCATGGGGAGCGATTTGCGAGAACTTCGTGGCATCGTGGGAGACATCCAGGCCCGCCTCGCCCGCTTCGAGCAGTTGAAGAGCCACTGACGGCACCCGACGCAGAACCCAAAAGTGTTAATAGTGAGTACTGACACCTGCCCTGGCCGCAGCCGCAGGGCGGATTCAAGAACCTGCAAAATCGTAGCCGCCGATGGCAGTCGGCGCACTTTTCCTCGATTATCGGAGTGTTAGCGCCGACTGCCGTCGGCGGCTACGATTTCTTGAAACCACCCTGCCGCAGCCGGGTTTCCTCACATCTGGAGTTGACGCCTCGCGTGGGATGGGTTGGAATGGGGGCAAGTTGAAACTCAGGCGCGAACGGCCATGATTCATCGGCAAGTTGATTCGGGAGCAACCCCTGGAAACCACGGTCGTCAACTGTGGTGGACAGGCGCTAACCGTCCCAACGAAAAAGGAAATCCTGCGGATCAAGAGCGCGCTGATTTTGAAACGGAATGCGACGCGCGACTACTTGGATTTTGTGGCTCTGTCAGATCAGCTTGGCGAGGAAAAGACCGCCCAGGCTTTGATCGATTTTGATCGTTTGTATCCCCAGCCCAACGGCGAATCGGCGTTGCAGCAATTGCAGATTCAACTGGCCAATCCCCTCCCCTACGATTTGGAGGAAACGCGATTGACCGAATACAAGAATCTTGCTCCCAGGTGGCAGGATTGGAAGACGGTCAAGGAGGCGTGTAGCCACTGTGCCACAACCGTCTTTGACCGCGTTGCTGCGCTGGAACAGAAATGCGATTGAAGGGGGCCTGGGAAAATGACATATCGGACTTGACCGGCGGGGGGCCTGCGCGGTCATCTGTCCGGACCATGACTCGGCCGATTCGCATCCACTATCCGGGCGCAAGGTATCACGTGATGGTCTGCGGCCGTCACGGGCGGGCAGGTTTCTCAAGAGACCGGTCCGGTCAAAACGCCAACAAATTCCTCGTTGACCCCGAGCGCGTCGCGGGTTAGTTTACGCGTGCTGATTTTACATTTATTTTAGTCTGAAATCGAACTATGGCAGTCAAAGTTGCAATTAACGGGTTCGGCCGCATTGGTCGTCTGGTATTCCGGGCGATGGTCGAACAAGGTCTGGTCGGGAAAGATGTCCAAGTCGTTGCCGTCGGTGATATTGTGCCGGCCGACAACCTGGCGTATCTCCTGAAATATGATTCCATTCAGGGCCGTTTCACCGGCACCGTTGGATCGGAGAAGTCCGCGGCGGACAAGCCGGACGCCGATGTGCTTATCGTCAATGGCGAGAAGATACTGGTGGTCAGCGCCAAAGACCCGTCGCAATTGCCTTGGAAGCAATTGGGGGTCGATATTGTCATCGAATCGACCGGGTTGTTCACGGATGTCGAGAAGGCCAAAGGCCACCTGGCTGCGGGCGCGAAGAAGGTTATTATCACGGCGCCGGCCAAAGGCGACTGCCCGACGATCGTCATGGGTGTCAACGAAGGCAAATACGATCCGAAGGCGCACCATGTCATCTCGAATGCGTCCTGCACGACCAATTGCCTGGCGCCGATTGTGCATGTGCTGCTGAAGGAAGGTTTCGGCGTGGAAGAGGGCCTCATGACCACCATCCACTCCTACACCGCGACGCAGAAGACGGTTGATGGCCCGAGCAAGAAGGACTGGAAAGGCGGCCGGACCGCGGCGCTGAACCTGATTCCCTCGACGACCGGGGCGGCCAAGGCCGTGGGTTTGGTGTTGCCGGAGGTCAAAGGCAAGCTCACCGGCATGGCGTTTCGTGTGCCGACACCCACCGTCTCGGTTGTGGACCTCACCGTCCGCACCGTCAAAGAGACCAGTTACGCCGAGATTAGCGCTGCGATGAAGAAGGCCAGCGAGACTTACCTCAAGGGCATTCTCGAATACACCGAAGACGAGGTGGTCAGCTCGGACTTCATCCACTCGAAGTCGTCGTCGGTTTTCGATCAGGGGTCCGGCATCGAGCTGAACAAGCGCTTTTTCAAGCTGGTGAGCTGGTACGACAACGAGTGGGGCTATAGCTGCCGCGTGGCGGACCTGGTGAAGTTCATGATCGGAAAAGGGATTTAGATTCTTGGTTGAGTTGGTTGAGTTGGTTGGGAACGGCGGTCCGGAAGCGGGCCGCCGTTTTTGCTTTGGCAGTCTGGATAGTTCACGAGACCGCGCCCCATCGAGACCCGTGTCATTAACATCCTGCTTTAGCGCCGGGAGTTAATGGGAATCGAGCGGTCAAGGCTGAGTGAGGTTTCCGGGTTATTGCTTTTCCGCGCGCAGTTTTTTCTCGAACTTCTCCACCTTGGGTTGGATGACGGCGCGGCAGTAAGGCTGGTTGGGATTGCTGCGGTAATAATCCTGATGATAGTCCTCCCCTTTGTAGAATGTCTTCAACGGCACGATTTCGGTGACGATTGGCTGCTTAAAATGTTTCTGCGCTTCGGCCTTTGATTTTTCGGCAGCCGCTTTCTGCGTTTCGCTGCGGTAGAGAATGATCGAGCGGTATTGAGTGCCGTGGTCTGCGCCCTGGCGGTTCAACGTGGTCGGGTCATGCGCCTCCCAAAAGGTCGCCAGCAGCTTTTCATAAGAAATCACTTTCGGGTCAAACTCGATCTGGATGACCTCGGCGTGGCCGGTGTCGCCGCCGCAAACCTCTTTGTAAGTCGGGTTCTCTTTGGTCCCGCCTGCATAGCCGCTGGCCACCGTCTTCACGCCGGGCAGCATTTGAAACATCGCTTCGGTACACCAGAAACAGCCGCCGCCGAGCGTGGCGATTTCAACATGGTTGGTCGGGTTGTTCATATTTTTCGTTTGGGCAAACCCAGCCGCGCCGCTGCTCAGCAGCCAGGCCAGGGACAATAACACGATTCGCTTCATCAGTTGAGGCAAACCTCGCACATAAGTCTCTCGCCGACAACTTGGGCTGGGGTTGGGGTGCCGTTTCTCAAGGTCGAGCAGAAGTGGAAGGTGGGAGACGGCAAGGGCGTCATTCATACCAGCCCAGGGCAGCTGCGGCCACGGCTGCCAGCACAGACCACTGCAGTCTGCGGCAAGAGTCACAGTTTGTTGTATTCTTCATGCGTGCCAATCCAGTTCCAGACAAATGTGTCGGAAGTTAGGAAGCAACCCGTGGCGCGGTAGTGGTCGCCGATACGGACAGACCACAAATCACCTTTGAGTTTCTTGAACCGGAGTGAAGAATAGAATGGGTCCTTCAGCCACAGCGCGAAAGCATTGCGGGCGAGTTGTTGGGCCTGCAGCGGCAGCCCGTTGAACCGCCGCCAGAACGCGGGGTCAACCTTTGACTTCATTTCTGCCCGCGAGGGGGAAAGTCCATGAGTTTGCCGGCTTGGGCGTCCTTGCGGGAAGCCGACATCATGTCGTGCAGCTTGCCGCCCGGCTCGGCGTCCGCTTGCATCTGGTGGTCCCAATCGTCATCCGGCCAGGGATGAAGCAACGCATCCAGCTCGCAACGCTCTTGCGGTGAGAGCTTTTCAATCGCCCTCTTGATCTCAGCAACGGTGCTCATGGGACAAAGCTAGGCTTAATGCAGAATCGCGTCAATTCAGCAAACTCTGGACGCGGCTGAATGCCGCTACGGCTGCTACTGTCGGTATCTGGCAGGCCGTTCAGGGGGGCGGACTGGCCACCATTATGGTGGCGGAGATCGCCAGCCCTCCTGCAACCAATCTCACGACGCAGTTTTCTCTCGAAAAGCGGGGGCGCGGTTGGCAATCTGGGCTGGTGCATTTACACGCGGTAGATATCGCCATCATCCTGACCTATTTCCTGACCGTTATTCTGATCGGCCTTTGGGTTTCGCGGCGCGGGGCGAAGGATTTGGACTCTTACTTCCTGGGGAGCAAGTCGCTGCCGTGGTACCTGCTGGGGATTTCCGACGCTTCGGGGATGTTCGACATTAGCGGAACGATGTGGATGGTCTATATCCTGTTTGTTTATGGGTTGAAGAGCATCTGGCTGCCGTTTCTTTGGCCGGTATTCAACCAAATCTTTCTGATGATGTTCCTGAGCGGCTGGTTAAGGCGCTCGAACGTGCTCACGGGCGCGGAGTGGATTCAGACCCGGTTCGGTCGAGATACCGGCGCCAGCCTGGCCCATTTGAGCGTGGTGTTTTTTGCGCTGGTCAACGTCATCGGCATGCTCGCCTACGCGTTCAAGGGGATCGGCAAGTTTGCCGTGGTGATGTTGCCGTGGCGGTTCACCGGCGCGACCGAGGGCCTTTTCACCGACGAGAACATTTACGCCATCATCATTTTAGGTCTGACTTCTCTTTACGCCATCAAAGGCGGCATGATCAGTGTGGTCATCACCGAGGTGATGCAGTTCACCATCCTCACGCTAACTTCCATTGTTATCGGCATCATTGCCGTATGGAAAGTCTCGCCGGCAATGATTCAAGAGGCGATTCCCGCCGGCTGGTCCAACCCATTTTTCGGCTGGAAACTTGGTCTCGATTGGACCGGCATTCTCGACAAAGTGAACGACGCCATCCGGCAGGACGGCAACGAGTTCTTCATGATTATTTTCGGGATGATGTTTTTCAAAGGCGTGCTGGCGAGCCTGGCCGGCCCGGCGCCGAACTACGACATGCAGCGGGTGCTGGCCACGCGCAATCCGCGCGAGGCCTGCATGATGAACGGCATGGTCAATGTGGTGCTGTATTTCCCTCGTTACATGATGATCACCGGAATAACGATTCTGGCGCTCGCCTTCTGCATGCCGCAGCTCCGCGGGATGGACAAGCCGGACTTCGAGAAGCTGCTGCCGATTGTTCTGACCCAGTACGTGCCCACCGGGGTCATTGGCTTTCTGCTGGCGGGACTGATGGCGGCGTTCATGTCGAATTTCGCCGCCACCATCAACGCCGCGCCGGCCTACATCGTCAATGACATCTACAAGCGCTTCATCAATCCCAACTCATCCGGGCGGCGGGAAGTGCATCTGAGCCGGCTGGCGTCCCTGGCGGTGCTTCTTGTGGGGATTCTGTTTGGCCTCCTGACCACGCGCATTACGGGCGTGATGATGTGGATCGTCGGGGCACTTTATGGCGGCTACGTGATGGCCAACGTGCTGAAGTGGTATTGGTGGCGATTCAACGGCTACGGCTATTTCTGGGGCATGATGACCGGCATCGTCAGCGCCATGTTCGTGCCCGAGCTGACGGCAAGGCTCGTTGGCCACGACATCAACCCGCTTTATACCTTTCCGGTGATCTTCAGCCTATCGGTGGCGGGCTGCCTCCTTGGCACACTTTTGACCAAGCCGGAGGATGACGCCATTCTCAAGCAGTTTTACAAGACCGTGAATCCGTGGGGTGCCTGGGGCCCCATTCGCGAGAAGGTCATGCGGGAAGACCCGGCATTCGAGCCCAATCCGAACTTCGGCCGGGACTGTGCCAACGTCATGGTCGGGATCGTGTGGCAGCTCTGCCTCACGGCTTTGCCGATCTATCTGGTATTGCGCCAATGGTCATGGGTGGGGGCAATCGCCGCCACGCTCGGTGTGACGTCACTCATCATCAAATTCAACTGGTACGACAAACTGGAAAAGGCTCCCGGCGGGATTGTCCGTCGCGAGCAGCCGTTGCCTGTCCAGCCCACCACGCTATAATGAAAACGCTCTCGCTAGTCTCCGTTGCATTCGCCGCGATTCTTTCCTTCGCTCAAGCCCACGCCGCAATCGCTTTTCGCGACTTCATCACTGTCCGCGGCAGCCAGTTGATGGAAGGCGATAAGCCGTTCCGTTTCATCTCTTTCAATATCCCGAACCTGACCTACACCGAGGACGAC
>Ga0194039_1000490_pt1 | contig 23954 bp, 26 predicted proteins | sample JunL228m_MetaG_FD_148679 | JGI IMG/M metagenome (GOLD analysis project Ga0194039, IMG submission 148679) | Anoxic zone freshwater microbial communities from boreal shield lake in IISD Experimental Lakes Area, Ontario, Canada - Jun2016-L227-8m | ecosystem: Environmental > Aquatic > Freshwater >... | reverse complement strand
GGACCATGTTCCAGGCAGGCAAGCCGACTTTGTACTTACCGGCATCTCCTGCTTTTGCAGTAATTGCTACCGGAGGATGAAACACCATTTTTTAACACACCTCAATTGTTCACCTATACCAGCAACGTATTAAATCACTTTTCCGTATAGGTCAATTTACACTCTCTTGTGTGGATATTAATAATTTTCGAATTGTCCGTCAATCTGACACTTGTACAGCAATGATTAGAAAAAAGGGGAATATCTCTAGTTAATCAAATATAATTTACAAAGAACATTATTAATTAACTTATCAGATGGCATTGAACCGGAAAGGATTTTAAAAAAAGTGACAGAAAAGAAAAAAATGATTTTTTTTACTACGCGCAGTCAAAAAACAAACAAATCTGATGTTTCATTCGGGTTTTTTGAGATTGATCTATAAATTTATTCCACAGTGAAATGTATAATTCCGGAACCAAATATAATCCCATTGTTTTTCACGCTGTTTTTCCCATAAAGAAACCGTTTTAATTTATAGAACTGCTGTCATCATTTACATGTGCCTGCATTACAATAGCTATCGGAATCAGGAAGTTTTTTAAAAAATTAAACCGTTAAACAAAAATGGAGTGATGAACAATTATCAGTATGGATAAAAAATCACAGATCGTTCTGGTTTTGGGTTTAGCCGTCACCATCATTCTCCTTATTTTTAATATTTATCTTGCAGGGATTGTCTTTATTCTGGTAATCACGTTATTTATGTCAACGCAAATTATGCAAGACAGCGTTTCCCATCCCGATGTGGAGGCAACCCTGAGCGATGATGCCAAATCAATTGTTTTAAAAAATTCAGGGAACTCTACCGCATTACAAATCCATGTGGCGCTTGTGCCCATGGATACCGAATTTGATGTGCCATCCATTGCAGTTGACGAATCTTTTATTCACCCTCTTGGCGCGATGGTTGAGGAAGTCAAAGTTGTAGTAACGTTTGAAAATGAAAAAAATAATGTCTTTTCCAAGTCCTATTCATTATCTTCGTTAGAAAATGCATATGATCCCTTAAAACCGATGATTCCCATGTTCAAATGGAAATGATCGGATTCCGTAAAATATCTCAACTTTTCGATAAATTTTTTTAATCCCATAAACAATTTGATGATTAACCGGGGGCATTTATAGGATAATAGAATAAATCTCAGCTGAAGCAGTTCTTCAGTAACGAAATTATCACACCGCTCCAGTATATCACAAAGTGGAACAAACCCCATGAGAAAACCCCGGTTCCCCCCAATGGCAATTGATATTATCCAGACAGCACTATCAGCCTGTGATGGGATTGAATTCTCTGATCTGGCAGCCTGCCCGTCATGCGGCAGTGCAGTCCGGGGATATGACATCAGGAAAAAGCAGTTTGCCGCAATTATCGAAAATGATAAGAAGCGTATCATTCACATCAGAGTAAAACGATTTTACTGTAAATCCTGTAAGAGACTCTTTTACGCAGACGAACCATTTTATCCGGACACCCGCATCGGATCGCCCGTCATCGATCTCTGCGTAACCTCTGCAGCAACGATTCCTTTCACCCGCACGGCCACCTATCTCTCACTTATGGGGATTGTAATCGATCGCGGCAGTGTCCGAAACTATGCTAACAGGGATTTTGGAGAGATTCCAACAGCTGATATGTTCGGCATGCGCCTTCCATTATCAATCCTCTCCATCTCTTCGCTTGCTGCAAGCGAAGGTGAGGGGAGTGGCATCATAGGGGCAGAAGTTCTCGCTGCCTGTGGTTTCCCATCCGCAAACCGGGCAGCGCTTCACTCCCTGTCGACCGGGAAAAAAGGGGAGCAGCGGCAGGAACAAGAAGAGAAAAAAGAACGGGAGACCGATCGCCCATAAGACAGCGGTGATCAATATCGAGCCGATGAACAGGATCAGGCTCAATTTCCACGAGTTCATGAGATCACTTCTTTTTTTTCGGGTTGGATGATGAAGGATTTTTGGAGCAGCGGGCCAGTTCCCGCACAGCAAATGCCGGAAGGGCATCGGCAACTGGTCCCAGAATCTTTGTTAAGTCAGTACCGTCAAGTTCTTCAGAAAATATTTGTGCCCCGATGCCTGCAACAATAATCTGCCGTGTGCCGGAATCTGCGGCTACTTTATGGACCTGATCGCAGATAAGTTTCCGCTGCACTTCCCAGAATTGTTTTGCGATCTGCATGGCTCCCGCTTTGCCAATCTCTTCAAGATCGGCACAGACCACGCGGGCGAGCCTGCGCAGTGATGCGGTTTTTGTTTTTTCTTTCTTATCTGGAGTATCGCAGGAATACTGGGCAGTGCTGATATGATTAAGGACCAGATGCGCATCGGCACTTGCTGCGAAATATTCTGAACTGACCGGTGTTTTCACTCCACTGATAAGAACCGATTGTAGCATGGTTGCAACATTTCCCCGGAGCATACCGGTATAGATGAGATACCCTTTCTGGAGACGCAAAAGATCGGTCAGACCGGGCAGCGATTCAAAACAGGCAAGCGGGATAATGTCAGTAGTGGTACTCCCGATATCAAGAAGCACTGCATCAGGATATTGCTCCCGCAGGTAGGCTGCCGATGCAAGCCAGTTCGCTGCTGCCAGCTGGGGCACTGCCCTGTGATGGAATTTTGCATCCATGCCGTAAAAACTGGCGCGGGGAAATGCTCTTTTCACTGCGTCCACAATAAAGGAGATACCGTCTGTCTTATTTGAAAAACTGTCCGCAAGTTCGCCGCTCATGACCACGGCTGCCAGATCATCGGGTGACGTGACGTACTGTTCGAGAATTGACGTAATCTGTGCATGCTCCCAGAGCGGGCAGTAATGGATGTGGGCACCACTCGCATTGACAATTTTGAGATTTGCTCCGCCCACATCAATGCCGATCATTTTGAAGTGACCTTCCCGTGCGTATCAAAACAGACGCTCCCTTCAATGTGTACCTGTTTCGGACCTCCCCCTTTTGAAGCATCTACAAGAATATTAGCTATCTCTTCTTTCATGCAGGCTGCAATACCAACAAGACTTGTGGTGATCCGGGGATTCACATCCACCACATATACTTTATCGGCAACAACCACATCAACGCCACAATATCCCTGTCCTCCAAGCACAATGATCGTCTTTTTGGCAACTTCAATGATCTCTGCTTCTCTCTCCGGATGGACGGGTGTCTCGCCACCGAGGTATTGAATCGCGCCATCCGCTGCATGCCCGATATGCTGCCGGTTTACGGCAAGTACAAGCGGGGGATTTCCGGTAAAATACAGGCACGCATCACCGATTACCCGACTTGCCACAACACTTACCGAGAAATGTTCGCCGTCAATGTATTGCTGAGCAAATTCCCCGTCTCCCACAGGACCCTCTGAAACCCGTACTCCTAGCGCGCCGCAGCCTTTTATCGGTTTTATAACTCGCTTTCCTACTGAAACTTCCGATGGTACGGGCACGCCATGCGAACGTAGGATCTTTTCTGTCTGCACTTTGTTGGCACAGAGTGCAACAGTCATAAAACCGCAGCCGAGATTATGCGTGTGCTGTTCAAGAATCTGCGTATATCGCGCAAGCAGGTGGTCAGGTGCGATCACAAGTCCCATAGTGCACTGCGGCGCGAGACGTTCGATCTCGGCAGCAAAATCCCCGCAGCCGGGCAACACGACTTCATACCCGCAGCGTTCAAAACTCTTTTTTAACGTGTCTAACATTGCTGCACCCTCGGTGGCAAGGATGGGATCATGACAGGTTGCATATTCTGCGAGCAGGATTTTCATCTTTTTTATGTACGCGCTTTGAGAAAATTACCCTATCCGATCGGTGAACTATTTGTGGGGCGGAATCTAAAAGAAAAAGCACATGAGACCTTCAATCCTGCTCACGAATGATGATGGCGTAAGTTCAGTCGGGCTCTGGGCTGCGTATGAAGCGCTCACTCCCATTGCCGATGTCACAGTTGTAGCCCCAGCAACCCAGCAGAGTGCCGTAGGCAGGTCAATCTCGATCTTTGAACCTCTGCGGGCAAATAAAATCACTATCAACGGGATTCCAGTCTGGTCTGTTGCCGGCAAACCAACAGATGCTGTGATCATCGGTCTGTATGCCCTCAAACTCGCCCCCACCATGATCGTTAGTGGAATAAATATAGGGGAGAATCTCTCAACAGAGTCAATCATGACCTCAGGCACTGTTGGAGCAGCACTCGAAGGTTCTAACCAGGGCACGAAAGGGATAGCGTTCTCGTTACAAGTTGAAGACCAGGGAGACAAGTTCGATGATCCGCGTAACCATGGGCACAGCTTTGATGCTTCAAAAAAAGTGGTACGCGATGTGGTCTCCCGTGTACTCAAACATGGATTCTCTCCGCATACTGATGTGATCAATGTGAACATTCCATCGGTTGTGAAAGGCGGGTACGAGATCACCCGTCTTGGTCCCAAACTGTTTCATACCGGTGTTGAAAAGCGATTGGACCCACGCGGGCGATCGTATTTCTGGATCAATGGTCCGCTCTATGATGATGCCGAAGAAGGTACAGATGTGCATGCAATCCGTAAAGGAAATGTGTCAATCACGCCAATTACGCTTGATTGCACCTCCTATGCGGCAGTGGAAGATACAAAAAAAGTTTTTAAGAATTAGTGTGTGGACAATAGTCCATCACCAATCAATCCTGTTTTTATCAATTATCTGAACAGAAATTTTTTTCCTCTGCTGTTGTGACTGTCCGAATGCGATAACGCCCGAACAAATAAATCTGCATACATTTTTCTCTCCAATTCTGCATACACTAGACCATGAAGTGGGCATTGCTTTCCGTCTGGGACAAGAAGGAGATCGTAAAACTTGCACGGGATCTCATAGAACAAAAATACAGTATTATGAGTTCGGGGGGTACCGGAAAAAAACTGGCAGAAGCCGGGATAAAATTTACTGAAGTATCAAGTTACACGGGTTTTCCAGAGATGATGGACGGGCGGGTCAAGACACTGCACCCGAAAGTTCATGGGGGACTGCTCGGGCGAAGACAGATTGACGATGTTGTTATGGCAAAATACGGAATCAACCGTATTGATCTTCTGGTTGTCAATCTTTATCCGTTTGAGAAGATGTCTGCAAAGAAAATGGAACTCGAAGAGCTCATTGAATATATCGATGTCGGAGGTCCTGCGATGATCCGGGCAGCTGCCAAGAATTACCGGGATGTGGCAGTTGTAGTTGATCCAACGGATTATCCATTGATCATAAAATCCATCAAGGGAAACGGCATAAGTCCAAAAGAACGCTTGGACCTTGCAAAGAAAGCATTTGCCCGGACTGCTGCCTATGATGCAGCGATCAGTAATTACCTCTACAAACTTGATGCGGATTTCCCAACAACATTTACCGTCCAGTATACTCAGGGGAGGACATTACGATACGGTGAGAACCCCCACCAGAAAGCAGCAGTGTATGGTACTTCCGGAATCGCCGGACTAGAGCCAATTCAGGGAAAACAGATGTCATACAATAATTATCTTGACGTCAATGCAGGTGTCGGACTTCTGCGGGAATTTGATGAACCTGCAGCTGTCATTGTAAAGCACAACAATCCTTGTGGTGTAGCTGTTGATTCTGAAATTTTTTTAGCTTATTTGACTGCTCGCGATGTTGATCCGATATCTTCCTATGGATCCGTAGTCTCTTTCAACGAGGAAGTGGATGCGAAACTTGCAGAAGAGATCTGTAAAACATTTGTTGAAGTGATTGTTGCCCCATCGTTTTCTGAGGATGCTATTGCCGTCATGAAAAAGAAAGATACCATGCGAGTATTGGTGCTTCCCAAAAAAGAAGAAGCCGATGAGGTCAGGACAATTGACGGGGGTGTTTTAGTACAACATACTCCGGCATACCAGGAGCACTGGGAAGTTATCACCGACCGAGATCCCACTCCTGCCGAGATGAAAGCCCTTCAGCTGGCATGGAAAGTTTGTAAACATACTAAGAGCAACACCATCATTTTTGCCGATCAGAAACGCACGCTCGGAATTGGTGCCGGCCAGATGAGCCGCGTTGATTCGGCAAAGATCGCAATCGAAAAAGCCTGTGCTCCCCTAAAAGGCTCGTCGGTAGCTTCCGATGCATTCCTCCCATTCCCAGACACGCTTGAAGTGGCTGCACTGGCTGGTGCAACTGCCATTGTTCAGCCGGGTGGATCAATTAGGGACAAGGAAGTTATCGAAGCTGCAAACCGCTTGCAGATGGCAATGGTTTTTACGGGCGTTCGGTACTTCAAGCACTGATTATTCGAATTAGTTTTCAGATTGGGGCCAGAATTTAAGATATATTTATATTCTGCGAAGTTATCATACTTTATTAAATCGTCTGTGGTTAAAAAATCCACAGATGATTTTGGAGTTTGGTGAATTTATGGCAACTACAGCGTATTTAGTTAAGAATTTAGGCATAATGAGTATTGCAAAATTTGGTGCAATTCTTGGTCTGATTTATGGAATTATTATGGGATTAGTCATGGCCACGGTTACCGGGGCAATGGTCGGTTCAATCTGGGGAGCTATTGGAGCGGCCATTGGGACACTCATTATTACTGCTATCGCGGGTCTGGTTGGCGGGTTCATCACCGGTGCAGTTGTTTCATTCATTTACAACTTCGTTCTCGGTACAATGGGTGGAATCGAAGTAGACCTCGAAGTAAAACAATAAACCTTTTTTTTATTTCGCAAAATTATCATTAATTGATGTTCTTCGTGAACACATGATGAAAGGAAATCATTGAAGCTGCAACCCAGTTACAGATAACGATGGTTTTTACGGGAGTGTAGTAATCAAAGCACTGATTATCTCAACGTTTTTTCTGATTCTACCCAGGATTTAAGATAAATTTATAATCTGCTGATGTATCATACCATATTAATTGTTTGTGGCTGAAGAGAGCACGGATGATTAATAAAATTAAATTGTGGTGATTGAAAATGGATTTCGGAAACATGTTAGGTGACTCTTTTGAATATACAAAAGAGGCTTTAATGGGGAAATGGATCAAGTGGATTTTGCTCATTATACCCTTTATGGCACCGGGTTATACATTACAGATATATAAAGGAACAAAACCAGCACCAGAAATTACAGTTGGGTTGCTACTTTTATTAACGGTATTAAATTATTCATTATAGCTCTAATTTACATGCTCCCAATCATTATCGTCGGTCTTATCCTCCTTACTCCTTTGTTCTTTGCGCTGATAAGTCAAAATAATTCAGCAATTTCCGCAGCAATAGGATCAGGTCTGTTAGGAATCGGAATTTGTCTCATCTTAATGATTATTGTAACAATAATGATTCCAATAGCAATAATCCGGTTTGCACGAACAGAATCATTTGGAGAGGCATTTAATGTAAGTGCGATTTTTGCCAAAATAGGAACTATCGGGTGGGGATCCTACATCATCGCATGGGTTGCCTTATTTGTTGCAGTGTTTATATACGCCATTATTCTTGGGATTATTACTTTTATTCTTGCTCTCATTCCAGTAATTGGATCAATTTTAGGATTTATCATTGAACTGATTCTTATGGTCGCTATTTCCGTTTTTGTCTCCAGGTACTGGACGCAGGTATTTGACAGTACTCAATGAGCATTATAACATAACTTTTTATTTTATTTTATTTTCAAAAACCTGGAGCGGGACATTTGATTCTGAAGCAAAAACTGTCCTGTTCCTCTATATTCTGATCAAGGGGAAGAGATTACGCGTAAAATATTTCAAACATTTTAAAAACTGCAGAAGTTTATTCCACAGGTTTTTTCCCGCTCACACAGATATTATACGCCAGCTGTGGAACCCTTTTCTCAATGAATGGCTCGACCTTTCGGGCGAAATTAAAAACCGGATCGATCATATCGATATGGGCAAAGGAACACCAGGACACACCCACTTCAGAAAACCCGGCATCAGAGAAGAGACCAATCATCTCGTCCTTATCATAATATTGCTCACCGAAATCCTTCATGAGAATATGTGTAAACTTCATCATCTCGCTGAGTTGGTACATAGCCGGAATTCCCCGGGTAATAAGTTTTTTTCCTAAAGTGCAGATCGAGATGACTCCCCCGGGCTTTAACACACGGTAGGATTCTTTTAGCATTGCATGTGGATCTTTTACATAACTGAACACAAGAAGGCTGGCAATGGCTTCGAATGAATTATCAGAAAAAGGAATCTTTTCACCGGTTCCTACAATAAATTCGCTGGTCGGGCATCTCCACTGTGCCCGCGAGATCATCTTTCCGCTGATATCCAATCCAACAGCAGTTCCACCGGTTTTAATAAATTTCTCTACAAAGAGTCCGGTTCCGCAGCCAATGTCTAAGAGTCTTCCCCCACGAGGTAAAGGGCGCATGAGCTGGCTGCTGATATGTGTGTGGTAACACCTTCCACGATGATGATCGTAGTGATGATCGTACACATCGGCAACGGAATCATAATGGTGCTGGACTTTGTCATGTTTTGTTGTGCTCATGACAGCACCGAATGGACTTTTGTAGCAAATGCCCCGATCTGAACAAATTCATTGTTGCCGTGCCGCATACGCAGTTCGGCATCTGCAAGTGCAATCGCAAGTTCCGGGTGATTGTATTCTCTTCGGGTGATGATTCTGATCTGTTCGAGTACTTCACTGCCGGACAATCCGTAATCGATCATCAGGGATTCAAGCCTTCTGATAGCACTACGTATATCTCCGTCTTTGATTGCCTTTACAGCAGAAGCCGACACGTTTGCAGTTTCTGATTGATCAATTTCAAAGAGACTGTGGCATTTTCCGGTCTCTAAAGCAACCTGCAAAAGAAGGATTGCTCGACGCATATCCCCACGAGCTGCCTGGACAATCAATTCCAGATCATCTTCCGAACAACCCTGTTTGTCGGTTGGCTCGTTTTCCTTTATTGTGCGAAGGTATTGAAGCATCACATCTTGATCAAGCGGGGCAAAGAACAGCGGAAGGCATCGGGATGCAATTGCGGGAATTATTGAACTCTGGTTGGTTGTAGTAAAAATAAACCGGCAAGTAGCACTCGACCGTTCCATAATCCTTCGTAATGCTTGCTGGGCATCGAACGTGAGTGTATGGGCATCTTCAAAGACCATCAGCTTGAACTCTGTATCCAGCGGACGCAGGGAGGCATACCATTTGATAATATATTTGAAATTGTTGATCAATGACAGGTTTTTCTGGTAGAGATGAGCATACCGTTCATCCTGTTCAAGTAACACTTTTCCCTGGGAAAAAAGGTCAGCGGTCTGGAATACCGATGTGTTGAGTTCCCAGTTTTCCCCGTACAATGTTCTTGCAAAACACTCGACAGCCACACTCTTTCCCGTACCATGCGGTCCGGTGAGGATGAGATGGGGCAGGGTGTGGTTCTTTGCAAACGAGGATAAAAGACGGATTGATGGCTCCTGTCCGAGAATTTCTCCAAATTCTTTCGGGCGGTATCTCTCAATCCATAGCATGGCAAAGCCTCAGGGTTATCTCACGTATAGCTTCTGACAAAAGATAATGATTGTCAACTGATCCGATGAGTTGCCTGCACTCAGGTTCGGATAGTTCTTTGCAAGCACTGGTAATACCGGGGATTGCACGTGTGAGCTCATCGACAATGGTAAGTGTGGCGGAGCGGGCAGTACGGGAGAGCGGGTTTAAGTCAATTGCTATGACTGTTTTTCCCATGCGGACAAGCGCTTCGCACCGGTCCCCGTCTTCAAGAGGAACCAACACAACATCAGCAGAAAACATTCCCTCTCGTCTGCACCATGCCCGGTCATGGGAGAGTGGCAGTAACCTCTCTGCCTCTCCGGAAAACACATCGCATCCGTTATCGCGGAGCAGTTCTTCGATCTGCCGCACCCGTTCTTCTGTCCTGTGGAAGAGATTTACTTCTACAATTGCTTCGCTCGCTTTCTGAAGAGCAGCAATTTCTTGTGCAGCGAGTGCTGCTGTGTTACCGTTCACTGAAATGACTGGGTGGCGAGCTGAAATCAGCATCGCTGCAGCGATTCGTTCTGCGAGTTTTGCACTCTCTGTTGTCCTCTCCCCAATCAGATAATCAAAAGCTTCACCTCTACCGTGGGCAGTGAGTCCTTCCAATGATAAAATGCCGGAATGGGCGTACTCTGCAAGTTTTTCACGGGTGACAAGTGATTGATACCGCGGGTGATCCTTTGGAATCATATATTATCCTCCACGATTCGTGGGCCGTTGGGTGATACCCGGAACTCATAGACTTCGCCAAAAGAAGAGAGTACTTCACGAGCTTTTTTTCCATAGGCAAAGACGCCATCTCCAAGCATGGTCATGCCTGCCAGAACATTCTCCTGATCACAAATACAAAAAACTTTTTTTACCGAATCCGTGATGAGTCCGCTCCGCTCAGCAAACTGTTTTGATTTCGTGAAAAAATCGCGTGCATCACTAGGAAATGCAGATGGAAATGCTGACGAAACTTTTTCCATCTGGGATGATGAGCCCAGAACTGTTGGTGTATGAATCGGTCCAAAACTTACAGAGTACAAGGGTTCAGGCAGATCGAATTTCCGTTCAATCCTCGCATCGATTCCTGGATCATACCTAATCACACGCCCACCTCCCTGAGCAGCTGCCACATCACCAAGCCCGGTCCGGTGTTCAACCTCAATCTCATGAGAGTGGCGGGCAATATCCCATGGGGATAACCCGAGTGTAAAGAGACGGTTCAAGGCAGTAGCAGATGCAAGAAGGGCAGCAGCAGAAAGCCCGAATCCTGCACCGATTGGCAGATGACATTCTGTTGAGATGGATGCGGTCACTCCCAATCGTTCCATGATTGACGTGAGAGGGGGCGATTCTCGTGAAATTGTAGATATTGTTCCATCCACCACCCGGCGTCTGATAATAACCGAGGGAGTCTCTGCGTGCCGGACGGTTGCTGTCACTCCTTCAGTAATGACAATTCCCGCACCAATACTTCCCGTAGTCAACGATGTGCTCCCCTCTATTTTTTTAAAATAGCCGGATATGTGGCCCGGGCAGAATGCAATAACACCGTTTTGTCTGATGGGGAGCCCTCCATGGATATATGAAATGGTTAGACGTTTTTCCTCATTAATGAATCCCGTCAGCGAGTACTAGTAAAAATTTTAAACTGGAGCACATTATCGATGATGAGAATGTTGAGATCTGTCTGCATACACGTTATTATTGTCATGGCGAGACTCGGGCAGAGTTAAATTATGGTATTGTACGATCTCAAATCCTGGCCAAATATTTATTGTAACAATTTTTCCCAGATGGCAACCGCGATCTCTTCTTTTGTCCCACACACCGCGACCTTATCCCCACGCGTCACAATCAGATACTCGCCGCATTCGTTCCCCATGGTCTCGGGTGCATTTATCAGAACCATATCAATACCCCCGCCAGAAATCATTGCACCCGCTATTTTTTCCTGATCTCTGCCCAGTTTGAATGCAACGGTCTTGGGAGAATATTTTTTTACCACTTCGTCCAGAAGTTTTGGGAGGGGGTCGAGATCAATATGAACCGGCTTTCCGCTGGGAATTTTCCCGTTAATTTTCCGTGGAGAGAAATCCGAGATCGCTGCTGCACTGATATACACCTCCGCACCTTTTCTAACAAAACAATCATGCACCGCAGTGCCCATCTCTTCAGCGGTCTCGACAAAAACATTGTCAACGCATGGAAATATATCCCGGTGAACAACAGTCACATCTGCTCCAAGACGATATGCCTGAAGAGCGAGTGCTTTTCCAATCAGTCCGCTCGATCGGGTAGTCAGCACGCGGATATCATCCACCGGTTCCCGGCAGGCGCCGCTGGTGATAAGAACGCGCTGTCCTTTGAGCGGCTTTTGTAAAACTGCCCGCTCACACCAGAGAACAATCTCTTCAGTATCAGCAATCTTGGCCTTTCCCTCTTCAATTTTAGGTCCGGCGAATTCCACCCCCCAGAGTTTCAGGCGCTCAATGTTCTCAACAACCGCCGGGTGACGATACATGCTGTGGTGCATGGCCGGAACGATTAATACCGGTTTCCTGCTGCCAATCGCAGTTGTGGCAAATGTTGTCACTGTGGTGTCGTCAATACCAGAAGCTATTTTTCCCAGGGTGTTTGCTGTGCACGGAGCGATCAGCAACAGGTCAGCGCTCCCCTCATCCCCGCAATATTGCACATGCTCAACCATCCCGGATATACGCTGGATAGTCTCCCTCCCGCTGGCATAGGTGAGCGCGTCCGGGTGGATGATCCCGGTTGCTGCAGTACTCATCACCGGCTGGACGATCGCACCACGCCGTCGCAGGGCATGGATGAGTTTTACTATTTCAACAGCAGCGATACTTCCAGTGACTGCGACAACAATCTGTTTTCCAGCAAGGGTCTGTACAAGGGTCATGCGAGAGTCACATCCTGCACCACATGCCAGTCATGTGGCCGGTATTTCTTCACTTTATGTACAATAATGGTGGGAGAAAAACCTGCGCTCTCACACATTTCGCGGATTTGATTTTCTACACTCCCGATACTGTGCACATGAATGGTGCTTCCCGTCTCCACATACTCTAATGCAGCTGGCAGAAATTGAATTGCGTTGAAATGCCCCATGATAATCCTTTTGTAGATTCCAGAGAGCAGATCCTTGCAATCACCGAGTGATGCCACTACATGATCGGATAACTCATTTACTAAAATATTTTGTTGCAGGTAATCAAATGCCACCGGATTGATCTCCATTGCATGAACGTGCCCCCCGCTCCCCGCAATGGGTATCGTGAAGTAACCAATACCTGCAAACATATCAGCTACCCGTTCTTCACAATCATTGTCACGGACAAGTGCGGCCATCCGCATTTTCTCTACACGGTTTCCCTGTGAAAACATCACTTTGCGGGGATCTAAATGATAGGTATACCCGTTCTCATGATGCCGGACTTCACCTACATCTCCCCAGAGAACTTCTGTTGATGGTGTCCGTGTCACCTCATTGAGTGACTTAATCCAGAGCACCCCCTGCGGCTGACGGAATTGTACGATCTCTTCAACTTCAGAACAAGCCGGTTTCTCTCCATGAATCACGGCAATTTCACCGATCATGAAAAAACCTCTTCCCTTGTACTGTGCTCTTTTGGGAATCACGCGATCAAATGCGGCATCGTCTTTGACCGGCACCCAGAGGGTCTCGCCCTCAGCATAAGGACTCCGGCTCCGGTCGATCCAGTCTTCATCCTGAATAGAACGGATCTTTTCCTTTGGTACCGCTCTGACACGCATTTCTTACCTGACTACTATGATCTGCTCTCCATCGCGTAAAATATTGAGATGATCCCCGGGACGGGCACACATCCATGCAAATTTTTTAAATTCGATTGTATGACCGGTGTCAGGATCAAGAATCCCAATGATATCCTTGTCGGAAAAAACCACCTGTGCTGGTATTGCATTCCGGGCATTGCCAATAATTCGTTCCACATCTGCGTCTTTTACTGCGCGGAAGCTGCCATCTGCAAGATCCATTACACGGATATGATTGGACTCAACCCGGTCAACCTCTGAATATCTTCCACGGGATAAGATGACATCCTGCTTCTGAAAACGGGGAATGCGTAGTGCGTAAGTAATACGGAAGAGTTGCCTCCCGCTCTTTTCTCCAACCAGTTTCGGATGGGTGGTGTACCTGCCACCCAACTGGGCGATGATTGCCTTGCAGATCAGAGTGCCGATATGTTGCGATCCGATGATGATGTCAAGACCGTCATGAATCTCGTTCATGTCGTTGATAAACGAGAGACGTTCACCCCCAGCCTGGAGATTGTCTTCTACCTGTTGAGCAATTAAGGACGCCTGCTGGATCTCGTACTTACTGGGAATTCTTCCTTCAGCACGTACCTGCACAACCCCCTCATAGTAACTTCCGCTGATCCGGTTGCAGCGATCACATTGCTCTTTATGCCAGACAAGTTCTACTGTGCATTTATCTTCAACAGGTTTGTTGTACAGCTGGCCACGGAACACAAGATATGCGCGCGATCGGTTCACGGTCATATCAACCACCGTGACATCAATAACTGCTTTTTTTACATCCGGATGCAGGTGCACAGCGGATCTTGCCAGATCCGGTGCAAGATCAGCCCGCTCCTTTGTAGAATCGGTCCAAGTATTTCCGATTTTAATCGCATCGCAGCTCGGGCAATGAGTGCTCTGTGCACGTTTGTCGCAGGAGAACCATTTGGTACTTTTAACCTGACACTCACTGCAAAGCCCCTCATCATCTGTTGTTTTGCCACATTTCGGGCAGAATTGATCCTGAATACTCATAGTTAAACCCGGTAGATTTGTGCGTGGGGTACTTTTCCAATCATAATACACTCTGAACGGGTGATAAGGTTCAAAGAAATTGCTACGTTAACCGCACGCTCGCCCATTATGTTAATATTTCCCGCTTTTTCCAGCGCTGCCCGCACTTCTTCTTCGCTTGCCGGGACAGTGCCATAAAATGAATCGTGGACTGTGACTGAAATCTTGTCATTGGTAATTGTTGTATTGATAAGTTCACGGTCGCAGACTGCAACCACATCCGCCGATCCTGGGAAGTGATGAATTTTTAAAAACATTGTTCATTTAATTGAGCGGGAGGCATGAAAAAGGTAAGCAGGGGAATTATTCAAGCGTAATCGTAACACCGTATACTTTCTCAATCGTTTCCGCATGAATACGGAAACAATCTTCCTGAGTGATCAGGCCGTTTTTAAGCAGCAGGTTCGTATACCGGGGCACTGATTTTGGTCCAATAACCGCACCCGGCCGGGAATTTTCATCCATAAAATCGCTCTCCATGGTAAACAGTCGTTTGTCACGCGCAAGCTGGGGAATTGCTTCGTGTTTTGCGATAAAAGAAGGATGCAGTGGGGTATCCGGAGAACCGTAATGTTTTACTACCCGCTCTATAGGCACCTTTGCCGCTTGTGCCATCGCTACGACATCATTACACGGCCCGCTCTCTGCATGGATCTGGAGTGCGCAATTGCATTCAGCAGCGAGGTTGAGCGCATGCGCAAGCACATCATTGGAGGCCGCAAGAATCTCCGGGTCTACCTCATAGTGCGGTCTCCCGCTTTTGAGTGCAATGGCTTTTCCTTCATGGACATACCGGGCAGCACAGTCAAGACCGGCTTTCATTACGGTTACTGCCTGTTCAAGGTTCATACGTTCGGTAAGGCGACTGATCTCTGCCGGATGAACCCCAAGTACCGTATAGACCACAAGTCCGGAACCGGTGACCATATCAGCAACCCGTAAGGTTTCATCAAATACTCCAGAATAGTCAGCACCACATTTGGGATGTACAGAAAGCGACCACGAGGGTTTTGAGACGAGGAACATATGTGTTCCTCCAGATCTCAGGAAATCCTTTGCAGCTTCAATGCCACGCCCGTTCACAGGATCGATATGGATATGATCGTCAGTGATGGGAAACACCGGGGATTTCATTGCACTCCACAATCTTCATGAGGGGATAGCCGGCTTCAGGTGAAAGCCGTGCCCGACAGTACGTAAACCTGACGCGAGTGAGTATCTCCACTTCAAACATCAGACCGGAAAGTTCACTGTACCCAAAGGCGTTCTCTGTCATCAGGTTGCGATTGAGATTGACTGTTATCTCTTCTACAAACGGCTGGAGGATTACTGCTTTTTCTATTGCCGTCTCTACACTCGATGCGGAATTTCGTGAAATAGGAGTGCCAACCCACTGGTGGTACAGCGCACCGAGTTTGATACCCGCTTCAAAGACTGCCTGTTCCCTGTCAGTTTTCATATAAGCCTCAGATCAACTGGATGATTCCCTGTTTAGGCTCCATTGCTTCTCCGTTTCGCAGGAGCAGGTCCACACTTTCTCTCGTTTTATCCCTGGCAAACCCTTTGGAGGCGACCGCATCGATCACCTGCTCAATTCCGGCACGTTTTGTTTCTCCGCCAATGTCACGGATCGCATCCTTGATCGTCCGGACGAGATCCCTCTTTTCTTTAGAGAACCCGGTGGCTACCTTGTCTATATCAAAGGTGCCGGTCTTTGCATCGTAGGCAACCTGACGAAGGCAAGCGTCAACAATTTGGATCACCCGTTCCGCATCGGAAATCTCAATTTTATTCGAGAGCCGGATGCGGGCACTGGCCTCTGCAAGCCGGATCAGCGCTTCGAGTTGACGGGCTGTGACCGGAACTGCTTTATTGGGTTCGGCTTGTCCCCTGAGACTGAGATAATATTTTATGATGGCATCCTTTGCCTCAATTGAGAGTATGGGAAAACAGGTGCGTTTTGCATAGGCAATATATTTCCGAAACAGGGCCGGTTCAATATCCGGCATAATCGGTTTGAGCTGCTGCTGGATAAATTCCGGTGTTATACCGGGAATGGGAGTTTTTTTGTTCTGTTCGATCATTTCCCCGACACTATGCGTTTTTAATATGTGCTCGGCTACGGCCAGGTCCAGTTTCTGTTCAGGTCGATCAGCCATGATAAAGATCAGATCGAACCGCGAGAGCAGTGAGGCGGGCATGTTGATCTGGTCAGAGATATCGCCAAACATATCAAATCTCCCGTATTTCGGGTTTGCCGCACCAAGAAGCGCACAGCGCGACCTGAGAGTTGCTGTGATACCTGCCTTTGCAACGCTTATCGTCTGCTGTTCCATTGCTTCGTGCAGGGCGGAACGATCCTCTTTTTGCATCTTATCCATCTCATCGACGGCTGCAATACCCATATCGGCAAGCACGAGTGCCCCAGCTTCAAGCGTCCAGCGTCCTTCCCCGAATTCATCTTTTACTGCTGTTGCAGTCAATCCGGCTGAAGTTGATGACTGCCCGCTCGTGTAGATGGCACGTGGGGAGAGTTTCACCACATACCTAAGCAGCTGACTTTTTGCAATACCAGGGTCACCTACGAGCAGGACATGGATATCCCCACGGAGACTGGTTCCGTCAGGCATCTCCTTTCTGATACCTCCAAACATCTGCAGCACAATTGCGAGTTTGACATTTTCGCTTCCGTAAATTGACGGCGCTACCGATTGGGTGACCATATTGTAGATCCTCGGATCCTTGCATAGAGCATTTATCTGATCTTCGGCATCACCGTCGATATCTACTTCATCAAACTCTTTTTCCGATCTCTCAAAAGAGTTGCATTCCAAAAATATATCAAAGACGGTACTTTTCTCGCCTTTGTTTGTCCGCTGAACTGAACGGAGGATTCCATTCAAAGTAACCCGTTCACCCGGTGACAACTGACCCGAAAGATCATCGGTTATGTCTACATCCAGCGTCTGGGGTTGTTCGCCCCCCCGAAGTCCTTCCGGGGATTCCTGTATCCTGAGTTTCTGGGAATCGACAAACTTTGAGCGCTTGGGTAAAAGTTCGAGTTTTTTGAATGCACAGCCATCTGTGGCGCACCCGTCAGGTTCAACGAACTTTCCAAACTTCTGTTTCCTGACCGTGAAATGACCAGCAGGACATTTAAAAACTGCTTCGACCACGCGCGGGCGGACTTCTGTGGTCTTTCGCAGAGTACCTTCAATTGAGACGAATGTATTGATATCATCCGATCGGATCTTGCGGATTCCGGTCTTTACCGGGAGATTTTTAAACCGGATATTGATGCCTTTGGGCTCTTTGCCATCCTTTGTCCGTATGAGCTGGCCGTTTTTTACTGCTTCTCCGACATCTTCTAATACTTTTCCGGGGTTTTCGAGCAGTTCATCGGCCATTGCGATACCGGCTTTACCGAATCGCTCGATATCACGGTAGTCAATGTAAAGAGAGCGCTTATGAGGATATTCACGCGATATCTCGCCCAGTTCTTTTTTATACCGGCTTTTCAGTAACCGGCTCCAGTCTCCGGTCTTATCGGATTCTTGCAGCTCAGGAGTTTTGTCCATGTTTCTTCTCACTTGTTTTTCTGTGCTGTGAGCACAAACCGTGCAATGAGCGCTTCTAACTGGATATCACTGTTCGCACCTTCAGAAAGCCGGAAGTCTGTCTCGCCAATATGGTCGATCAACTGTACTTTTAAACTCCTGTCCATGTCCCGCTTGACAAGCGCCCGGTAACATTGGTTGATCAATTCATTCGGCGCGATCCCGCGCTCGTGCAAGAGTTGATTGAGCAGTGATTCGGCGGCATCGAAATCCCCTCCCAGTGAGAGAGCCAGCAGTTCGTTGATCTCATCAGGACGGGCGGTCGAGGTGATCGCATAGATCATCTTCTCATCGATCTTTGCGCTGATGATCGCTCCACCTTGCAGCGCGTTGATTGCCTTTCGCATATCTCCCTGTGCAATATACACAATTGCATCCATTGCACCCGGTGTGATACTAAGTCCTTCTTTACCGGCAATCCTTCGCACTTCCTTCTTTACCGCTTCTGCGCCAAGCGGTTTGAACCGGTAGATCGCGCACCTGCTCTGGATCGGATCGATGATTTTTGATGAATAGTTACAAGAGAGGATGAACCGGCAGGTCTGGGCATAGGTTTCCATCGTCCTTCTCAGTGCAGCCTGCGCGTCGGTTGTTAAGGCATCGGCTTCATCCAGAAAAAGGATCTTGAACGTTGCGTCTCCGAGCGGAGTGGTGCGGGCAAACTGCTTGATCTGGTTGCGCACAACATCGATGCCGCGCTCATCAGAAGCATTCATCTCGCGGAAGTTCATCTGGAATGAATCCTTGTAAAACTCCTTTGCAAGTGTGACTGCCGCAGTGGTCTTTCCCACACCGGCACTTCCCGTAAACAGGAGATGGGGGAGGTTCCCGCTCTTTACATAAGATGACAACCGCTCCACGACCTCATCCTGACCTACAATATCTACGAGTCTGGACGGGCGGTATTTTTCTATCCAGATGGTGTGGCTCTCCTCCATGATGTCCCCTCATTTGCTGATAATTTTATTATGAGTTAATGTATTTTTTATTGTTATACTCATTTTCATGCATGGGAAAATGAAGTATTCTTTCTATGAATGTCATAACGTTTATCATAATTGTTTTGAAATTACATTCATGCAAAGAAAATATCTTTTTATCACTTTTTGCGTAATTTTTCTGCTTATTGCCCCCGCTGCTGCAAGCCTGAACAAAATTGCGGCGGGCTCACCAATCTTCATTGGTGAAAAAAACGTTGATATTTCTTCTGCCTTAAGCGGCTGTCGAATTATCGCGTGGTGGCAAAACGGCACTTCTCCGAGTGGATCCCCCGCAAAAAATGTTACACTCTTTGAGATCAATTCAGCACCTGATAATATTTATCACTTTGATTTCAGCCCGGCAATATTTGCCGGATACACCGGTACATGGTATTGCGACGATCAAAAACCCAATTTCCCGGTCTTTGATCTCCGTGAACCACAAATTTCTCTCAAGGTCTGGGATGTGGATAAGGATCAGGATGTTACAGGAATGACGATCCCGCGCGCGATTAATATCACCTATCGCATAGATACAAACCTTTACCCTGCGCTCAATTACCTCTACCGCCCTAACTTCAACCCGTCCGATGGTTTTTTCACAGTTAAACTGACCGATCCACTTGCACGGAACGTTCCCAATATCTATACAGGAAGTTATGGACTTGCAAAGACCCTGATCCTGCCCTTTGAAACCAATCCCGATGTTACGTCCTCACCCTATCTCTGGAGAAACGGAAAATTCTGGGATCATGCTGCTCGGAACATCCAGGGTGACATGATCTATCCCCCAGGTACCTATTCATTCACCTTAACCCAGAACCTCAATAATATGCAGGAGAGTTATGGGACCGTTGGAGCGAACGAATCGATAGGAAAGACAAGTTCCTCAGCAACTGTCACGTTCCTTCCTTCTGAACCAATGGTGATAACCACCTCTTCTGTCAATGCTGCAACTACGGTACCTCAAGTAACAATTTCAACACCAGCAACTACTGTCACTGCAACAGCTATACAGACTTCACCCACTATTGCAAAAAAGACCACTTACACTCCACTGCCGGCATGGATAGCACTGCTCGGAATAGGGATTATAGGATTCCTTGCAATAGTCCGGCGCAATAGATGACCGACCTTCCAACCATTTTTATCATATCTAAAGTCAAATGATAGATCAGGTTGATTCAGATGAATTTTCGTTTTGTTACAGCATGTATTATCATCCTGCTTTTCGTCTCCGGTCTTGTGAATGCAGCAGAAACTTCCACAGAACTCCAGTCTGCCGGCGCGCTCTACTCTAAAAGCGTGGATCTTGCAAATGCAGGAAAATATAATGATGCGTTAATAGCAGCAGATCAGGCACTTGCGCTCAATGTCAGCTCTTTAATGCCGGTCATACAGGCAAATCGCGCGGGGATACTCACTGTAATGGGCAGATATAATGAAGCACTCGTGGCCGCTGATGCCGCTTTGGCATCGGAAGGCAACCTGACTACCACACATTCCATTGCATGGTATAACAAAGGCGACGCGCTCCGGCATCTCGGCAGGGCTGATGAGGCAAAGACGGCGTTTGCACAGGCACAGGCTTTAGACCCGACACTTCTGCCTCCAAAAGATCTGCCTGTCGTTGCCACACAGGTTCCAACTACGGCAAAATCCCCTCTCCCATGGACTCTTTCCGCTGGCGCACTCGCACTGGTTTTCGTTCTTGGTTGCGTGTTCAATCGTCTAAAACGATAATATATTTTGGGTAAGGTATTATTTTAACCCCTAAATCAAAGAATGATTTACGAGGTTAACAATGGCAAAAATTGCATGTCCAAAATGCAATAAAAAGTTATACAAAATGAGTGATGGGAAGAGACGTTGTGCGCGATGTCAGTATGAGTTCATTCCCCACAAATGATGTCGACACGGCATGGACTGCAATCAGAAATAGTGAGCTGCGCCATCATACCACGTGTATGTCGTGCGGCTGAACTTTTGCAATTGTAATGACTATATCTTGAATAACTCATCCTGACCATTTTAATAGGAATTATGGAAGGGGCAGCACGGGTATTTGCCGGTGATTTTTCCGGTTCAACCCTATCAGTTCAGGTAGATAACGAGCAGAGCGCTGCCTTTGTAGTTACGCCCTGCGGAATCTGGTGCCGGGTTGTATACCTTTCCGGGGCAATGACAGAGATTACTGAGACCGGTGATATGCTACGATGCCGGCTTGCAGATCCAACTGGAGTGTTTAACCTTGTTATTGGGGGGCGAAATTCACCTCTTGCTGAGCAATTCAGAAAAATTCCCGTTCCTTCATTTGTAACTGTAACCGGTCGTGCCCAATTGTACCGCAGGAACGAAACTGTTGATCTCTCGATTCGTCCCGATCATGTGATTGTTGTGGATCGTGCGGTCCGGGATCAATGGACCCTTGCAACTGCAAAAGCAACGCTTGGACGACTTGAACAGATCCATCTTGCTCGTCAGGGCCGGTGTACCGATGAACATATCCTCACTGCATACCGGCACTATGCTCATACAGAAGTAAAACTTCAGGCACTCGCTGAGATGATCGGCAGTGCAGTGCAGAGCATCAAACTCACAGAGCCTGGTTCACCCATTCAGTCAGAGGTTATACGGTCGCATGTCCGTGAACTGGTAATGGAGATCATGAAAAGTACCAAAAGTCCCCGTGGCATTTCCATAGAAGAGATCATCCGTCTGGCTGGTGAACAAGGAATCGTTAAGGCTGAAGTGCTCTCTGCCATAGAATCGTTAATTGTTGAAGATGAATGCTACCAGCCCCAGAAAGGATTTGTAAAACCATTATGAAGATGGAATTTATCGGGGAGGGCCCGGCACTTGTCATCGAAGGCGAGCAGCGTATGCTGGTTGTTGCTGACCTCCATTTCGGAATAGAGGCAGACCTTGCTGCACACGGCCTGCATTTTAAAAGCCGTAGTAAACGCAGGCTTGAACGCCTCCATAAAGTTATTGACTCGACAAAACCGGATGAACTGGTATTACTTGGCGATGTCAAGCACAGCATTCCCTCTCTAACGTGGCAGGAGTATCATGAGATGCCAAAAATTCTCGATTCCCTGCGGACAAGATTACCACTCCATGTGTTTCCGGGTAACCATGATATCGGGATAGAACGGTTCCTGCACGAGGGAGAGAGCCGGCCCAAAGACGGGATGATTCTGGACGGTGTGGGATACCTGCACGGGCATATGATCCCCTCACCTGCACTCGCCGGGCATCTTGTGGTGATCGGTCATCACCATCCTTTGCTCTCGCTCAGGGATGAGGTTGGATGTGCGCTCCAGTCACCGGCATATCTCCGGGCAGGAATTGATACGGGAGATCCCGGAAAGGAACAATCCGTGAAGAGCAGTTTACCCTCTCGTGTCTTGTTTATGCCCTCCTTCAATGAGATTGCCGGGTATGACATTCTCCAGATCATAAAAAAACCATTCTCGCCGCTCTCGCGGCTGATGAAAAAGGAAGATACCGAGATCATCCTTGCCGATGGGACGTATATCGGACCTTTGCGGGCACTGATCACCGATGAAACAGATTGAGTTGCTGAATCCAAAAGTGCAGGAATGCATAAAAAAACGCGGATTTACTCAACTGTCGGATGCGCAGAGCCGGGCAATTCCCCTAATCCTTCATGGAAAACATCTCGTACTGATAGCTCCAACCGGTACCGGCAAAACCGAGAGTGCGATGTTTCCGGTCTTCAATGGTCTGCTGTCGCTTCCTGCCGGAGGGGGTTTCAAGGCGCTCTATATCACCCCGCTCCGAGCACTCAACCGTGACATCCTGTCCCGTATGCAATGGTGGTGTGGGGAACTCGGACTGACTGTCGGAGTGCGGCATGGGGACACTCCTATGGGGGAGCGTCGCAAGCAGGCGCTCTCACCTCCCGATCTCCTTATCACAACCCCGGAAACGGTTCAGGCACTCTTTATGGGAAAGCGCCTGAGGCAGCATCTTAAGCAGATCAGGTACGTGATTGTGGATGAAGTCCATGATCTGGCAGGCAGCAAACGTGGTGCCCAGCTATCAGTTGCACTTGAACGCCTTCATGTGTATGCCGGTGAATTCCAGCGCATCGGTCTCTCGGCAACTGTAGGAAATCCCGATGAGATCGCTCGATTCCTCTGCGGTGCCCGACCGTGTTCTGTTGTGCAGGTACCTGTAGCTAAACACCTTGATATCTCGGTAAAGTACGTAGGCGATGATTTCAAACACCAGACGAATGTGCTCTCAAAAGCGTTGAAACGCGAAGGTTCCACACTCGTCTTTGTCAATACCCGTGTGACTGCCGAGGCGCTGGGACATGCACTCTTTGAACACGGGGATGTAGAAGTGCATCACGGTTCGCTCTCAAAAGAGGTGAGGATCGATGCAGAAGAACGTTTTAAAAAGGGTGAGATCCGGACCCTCATCTGCACTTCATCTATGGAACTGGGGATCGATATCGGCCGGGTCGACCACGTGATCCAGTTTGGTTCCCCAAGAGAAGTTGCACGACTGGTTCAGAGAGTGGGACGTGCAGGTCACCAGTTGAATACAATTTCCCGTGGCACAATTTTTGCAACTGGTTTTGACGATCTGCTCGAATCGCTTGTGATTGCAAATAAAGCTAAAGGAAATGAGATCGAACCAGTAGTACTTCCACTGAATGCCGCTGATGTGCTCGCCAACCAGGTGGCCGCAATCGCAGTTGAGTACGGTGAGATAGAGAGGTCGGCTATTCTGGAAATTCTTGAGCGCACCGCTCTCTTTTCCGGATGCGAAACCCTGCTCACAGATGTGTGCCATCAGATGGAAGAACATCGTCTTATCCGGAATGACGGAGGGCGTATCATCACTACAGCACGGGCACGGCGTTACCTTTCCTCCAATCTTTCGATGATCC
>Ga0194039_1000488_pt1 | contig 24056 bp, 27 predicted proteins | sample JunL228m_MetaG_FD_148679 | JGI IMG/M metagenome (GOLD analysis project Ga0194039, IMG submission 148679) | Anoxic zone freshwater microbial communities from boreal shield lake in IISD Experimental Lakes Area, Ontario, Canada - Jun2016-L227-8m | ecosystem: Environmental > Aquatic > Freshwater >... | reverse complement strand
TAGTAATACATTGCATTTTACACCAACCTCCCCGCTTTAATAACATGCTCCACGAGGGTGTATGTATATCCCATTTCGCTGTTGTACCATGCGGGCAATTTTTCCCTGTTTTTTGTCATATGCCGAAAATTATAGCATGAATTCGATCTTTAAATCTCCGATCGCCCGTCTTCCAAAATCGCAAAAAATTGTGATCTCGGAAGGCGAGCGAGGATTAAAAATTCTTGTCAAAGTCCGTTAGTAAACATCATAAACAAACGCTTGTTTAATAGCAAGCGTCAAAATACGGCCTGTTTAATGGCCTTATTCCGCCTTTTCTTGCCACTCAATCTCCCCATCCGACTGAAGTGCTTCTTGCCGTATTTACGGACGGTTGTTGAACCACCTTTTCGGCCAAGTTGCTGTGCCGCTTTGTTTTTCACAGAAGTATTATAACAGACGATTGTTAGCAATGAATAGCCCTTGTTCTCGGTATTTTATATTTCTTCGCTCTAAGATTTCTCGGAACATTTCTAAATGCATCGTATCGGCGCTGTAAGTCGGGACCAGTCATCATGGTATAAATCATTGAGCTCTCCAAGCTAGAGTGACCAAGAATGTTTGAGACATCGGAATTTGATCCACCTTTATTTACAATATCGCGTCCCATATAATGTCGCATCGAGTGAACATTCATTGTTGGAATACCGGCACGATTTGAGTTGGTACGCAACATTTCAGCGACATTGAAGATGGTCATTCTTTTTCCTCGGACATTGTTTTGTCCACATTTAGAGATCGATATAAATAAAGCATCAAGATCTTCAAAAGTAAAAAGTGAAAACAAATGTCTTCGTTTTTTGACCCATCTCTTGAGAAGAGCATTCGTGCTTGGTGTCCAGAATATTTCGCGGATCGGACGACGTCCACGAGATTTTTCAGTCCTGATCAGGTCTGTTCTCTTGCTCAAATTTAGGTCGCTTACATTAAGTGATAGTATTTCTCCATTTCTTGCGCCAGTATCCCATAGCAATGCCATCAAAGCACGATTTCTAATATGATGCGGTTTGTTATCCTTTGGTATGGAATTAATGAGTTTTCTATATCCCTGTTCTGTTGCAATACGTGGTATGTTGTACTCCTTACGCGGAGTAGGTATAAGTGATTCGTTAATCACATTGAATTTTTGTAGGTTATAAAATTCGAAGAATTTCTTGAGAGCCAATGTGACAATAATAATGCCGTTCCGCTTCCAGCCGAGATCTTTCATCATATTCAAATAGTTCATCACATCATTGAGCGTGATGGATTCTATGTGCGGATTGCGCAAATAAAGGCAGAATATTTTGAGTACCTTGTCATATCTAACTACGGTATGACCGGATACCTTGATCTGTCTCCAATTGCTGAATTCATTTATTGCGTCTTTGAGTAACATAATGGCAACCAAAAAGTCCACTCGATGCTACTCAAAGTGGACTTTTGGTGGCTGTCAGCTCAGAGAGCGTCTTGCCATTCCCTAGCTAGGGAGACATAGCCTTGCGGTCATGTCATTCATTATCTTACTGTATTTGTCTCGAATAGCAAGGTAATGATTTTGTTAAAAGTCCATTGGTAGCATCTGGCCATACAGGCCTGATCCCTTTCGGGTACAATGGAATAATATTCAGTTGTCACTACATCCTAGTGTAGTGTTGTACCATTGTCAAGAAGGATATTTCATTATCTAGTTATATAAAATACAAATATCTATTTAGTCAATAAGAATAAGGGTATTTTGGTGATTCCATAAAAAAGTCGCATCACTTTTCGGGTAATGCGACAGACTTTTTGCAAAAAAGAGTAGGCTATTCCAGTCTTTTACGCACATACTCCAAATAGGCAACAATTCCGGTATCCAAGGCAGGAATTTCCCTATTATTGCCGATCTCAACAGGTATTGAGACCCTAGGATTGCTATCCAAAAGCTCCCCGATCGTGATTCTGCGTCCATCAAGTCTTGTGACTCTAGCGAAGAGCTTAATGCTCATGTCCAAGCAGAACCTAGACAGATCGAGGGCGTTGCCTACAGGCAAACTTGCCCATTCCTCAATCTTGCCGAACGGCAGGATGTATGGATAGGCATAGCTGAAACCATCTACTGTTTTGACCGGCATGAAGCCTTTTGGCACTTGCTCGCCAAGGATGCGACCACAATTATGAACGAACGGAATGAGGTCATGGTCGGGAATCCAATCAATTAGGTTTTCGACTGGATTCACAATAACAATCTCACCGTTAAATGCTTGCTTGATAGTCTCCTTTGCTCTCGTGCAACAAAAACCAATGATGACTGTTGTGACATCTATGCCGCGAATGTTCAGTTCGTTATTAACAAAACGAAATGTGCCACCAGTGAAGGCTCCGTCCTTGATGAGGATGGTGCATCGGCCTGTAATCTTGCGAGCCAATTCATCAAACTGTTTGTCCAATGGATCAAAGCCCGGCCGAGGACCATGGCCGATCATTACCCCATTCGTATTGAACAGTCGGTTAATATTCAGGGTCAGATTTTCTCCATATGGATTCGGATCAGTGATTTCAGGGCAAGTGCTGATTACCACCTGCTTGCTCGAATCAATGAGGCGACTTTCAACTTCCTTACGAACCTTGAGCCTAAGCTCACCCATGTCGATAGTTTTTATCGCCATTTCTGGTAGAGCACGCCGCATCTTTTCGAAGAGACATTTGTGGAAGCGTGCGAATATCGGATCATCCTGACGCGGAACCGTAATGTTCCGTGAGCGGAACGACTGAAGGCGACTTGCTACATCATGGGTAACCACATAGGTCCCCTGAGTAGGCGCCGTGTTGGCAGATTTCATTGAGACCTCCTTGTTTGTGGTTGACCAAAATTTCTACGTTCAAAGAACACATCTCACTTATTCTATATCGGAATCAGCGAGAGTGCTAATTATTTTTCCTCACCCTTGAGACGATCGATCATCATCTTGTAGCCACCACATCCTTCCTTGAGCCAACGGTTGATCTTAGTGATCGTCACTGGTGACTCGCCGGATTCTTCTTGAATCTGTGAGAATGGAATACCCGCATCAAGTTTCTTCGCTACCTCCCATCGCATAGCAAATTCACGAAGATCTCTTTCACTCATAAGATCTCGGAAAAATGCCTTTAGCTCGTCTTCATTTTTTAGCGATAAAAAGACCTTGATCAAATCAGGAGATTTTTTCTCAAGCTCTGCCCATATTCCATTTTTCTCTTCGTCAGTCATATGATGTTTGCTATAATCATACCACTTATTTTTGATGCAATAAAGCGGAAGGACATTACTTAATGTTAAATTAGTATGGTAATTATACAGCATGTCTTCTTATTCCATTGATCCATTCAAAGCTGCAAGAAAAAATGCCCATATCTGGCATGGGGAAAATGCGACCATTTGGTACAACGAAAAGCTTGATGGGGCATTCTCTGTTCTAGTGCTCTATGAATTCAGAGATAAGAAGCGCCGGTTGTTTCTGGAAATCAATGATAAGGAACGTGCTATTGAGTTCAAGAATGACGAGTTGATGTCAGAACAATTCACTGTATTGCTTCAGGAAATACGAACGATTGAGAAGATGCTGGCGGAATCAATTCATCTTTCAGGATCATTGCCATTCTAGGAAAAAGGACTGCTCCGAAGAGCAGTCCTTGAATGGCGCTTAGGCGAATTTAAGAATTCGCGCTAGCTCCCATTGCGGATTGTCCATGATCTTGCGATAGAACCATGGAGCAAGAACACTGGCAAAGAACATATTCCCCGCCAAATGTCGTAGCGTAAACGGTATCTGTCCGACGATCGCCTCAACCCACGGCTGTCCATAGAGAAGCGGTCCCATGAGCACTCCGGTTATGAGATCGAAGAACAATGTGCCGACCACACTGGCGAGGACAAAGTTCCATGCTGAAGCTGAGCGACTCTTGAAGAAGAATGCTCCCAAGATGCCGACTGCACCGTAGGTCAAGGCAGTGATTATGGTCCACGAGCCCGCCTTGCCGACGATGATGTCAAGCAAAACAATACTCAATGCGCCATAAAGACCACCAACCCACGGACCGTATGCTTTTGATCCTGCCAATTCCGTCGCCATCAAAGGCGAGACATTCCACAAGCCCAAGAGTGGTGAGAGGAGGCGGAAGATGAGCGTACCGACGAACCCGGCTGCATATTTCGGCAAGCCGGCCAACGAATGAACTATATTATTTTTCATAATATGTGCGGGATTACTTATAAACCCACACAGCGTACCCTTTGAGGATTCATGCGAAACAGTCGCATGGCCTGACGCGGGCAAACCGGCGTTATGCCGGGGTGTACGAGATCGGACTTTGATTCTTTCGACCGAAGGAATCAATACCGTTGCGCGACAGTGAGGGATTCACACCCTACTTCATCGTACACGCTGTATGTGCGTTAAATATAACATACCTTTATCAATATCGTAATCGTCCATTCAATCATTAATATTTTGTGAAGGAATAATTATGGAATTGAGATGCTCAAAAAATTTACCTTTTGCATTTCCATATTCACGCTCATCTTTTCCTTCAAACTGTTCTTTGAGCGTGTTAAGTTCCGACACTACTTCAGGATGATTTTTCAGATACTCTCTTTGCGTAACAAAATAATCCCCGAATGAACCAATGATTGTCAGTTGTATATCAAGATTTCGAGGCACATCTTTGAAGCATGCAAATCCTTCTGGCCAACTATCAGCCCGATGCGCTTTATAAAGAGTCGTGAGAATCTCCATTGTTCTCTCGAAATCCTCTGGCTGTACCCTAATATTTATATCAAGATCGCCTTTTGAAATTGATCCGGGAATAGATGTGCCACCGACGTGTTCGATGATTGCATTGGGGAGATTTTTAGCAAGATGTTCTTTCTCGGCACCGAAAAGTGCTTTTACTTTATCTGCTATATCATCTGTCTTTATGAATTTTACAACCGATTCCTTTTCCATACATGTAATCCTATCAGATATATTCATATTAGTCAGGCTTGTGTTTTATGTCCGCTAACTTTGACAGATTTGTATGTTTTGCGATTAGTATGGTAATATTTACACATGTTAGAAAAATATCTACAAGACATCGGTTTAAGCGAGAAGGAGGCGGCTGTCTATATAATGCTCATTCAGGTTGATGATGCCTCAGTGATTGACATTGCGAAAAAGACGAGTATCAACCGCACAACTGTATATATAGTATTGGAGTCTCTCGAAAAAAAGGGCCTAGTCAGCGAAACTACTCTAGGCAAAAAAACTCACTACCAAGCCGATCCTCCAGAGCGGTTGGAGACCTATGTTCAAAGACAAAAAGTTACACTCGATGAATATTCAAAGAGATTAGTCGATGTTATACCTCAAATCAAGAGTATACAACGAGAGACAGGTGTAAAGCCGATAGTAAAATTATATGAAGGCAAGGAAGGAATCATTTCTCTCAACGAAGAGCTCTATGAGAACAATGATGAGGGTGGAACTGCCTATCTATTGTATTCACGTGATCTTCTTGATTCAGTATTTTCAGAAGATGATATCGGAAAATATAGAAAGGTTCGCCTACAGAAAGGCGTTAAGACAAAAGTATTTTATAACTCCACTAAGGAAGAACGGCCTTCAGACGATACCGGCGAACGAATGAAAATTGATGAGAAAAAATATCCGATTACTTGCGATATCTCAGTATACAAAGATAGAGTACGAATCGGCATACTTGGGAAGAAATTATCTGGTATCTTTATTAGGAGCCAAGATTTGGCAGATACATTGCGAAGCTTATTCAATTTTGCTTTCGATTCATTGAAGAAATAAAAGGGGGCTCAGTTGAGTTAACAACTGAGCCCTTGATGATTGCTTGAGCGCCTATCTATTTGATTTGCCCGACCGTCGCGGTCGCGCAGACGCAGAGCCGATCTTCGGTTCCACAGAGCTTATCCTCGAAATGACTTCGCTGATGACTGTGGTGCCGTATGATGAACTTTTTGAAGGACGACACAATCTTTTTATCGATCGTCATACAATTGCGAGTCCGGGGTTTAACTAATCACCCATATGACCATCCTTTCATTTTACTGTCTGCTATCCAACGACTGAAGGAACCGACAAACCTTGGGCTTATCACATCCTCTCCTCATGCCAATGAGGTCCATGAGGAGAGGATGCTTACGCCTGGGTTAGTCGCTCATTGCGTCCTCCTTTCGTTTGGATTTTGGATGGCACGGTTTTAAGGGCAATTGAAATCTTTCTGCCCACCACCCATTCCGGAGACAGTTTAGCAGATGTATTGGATTTGTCAAGTTTTTATGTCAGAATTACCAATATCCCCATAAATAGAGCCGTAGTATCATTAAACAAGCCGTATTTCACACTTTTTACATGTTTTTGATAGAAAACAAAAAAGTTTTAGTACGAAACTAATTACAACTTTGTCAAAATTATTTCTGTATTGTCACCACAATATTACTTTCGCAGTGCCCAAATAGCTATATATTACAAGGGTATATTGGTATTAGCAAATACAAAGTGTCATTTCCACTTGACAAAATAATGCTATCTGCTATACTGCACACCAGAACAAACGACATGTAAAGGGAAGGCCGTTGCAAAGGAATTTGAAAAATACACATAAGGATCTGACATCCTAACATAAATGTCAGCTGTTATTGCGAGTCGGTTCGTCACCGATTGCGCTCTCAGTGAAAAAGAGCGGGGAGGACAAGACATGAGTATGTCGACCTTCGACGCCGAAGAGCTTGTCGAGGCTTGCGCCGCCGGATACGTGTCACGGACACACCCGGATGTGCAGACCGCGGTCAAAGTGATCGGCGAGAAGAAGGCGAACGACATTCTCAGCGCCAAGACCTCCGACTATGATGCCCTCCAAAGGTGCGTAGCCGGATGTTACGGAGCTGGGAGTCGCCGCTGAACTTCTGAAGGATCGCTCTAACCTTCATATCAGAAGAGCGTGAATGTCACCGTTTGAAATGGTGAGGCTCACATGCAGTGTGCGGCGGAGGAAGCCGATAAATTCCTAGGCAATCGCAAGATTGCCCTTCCATCAAGTTCACGAAGCGATTCGCGGACTTGAAGAAGAAAGTTCTTTGAATAAAAAAGTGTCTGCACTATCTCGCGCCTCAAACCTCTTAAATTATATTTAATAAATGGAGGCGCGGCATAGTGCAGATACTTCGCAGGTATCCAAGCACGCAGACGGCAGATAGCCGCCGGCCTCACGCCTCTCTGGTTCCGAAGTCATCGGAATTACAGTGTGGCGAGTGAAGGTGGAGGAGGAGCGAAGTCTCCTCTGGTCCACCGAACAGTTGTGAGGGTGTGAGGGGTTCCAGATGGAATCTCTGAAGCTTCCGCTTCGACACACCATGGAACTTCTTCATCGGAGATTCCAAGACGCCGCAGCGGGTCCACAAGCCCTGCGGGGAGATGCTCCAACGAAGCGCTCCGGAGGGCGTGCGGACCGCACTGGTCCCCTCCCCCCAGCTCCGCGAGGAGTGGCGGGAGAAGCGCCTGGCCCAGGGTTTCTGGAACGCGGCGTTTGCGAACGCCAAGCCGCTCGTGAAGCCTGCGATGCAAGTCGCGGTTCACGAACCGGCCCCCGCTCTCGCCGCATAGGCGGTGGTAGCGGGAAGACTATGGATGTCTCTAACTCCCGTAATTCTCTGGGGAAGCTCCAGGGCGCCTGACAAGCGGAAACCGTTGGGATGATGCAAATCGTCCCGCTGTTAGCGAAGTGTGTACTTCGCCTGATGAGTCGGAAACGACGAAAACAGTAAGTTCTTTGAATACATAGAAATAGCCTGCATGACAAATTGTTCTGAAATATTTTCAGGCCAGCTTGTTGTGCAGGCGTGCGCAGGCGCCATTGCATGGAAAAGCCTAAGGGTGTATCGCATACGGGCACAGGTTGTGACGTATTCGCGAAGGACTCTCAAGCCCAGTTCATTCACCTCATCCAAAAGAGGATGTTGTCGAAAGTAGGGGTATGACTAACTCGCATTGTCGTGCGGGATACCTTACTGGAATGAACATGGTGTGTCTGGAGCTCTAAGTGTGAGGGAATAGGTCCTTGCATTGAACGAGGTGACACTCGAGAGAATCTCCTTAACATCATTGGATAACCAAGAGAAAGCTCCGGTCAGGGGCACTCGTATGGCGATTCCAAACTGCGCATTCAATTTCTAAACCATCAACCCTCAACGAAAGGACACTTCATGAGCATATCTTATGGATCAGCAACGGTTCAGTTCCCCGGTTTCAAGGCGATTCGCTTTACGACCGTGGACGATGTGATGTGCTTGTCATATCGCTTCGGTTGGTGGAACTGCGTCACTCTTCCGCGCAGAGGATTTATCCTCGAGTCGGAGAGACGCAGGCTCTCGCGAAAAGAGCGGAGCGCGCTTCGTACACTTTCCAAAAAGTGGAACAAGCGTTCACGGCGAGGCGCCGACTATCGCCTCATCCCGGCCTTCAGAACTATCCACGAGGAAAGTTACTAGGCCGCACGGGTTTGCAGATTACCATTAAAATCTGCACTTTATTGGGCTTACAACGATTGTGTTGCCGGCCCACAGAGTTTAGTTCTTTAAATTCAAAATCATCTGCGCAAATAGTGCTTGAAAAACACAGACTTCGCCCGGACCGTCATACGAAAGAAGCTTGACCGTTGTCTCGATCAGCTTATCGACTGCTTTTTCTTGATATGGTTTAAGATCAATACTCATAAATTTGTTTATAGACATCTAAGATTTTTTGCGGAATAGGCTCAAGCGTTACATTGTCCCAACCTTTGAAGTCCTTCTTATCAAGCCCGAGGGGGTCAAGGGTAAAGCAATAGAGAATCTTATCTCCTTCAAGCTTATCCAGCTCCTTCTTCAAGTCTTTGAGATCAGCACGTTCAAGCGCGTAATACGCAGCGAGAATTTTATTGCCACGCTGGAATATTCTGTATTCATTTTTGGTTTTTATCTCATCAAAGATATTCTCGCGCAGGCACAACATTTCCGTGCATTCCTCGGTGATCTTTTTCTTGGCATCGTCTGGATTCGAAGTGTTTTTTACAAACCTTGTCTTGAAGTATTTAAGAGAGCCGCCTAGACCACCAATATCCTTATCTCTAGAAGTCTTGTAACCATTGATGGCTTTTGTGACTCGAGGATAGGTAACATTATCACAAATATTATTTTCATTGTTCGTACAGACAATGAATGATCGGCTTCCTTGGTCTGTCTTATTTAGTTCGAGTACGGCATGAGCGGTTGTTCCAGAACCTGCGAAGAAATCTACTATTATCGAATCTTTAATCGGAGACATGCCAATCAGTCTCTTGATTAGTTCGATATTCTTCTCCCCATTTTCGAAATTCCATTTTGAGTCACCTTCCTGAAGGTCACTCCAGTTTGAATCGAGTCTTGTGATATCTGAAGCTTCAAGTTTATATTGTGGCTTCCCTGTCGGGCTTTGCCTTAACATCCCATTCTTGATTAATTCTTTAGTTTTGCTTTCTTCAAACATCCAGTGTCTACCTTGTGGTGGTCTATGACCAAATATTTTGTATTCCATTGTTTTACGAATGCCAGGAGCATCAAAGGCATGCCACCTTTCCTCCTTTCTCTGAAATTTAGTGGGGATGACAACTTCAGCATTTGGCATCGCATAAAACAACACTGTCCCATGGCCCAAGTTCAGGCTCCGAGCATATTCTCGCTCTTGAATATTTTTCTTTACACGCGAGACAATAATTGAATTGCGGAAATTATCCTCTCCGAAAATCTCGTTACAAAGGAGTTTCAGTTGAGCAAGCTCATTGTCATCGATCGATATAAATAAAAATCCAGTATCCTTCAGGAGAGACTTTGCTAGTTTCAGCCTTTTTCCCATAAATGAAAGCCATTTACTGTGTCTAAAAACATCTTCGCGATCAACGTAACTATCGTTGTATTTAAAGTCTTTATTTCCAGTGTTATACGGCGGATCAATATAAATCACATCAACCTTCCCTTGATGCGTAAAATTCAAGACTGAAAGAGCATGGTAATTGTCTCCCTCGATCAGAATATTAATCGGCTTCGATTCATCCTTGTCAGTGATTTCTTTACCTTTGATTTCCTTCAAGATTGGCAACGCATTTTGAGCGTCTTTCTCAAACTGCTCTTTTACTTTTTCTTCGTCCCAGATAAGCCCATATTTCTTTCGGGCTTCAATTTTTTCGATGACATTAAGCAATTCTTCCTTGCTCAGTTTTGAATAATCTTTGGCCATATTTATATTTTTACATACCTTGTTGCTCGACCTCTGCCAATTCTTTTTACCTTGCCAAGCAGAACAAGCCGTTCAAGTGATTTTCGAACGGATGGCATCATAATTCCAGTCTCTCTGACAATTTCGGCCGGACCAGCCTCTTTTACCTTGGATAGATATTCCAAGACCTCATTTTGCTTCGGCGACATTGTGTCTTCATGGGTTTCTTCTTCTACAAGCACGATTGATTTGTCTGCCTGCTCTTTCACAATTGAGAAGAAGAAATTGAGCCATGGTGAGATTGTTTCTTCTCTTCCTTCAGGCTTAGTCTGACTTCTGAATGTTGCTTGCGATGATCGGAGTGCAAGATAGTATTGATCCTTACGTTGCTCTATGATCTGCTCATGTGAGACATATTGCGCAAATGAATAGCCTTGTCGAAGTAGGAGCAAATTCGTGAGGACGCGCGAAATACGACCATTACCATCTTCGAATGGGTGAATCTTCAGAAATTCAATGATAAAGTTAGCGATAATGAGGAGCGGATGGAAGCGTTCTTTTTCTAATGCTTCTTGTGTCCACTCTACGAGCTCAGTCATTTCTTTTTGTGTAAGATATGCTGGCGTGGTTTCGAACATAATCTTTGCCACGTTTCCTTTGGCATCAAGAACGCCGACAAGATTTTCCTTATGCTTATATTCTCCACGATGTAAATCATCTTTGTTTAAGTATTTGAGAAGTTCTTTATGGAGCGAAGCAATAATGCTCTCGCGCAGTGGCAAGTCTTTATAGTTATCAAAAACATTTTTTAATGTCTCGAGATAGCCCTGCACTTCTTGCGAATCTCGATCAGAGAATTTTTGGATTGAGAATCCTTCCATGATTTTTTTCACTTCTTCGTCAGAGAGCTTCGCTCCTTCGATACGTGTAGAAGCGCCGGCAGATGTTACGAGCACCGACTTGTGAAGATTGGTGATTGCCTGAGGTGTCATGCGAAGACCAACACGAAAGGCTCCCTTGATTTCATCAATCGCTGCCAAAAAAGCAACGATGTGGGAATCGGGATTTTTAATTCTGTGATCAAATTTTCGGCTATTATCTTCCATGTTTTTACTGTTAATTTCTAACAACCTAGATTTTATCAGTTTTTAACATATAAAGCAACTATAGCCTCAAATTAGCGACAAAACCCTTATTTTAAGGGCTATTTTAACCCAATAGTGGATTATCAGTTGTGCCTGAAAAAGCCTCAATGTCGATTTGAAATACATTTTACCTATCGATAACTACTTCCCCGCAAACGGCTGGCTAGTCTCCCCTTTGCTGGCAAAGTAGAACGAGAAGGCCATTGATGCCAAGATCATGAAGTCCTTGGGATCGGATTCGACTTGCTCGTGGACTTGAACGCCCATTCGGCTCTAGTCTTTTGATCGCCTGAACGCCATGGACCTTCCACCGTACAGTCGTGTGGCCTACCGAAGACCTTATACAACTTTCCGTACGAGATGGTCATGTATCCATGACCGCTGGTACCATTAACATTCTTCGGGTTTGCACTAATAAATCTATGTTTTGTCTTCATGATCGTCACGATTGGTTAATAATTTCGACCTTTGGCAGACGGTCGCGGGCATGAAAAAATCCCGCGATTGCGGGATGATTTCAACAATCTTTAGTTGTACTTTAGACTAGTCTGCCTGCTTTTATCACATGCTCCACGAGGGTGTATGTATACCCCACCTCATTATCATACCAAGCCAAAACTTTCACCAGATTTCCACCAACAACTCTAGTAAAAGCTAGATCAGCTATAGAGGCATGCCTATTACCCACGATGTCATGAGAAACCAGCTGTTCCTCCGTCGTTGTAAAGATATTCCTCCAACGATCCTCGTTAGCCGCCTTTTTTAGCAGACCATTCACCTCCTCAGCCGTCGTATCGCGCTTGGAAATGAATGTAATATCGACTATAGAACCAGTAACTACGGGTACGCGTATAGAGATACCATCAAAAAGGCCGCCCAATTTCGGCATAACCTGAGTCACCGCGACCGCCGCGCCAGTAGAAGAAGGCACGATATTCTGCGCCGCCGCACGACCTTCACGGAGGTCTTTCTTTGACGGACCATCGACGAGGGCCTGCGAAGCTGTGTATGCGTGTACGGTATTTAGCAATGCCTTCTCGATACCGAGCGACTCGTCCAAGATGGCGATGAGTGGTGATCCGGCGTTCGTTGTGCAGGACGCATTGGAGGAAATCTTGCATGTCTCGAGCTTGTCTTCATTCATCGACATGAGAACTGTTTGCGCAGGATAGGTTTGTGCACCAGGAGCATCCTTGATCGGTGCTGTGACGACAACTCTCTTTGCTCCGGCATCTATATGAGCCTGAGCTTTCTCGCTAGAGGTAAATAGTCCGGTCGATTCCACAACGACGTCGATATCGAGCTTCTTCCACGGCAGTTTCGTCGGATCCTTCTCGCTGATGAACAATACATCAACACCATCGATGACGAGCGAGTTCGTCTTTTCATTTATTGAAATATCGAATGAACTGACGCCGTAGGCCGTATCATATTTTAACAAGTATGCAAAATTCTTGATATCTCCTAGGTCATTGACCGCGACGATCTCTATCTCCTGTCTCTCCCTAGCAACCTTCAGAAATGCTCTACCGATCCTACCGAAACCATTGATTGCAACGCGTGTTTTTTTCATGTAAATGTGATTATTCGATAAATATATTAATACAATTGGACACATATGATTGTACCATGTTCAAAATAACTTATACACAGCCCCTTGGTTGTATTCTGTATGCTTGGTGATAGTATGATGACAGAAAAAGTGGGGTGGTCTCACTTTAGATCGTAAACATAAAGATTCATATGTCAAATAATGTGTCTTCTGATTACCGTGGCAAGGCTAGTGAAGCATTAGGACGACAAGCATTTGAGGCACTGATGGAGAGAAAATTGCGTGGCAATATCCCTCGCATCATTGAAGTGTTTCAACCTGATCAAAACTCGATCGATGATCAGATGTCGATCGATTTGTTACTAAAGTTTCATACTGCGACGGAGCGAAAAATTCAGATCAAAAGTTCCGAATGGGGACGAAGGCGATATTTGTTCCAATGTGCTCGCCGCGGCATTGATCCTTTACCATGTCTCGTAGTCAATTGGAAGGATGAGTTGAAAACTGTGATCAAGAGAGCATTGCGACTCCTCAAGATCATGTTCATGCCAGTAAAGGCGAATGCGAGGAAACTGGTTCGGGAGTTCCATCAGGAATTTGAAAATGATTGGGAAGCCAAACTGGAAGTTAAATGGTGGCGCCGCCGCAAACGCCGCACTCCGCAGAGAGTGAGGATGGCATTCGCATATTAGTCACAGTACATCATCATTACGGCGGTCCCCCTGGGCCGCCGTTTTCAACCATGCAGCAGTAGGAAACCTACGCTCGAAATTGCCAAGTACTATAGCCCTTACAGAGCTGTTTTATCAGTCCTGGGCCTTCGAATATCATTCCCGTAATGAGTTGTATGAGATCTGCCCCAGCATCGAATTTTTCCTTGGCATCCATGACGGACATCACGCCACCTACGCCGATGATAGTAAACCTGCGGCCGTACGCCTCACGAGTTTTCCTTATAAGGTTCGTAGACAGCTCCCTCGTCGGCAATCCTGAAAGTCCGCCATGGTAGGTATCTGGCGCCTCCTGTCTGTATTCGAGAGAGGTATAATTCTTGTTCAGATTCCCTATCACGACACCTTGGAGTTTGTGTGTGTCGATCACTTTCAATAATGAAAGGAATTGTTCCCACGGAATATTGATCGGCATCTTGACGTAGATCGGCTTCTTGCACGGTACCTGCATGATAGCTGTGAGCAATCTGGTCAATAGATCAGCTGTGATAAATGCCTCCCCACCGTATGCATTCGGACAGGAGATATTCAATGTATAGTAATCACCGACATTTTCCTCATTCAATCTCCTGAATGAATATACATAATCATCTATACCGGCCTGTATCGTTGCGGCGTCATTACAATTGGTACGAGCTATGGAGATGCCTTGAATGAATGAACATGCAGAGGACTTCATGTCCGATGTATGTTCATCGTGCTTCAATCTCTCGATGATCCTATCAACACCATCATTCCTCAACCCCTTATTGACGAGAATACTCCGCGACTTTGGTAGACGTTTCAGACGCGGCTTCGAATTTCCCTCGCATGGTTTGGCAGTAACAGAACCGATCTCTTCGCCGCCGAGCCCTAATTCCGGCAATATACGCCCTAGACGACCATTATAATCAAAACCAGCTGACAACATGAACGGAGTGCGATATGTGATGCCGTCTACGGTCCTCGATATATTGAGGCCACGATATCCATATATCAGGCCAGTTATATAGCGGCCAAATGCAAAACTACCCAAGAATTCGCCCACACTAGTGAATAGATCATGTATCACTTCTGGATCGAACCAGAAAAGGATGGGCTTCAGGATATACTTGTACATAGGGTAAATATACCATACCGCGATGCACTTTTCACTTTACAGTATTCGTTGTACACTGTATGCATGTTTACACGTCCACTGATATATCTCGGACTTTTTGTGGGGTCAACTATCGGTAGTTTTATACCGACGATCTGGGGAGCGGGATTCTTTTCGTTGTCATCTATCATCTGCAGCATGTTCGGAGCGATGATCGGTATGTGGGCCGGATATAGACTAGCGACGTATTAGTGTGCGGCAGAATTCGCAATTTTACATTACAATTCCCCCCCCTTCCATTTTCATTTTACATTACCTATGACTGCCTACTCAAAACAAATATTCCTTTTTTCACTGAACGGCACGCTGGCGTCAGATGGTCTCCCCGTAGAAAAGGACATCGCTAACCTACTCAGTAGATTGCTAGATAATAAAAAACTGGCGATCATCTCCGGCTGCGGCTTGGCTAGGATAGAAACGCAGTTACTGAATTCATTTGATATAACTCAAGGGCGATTCTCCAACCTGTATATTTTACCAGCCTCTGGATCCAAGATGCTCCACTGGAAAGGTTCGTGGACTGAGGTATATTCCGAACATTTGGCTTCACGACAGAAGGAGGATGTGATGGTCGCACTGAACGCGTCACTACGTAAGCTCGGCTGGTCCCTACCGGCAAAGTCATATGGTTCTGTGATCCAGGATCGTGGTACACAGATCTCCTTTTCTGGACTAGGTGAGAATGCGCCGGCGAACCTGAAGCGGTCATGGGACCCTGATAGGTTATTGCGTGAGAAGATCGTCGCGGATTTGCGCACCCGCATCCCGAACTATGATGTACGTATCGGTGGTTGGACATCTATAGACATCACGAAACGCGGCGTTAACAAGGGTTTCGGTGTTCGCAAATTGGAGGAGTTACTAAAAGCTAGCGCTGAATCTATGGTTTTCATCGGAGATGCGATCTTCTCGAATGGTAATGACTTCCCCATAAAAGCTACAGGAGTTGACTGTATAACAGTAAACGGGCCTTCAGAAACGAAGGATTTGCTGGGGAGTTTTCTAGTGTGACGTATGACAAAAGCGACAAGGTGAGGCCTTGTCACTCGTCAAAATTCTCAGATCAGATCATTTTTTTCACCAATTCGCTGATGATCTTTCTCGTATCAGCGGCCCTACCATCATATCTAGAACCGAGAACAACTATAGCCACAGGATGATCACCGATACTGATGATCGTCAGCATCGTATCGCCAGCCTCGGGCGTTCTGCCAGTTTTACCGCCAATAAAATTGGGATCACTGACGAACGGATGGATGCTGACGAAATTGTGCGAGCCGTGATCGCTCGTCGTAGCTACAGAGTATATCCTCGTACGAGTTAGAGCCAAGACATCAGGTCGAAACTTGTAAAGGTATTTCGCCAGAGCCAGAAGGTCAGTAGCGCTCGCGGCATTGTGCGGATCCACACCAGAAGGATCAGCGAAATTCGATGTATCCATACCTATCTCCCAAGCATAGCTCCTCATGAATTCGAGAAAACGCGCCCTATTCGTACTGGATGCCAGCGCTTCGGCGGCGATATTGGACGAGTCTAGCAACAATGGGTACAATATCTCGCTCAAAGAAAATTTCTCATTTTCTGTTATGCCACTGCCGTCAGGAGGTGCCGCCGCCTCTTCTCTACCTATGAATATAGTAGAAGTTGCCGAGAGCATATCAGTAGCCACGAAGGCGGTGACCAGTTTGGACATGGAGGCTACAGGCAATACCCTCGTGGCATTTCTCTGCATATATATCTCGCCCGTAACAACGTCCGCGGCGATATAGGCTTCTGCGGTGATGCCGTCAGAATATACAGGGGCGATAGTGGTCGGCGATGCTGGAGTGGTAGATGCGGACGCAGTAGAACTAGCGAAAAATGATTCTTCGGGATTTATTACAGGCTCTACCGTGTCAATATTCACTGATTTCCCGTCGCTCACGATCATGTCATTCTGACTGCGACCTCCTTGCAGGTTGTCGTCGATCTTACCAGCAGATATGATGCCCAAGAGAGCCAAGCAGATGACGAGGATGACGGTCATACTTGTTCGAGAGTGCTGCATTGCATATATAGTAACATTACTGACGTTACAAGAAAAATGCTGTTACCGTAACCCACTCATGCCTCTTGAGCCCCTGCGACTCAAGAGGCATGAGTGGGTTACGGTATGTATGCACATTTGGAAAAAACATCAATAAATGCCATAATGTCGTCATGACCTCATATCGAGACATGTTCACGCTGGGCGTGTTATTTATATCTCTATATTTCGAAATATTCATGCTCATGACATATTGTGAGCACAGAAAGAAGATACGCGGCATCTCAGGTGTACGCTCTCATACTGACGAGGAATTACCCTCCGTAACGATCGTCGTTCCATGTTTCAACGAGGAAAATACCGTCGGAAAAACACTGGATTCACTACTGGGACTAGATTACCCCAAGAGCAAATTGACCATCGTCGCGGTCAATGACGGCTCGACTGACGGTACGTCTCTCATGCTCGAAAGTTATCGGAAATATAGCCAAATATCGATCCTCAACAAAGAGAATGGCGGCAAACACACCGCACTCAACCTAGCCATAGCACGATCAACGACGGAGTTCGTTGGCTGTCTAGACGCTGATTCATATGTGAGGCCTGACGCACTGACCAGGTTGATGATGAAATTTTCCAAACAGGAAGTGATGGCTGTGGTACCATCGCTACAGGTATACAGGCCTCGTTCCATAGTCCAGAGGATTCAGAAAGTCGAGTACATCATCGGCGCATTCATGAGGACGATCCTTGCAGAATTGAACGCTATGTATGTTACTCCAGGGCCATTTTCCATATTCAGAAAGAGTGTTTTCGAACAGATAGGTTATTACAAGAATGCACACAACACCGAAGACATGGAGATGGCTATGCGTATGCAGTCACATGGCATGAAGATCACCAGCGCACACGATGCGGTCGTTTTTACCTCGTCTCCAGAGACTATTGCCAAGCTCTATAAGCAGCGCGTCAGATGGACTTCCGGCTTCTTGAACAATGCACGCGACTACAAGTTCATGCTTTTCAATATTAAATATGGCAACGTCGGAATGTTCGTACTACCATTCATGATCATTTCGGCATTCTCTGTAGCCTTTGTCGTCACTGTAGTTGCTTATGATTTTGTAAATATGATGATTTCTTGGTATGTGAGATACCAGGCCATCGGTGCCAATATGTTGGAATGGACGTGGCCTTCATTTGACTGGTACTTTATGCGAACGACTCCTCTGGTGTTCTGTAGTATAGTCGCGATAGCGATCATCCTATCCGTTATAGTGATGGGTTCTAGGATGACATCTGGTAATAGGGCCAAGATACTTGAAGTCGTCACCTATGTGTGCTTATATTCTTTCATCGCTCCGTGGTGGGTTATGAGGTCCATCTACAATGTCAGCTTCCAGAAGCAGCCTTCATGGAGATAACAGGCTGGTCTAGATATCATGAATACATTTAATTGGAGAAAATACGTCGTAGCATTCATATTTACCACGGCTATCGTGGTCACGGCACTTCTCATAAGCGCCTGGATCAACAGCAAACGAGTTGATGAGCTTCGCAATATTCAAGACTCCATTTCGATCAATCTACTTTCTTCTGATATGCAGTTCAATCTACTGAAGGATGCCGCCTGCGAAGATCTATTCAATTCGGCCATAGGTCAGGAACTCGGGAACCTATCAGACCGGCTCTCATATATGGAGTCTATAGGTAAAGGTAACGATCCGAGTGTTATGACCTTAAAGAGGTATTACTCTCTCCTGGAAATACGTGACTACTTGCTCATAAACTCCGCGGCTTCGAAATGCCCGAAGAGACCTATTACTGTCCTGTATTTCTACACCGCCAGCTGTTCTGACTGCGACAGACAAAGTCAGGTGCTGACTTATTTGCGCCAGCGTCATCCAGATATTCTGCGCGTATATTCATTCGACCATGACCTGGACGTATCTGCCGTGAAGACTCTGTCAAATATATTCAAGATCGGCGAACCTTTCCCGGGCGTCGTCATCAAGGGCAAGGCTCTCACTGGATTCCATACTATAGAGGAGATACAGAAACTTCTGCCAGAACTCATGGCTACCAGTACCGCCAGTACTAGTGTTTCTACTTCGGGTATTCGTAAATAGTCGTGCTAAATATTTCGTGAGCCACCTCCCAGACTTGAACTGGGGACCTTCGCTTTACAAAAGCGTTGCTCTACCAACTGAGCTAAGGTGGCAATTATAATGTCCATATCCAATGACTCGATCTTCAACACAACATAACAAAACATGATCTCAGCACCTACCGAGATCCTGAATACTTTAGCAGAAATTGCCTCGAAAGTACAATTCCCTTCAGTCCGCTCTCAAAATATCTATTGCTTATCCGAGATCCTCCTCAGATAGAATGATGCGCCATGATTCTTGACCTCCCCTCTGCCACGTACTGCATCTATGAGCTTCTTGCCGTGAGGATTGGTTATGAAGCGATGTTTGATCGCCACATAGACATTTCTGACCCTCTTCAATACATGGAAAGCCATCCACTGTGCTAGCACGATGAATGTATGCTTGTTTATATATGAAATAAAACGCTTCACTGCTGTGAATATCGTCTGGAAGAAATGGTCTGTGCCACGGCCCAATTTGCTGATCAATGATGGTTTGCCACCCTTTATTTCCCGACGCTTCATGAGTAGCATGCCGATGGCACCGATCAACGAGATATAGAATATGGATATTAGAGTATACATGATATTTATCGTTCAACGATCAATTCTCAATAACTCAATGTTCTATAAACTATGCTATCTCTCTAGAATCTTGTACCGCATATACCTACCGACTGCCATCTTTTCACCGAATTTCTGAACTGCCTGATCGATCAGTTGCTGTATAGTTACGCTTCCGTCCTTGATAAATGGCTGATCCATGAGTACCATCTCGGCAAAGTATGCGTTCAGTTTGCCATCTAGGATGTTCTGCTTCATGGCCTCTGGCTTGTCCTTGACCTCATTCTCGAACACCTCACGAGCGGCTTTCTTGTCTGCCTCAGTGACGTCATCTTTGCGAAGGAATTTGGGGTTGGTAGCTGTGATATGCATAGCGATATTTCGTGCCAACGCTATAAAGTCTACGTTGCCAGAGACGAAGTCGCTCTCACAGTTCAGTTCTACGATCGAACCAACGTTGCCATTTGCATGAATATAGGACTGGATAGTACCAGCCTTGAACGTTCTATCACCTTTCTTCGCGGATATCTCACCACTTTTCTTTCTGAGAATGACCAGAGCCTTCTCTATATCACCACCGGCCTCTTCTAGGGCCTTCTTGCATTGCATGATAGAGATACCTGTCTGATCTCGGAGTTCCTTGATGAGTTCAGTACTGATGGCCACTGTTTTCTCTGTTGTAGTTGTAGTTTTGGAAGTCATACCTTTGTCAATATTAGTTTTTTCATCTATTTTCGCGATCCGTCCTCTACGCGACCGATGGAATAGGAATGGACTGAGCATAAGCCGATCATTATAATCTAATAACTAGGCTTGTACCTTCTTACCAGACTGGTACGCAGCATTTATCTCACCGACGAAATATTGGATGCTGAGCTTGGAGGCGTCGTTGCCTACGAGTGGGTATCGTATATCTGAAATATTGCAATCAGAGCCGCAAAGAGCGATAACTGGAATGTTAAAGTCTGCCGCTTCCTTTATAGCTATCTTCTCTTTCTTTGGGTCAATGACGAAAACTGCGTCAGGCATCTTCTTTAGATTCACTATGCCATAAAACATCTTCTCAAGTGATGCGATCTCTTTGTCGATCAACATCCTCTCGCGCTTGGTATATTTGGCGAGTTCGCCCTTTTCCTTGTCGGAAGTGAGCTTCTCATACCTCTCGATACGCTTCCTGACCTGAACAAAGTTCGTAATAGTACCACCGATCCATCTTCCGTCGACATAAGGCATATTGAGTGATTGCGCAGCATTCTTGATGGTCTGAGAAGCCTCTTTCTTGCCTCCTACGAACAATACTACCTTGCCTTCACTGGCTAGATTTGCAACGAAAGCCTTGGCTTTTTCTAGTAATATCTCTGTTTTCTCTAGATCGAAAATGTCTGTGCTGTTCTTCGTGCCAAATATGTATGGCGCGACTGTTGGATGCCTACGTGAACGGCCTAGGCCGAAATGGGCACCAGCTGTAAACATCGAATCTATAGTTTTCTTTGTATCCATATGTAGGCTATAGGGTATCAAAACCGAGGCAGTAAGTCAAATTCGATATTCACCCTTCATTGTTACGAGGCGTAGAGTGTAGGAATCATTCCTAACAGAAGGTCGACCTTGCTATGATTTAAAATTTCACTATAATATGCCTATGTTCAAAATCATAAAATACAGTTTCGTGTTGATCGTACTAGTCATATTATTAGGTGTCGCCATGTACGCCAAGTCGATCGTTTTACAAAAAAAGTCACTGAATGCTCCGAAGGTCACAACTACTATAGATAAGAAGGCCACTACCGATGGCTCGTCATTGCCAGTATCGGTGGTTACATTTAAAGAGGAGGCCACGTCAACTCCGTCTATATCATACGAATATCCACAGTTTCCTACATTACCAAAGGAATTCAATGATGCGATAGCTTCCTCGACTTTGTCACGAGTTGTGGCTTTCAAAGCGGAGCTGGCGGACAATCTCGCATATGAGAGAGAAAATGCAGCACTGTATGGCAACAAAGCGGATGTCCCGCAGAACATATACGTATTCATTTCCTCTTGGCAGTCGGTGGAGCTGACCAGCAAGTACGTGAGCATCATCCTGAGATATGATCTATACACCGGCGGAATCGGTGGCAACCAGGACATACAGACCTTCAACTATGACATCGCCAGCAAGAAGCTGCTAACTCTGACTGATATTTTCGGCCAGAAACCGAACTACCTAGAGATCATCGCCAGCACGACTCGCGAAATACTCCGCCAATCATTGGTCGCGGAAGTTCCAGAATATGAGCCGGATCAGATGCTAGCAGAAGGTACAGAATCGAATCTCGACAATTTCTCCCATTTCACAATGAGTGGTGACGCCGTCACATTCTATTTTCCGAAATACGCAGTAGCAGCGGGCGCGGCAGGTGAACGAATCGCGGTGGTACAAAGAAGTATCACCAAGTGAGATTTACTCAAATAGACACGATATGCTCGTCTGAAAATTTACTAATTAGTACTTTTTCTTCCAACTACCCCATTTCTTCTTTTTCTTTTCCTTGGTGGTCTTGGGGAATCTATATTCCGGCTCCTTTTTTGGCTTCATAGCATGTAATGGGGCCGCACTCGCTAGAAACTCTTTCTGTTGTTTCTCGATCTCCTCTGCGTCCGTATACTGGACAACACTTTCTGCCTTGGCGGACAATTCCCTGAGGTGTCGGTCATATTCCAGAACGTCAGGATTCACCCGGAGAGCATTGCTATTTAATCCCAGTATCTTCAGTCCTACCAATGTTCTCACTCTAGAGAGGGCGACGTAGCCCATCCCTGGTTCGAATGACTTTGATAGATCAACTTCGACCGAGTCTAGACTCATTCCCTGACTCTTGTGCACAGTTATAGCCCATGCCAGTCGCAATGGATACTGTACGAGCTCTGCTAGAACCTTACCACTATCTTCTATCGTCCAGTTTGTCTTCTCGATCGACAATCTCCTTCCATCAGGATGATCTGGTGTCGGTGCTGTGTGTATGACTGGATCAGTTCCATAGCCACAGGAGACGACGACACCGAGCGTGCCATTTACATACCCCTTCTCGAAATTGTTCTTGACACATATCACGCGTGCGCCCACCTTGAGTTTCAATACTTCCGGTGCTAGGCATGATTTCTTCAATGCTTCCACTAGAGGCTTCTTGCCTTTCATCGTCATCTCATAGGCGGCCTCATAACCATCCATCTTTATGAGCGCCGCACTATTGATCGAGTCAACGTCTATGTTATGTGTGTAGAGTTTGGTAGAAATACTTTCCACGTCTTCCTGATCCTCGGCGGTCGATCGGCGCAGATTTTCTACTTTGCGGCTCATCAGTAGTTCATAGGACTGTTCAGAAATCTCTCCGGCGCGTATGTCATTCAATATATCTAGACTAGGGTCATTGACTTGACGATAGTTCTCTCCCAGATAACATACGGTGAATTTCCCGGCCTTCCATGACTCTGATGCATATATGAACTTCGACTGAGGCTCGCCGAACCTGGCGATCGGTGGTAATTGGAAGAAGTCGCCACATAGCACGACCTGGAGGCCCCCAAATGGCTCTTTTGACTTCTTTACCTTGCGTAGCACCCTGTCTACCATATCGAGCCTGAAGTGGTGCAACATCGAAACTTCATCTATGATGAGAACTTTGGCGGCCTCCAGTTTCTTCTGTATATGCTTCTTCTCGACGATGCCGTCTATCTCAAAATCGGACAAGTTATCACTGATCCCTATTCCTGACCATGAATGTATCGTCACTCCTCCCATATGTGTCGCGGCGATACCTGTCGAAGCTGTTATACCGATCGGTACATTGTGATCTCGGAGATATCGGATGTACTGATTCACGAGGTAAGTTTTGCCACTTCCTGCGGCACCTGTTACAAAAACGTTCCTTCCTGCTTTCAATATCGTCAATGCTTCTGTTTGAGTCATGCTGTTAGTGTACAGGGTGGAGTAATTCGCCGCAAGAAATAGAATATTCGTCTGTCATTTCTATTCCACACTATCCTTAATGAACCCTTCAGATTGCAATGACCACAATTTTGCATAGAGACCAGCCTTGGCGATCAATCCATCATGAGTACCCTGTTCTAGAATATTTCCGTGATCGATGACCACGATCCTATTCATCTTGCGAATCGTGGAAAGTCTGTGTGCGATAACTATAACAGTCTTGCCCCTCATGAGAACATCGAGAGCATCCTGGATGAGAACCTCCGAATGAGAATCGAGACTAGACGTCGCCTCGTCGAGTATGAGTATCGGTGCGTTTTTCAATATCGCCCTAGCTATAGCCACGCGCTGTCGCTCACCACCTGAGAGTTTGATACCTCTTTCACCGACATATGTATCATAGCCGTGTTCAAAACTGGAAATAAACTCATGGCAGTGGGCGAGCTTGGCGGCATTCACGACTTCCTCGTCGGTAGCGTCAGTTTTTCCATATAAAAT
>Ga0194039_1000483_pt1 | contig 24218 bp, 26 predicted proteins | sample JunL228m_MetaG_FD_148679 | JGI IMG/M metagenome (GOLD analysis project Ga0194039, IMG submission 148679) | Anoxic zone freshwater microbial communities from boreal shield lake in IISD Experimental Lakes Area, Ontario, Canada - Jun2016-L227-8m | ecosystem: Environmental > Aquatic > Freshwater >... | reverse complement strand
GGTGGCAGTGGAGGATTCGGGGGAGGGGGATTTGGCGGCGGTGGCGGGTTCGGCGGTGGCGGCGTAGGTGGACGCTGAAACCCTGCAAATCAATCTCTTTTTATCCGGATTACAACCTTGAGGCTTTTTAAGAAAATATATCCACATATCTCAAAGGTTCAATAGAATATCAAATGAAACCATAGCTCTTGTGTATTCCAATATCATTGAACCCGGGTTTTTTGTCCAATCAATCAGTTTAAGTTGAGCCCGGTAGTAGTTTCTGATCAGATCATCATGCAATACACTGAGGGAAAACCGGACAGGGTTTTTATTGTCCGGGTAGACCATGGAGAAGACCTTATCGCGACACTGTTGCAGTTTGTTAGAGACCACCAGGTACACAGTGGTTATATCCGGTTCATGGGAGCGCTGGAGTCCGGACAGGTTGTCACAGGGCCGGAAGTCCTGGCTCTCCCTCCAGATCAACACTTTGAATCATTTTTCGGGGGCTGGGAAGTGATCGGGATGGCAACCATCACACCGGATAAGAACGGGCCCCACCTCCATGTCCATGCCTCGGTAGGCCGGGGGAACAAGGTACTTACCGGGTGCCTCCGGGGAGAAATTATCACCTATATTGTCATCGAGGCGGTTATCACCGAATTGATCGGGGTCGATGTACAGAGAGTTTTTGACCCGGTAACCGGAATGCAACTGCCGGTACTAAAACACGAGAGATAGGAGAGACTAAGACTAGTACATTTCAACAGAACTTGCCCTCCTGCTTCTATCAGGACAGGGACAGATTCCAGCTACCATGACACTTCCCCAGCCACGATTTCTGCCGATGACCGTGAAAGAGGGAGCGAAGCTTGGTATTGGACAGTTTGACGTAATTCTGGTGACCGGTGATGCGTACGTGGACCACCCCTCGTTTGGCACGGCACTAATCGGGCGGGTCCTTTGGGATGCCGGTTTCTCGGTCGGGGTAATTGCACAACCAGACTGGCGTGGTCCGGATGACCTATTAAAACTTGGAAAACCCCGCCTGTTTTTCGGGATAAGCTCCGGGAATGTCGATTCGATGGTGAATAATTATACCCCGGCATTAAAGGTCCGGAATGATGATGTCTACTCACCGGGTGGAAAAGGAATGCGAAGACCCGACCGGGCCACTACCGTCTATACCGACCGGTTGCACGCCCTCTTCCCGGGGACCCCCCTCGTAATAGGTGGTATCGAAGCGAGCCTGCGCAGGTTTGCCCACTATGATTACTGGTCAGACTCAGTCCGTCATGCAATCCTTGCGGATGCACCGGCAGACCTCCTGGTATTCGGGATGGCAGAGAAACAGGTCACCGCGATTGCACAGGCCCTTTCACGAGGGGAACCGGTTGGAAGCCTCAGGAATATTTCCGGTACCTGTTACCGGGTGCCGCTCTCTGAGTGGCGGGGTGTTGATCATGAGGGCTATGTCGTCCTGCCGTCGTTCAGCGATGTATTAGCTGATAAGCTGGCCTATGCGAGGGCTTTCTCTCTTCATTCCCGTGAGCAGGACCCGTCCAGGGGCATACCGGTTGCACAGGTTCACCCAAAAACCGTTATTATACAAAATCCCCCGGCAAAACCGCTGACAACAGAGGAGCTCGATCACATCTATGAACTGCCCTACGCGAGAAAATCCCCCCCTTCATACCGGGAGCCCGTTCCTGCACTTGAACCCGTCAGGTTTTCAGTTACAAGCCACCGGGGGTGCTTTGGTGGGTGCTCTTTCTGTGCATTAACACATCACCAGGGGAGAATTGTACAAAGCAGGAGTGCAGACTCAATCGTCCATGAGGTTGAGGCGATAACACGCATGCCAGGGTTTACCGGTGTTATCCAGGACGTCGGGGGTCCGACAGCAAACATGTACGGTGCGTCCTGTGTTTCATGGAACCGCTCCGGTGCCTGTGTTGACCGTAATTGTACTTCCTGCGAGAACCTGGCAACCGCACACCATCTCCAGGTCATGCTCCTCCGGCGGCTGCGGGAGCTCCCCGGTGTGAAACGGGTATTCATCAGTTCGGGTATCCGGTATGATCTCTTCGATACTGACCCCGAAGGTTATCTGGAGGAAATTGTTACATCTCACACGTCCGGACACCTCAAGGTGGCACCGGAGCATATAGTCCGCCATATTACTAACCTGATGAATAAGCCCGGGAAGGAGTCATTCGAACACTTTTGCAAAAAATTCGAAGCATTGGGCAAGGTTACCGGGAAAGAACAATATATCCTCCCGTATTTCATGTCGGGACATCCCGGGTGCAGAATGGAAGACATGATAGCGCTTGCACTGTACTTACGGGACCACTCGATGTACACCGAGCAGGTGCAGGACTTCACCCCTACCCCGATGAGTATCTCCACCTGCATGTACTACACGGGGCTGGACCCGTTTACCCTGAAACCTGTGTATATCCCGAAAGGCCGTGAAAAACAGGTACAGCGGGCAACGCTGCATTACCGGGATAGGGAGAAACAGGACCTTGTCAGGGAAGGGTTAACAATGGCCGGGAGGACCGATCTCATTGGTCCCGGGAAACAATGCCTGGTCGCGCCTGCATGTGGGGGATCCCTCGTGAAAAGAGATCTGCAAAAGAACCCTGTGTCCCTTTCCGGGAGTGCAGGAACCGCCGGCCGGAATACAACAGCTGGCCCCGCTACCGGGAGAAAAAAGAAAAGGTAATCTTTGGTTATTCGCGTCCACAGGAATGTGGAACATCCATCCCCTGGTTATCGCACGGTGCACATCGTTCAAGCTTTTCATCGATAATCCGGTAGGCGTTCGCAAGGACCGATGAGTTGGAGATCAGCCCGGCTATGAGGATCACTTCAAGGATCTCATCCCGTGTTGCACCCATCTTTAACGCGGCCTGCATGTGGTACCCGGTACAGTGCTGACACTTGAGTGCTGCCCCGACTGCCATGCTGATCAACTCCACATATTTTGGGTCGAGGGCGTTTGTCTGTGTCACGGTTCCCTTGTAGAGCAGATGGGAGATGAGGACTTCAGGCCGTTCTGCCATTCTTTTAAAAATAAGGGGTGTCCGCCCATACTCATGTTCAATATCGTCCAGCCATTGACGTGAGGTTTCAAGTGCCCCCTTCGCAACAATCCCGTTCAGCGTATCTTCAAATTCTGACAAATTGATCACCCGTTGGTACTCAGGTATCATACCGTTGGTGTTGAAAATACCTGTGGAGGAATTGGAATTAGGTATTCACTCAGTGATTGGGACTCCTGGTGCTATACACATCATTGAAGATCCAGGAGTTGTAATGTCATTTCGCCCGTCCGGATTCTTATTCGTGAGCTGGAGATTACCCGCTGTTGTAACCGGGAAGTACTATTTTCATAAGTATACGCACATATTTAACCAAGATTCATTATACCAACCACTGGAGAATTTTCGTGAGATCCCGTCGAATTTCAATACTTATTCTGGTACTTATCCTTTGTATCTTTTCCAGCTGTGTTATTGCGGCATCACCACAAACGGTGGGAAAGTGGGATGTTGCCGGGCATGACCTGGTAATAAAGCCTTCATCGGAAGGACCCGTGGGCCTGAAAGGGAACCTGATCAGTAATGGTGCACCTGCAAAGGTCGTTATTGCAGGATCGGATAATGAATTAAAAGCCAGGTACAATGTCCCGTACCGAAATGTCTCTGCAACCGGCTGGGGATATGCGACGTCAGGTACCAGGCCATGGCCTGCGTCCCAGGTATTTTCCCTGTCCCTTGGTGGAACCGAAATTATCCAGGGGACCGGGACGATCAGGTGTATTGATAGTGAAGGTGGTATTTACCTGATCATTACCGGTGACGGTACTCATTATCTCCCGTCAAACCTCCCGAAACAATATGCAAAAGATGGGCTCAATGTCAAATTCAAAGCCTTTAAAATGCCCATTAATCCTGCCGTTCGTATGATGGGCAGCCCGATACGGATCATTTCTATTTCCCAGGATCAAACGAAATCCGGATTAATTCAAGCCACCGGCACCGTAACATGGGTCCCGCTTGAAGGTGGTTTTTATGGTATCATTGCCGATGACGGTACACAATATGACCCCCTGAACCTGCCGGAAAAATATTTGCAGGACGGGCTTAGAATCCGGTTCTCCGCTATAGAAGAACCAGGTGTTGCAAGTTTCCACATGTGGGGGATGATTGTTACTATAACCGGTGTAACACCCGGTAGCCAGGGAGTGACCTCTCATAGTGATGTACTTGTCGATTACAAGCGTACCGGTGGCCTTGCGGGCTTTAACGATCACCTTACCCTGTATGAGAACGGGACTGCTTATGTAACGACAAAAAATATAGAAAACCAGTATGTCGTATCATCGAAAGAAATGAACGACCTTATCGCCCTTTTTGAGTCATCAGGATTTAATTCATTAAACCAGGCGGACCTCGCGATGTACAAAGTAAGTGGGAATGATTTCTTCGTTTATTCGATTGAATTCCGTGGTCATACCATAGAAGCGATTGAATATGCGTTCCCAGAATCTATCGGCCCCGTAATTGAACAGCTCAATAACCTCGTGCTGCAGGGCATGGGGTAGTAAAGAAACCCATTTTTTCTCCTGCCTCGCAGGAACATAAGGGGTTCGCCCTTTTATCCATCCCTTTTATCAGTTTTCCAGTTCGCCGGGAATCCACCGTTCTATCATCGTAGTAAATAGTACATGGGACTCTTCGAAATGCTCTTCATGGTACCTGACGTAGAGTGTCTGATCCCCTACCATGCCCTTAATGCTGAAAAATTCCTCTTTTAAAAACGAGAAGAACGGCTGTTTCAGGTTTTCGAGGATTTTCACTTTGCCATAATCCTCAAAATAGCTGAGGGTTTCCCGGGTGACCACCTCGTCAACAAAATACTCTTTCAGGACGGTTCCATCCACGCATCGTTTGAACTTGTTGGTCTTCAGTATCTGCATTGTGTTCCACCTCGTGTTATCGCATGGTTCCTGCGATCTCTTCGATGGCTGTAATAGCAGTCTCACAGTCATTCATTGTGTTCATACAGGATAGGCTGATCCGGACTCCCCCGGAGGCATTGAATCTTTCATGAACAAGCGGGGAACAGTGGAGGCCCGTCCGGACGACGACGCGGTACGCCTTCCAGAGGATGAACCCAATATCCTCGCTTTCCATGCCATCCACCAGGAATGTGAGCACCGGAATATCAGGTGACGAATTGTATAATCCGACCCCGTCGATCTCCCCAAGGGCCTTTACCAGGTATGATGTCATCCACTGGGACTGCGAAAGGATTGTGTCGACCCCTTTTCTGCTAACAAACCCTGTACCGGCGTTGAGCGCCGCTATACCCGGATAATTTGGAGTCCCGGCCTCGAATTTGAGGGGCATCTCGTCGGGCTGGTACTTTCCGGCCGAGTCGACACCGGTACCCCCCTGCCGGATAGGATCTACCTGTTCCGGGTTCCTGATGTAGAAACCCCCTGTGCCCGGCAGGCCGAAGAGTGATTTATGCCCGGTGAACACGAAGGCGTCCACCGGAAGGTGCCCGGGCTCCACCGGGTACTGCCCTGCGGTCTGTGCCCCGTCAACCAGGAAAAAAGCACCTGATTTTCTCACCAGTGTCCCGATGGCCTCAATGTTCTGTACTGAGCCAAGCACATTCGAACCATGACCAATAACCACCAGAGCTGTATCATCCCTCATTGCATCCCTGATCTCTTCCGGTTTCACATGCGCCCCTGTTGTCCGGATAATCGAAAGCGAACATTTTCCCTCCCGTTCAAGAGTCCTGAGTGGCCGGAGTACCGAGTTATGTTCGAGATCGGTTGTAATCGCATGGAACGGCTGATTAAAGCACCTGGCGAAGCCATGGATTAGCAGGTTCAGCGAATCAGTCGCACTGGATGTGAAGATGATATGTTCGGGCTGGGAGACCCCGAAAAACTTCGCAACAGATTCGCGGGCCATACCAATGTAATCCGGTGCATCCCTGACCGTAGTACGACCATGCTCATGGAACGGTGATGAAAACACCCCTGATGCAGCTTCCAGTACTTCAGGAGGTTTTGGCCAGGTTGTCGCAGCGTTATTCAGGTAAATCAATGGTTCAGTCATGGGATCACCAGGATGAATTTATCACGTTTGGATTTGTTATGAAACGTATTCAAAATATCAGAATACGTCGGATTTCGCAGGTTCATAGATACAATGTCTTCGTACAGCCCGGGCTTAAGAGATTGGACAAAAAAACGGGCAATACCATTCATTTCTTTTTGGTTCATACTACTTCATCCATGCTTCCGCTCCGGTACCCGGCGAGATCGAGCGTTACATATGAGATCCCGATATCAATGAAGCGGTGAAGAATATCTTCCCTGATCGCCAGCAGTTTTCCAAAGTCTGCAGGGGAAACCTCGATCCGGGCAACCCTGCCATGCAGCCGTACCCTGAACTGTACGAAGCCCTCCACGGCAAGAAACGCCTCTGCCTCTTCAATCATGCCGAGGTTGACCGTGGTAATCGCTTCCCCATACGGGACCCGAGATGCGAGGCATGCATCTGATGGTTTATTCCAGACTGTAAGGCCGTAATCCCGCGCAATTTCCCTGATCTCTTCCTTGGTAATCCCAGTGATGATGAAGGGATGGATAATCCCCTCATCTGTTGCAGCGGCAAGCCCGGGTCGGTGCTCACCCATGTCAGAGATATTGATCCCATCAGCGATACAGGCAATGTCATAGTTCGCAGCCGCATCTTTCAGAAACCCTGCCGAGATCTTTTTGCAGTGATAGCAGCGGTCAGGTGGATTATTACGAATGGGTTCGTGTTCCATGTGTGGGACTTCGACAATATCGAGCATTATTCCAAGATCCTTCGCGATCTTTTTCGCTTCAGTCACTGAAGCCCTTGACACCAGCGGGCTGTCGAGGAACACAAAGCGGCTCCTGTCCCCCAATACATCACGGGCAAGTACTGCAAGGAGTGTGCTGTCGACACCGCCTGAAAATGAGACCAGCATCGAACCGCAGCCGGCGATGACACCTTCAAGGTCTCTTTTTTTATTTGCAATGGTCATTTGTTCACCGGAATTTGGAAAAAACCAGATTTTGAATATGCTCTATGAAATTCCTGTTCACATCAGATGCTGCAAGGTCCCTGTCCATCATCCGCAGCACTGCACTGGTTCTCCTCGCCCTCACGGAGCTGGTGGCAGATTGTGCAGATCCGCTTGACAAGGTTCACATCCTTTTTCTCTTTCAAGTCCTCTGCAAGCTGTTCGATCGACCGTTTGACATCGTTCTCAAACTCGATCCTGTACCCACGTTTCCCTGAAAGGTACTGCGAGACGGCCGACGGGGCGATCTCAAGCATCCGTGATGCTTCGACCTGCGAGACCCCGCACTTCACAAGTTCAACAGCAATAGCCGCCCGGATAGCAGGTAATATGTCCCATACTACTTTCTGACATGGAGCTTCCATCACATCACAACCATTTTAGAATTCCAACCGGGACCTAATAATACATTCACAATTGTGAATATGTTGCGGAACCAGAAATAATAATCGGTTCTATCATCTGCTGACCCCCGAAGGATCCTGCGGAGTTGAGTGTATTGTTGATTCATGGCATTGGAATTGAGAATTTCAGGCCCTTGAACCACAGAAAGGTGAAAATACCTTACATGTTCCAGAGTCCGATTACGACTATATCTTCCGGAGACTTCCCCGCTGTTTCACAAACCGGTCCCAGTTCCATGGCTCATCCAGCACATTCACGGTCACCTGCTCGATACCACAGACCCCGAATGCCTTTCGCTGCACCTGCCCGGTGAGGTGGTCGGACAGGGGACAGGCCTTGCAGGTGAGGACCATGTCGATCTCAACGCGGTTGTCTTTAACCCGGATATCTTTGATAAGACCGAGGTCCACGATATCGATACCGACTTCCGGATCGATCACTTCCCTCAGGGCATCACGGACCTGGTTCTCGCAGACCATCTCCTGCTGCACCTGGGGTGAGACCGGGCCTGGTTGTGTCTGTTCGATTAGCCTGAGCCGTTCCTCAAGTTGGTTCTGCCGATCAAGCAGCCTGCTCACTACCCTGAGCATCGGATCAGGCATCACATCCTCGAAGATCTCATCCTTCGGGCTATATTCCGGCCCTGCAATTCTTCCCGGCACACCAACAACCGTTGCACCGGGTGGGACGGCCCTGACAACCACTGCCCCTGCACCAACTTTTGCACCTTTCCCGATCAGTATAGGACCAAGGACAATGGCGCCTGACCCAAGGACTACATCGTCCTCGATAGTCGGGTGTCGCTTGACATTTTCGAGAGCCGTACCGCCCAGCACAACTCCCATGTAGATCAATACATCATTGCCAACCTCGGCGGTTTCCCCTATTACGACACCCATCCCGTGGTCGATCACCACCCTGCGGCCCAGCTGAGCTCCCGGGTGAATCTCAATACCAGTAAGGAACCGGTTGATATGGGAAATAAAGCGGGCGGAAAACCGGTGGCTCCGTTTCCAGAGCCAGTTTGATCGCCGATGGAACCAGAGTGCATGGATCCCGGGATAACAGAACAGGACCTCCATGGTTGACCTGGCTGCAGGGTCTTTTGCGAAGACTGCCCCGATATCCTCACGGATTGGGTCAAACATTATCCTGTCCCCGTCATGCTTCGAACAGATCCGGGATACTAAGGTAGCGTTCGCCTGTGTCAGGAAGGACAACAACAATGAGTTTTCCCTTGTTTTCCGGCCGGGCTGCAACTGCTAGTGCTGCAAAGGTCGCTGCACCGCTCGATATCCCGACAAGCATACCCTCTTTCTTTGCAAGCCTTCGGGCAGTCTCGAATGCATCCTCGTTTTTTACCCGGATAATCTCATCCACAAGATCTTTTCTGAAGACTCCGGGTATAAAACCCGCACCAATACCCTGGATACGGTGTGCGCCGGGAGCCCCGCCGGAAAGGACCGGTGAAGCCTCAGGTTCAACCGCAATTGCGCGGAGCGATGGCTTCCTCTTCTTGATCACATCGGCGACACCGGTTATCGTTCCTCCCGTCCCGACTCCTGCTACCAGGATATCGATTTTCCCGTCGGTATCGCGCCATATCTCTTCGGCAGTGGTCTTCCGGTGGATCTCCGGGTTTGCCTGGTTGTCGAACTGCTGGGGAACAAAATAATAATTCGGGTTCTCTTCTGCCATCTTCGCTGCCGTGGCGACTGCTCCTTTCATTCCTCCGGGACCTGGTGTAAGGACAATCTCTGCACCGAATGCCTTGGCAAGTCTCCGCCGCTCGACGCTGAAGGTCTCAGGCATCACCAGGGTAAACTTGTATCCCCGGGCTGCACACACGAACGCAAGGGCGATACCGGTGTTACCACTCGTTGCTTCCAGAATGATCGTGTCCTTCTTGATCAGTCCCTTACGCTCGGCATCATCGATCATCGCAACGCCGATACGGTCCTTAACGCTGCTCAGCGGGTTAAAGGATTCAAGTTTTGCAACCACGGTTGCGCCGCTATCCCTGGTTACACGGTTCAGCCGCACGAGCGGGGTGTTGCCGATTGTTGCCGTGATATTATCATAGATTTTTGCCATATTTTTCCTCTATCGAATCCGGAAAACTCCCAGGTAACCTGGTGGCGATCCGGTACTTCACAATTGTTAATTGTTAGACCCTGATATATACCTTGGTTTACTGGCCAAATCCAGGCATGTTTGCAATGGCCACATCAGTGAACTACTACACCCGTGGAAAAATGAAAGATAGCGGCAAAATCTGACGCGAAATCAGAGTATATCATACCCTGGAACCCTATATTGTGTGTTCACAGGAGTGAACAGGAAACAGCCATGAACACACACCATGCGAATATCGCAGGACCCTCAGCTTATCCGGATATTTCCGGAGCCGCTGTCCACACTTTTCCTGGCATCCGTCCGGGAAAGCCGGTTGTACGGTCCAGTGGTATCTGGAGCTCCGGGCAGTATTGTAGGCCAACGGAGCTTTCAAGGAACGACCCCCCAGAGACTGCTGCCCGCAAGTACTGCGGACGATCAGTAGTCCATGGTATGTGTCTGTGAAGATCATACCCCTGGTTACACATCCTCACAACCGTACCGGAGTTGTCATCCGGCTCACATATTTTCGTCATGAAATATCATCTCATTCAGGGCAGCACGCACCTGCTGTAATCTTGGGAGAAGCAGTAATTCTCCCCGGTATTCCGAAAAAATAAAACAATCTTTTTATGAAAAATAGTTTATAGAGAAAAAATAATTGAAGAAATGGGGCCGGTGTGGCAGAACGGATAAATGCCTTCGCCTGCAAAGCGAATGTCCGGAGGTTCGACTCCTCCCGCCGGCGTCTAATGAAAGGTGTAAAAGAATGAACTTATACAGCACGTTGTCAAGGATAGTTGAGCCACTTGAGACCCTGAACCCGGACAGGGTCTCACTGTTTGTCTGCGGACCGACGGTATACGATTATTCTCACATGGGTCATGCCAGGACGTATGTAGTCTTTGATGTACTGGTAAAGTACCTCCGGTGGACGGGAAAAGAAGTCTTCTATCTCCAGAATATCACGGATGTGGATGACAAAATTATCAACCGTGCGAATGAGGAAGGTGTGTCCCAGAGTGTTCTCGCACGAAAGTTTGAAGCTGAATACCTGAGGGACATGCGATCGCTGGGAATAGATGCGGTCAGCTATTACGCCAGGGCAACCACCCACATCCCGGAAATTGTTAACCAGGTGGAACGCCTGGTAGCCCTCGGTGTGGCATATGTAACGGAAAGCGGGGTATATTTCAACGTGGATACGTTCGAGCGCAACGGTGAACTGTCCGGCCAGGATGGAGCAAAACGTGTCAGCCGTGTGAATGACCCCTCAAAACATAACTCCCTCGATTTTGCACTCTGGAAGATCGGCGAATTCGGGGAGTACACGTGGGACTCTCCGTGGGGCAGGGGACGGCCCGGGTGGCACATCGAAGATACAGCGATATCTGAAAAGTACTTCGGGCAGCAGTACGATATCCATGGAGGGGGGCTGGATTTGATTTTCCCTCACCATGAAGCGGAGATCTCCCAGATGGAATCGCTGGAAGGAAAACACCCGATGGTCAGGTACTGGTTGCATACGGGGTTCCTGACAGTTAAAGGTGAGAAGATGTCAAAATCTCTTGGGAACTTTATCACCATCAGGGACGCACTCGGGACCTGGAATAAAGATGTACTAAGATATTTCATTCTCCTGTCCCACTACCGTTCCCCACTCCAGGCCACCGAGGAGGGTATAGCAAATGCGGCCCGGGTTCTTGAACATATCCGGTCAGTCGCCACAAAGGAAAGAGGTGAGAACCAGGAAGGGAGAAAAGCATTCACAGATGCCATGGACAATGACCTCAATACACCGATGGCTCTCGCGGCAATACATGCCCTCGCGGCAAGCGGGGATCTCGGGGCTTTGAAACAGTTCGGGGAGATTCTTGGGATTAATTTCCTGCGAGAGGCAAGTGCCCCTTTACATGTACTCCAGGATATCCGGGCAGAGCTCCGTGCAAAAAAGCAGTTTGAAGTGGCGGACCTCATCCGGGAACGGATGGTCGCTGCGGGTATCACGATAACCGATGCACCCCTGTGACATGGTTTCCATCGCGTGAAATACCATTAATTATCCCGGGCATTACCCGGTAAGGCATCGCTCTTTTTTTCCTGTTTACACGATCTCCGGAACGATCAAACGTTTCCCTAATGGGATCTGGTACTCGGCTGGTATTCGTGAAAAAAAGCAGATTGTTGATTTTATATGGAAAACTATGTTGTTTTCAGGCTATCCATTGTTATCAAAGGAGTGTCGGGTTCAGCATCCCGAAGATCATCGCGATGTGGGCAAACACGAGGAACGTAATGAGGAGGCTGATATGGTATACCATATGACGTTCGGGAGGTGCGTTCTTTTTAATGATCCCAAGTTCCAGCAGGGCAATCGCAAGCAGGGGCAGGAAACCTGCTATGTAGAATCCGACTGCGATGACATCAATCGGACCACGCCAGACGATTGTCGGAATAACTGTTATCATAAGATACCCAGCGATCAGGGTAAAATAGATCCCGAGTGAAATTCCGATATATCGGTTAACGGTACGCAGGGTGCCCGAATAATCTCGGTTGAACGCGACGAAAAATTCCGTGGCTGTCAGTGCCTCCGCCAGGATCACGGGGATCGCCATGAATAACAACAGGTTCCATGGCTGGTTGGTCATAAGCAACTGCATATAGTGGGTAACCTGCATCATCGGGTCCATGGCAGTTGCCGCCGTTGTCGCGGCAGCATGGGCGTGTTCCATCATTGTCGGGGTAACCATCGATTCCATATCCATAGTATCTCTCCATTTATTCACAATTGTGAAATGTGAATTATTCTCGTTTGAACTGAATAGCTCATGAATTGTCTCGCAGTATCGTCTTAGTTATCATGGAAAGTGCGTAGGTGCAGGGCTGCTCCTGAAGCGGCAGGGAATCTAAGAAAATTTTTTCCAGAAAGAATTCCGGTATTCAGCCTGGGAATTGTCCTCTTTTAAGTATTTTTCCCCTGGCTGGGGTTTATATTTATCCGGGTCATCCAAAGCCTTCTGACATTCATCCGATATGCTGAAACAATCTCCATCGCACTGCTTGGCAATTCGGCTCCTGATCTCCCTGACTTTTTCAAGTTTTTCAAGCCTCGTATTTATGTCATCAATTTTTTTGCCCTGCAGATCTATTGCTGCAAGCAGTTCATTCATTCGTGCAAGGATCTGTTTATCGGTTTCCTGTTCGTTCATGTTGCAAATCTCCTTTCTGATGCCTTCTTATACTCCGATATCAGTTAGTGTTTGCAGTGGTATGTTTCAAAAACACAATCTGGTAGACTCTCTGATTTCGGTGAGATTTTTTTAAAAAATTGTGTTTGAATGCACGTTAAAACAATTAACGTGCCAACAAATTGATTGCCCGCATCATCCGTCGCATCATGCCAGAACTGCTTCCTGTTCTACGTTATTTAACCCATAAAGGCTCTGACGGGCGTCAATGAAATAATAACGCTCGATAAGGAAATTCTCAGTCTTCAGCCTTTTCAGGGCGTACCTGACAGTCCTTGAAGGCAGAAGGGTTTTCTCTATCAGGTCCTTCTGTGTCAACTGACCGTCGGTTTGCAGTACCCTGTACACGAGCTTTGCCGATGGTGGCAGGTGCCCGATGTTTTTTAAGTTATTGCTGGTTGCTTTTACAACAAAAACGATCCCTCATAGTGGATCACCTTACCTAGGTGGTAGTTCACAATTGTTAAGTATTTCGGTAATCCTGTTTTTTCTATCCTGGACATTTCCACAAAAGGATTAGAAAATTTTGGTGTTCCTGTTTTTGGTGCACAATATTTACCGGGATTACATACTATATACTATCCCATCGGAATGCGGCAATTACCCATTCATGTGAAAACCCGGGTGTACAACGACGTGAAAGAGAGATCAGGAAAAACCTGCCGGTGACCGAACCTATAAATATTCACAATTGTTACCTAGTATGGTAAAATTCACAATCGTGAATTTTGATTACCTGCCAAGGTGGCGGAGTGGCCACGCGGCTGACTGCAGATCAGCTACACTCCGGTTCAAATCCGGACCTTGGCTTTCTCCAGGGATTTCTTCATAATCCTGAAGAAGAATAAAGATTCAGAAGCATATCTTCATCGCAGTTGTGATTTAAGCATGAGTATCAGAATCCAGAAAACATTTGAAGCGCTCTTCCAGCTCGAAGAAGTCCGGGGACTTTTCCGGGAGTCGCTACCAACCGGGTTGGATGCTGAAGAGGAAGCCACCTTCAGGAAGCGGATTGCTGATCTTAAGGCAATCGTTGCTGACCTCGAGGCGGGTACCGGCAGTCCTAAGGTGACAAAGATTGCCGGATCCATAGACTTGCGGACGAGGGAAGAGGAGTACATCAATATCCAGCCGATCCAGGCAGCTGGCCGGTTGACGACGGAGGCGAGGAAGGCCCTGATCTCCTACGGTGACGGGTACTCAACGTGTGATGCCTGCCGGAAACCATTTCGCCTTGATAAGATTTCCAAGCCGGGTATTGCGGAATTCCATGCTGATTTGGCAAAGTTTGTCAATATGGACCAGGCCAGGGTTGTTCCCGGTGCACGCCGTGGTTTCCAGGCTGTTGCCAGTACTCTCGTTGAGAAAGGCGATAGCGTAATTGTATCTGCCCTTGCCCACTATACAGAGTTCCTCTCAGTGGAAAATGCAGGGGGGGTTGTAAAGGAAGTACCACTGAATGAAAAGAATATCGTAACCGGCGAAGCAACGGCACAGAAGATCGAAGATGTCAAACGGGAGACCGGAAAACTCCCGGTGCTTGTGATGATCGACCACTTCGACTACCAGTTCGCAAACGAGCATGAAGTAAAAGAGATCGGAAAAATTGCCCACCAGTACGACATTCCGTTCCTCTATAACGGGGCTTATACAGTTGGTATCCAGCCTGTTGATGGTAAGGCAATCGGAGCTGACTTTGTTGTCGGCTCCGGACACAAGAGTATGGCATCGGTCGCGCCGTCCGGGGTACTTGCAATGACCGATGAATGGGCGCCAAAGGCGCTCCGTACGACCGCGATGGTTGGCGACCTTACCAAGCGTAAATTTGGTATCAAGGAAGTGGAAATGCTCGGGTGCACGCTGATGGGCGGCACACTGCTCTCCATGATGGCATCGTTCCCTGCCGTTAAAGCCAGAACCCTGAAATGGGAAGAAGAAGTGAAGAAATCCAACTTCTTCATTGACCGTCTTCTCAGGATCAACGGTAGCAGGGTGCTATCAGAGTATCCACGCAAACATACCCTGACAAAAGTTGATACAACCGGAAGCTTCGATACGGTTGCCCAGACTCACAAACGTCGCGGATTTTACTTCAGCGATGAACTCTCGTCGCGAGGAATTGTCGGTGAGTTTGCAGGTGCAACCAGGACATGGAAGCTGAATACCTATGGCCTCAACGAGAAGCAGATCCACTACCTTGCGGATGCCTTCACAGAAATCGCAGAAAAATATGAGATCCCAGTCGCAAAGTGAGCCTGTGAAGAAAATTACCAGGTCCGGTTCGGAATGCATTCAGGACCGATCATGATACCGGCTATTTCAGGTATATAATTAAAATCAATTCCAAAAAACACCGAAAAACAGAAAAAACCCACCATTACACGAAAAAAAGAGGAGACAAATATGACAAGTAGGAAATTCAACCTCGGGACAACAGCCCTCCATGCGGGGCAGATCCCTGACCCTACAACCGGGTCGCGTACTGTACCGATTTACCAGACATCTTCATATGTCTTTAAGAGTGCAGAACATGCAGCGAACCTGTTCGGCCTCCGCGAGCTCGGGAACATCTATACCCGTCTCATGAACCCGACCACGGATGTCTTTGAGAAGCGTGTTGCAGCTATTGAAGGGGGTAACAGTGCAATTGCAACAGCCTCTGGCCAGGCCGCGATTACATACGCACTCTTAAACATCACGAGCCCGGGAGACGAGATCGTTTCTGCAGACAACCTGTATGGTGGGACGTATGAACTCTTCCACTATACCTTCCCGAAACTCGGAAGGCAGGTTATCTTTGTCGACTCGACAAAGCCGGAAGCCTTTAAGCAGGCAATAACCTCGAAGACCAAGGCAATTTATGCCGAAACCATCGGGAACCCGAAACTGGATGTCCCGGATTTCGAAGCCATTGCGAAGATCGCTCACGAGGCAGGTATTCCGCTGGTGGTTGACAACACTACTGGTGTGGGACTCGTTCGCCCAATCGAGCACGGTGCAGATATATCTGTCCTTTCGGCTACCAAGTATATTGGTGGGCACGGCAACTCTATTGGTGGAGTGATTGTCGATTCCGGTAAATTTGCCTGGAATAATGGAAAATTCCCCGAATTCACCGAGCCCGATCCAAGCTATCACGGTCTTAAATACTGGGATGCCTTTGGTAATTTTGCAACATTCGGCAACGTGGCGTTCACCTTCAAGATCCGCATCTCCCTTATGAGAGATACCGGTGCCGTACTGAGCCCGTTCAATGCCTGGCTCTTCCTGATAGGTCTCGAGACCCTCCATCTCCGGGTACCCCGTCATTCGGAGAATGCCCTGGCTGCAGCCCTGTTCCTAAAATCTCACCCGAATGTGGCGTGGGTCAACTATACCGGGCTCCCCGGGCACCCTAGCCACTCGCTTGCACAGAAGTACCTTCAGGGTGGATTTGGACCGATTGTCAGTTTCGGGGTAAAAGGCGGAGAAAAAGCAAGTACGAAATTCATCGACAACCTGAAACTATTCAGTAACCTTGCCAATATAGGGGACTCAAAAAGCCTTGTTATCCACCCGGCCTCCACCACCCACCAGCAGCTTACCCCGGAGGAGCAGAAGAAGACTGGGGTCACACCGGATGCAGTCAGGCTCTCCATCGGTACAGAAGATATTGAGGACATCATCGCCGATTTGAAACAGGCACTGGAAGCGGCAGCGTGAGAGAGAAAAAGTCCTTAATACGTCAGCTTGAGGACTGCCGGGACAAGTTTATAGTAAATACCCGGATTTAACAGGGGATATCCAGATGATCAAAGGATCAGTAGGACTTGTAAAAACAAAATATTATCACCATTCCTCCCCGCTTGATCTTGAGAGCGGGGAGACGCTCCCCTCATTTACGCTCGCGTATGAAACATACGGGACCCTGAACAAGGAAGCAAGCAATGCTATTCTGTTATGCCATGCGCTTTCCGGTGATGCTCACGCAGCTGGTTACCATGCCGGTGAAGATAAGCCGGGATGGTGGGATTCTGTAATCGGCCCCGGAAAAGCGTTTGATACTGGTAAATACTTTGTTATCTGTTCGAATGTGATCGGCGGGTGTAAAGGTTCAACAGGCCCGTCTTCGGAAAACCCTGAAACCAAGGAACCATACGGAATTTCATTTCCCGTCATAACGATAAGGGATATGGTTAATGCCCAGAAACACCTGGTTGACCACCTCGGGATCAACAGGCTTTATGCCATAGCAGGAGGTTCGATGGGTGGCATGCAGGTTCTCCAGTGGACAGTAATCTGGCCGGACCATGTAAGTAAGGCAATTGTGATCGCATCAACCGCCTACTCAACGCCCCAGCAGATCGCGTTCAACGAAGTGGGAAGGATTGCCATTACTTCCGACCCTGCATGGGAGAATGGGAATTATTACTCGCAGAAATCATACGATTCCAGCGGCCCGTTCCGTGGCCTCGCACTAGCACGGATGGTTGGCCATATCACCTACCTTTCAAATGAGTCCATGCATGAAAAGTTTGGCAGGGCATTGCAGGACAAAGACCAGATTGGTTATAATTTCTCGACAGATTTTGCCGTCGAGAGTTATCTCCATCACCAGGGAGACACCTTCACCCAGCGGTTCGATGCCAACTCGTACCTCTACATCACAAAGGCAGTAGATTACTTCGACCTGACAAAAGACGGATCGCTCGCAAAAGGGCTTGCAGGAGTACATGGTGCATTCCTCGTCATCTCGGTCTCCTCCGACTGGCTCTATCCCCCATACCAGTCACAGGAGATCGTATCAGCATTGGCAGCGAATGACCGGGACGTACGTTACAGCGAGATCCGGTCAAATTTCGGCCATGATGCGTTTCTGCTGGAATCAGGCCAGATCAATTACCTGATCTCCCAGTTCCTTTCAAAAACGGTCGTTGGCGATGTCATGATCCGGGACGTCCCGACTATTGAGGAAGGTGCAACAACTGCCGTGACTGCCCGGCGGTTAATCAACCTCGAGGTCAATCATCTGCCGGTACTTTCGTGCAGCGGTCAGCTGGTGGGGATTGTTACATCATGGGACATCGCAAAAGCAGTAGCGGGAAATTTCCTGTGGCTTGATGAGATCATGTCAAAAAAAGTCATAACTACTGTTCCGGATGAACCGATCGAATCTGCCGCAAAAAAAATGGAGGAACACTCCATCTCGGCCTTGCCGGTCGTCGATGAAGACCAGCACCTTATCGGTCTCATCACCAGTGATGCACTCAGTATACTTATCGGGAGGGGTAATTCATGAGGATCCTCTCCATCCATGCATCATCGATGTGGTATAATGCAAATCAGAAGACAAAAATGGCAGAACCTGTCACTGTCCGCGAAGACAGGATGGAGGAATGCGTTGTACTCTTCTGTTGTGTTGAGAAACTCGATGAGAAAAATCCTGACCAGGTGGTAAGGGGTGCATCTTCGGGTGTCCTGGTGCGGCTGGGGAAGCTCAAAGTCAGCAGGGTGTTGATCTACCCTTTTGCACACCTGGCAAGTTCACTCGGACAGCCAGGTATCGCGCTTGACATCCTTAAGGGACTAGAAACCACCCTCATAAACTCATCAATAGAGGTCAAAAAGGCCCCTTTCGGGTGGTACAAGGAGTTCGAAATCAGGGGGAAAGGGCATCCCCTTGCCGACCTTTCGATGACGATTTGCCCATATGACGGGTCGGAACGTGATTTTTCATGCCCGTACTGCAACCATCCGATAAAAACTTCTGACCTCTCTGATGCGAATGCGGGTGCGGACAGGAACCAACAGATAACCGGGGGCCATGGATGCAGTTCCGGAAAAAATTATGGATTTGAACTGGTAGAACATCATGACTGAAGACGTAAAAAACCAAGAATATGCCACGCTCTTCCTGGGATGCCCGGAGGTTCCGGTGCAAATGGGAATCTCGCTCTATCTCTCCCACATGCTCAGGAAGAGTGGCCGGCAGGTGACAATTGCGGCGAACCCGTCCGTGATTAAACTCGCACGGGTCGCAGACCCGGAACGGCACTACATGGACAAGATCATCGACCTTGATCGCTGTATCGGGGATATTGCCGAAAAAAAGCGGAGCACGGATATTGCGATCCTATTTGCCCACAACGACGCTGGGATTACCTATGCAGCTACAGTCCGGTATCTCCACCCGGGCCGGCTGGTCCTGGTCCTCTTCGGGCGTCATGCTGAAGAGCTCGTTTCATCAGTTGATTTCCCCTGCGAAATGATCGTGGAAAAGGCAGTCCATGACCCGGCCGGCCTGAAAAAGAAAATCGATGAGGTATTTCAATGGCCTGCGTAGAGGACCTCAACAAAGAGATTGTCCTTTCGGGTGCCAGTTTCAAGGAGGCACGGGAATATGTGGAGGCCCATTGCACGGAGATCTATTATGTCGAGCCAGGGTTCAGGTTGTTTGAAAAGCACATCATCGGAATCCCGCCTATCGCGTTAGGCCTTGACGGTGACATGGTCCTCTTTCCGTTTACCAAGCCCTGTTACGGAACGTTCCTGATCAGGGCAGAACATGCAGAAGAAGCATCAAGGCTCCGGTCCCTCGGTCTGAAGACAACAAAGGACAAGAAGTGAACGCAGGAACAAGAGCCACCCCGTCTTTTCCGGATGGCGAACACGCGGCTATCTGGCTCGTCCGGTATGGCGAGATCGCCCTGAAATCACCGGGTGTCCGGGACATGTGGGAACGGCAACTCATTAAGAATATCCGGGAAACACAGCCATCGGTATGCAAGGTCAGCCGGGACCGGGGCCGTATCTGGGTAACCGGGGCTGTTGACCGATTAAGGCTTGGAAAGGTCTTTGGGATTGTTTCGGTCTCCCCGTGCCGGACCTGCAGCCTTGAGGATATAAATTCCGAACTTGTCAGGTACATGGGAGACCTGCTTCCAGGGACTGGGAGTTTTGCCCTACGGGTCAGGAGGACCGGAAATCATACCCTGAGTTCACAGGAGTATGCCCGGGAACTCGGTGCGGCTGTCAGGGATGCATTTCCGGAACTTTCGGTAGATCTAACGAATCCTGGAATAACCATCCATGTCGAGATCCGGGATGACCGCTGTTTCCTGTACCACGAGATATTCCCTGGCCCCGGGGGCCTGCCTCTCGGTGTTGAAGGGACCCTTGTCGCGCTTCTTTCTGGCGGTATTGATTCTGCCGTTGCTATCTGGATGATGATGAAGCGGGGATGCCGGATCGTACCGGTCTATATTGATATGCCACCGTTTCTTGGTAACTCAGCCCTGAAAAGAGTCCAGGCAGTCCTCGGGATCCTTTCAGAGTATCAGCCCGGTATTACCCTGCATACGATAGAGGACACCTATGTTGCAAGGGCACGGGAATCGCTCAGGGCAAGCGGGGATGAAAAATATGTCTGCCTCCTCTGTAAACGCCGGATGTACCGGATCGCAGAAGACTTTGCCTCGGAAATACACGCCGGCGGGATCGTCACCGGGGAGTCGATGGGCCAGGTGGCCTCGCAGACGCTTGACAACCTCAAAGTACTTGACAGGGTTTCCGGTTTGCCCATTTACAGGCCATTAATCGGCTTCGACAAGACTGAAATTATCACGATCGCCAGGAAAATTGGTACATTTGAGCCTTCAATCATGCCGGTAAGCAGTTGCTGCTGTGCTGTGCCGAACAAGCCAGCCACAAGTGCAGATCCGCTTGTTATCGAGGCACTTGAAGAGAGACTTGCCAATAATACCGGGTAAGATTACCAGGGTAAACCTATTTTTCCGGTTGCAATAACCGGGTGTTCAATAGCGCTATTCCTCCTGTCTGTTACCTGGAATCGTTCCGATCAGTGTTAGCGGTGCCTGAAAGTCGGAACAGCAAGGAGACTGTAATTCGTGGAGAAAAAGAGGGTTATCCCCTGTATCTATAGGGATAACTGAGAAGGGCGAACCTGCCGGTGTATGCGGCAGTGGCTGGCCGATAGTAGCCTGAATTACCCGTTTTAACTGCCTGGAAAGACTGCTGGCCTGACTGGCATGTTGCACCGTTCGTGCATCCCGTTGAAACGCAGTAGACACTTGTAGCACATCCACCGTTTACACATCCCTGTCCGTTGTCCGGGCAGAGTGAACTGTCAGCGCATGACTGCTGACCTGTACATCCCGCAGAACCCGATGGGCAGGCGGTTGAACATGACTGGGCTGTTGAACAGGACTGCGCCTGGACACTGGCCCCGCAGCTTCCTCCGCATGCCATTACACTGGCAGGGAGGAGGAGGAGCATCGCCAGAGCGATGATGAGTAGTTTCTTCATATTGGTTCTGACTCCTTGATCTTCCGGGATCTTCCCGGTAAAAATTCATTTCTCACCATGTAATAAACCATTTCTCGCAGATCACTCTTATTCAACGAACCAGGGGATTTCCAGCTGCCACGTGTCCTGAAAGGACTTTGTGGGATTAGGAAACCCGAAATGTCAATATTTCCCCGTGAGAATAAGCTGGAACATTCAGAAATGATAAATAGAAGGATTTCAGACATGTACAATTAGCAATGAATATCACATCATGGCTGGTCGTACCATTCCTTATACTCTCACTCGCTCTTGCAGCAGTGCCGGTATACCAGCCGGTACCCTCGTTCACACCTATAATGCCTGGCTCCGCAGGGGAATGCAGGACAAGCATGCCATGTTGCGCGAATGGAGGTTCATCAAATATGGTTCCCCCGGCAATCCCCGCGAGGGTCCCGGTTGTCCCGCCGGGCTGCTGCCAGCCCTGCCAGGTCCCGGCCGCTGTACCGGTGGTGAGCAGCCCTGCCTGTCCCACTACCGATTCAAGGTTCCGCGGGTTTCGTAGGATTACAGCATCCAATGTCCTCGATCATCCCGAAAGAAGGCTGATATTCGCAATTATTAGGGATAATCCTGGGATTGAGTTTTCCGGCCTGGCCCGGGATTCAGGGATGAATATCAATACCCTGCGGTATCATATCGACACACTCGTGTATCATGGAAAGGTGACGGTATCGAGAGCCAGGGGGATATTCCGGTATTTCGAGAACCACGGCAGGTATTCGGAGTTTGAGAGGCAGGCCCTCCCGTATACCAGGAACCCTGTATCTAAGTGTCTCCTGGCGGTCATCGAAAAATTCCCGGGTGTTACCCAGAATTCTCTTGCAGACCATATCGGCATTACGTGCCCTACTGTCCGTTGGCATATGCAGCGGTTTGAATCTGACAGGATTGTCCGGGCAGTGAGAGAGGGGAGGAACGTATGTTATTACCTTACCCCCGAAGCATCCGCATTCTTCACGCAGCTGGAAAACCCACCTGAAGAAACAGGTACGGGTGGCCGTGCAGGAAATTAGACCTTTTTCCCCAAGGTTACGTCCCTGCCCCTCACCAATCATACAACGATATTGGTATCAGAAAATGGCTTGATCTTTATCAGGATATAGTCACGCATGCGTGAGGGCCTGACGTCTGCAACCGCCCCGATCGTTATGCCGTTTTCGATCTCGCATTCCCTGACCGGCCCTGCGTAGATGTCATAGGGTAACTTGATACGGAGCCCGGCGATCTGGACTGTGATCGGGGTCGGGGACGTTACATCTTCAATATCCGGAACCTGTTCCGTAATGATGTCCATGAGGCGTGCGGGGGAAACCGAGAGCGGGTCTTTTGCGATCTCTTCCCGCCGGATGTCAAGGACACGGGTGATTTCGGCCACGATCTCTTCCAGTTTCTCAATCTCGTCCGATTCTTTCGTCCTGTGCATGAACCTGCCCACGTTCCCGACGTACCCGGAAACCGGCGGGTCGATGATCTTCTCTAATGCTTCCTTTGAAGGGCCACCACATACGACGATCGGGACTTCAATACCCCTCCTCAAAACGGGAAGTTTCTTCTCAATGCATGTCTCGAAATTGCCGAGCATGAAGAGTGCGAGGTCATGCTCGTTTATGACATCGCGTTCCTCGTCATTTAGCTGGGCAATCCGCTTCCCGAATCCTCGTGCGAGCCCGACCATGTTGGTCTTCGCACCATTTCTCCTGATATATTCTGCCACGTCGCAGGAGGCATGGGGGAGGTGGTGGATCTCGAGGCTCATGGTGACGACGGCGATCTCGGTCCCAACCAGCGATGCAGGGAGAATATCGCCCATGAGGGGCTTTCCAACAGCACGGATGAGCTCGATGTCATCCCGTGGCACAAGTGCCTGGAGGACTACTTCCTGAGCGACGAAATGTTTCTGGATAATATAGCCGCCGACGTCCTCGATAAGGTCGACAATCTCATCATGGCGGTATATTCCCCCTTTGTAGGTAACCGGGACCAGGATCACAGGCTCTCACCCATTAGTCTGAATTTTTCTGAAAGGAGCAGGGGAATGTCCTCATCAAGAGTATTTTCACTCGCGACATAGTAGAACTTCCCGTTTCCATAGTATTGCCGCCGAACCTTGAACCCTTCCGGGGCAATGGTCTGCATCGCATAGATCAGGTCTTTGTAGAGGGTTTCGCTCGGGTCGCTCACGACCATGTCTGGCAGGCTCTCCGAATCGCCCCGTTCAAGCGGCATGATGATGGTCAGCCTGTCCGGCTGGTCAACCATGGCCTGCCCGAACTTGTCCCAGAGTATTTTCAGCAGTGGTGCGAGGTACGCTTCGTTCGCGATCGAAATCGTCACCTTGTGGTCCTCGATATTTAAGTCGGAAAAGTCCCGGACGGTAACAAGGCCCGGCAATTTCCTCGTGGTCCCGACGGCGACAAAAATCGGGACTGACGGGTCAATGAACACGTGGATTTTTGCGACGACCTTGACGAGGTCATGGTCAAGGAGCACCGTGGAGACGATACGCTTGTAGTACTCACCCCCGAGCAGTTCCGGGCATTCCACCTCATAATAATCGAGTGTCCCCATCTACTTCTCCCTGATGAACCCGGATGAAAGGAGTGCAGAACCCACGGCCCCGATATACTGCGAATAAGGAGGCACGAAGATCTCAACCTGCAGGAGTTCTCCCATCGCAAATACAAGCCCCTTGATCAACGAGGTCCCACCCACCATGATAACGGGCTCCCTTATATCAACTTCCTGCAACTGCTGCTCAAACACCTGTTCCGCGACGCTGTGGCAGGCGGCAGCAGCAACATCCTCCTTAGAACTCCCGGCTGCAAGGGCGTTTACAAGGCTCTGGGTACCAAACACGATACAGTAGCTGTTCATTGCTACCTGCTTAGACATCCCCTTAAGTGCGAGCGGCCCAAGCTCAGTGATATCGACACCAAGGCGCTTTGCGGTCATTTCGAGGAACCTGCCACT
>Ga0194039_1000482_pt1 | contig 24225 bp, 25 predicted proteins | sample JunL228m_MetaG_FD_148679 | JGI IMG/M metagenome (GOLD analysis project Ga0194039, IMG submission 148679) | Anoxic zone freshwater microbial communities from boreal shield lake in IISD Experimental Lakes Area, Ontario, Canada - Jun2016-L227-8m | ecosystem: Environmental > Aquatic > Freshwater >... | reverse complement strand
GATCAAGCAACCACGCCTCCGAGCACAGGCCGAGTTTCTGCCGGAGCTGCAATTCCCCCATCAGCCCGGCCTTGCCGCCGCTGTCCGGATCGCGAAGCAGCTCCTCCATCGCCTGCGCCACCAGCGGGCTCTGGGCCACCTGATCGGCATTCGACATCAGCGCCTGGAGCACCTCCTGGAGCTGCAGGGATTTCAGCTCGGCGATGGCCGTGATCGTCTGCAACTTGCCCAGCGTGGATTTCTCCACTTCCATCCGGTAGAAGCGGTGGCCGCCCGCCAACAGAATCAGCGTGATGAGCGTGAAGGCCAGCACCCAGTAGCGCCGCATCGGAACGCCGTCGGTTTCATTTGGAGAAATGTCGCTCATCGCTTCGCCCGCCTCAGGGGGAATCCCACCCCGGGAAAGGCATTGTCATTCTGTCCCCGCCCTCGCTTTTCTGCAATGCCGGATTTTTCTCCTGATTTTTCTCTTTTCTCCGCAGGCAAAAGTTGGCGCCCTCCCAATCCCTCACTTCAGATAGGCCGTGTTTCCGACCGGTGCGAACCGGCCGACATTCGCCTTCGGCATCCTCTTGTCGCGCGTGGATTCCTCCATCTCCAAAAACCCCGCGTTCCCGCTCGCAAACGAAACCATCGCCTTCCCGTTGTGGCGGAAGTGGATGGTGCGCTCGCTGGCATCCACTCCGTAGAACTCCTCGATCATCGGCCTCTTGGCGGATGCCGGGCTTTGGAAGGTGTTCACCTGGGCGGAAGTGAAAAAGACGACGACTTTCGAGGGGGCCGAAAGCTGCCAGAAATTCTGGAGCCTGGCCTGATCCCCGTTCCAATACCACCCGCCTCCGAGAAGGGTGTTGTATCCCGTCCCGATATAGCCGTTGCGGAACTTCGGCTTGAACGTGCTTCCGCCGAGCGACAGGCTGGGATCGGGCCGCATTCCTTTGGGAATGTAGGCACCCAGCGGACCGGTCGAGGGATCGAAGTCCCGGCTCCCTTCGGGCGATGCCTTGCTCGCGGCGGTTTCCCTGCCCCACCACCAGACGGTATCGCCCGTGCCGAAGTCATACTCGCACCACGGCCAGAAAACATAGTTGTGCTCGGCCAGATAATTCGCGCCGCCGGCTGCCATCTGCCGGATGTTGTTGGCGGAAACCGCAAGGGATGAGCTCTCGTAAACCTTCCGCCCCGCCCCGGCCGTCACTGCGCTGAGAACCAGCACGATCGCGATCACCGCGAGCAGCTCAATGAGAGTGAAACCTTTTTCGCGCATAGAAAAACAGCCCCAAGGCCAGAGAAAGAAATAGCAAAACCAGGGAAGAAGGCTCGGGGACAGCTCCCAAGTTGTCCAAGGCAACATAAGCGGGCACAGAGCCTTGGCTTGCTGACGAGGAAAACTGGAGCTCATCAATTGTTCCAAGCGCCGAGAGATCCACCCATGCCCATGAGTCAACGATGTATCCCGGACCGGATCGGAAGTCGGCCAGATGAAAAGTCACCGAGCCTGTTGAGCCGCCGCTCAAATAGCCCGTGATGGTCAGATCAAAATAATCAAGCCCCGCCAGACTGAACGGCGTCACCCAGCCATCTCCATCCCGCATGGAAAGATAGGCGTATGTGGTGTTCGTGGCGTAGACCCCGCGTCCCGAAAAGGACTGGGACCCCCCGAGGCTGATCGACCAGTTGCCGGAATAGGGCTGGTAGCCCACGGCATATTTGTCCGAACCGAAAACTCCGCCGCCGGTGATCGAGCTATACTGGTTGCCATAACCCGGGGTCGAAAGATCCTTTGTGTTCGAGTAGGCAAAACCGTCCCACGACGTGTATCCTCCGCCCCAATTGATGAAGCTGTTCGCAAAAACAGCCCCGCCGGTCGTGAAATTTCCCGCCCCGTTCGACCCGTTCCAATAGTAAGTGCCCGTGGTTCCGTATTGCGTCGATCCGTCGGTGCCCGGGTTCCCGAGAGCGAGCGCCTCAAATGTGATCGTCGCGGCAGGTGCGCTGCAAATCGCAACCCACGAAATCAGCGCGACAACAAAACAAACTGTCTTCTTCATTTCTGTCCTTTTCGGAAAAAACGGGGAGTGTCGTAGGACAGCCTTTTCCCCGTTGTTGAAAAAGGACTACCCCCGCACGGACGATACGCGTCGCCGTTGTCCATTTCAGGACGGTGCGGTTTTCTCCGCCGGTTCGAACCCGGACTATGACCTATGCGCGACAGTGGGGGAATTTCACCCCGCTTCCCTAGGCCGGCGGATTGGCTTGTTAATGAAAAGAGCGGACAGGATTTCTCCCGATGGCTTACTCTGCAAAAAGAGGCCGTGTCGCGTCAAGCCGAATCGACAGCCGAATCGCATCACCAAGGCGTCGCCACGCCTTCGGTCCCCCGCGCTTCTTTTACAAATAATGTCCCACCTGTGACATTATTTGTAAAAGAAGAGCGGTGAGCACGGGGTGGCATTTCAGGAAATTTCAAGGCCGGGGAGCCTGGGGATCCTCGATGAGGGCGGCGATCCGCCGGGCGATTTTCGTCTGCGCACATTCGAAGAGGAACGCATGCCTGGGCGAGCCGTCGCGGTGGGAGATTTCGATTTTGTCGCAGAGGAAGCCGGCGCGGTGTTCGATGACGGCGCCGGCCACATCCATTTCCAGGACGGTTGCGCCGACGAGGCTTTTGCCGATGAAAAACAGGCTCTGCGGCTCGTCCTGCAGCGCGGACAGCCATCCGCGCACATTCTTTTTCAGCCGGGTGCCTCCTCCGCTCAGGCAGGGCGCGCTCCATGCGATCGGGGCCTTGCTGGCGTGGGCGCGGCGGAGCAGGAGCTCGCAGGCACCCGGAAGGGTTTGCGCGGGCTCGGGCTCCTTCTCCTCCTCGGGCGGGGCATTGAGTTTTTTCCATGCCAGCCAGAGTTTCGCCCGGATCCCACGGAGCAGGCGCGGGAGCACGGCGAGCACGGCTGTGGTGAAACCGACCGAGACAGCGAGGGCGGCGACGGGGTGCCATGCCACGAGCGCGAGCCCCGAGCAAACGATGCCGTCCTCCGCCAGGCTCAGGGCGATATTGGAGACGGGCTCGGGGGAGGCGTTGGCGGCGAGTCGCGTGCCGGCCTTGGCCACATGCGAAGTGAGGGCCATGCCGCCTGCGAGCAGGGCGGCGACGATTTCGAACGCCGGGTGAGAGTTCCCCAGCGCGGCCACCGCGAGCGCGGCGGCTCCCACCGGACGGATGAACGTATGCACCGAGTCCCACGCGGTATCGACCCAGGGGATCTTGTCGGCAAAGAACTCGATGAGATACAAAAAGCCGGCCACCCCAATGATGATCGGGTCGCCGAGCACCCCGAGTCCGGCCATCGGCGGAGGGAGCGCCACCCAATCCATCCGGACCGCCAGGCCGGTCACGAAAACCGTCAGATAAAGATTGATCCCCGCCAAGCTGGCCAGGCCGAGGGCCACACCGAGCAACCGCAGCTCATCCATGGAGCAACTATCAACGGAAGCGGCGGATTGTCACGCCGGGATTCGCGCCATTCCCTATGGGTGTTCATGCCGTCCTTGTGCGGGTGGGGGGAACATGGTAGATAGCTTCGGAGCCTCCGCCGGGGGAGAGGCGGTTGGCAAGACATGCGCAAGAAGAGCTTTATTTTTCATGATGAGGGGGGCAGACGCTGGGTGTGGTTCCGGCTTCTGGCCTGCGCGGGAACGTTTTTTGGAGTCGGGGCGCTGACGCTTTTTCTCCAGGCTCTCTTCATTGCGCCGGAAATGGATTCGCCCAAATTGCTCAAGGATTTGAAGCGCCAGATCAGCGCGTTTGAGAACCATGTCCGGGTGCCCTCGCTGAGCAACAGCGACAGGGAGCTTTCGAAGAGGCTGACGACAAAGCCGTCGGGGCACGAGAAATCCCACCTGTCCGGGAGCCCCGGAATTCGCGCGGCGTTCTTTGCCGGCTGGGATGAGGCGGCGTTCCGCTCGCTCAAGAAACATCAGAGCCTCCTGACCCACCTCTGCCCGGAATGGCTCACCTTCACGAGCCTCCAAGCCGGTTTGGTGGAGGATCCCGACGCGGCGCTCGACCGGCTGCCAGAGACGCTCAAGCTCATGCCGGTCCTCACCAATCTGGAGGGCGACCAGCGGGTGCCCGAGGGCGTCGAGTTCCTCATGCGCGCGGGAACGAAAGAACGGGGGCAGTTCATCTCGCAGCTCGCCGCCCTCCTAAAAAAAATCCAGGCTGCGGGGGTGGTTGTGGATTGGGAAGAGGTGGATCCCGGCGCGAACAACGAGCTGACGTATCTGCTCATCGCGATCTCCGACGGGCTCAAGGCGAAGGGATTGGAAACCTGGCTTTGTGTCACGATGGATTCCGGGTTTTCCTCATGGGATTTCGAGCGCCTGTCGCCGCACGTGGCGCGGTTCGTCGCGCTTCTGCATGATGAGAACGGCGAGGGGGATCCGGCCGGGCCGATTGCCTCGCAGGATTGGTTCGACGGGTGGGCGGAGGTGATCAGCCATTGCGGAGAGCCCGGGCAGTGGATCGCCTCGCTCGGAAGCTACGGGGCGGATTGGGAGGAGGGCGCACCGCTCGGCGAACAGATCTCCTTTGCCGATGCCATGAGCCGCGCGGGGAATGCCGGCGGAACCCGCGTGAAGGATGAGGAGCCGGAATGCAACGGCAGATTTTCCTATTTCCACGAGGGGAAAGCCCACGACGTCTGGTTTCTCGACGCGGCTTCTTTCGCGAATGAATGGAATGTCGTCCGGGCCTACGGTTTCGGCGGAGTCCTCCTCAACCGGATGGGCCTCGAAGACCCTTCGGTCTGGAATGTCATGGGTTCGTTGAAGGAGGTGAAGGCCGGAGATTTTCCGCGGGCGATCCCGGGCGGGGAGGCGATCACATCGATTGGAAAAGGCGAGGTCGTGAGCCTGGATTCCACGGTCTGCGATGGCCGGAGGGTGTTCGCTCAAGGTGCCGATGGCAGGATCTCCTGCGACTACGAGGCGACCCCCTCGTACCCGACGCTCTTCCGCCTGGGCGCGGAGAACGCCGACAGCATCGCGATCACATTTGACGACGGCCCGGATCCCGACTGGACCCCCGCGATTCTGGACATCCTGAAAGCGCACGGGGTGAAGGCCACGTTTTTTTTGGTCGGGCAGGAGGCCGAGCGGTATCCGGAAATCGTGAGGCGGATCGTTGCCGAGGGCCACGAGATCGGCAACCACTCGTTCACGCATCCGAACCTCGCCGAAGCCCCGGCGTCGATCGTCCGCCTCGAACTCAACGCCACCCAGCGGCTCATCGAATCGCTGACCGGAAAATCCACCACGCTTTTCCGCCCGCCCTACAACGCCGACTCGAACCCCACCAGCCTCGATGAGATCGCTCCCATCGCTACCGCGCAGTCGCTCGGCTACCTGACGGTCCTCGAAAATATTGACCCGAAGGACTGGGAGTCATCGGACAAGGCGGAGCTGCTCGCCCGGGTGAAAGCGGGGCGCCGGAACGGGAATGTCATCCTGCTGCACGATGGCGGCGGCGACCGCAGCGCCACTGCGGAGGCGCTTCCCGCGATCCTGGATTATTTGAAGGAGCGCGGGGACCGGGTGGTTTCCATCGGCGATCTGCTCGGCATCGACGAGCAAAAGATCATGCCTCCAGTCACGGCACAAAACAAAACCGTGCATCTCTTTGCCAGCGGGCTCGGGTTTCAATTCCTGCATCTGCTTCAGGAATTCCTTTTCGCCTTTCTCGCGGCGGGAACAATTCTCGTGGTGGCGCGCACGATCCTCATCGTCGTCCTCGCCCGATATTACAAGCCGCCGGCCGTCCACGAGGGCGGGCCCCGCCCGGACGTTTCGGTGCTGATCCCCGCATTCAATGAGGAGAAGGTCATTGCCAAGACCCTCCGCTCGCTCCTCGCTTCGGACTATGGAGGAGGGATGGAAATTGTTGTGATTGACGACGGGTCGTCGGACGGCACGGCGGGCGCGGTGCTGGCGATCGATGACCCGCGCGTCCGGCTCGTCCGCCAGGAGAATTCCGGCAAGGCGCACGCGCTCCAGCGGGGCGTCGATCTCACGGAGAGCGGGATTCTGATTTTTGTGGATGCGGACACGCAGTTCGAGAAAGAGGCGCTTCGTCGTCTGGTCGGCCCGTTTTGCGACGAGCGGATCGGCGCGGTCTCCGGGCACGCGCGGGTGGGAAACCTCAACACGTTCCTCGCGAGGTGCCAGGATATGGAATACGTGAGCGGCTTCAACCTCGACCGCAGAGCCTACGCGGCATGGAATTGCATCACGGTCGCCCCCGGGGCGATCAGCGCGGTCCGCCGGGCGGCGCTTCTCGCGGCGGGGGGATTTTCCTATGAGACGCTTGCCGAGGACACGGATCTCACGCTCTCGATCCACAAGGCCGGATACCGGGTCGCCTACCAATCGGATGCCATCGCCTACACGGAGGCACCCGAGACGTTCGCCACGCTTGCCCGGCAAAGGTTCCGCTGGGCCTACGGCACGATGCAGTGCGCATGGAAGCATCGCGACATCGTCTTCAACCTCCGCTTCAAAGCCCTCGGGTGGTTCAGCCTCCCGGGGATCTGGATTTTCCAATTCCTCCTGGTCGCATTTTCTCCGTTCATCGATGTCCTTTTCCTCACGTCGATCCTGCTCGGCCACGCGGAGGACGTCCTTCCGTATTTTCTGGCCTTCCTGCTCTGCGATCTGATCCTCGCCGCCGTCGCCGTCCGCATCGAGCGCCTGCCGCTCCGGAAGGCGCTTTGGATCATCCCGCAAAGATTCCTCTACCGCCCGCTGCTCAGCTACGTGATCTGGAAATCCCTCCTGCATGCGATGCGCGGCGCATGGGTCGGATGGGGGAAGCTCCAGCGCACCGCGACGGTCACACTGCCATGAACCCACAGATTCTCGCCACCCTCGTTCTTTTCCTTCTCGCGTCGGCCTCTCCGGCCGCGGGCCCGTTTACGGATTTAAAAAAAATCCCCCCGGGCGTGCTCTTCGGCGCGTATATGGATTTCGGAGAAACCGAGGACGGCGTCACGCTCGAAGGGATCGAGAAATTCGAGGCGATGGCGGGAAAATCACCCGCGATCATCGCCTCCTCGAGCTACTGGGGGGAGCAGAGTTTTCCCGCAAAAAACCTCGCCCTTATCTCCCGCCACGGAGCCGTGCCCCTGGTCTTCTGGTCTCCATGGGACAAACCCTACGAACAACAAAAAGGACCGGACCGGTTTTCTTTGACGGAAATCCTCGCGGGAAAATGGGACGCCTACATCGATTCCTGGGCGGATGCGGCAAAGGAATTCGGGCAGCCGTTTTTTGTCTCGTTCTGCAATGAGATGAACGGAAGCTGGTTCCCGTGGTCGGGATGCTTTTATGGCGCCGAGAACGGCGGCAACGAGGTCTTCAAGCGAACCTGGCGGCATGTCGTCGACCGGGTTCGCGCCCGCGGCGCGCACAACATCCGGTGGGTTTTCCACGTCAATGCCTTCCCCGGCATCAACGACGATTGGAATCTGATGGCCTCCTATTATCCCGGCGCGGCCTATGTGGACTGGCTCGGGCTCAGCATCTATGGCAAGCAGTTCCGCAGCGAAGGGAACTGGGCGGATTTCGGGGATCTCCTCGACTGGCCGTATCAGGAAATCACCGCCATCGATCCGGACAAACCGGTCATGCTTGCCGAATTCGGCGTCGGTGAGTTTCCGGAAGCCGGCGACAAGGCGAAATGGATTCGCGATGCCTTCGCGATGATCCCCGGCCGCCCCCGGATCAAAGCCGCCGTCTTCTGGCATGAGCGCTGGCAGAACGCGGACGGCAGCTTCAGCAACCTCCGCATCAACTCCTCGCCCGACGCCTTGAAAGCCTTCCGCGCCGGAGTCTCCTCCCCGCTCTGGATCTCGTCGGAGCGAGGAAAAAAATGAGTTAAAAATGCCCGCGATGAGAGCCACGAGCGCACCGCTTGCCAAACGCCTTCTCGCCGTCCTCCTTCTCGCCGCCTGCGGGGCGGCGGCCTGGTGGATCGCTGGCTGGATGGAAAAGCGTCCGCTTCCGGCTTCGGGCGGGCTGTTCATCCCCGGCGAGATCCTGATTCCCGGACCTCATTTCCTCCAGGGCGACCCCGCGTGGGGAGCGGATTGTCTCGGGCCGACGAGCGATCCCCTCGCGTCCGTCGGTTGCGCGGTTGCCTCTGCGGCCATGGTGCTCGCCGGCTACGGAGCGGAAACCGATCCCGGAAAACTCAACGCCTTCCTGCAATCCCGCCCCGGCGGATTCACGCCACAGGGCTGGCTGTATTGGGAAAAAGCGGCCGAAGCCGCGCCAGGCCTCGCCCTCCTGCCCCACTACGAGGACGCTCCCTCGTTTTTCCTCATGGATGCCAACCTCCTGCAGGGCAATCCCGTCATCATCCGGCTGCGCTACCCGTCGGGCACCACCCACTTTATGGTCGTCTGCGGAAAACGGGGGTTCGATTTTCTCGTTCGCGATCCCGGCCCGGGCGGACAGCGAGGCATCTACCCCCTCCGCGATTTCGGCGGCCCCATCGAAGCCCTGCGCTTCTACCGCAAACCGCGAAAACCCTGACTCATACCCTGTCTTGGAAATAAACAGACAATAAGCGGCGAGGCTCTGGAAATCCGCTTTGATCGGGTTCCTAATGGCCTCCGCGAGGAAATTTCACACATTTCTGACTCTGCACGCCTGCATGTTCTTCTTCGCGCGGCAATCCGGTGCGCTGATCTGGAATCCTTCGTCAAGGATCTCTAAGCACCGCGTCATTGTCGCAATCCGCAATCTGCGGCCTCGTGGGTGGTGGTCGGCGACCCGCTGGACATCGCTCAATCGCTTCGATGATCTGATCGCGCAAGAATTGTCAGAAATCTTTGACTGACCCGAATCCTTCGTTCGCCGTCATTCTGCTCGCCATGCACGGCGGAAAATGGATTGACGTTTCCCGCTACGACACAGCCCACGGTTACGCGCACCGGGATATCCTTGGAAGAATTGACGGCTTGCGCGGAAAGCTCCGACTCCCTACATTGAACTACAACCAAGCCTTTCGATATGCCATCCGCGACCTTGAGCAAAACGCTGAAATCTACCTCGCCGACTTCCTCGCGCATTGAGCGCACAGGCAAGTTGACCGGGCCCCTGATGTCCACGAAGGAATTTGACAGAATTATCATCGAGATGGGTGGACGCTCCACGACCCCGGAGGAAAGCCGCCTGTTTCGCGAAGCCATCGCCCGCACCGACGCCAAAAATGCACGACAACCTGCGGCTGCCTGATTCCTTTCTGGGGATCATACGCGCCCCTGCGTGTGGTGTCCGGCGACCCGCTGGAAAACGCGCAACGCTTCAGGAAACATTTAAATATATAGGCCCGACCCTTTCTGCCTTTCGCTATCGCAGAAACTGAGGCGTTCGCTTTTTTTCCATGATGCATTCCATCCCTCTCTGGCCCGGCCGGGCACCCCACGCAAAAGGCGATGCCGCAGGCGACATCCCCACTCTCGACATCTACGAGCCGTTCGGAACGAAATTCCCGGACGCCGCGATGCTCATTCTCCCTGGCGGCGGATACAGCATGCTTTCGTCGCAGGAAGGCGAAGGGTTCGCGGGCGTCTTCCAGCTTCACGGGTTCAAGGCCTTCGTGCTCAACTACCGGCTCGGCAGCGATGGCTACCGGCATCCGGTGATGCTGGTTGACGCCGCCAGGGCGCTGCGCATCGTCCGCTCCCGAGCCGCCACAGACGGATTTGATCCGAACAAGATCGCGATCATCGGCTCGTCTGCGGGAGGGCATCTCGCCGCGACACTTCTCACGAAATGGGACGATGGAAACCCGGACGATCCAGATCCGGTCGAGCGGATCAGTTCGAGGCCTGATCTCGGGATCCTTTGCTACCCGGTGATCACCATGAGTTCGTTCTCTCACGGCGGCTCGCGCGAGAACCTGCTCGGCACCGGCTCTTCCGAAGCCATGCAGGCCGAACTTTCCGCCGAAAACCACGTCACCTCCACAACCCCGCCCTGCTTCGTCTGGCACACATGGGAAGATCCATGCGTGCCGGTGGACAATCCGCTTCTCTTCGTCGCCGCATTGCGCAAGGCGGGGGTTCCGTTCGAATGCCACATCTACCAGAACGGAGGCCACGGCCTCGGCATGAAGGACGGCATCACCTGGCAGGAGGACTGCATCCGCTGGCTGGAGCAGCGGTTGTGAAAGGGGTCGTGCAAGTGAAAGGGAAAGGTACCAGTTTCGGGTGCTTGGTGAGCCGCTTGCCGAAGTTGCGGTGATACGGGAGGGTTTTTGGGGAGATCATCGCGACCTCACGACCGTGCTCGGTCAGCGCCACCGGTTTTCGCGCCGTAAATCACCGGACGGAGAATCCTGCTCGTCTCGCGTCGTAAAAGCGAGGTCTGAGGTTGGATGTCTGCGGATCGTTTCTCCAAGCGGCCGGCCTTCGCTTCTCTATCGAAGCGAAGGCGAAGGGGGCAGAAAAAAAGCCGCGCGGGAAAATCCCGGGCGGCTTTTTCTGGAGAATGGAGGCCGTTATTTTTTGGCGGCGGGCTTCTTTTTCTTCGACGGACGGACGATGACGTAGGAGCCACGTGCGCCGGGGATCGCGCCCGAGACGACAAGGACGCCCTCTTCGCCGCGCACCTGGAGGATGCGGAGGTTTTGGAGGGTCACGCGCTCATCGCCCATGTGGCCGGGCATTCCCATGTTTTTCCAGACGCGTCCGGGAGTCGAGCGGTTGCCGATCGCGCCGTTCCGGCGGTGCATCGTCGAGCCGTGGGTCATCGGCTGGCCGTCGAAGTTGTGCCGCTTGATCGTGCCTTGGAAGCCCTTGCCTTTCGACTGGCCGATCACGTCCACGAACTGCCCTGTCTCGAAGACTGTCACCGCGACATCGCTCGATTCCGGTGCGGCCTCCCCCTCGGCGAGACGAAACTCGCGGATGAAGCGCTTCGGGGTGGACGAGGACTTGGCGAAGTGCCCGGTCTGGGCTTTCGACACGCGCTGCGGCTTCTGGTCGCCGTAGCCGACCTGCACCGATGCGTAGCCGTCCTTGTCGGCGGTCTTGGTTTGAAGAATGCGATTGCCGCCAGCCTCGATGACCGTGGCGGGCGTGCTGCGGCCCTTGTCGTCATAGACGCGGGTCATTCCAATTTTTTTTCCGAGAAGTCCTATGCTCATGGCTGTCAAATTTTGATGGTGATGTCGACTCCGGCGGGGAGGTTGAGTTTGCGGAGTTCGTCCACCGTCTTGGCGGTCGGTTCGACGATGTCCAGCAGGCGCTTGTGCGTGCGGATCTCGAACTGCTCCATCGACTTCTTGTCCACGTGGGGCGAGCGGTTGACGGTGAATTTTTCGATGCGGGTCGGGAGCGGGATCGGGCCGGTGACTTTCGAGCCCGTGCGCTTCGCGGTTTCAACGATCTCGTGCGCGGAGGCATCGAGAATGCGGTAGTCGAATCCTTTGAGCCGGATCCGGATTTTTTGGCCTGCTGGTGCTGACATAGGTGATAAAGAACTTTTGAATGTTGGGTTCCCGACATTGAGCGGGACGGAAAGATTAGGGACAACCGCGACGGTGGCAAGGGGAATTTTCGGATTTTTTTTGGCTCGGGAAATTTCTTCCGAAGGAACGGCGCGATTGAAATGGGTCGGTGTCCTCTGTATGAATTCCGCATATGGCAGCGATTGGCGAGGGGGAGGAACTGGTGGACAAGGTGCTCGACGGCGGGCGGATTTCGTCCGGCGAGGCGCGCGCGCTGCACGCCCTGCCGCTCGAGGTGCTGGGCTCGCTGGCCGGCGCGCGGCGCAGGGCGGCCAAGGCCGGGGCCTACGACGGGCGCGGGAACGGGATCGTCACCTACATCGTGGATCGGAACATCAACTACACGAACGTCTGCAACGTCCATTGCAAATTCTGCGCGTTTTACCGGACCGAGAAAGACGGCGACCACTACGTGCTTTCGCTCGACCAGATCGACGAGAAGCTCGACGAACTGTCGGCCGAGGGCGGGGTGCAGGTGCTCCTCCAGGGCGGGCACCACCCGCGGCTCGGCATCGATTTTTACCTCGGAATGCTCGCGCATATCCGGGCGAAATACCCGCACATCAACATCCACGGGTTCAGCCCGCCGGAATTCCACCACTTCGCAAATGTCTTCGGAATGCCGGTGCGCGAGGTGATCGGAAAATTTATTGGCGCCGGTCTGGGCTCGATTCCGGGCGGCGGCGGAGAGATCCTGGTGGACCGGGTACGGGACCGGATCGCGCCGCTGAAGTGCGGGAGTGACGCGTGGCTGGATGTCATGCGTCAGGCGCACGGGCTCGGGCTCCGGTCGAGCGCGACGATGATGTTCGGGCATGTCGAGTCGCTCGACGACCGGATCGAGCACCTCGGGCGGCTCCGCGATCTTCAGGACGAGACCGGCGGGTTCACCGCGTTCATCTGCTGGACGTTCCAGCCCGAAAATACGAAGCTTCGCGCCGAGCCGGTCACGGGCGCGGAATACCTCCGCACCCAGGCGGTCGCGCGGATCTTTTTGGACAACTTCGAGAACGTCCAGAGCTCGTGGGTCACGCAGGGCCCGAAGATCGGGCAGGTCGCCCTCGAGTTCGGGGCGAACGATTTCGGGAGCGTGATGATGGAGGAGAACGTGGTCTCGAGCGCGGGCACCGCGTTCCACCTCCGCGCCGCCGACATCGAGCGCCTCATCCGCGAGGCCGGATACGAACCCCGCCGGCGGAGCACATGGTATCAACTCCTCGATTGAAAAATAATATGCTCACAGAAACACACGCGCACCTCGACTATCCGGATTTCGCAGCCGACCTCGATGAGGTGATCCGGCGGGCCAATGAAGCGGGGGTCCGGCGGATCCTCACGATCGGCACCGGGATCGAGAGCAGCCGCCGGGCGGTCGCGCTCGCCGAAAAATACGAGTGCATCCACGCGGTGGTCGGGCTGCATCCCACGAACGTACGGGAGGAGCCCGGCGACTGGCTGGGCGCGCTCCGCGCCCTGGCCGCGCATCCGAAAGTGGCGGCGATCGGCGAGACCGGCCTCGACTACCACCGGCTGCCGTCCGAGCAGCTTTCCTCATCCCCCGCGCTGAGCGCGCTCCAGGCCGAAATGGCCGAGGACACCGAGGCCGCGATCATGGACGGTGCCTACATGGCCGCCCAGGCCGAGGCGTTCGCGGCCCAGCTCGATCTGGCTTGCGAGCTGGGCCTGAACGTCGTCGTCCACCAGCGCGACGCATGGGACGACACGGTGAGGATGCTCGCGCCCTTCACCGGCCGCCTGCGCGCGGTCTTCCACTGCTTCGGAAACACCCCGGATCAGGCGCGGGAGATCCTCGCGATGGGGCACCTCGTTTCGTTCACCGGGATCGTGACATTCAAAAATGCGCAGCTCGTCCGCGAGGTCGTTGCCGATGTTCCGGACGACGCTTTCATGGTCGAGACCGACTGTCCCTACCTCGCGCCGGTCCCCCACCGCGGCAAGCGGTGCGAGCCCGCTCACACCCGGCTCGTCGCGGAAAAAATCGCTGAAATCCGTGGGGCATCGCTCGAACACATCGCCGCCGCCACAGAAAAAACCGCCGCCAGTTTTTTTAGGATGTCCCGCGCATGAGCCGCCGCCCCCACGGTTCGGCCCTGACATTTTGTTGAGACACCCGGCTTGCCATGAACCGGCGGGAGTGCATGATCCCGTGCCATGGGACGTTTGAAAATCGGTATTTTGGGATCGGGGAAAGGTTCGAATTTCCGCGCGATCCTGTCGGAGATCCAGGCTGGACGGCTGGACGCGGAAGCCGCACTTGTCCTGTCCGACGTGGAAGACGCGGGCATCCTCACTCTCGCCCGCGGGGCGGGGATCGCGGCGGATGTGATCCGTGAGCCGAAGTTCCGCACGAAGCTTTCCCCGGAAATCGAGGAGGATGTCGCGGACAGGCTTCAGGAAGCGGGCGTCGAGTTGGTTGTGCTGGCCGGCTACATGCGAATGGTGAAGGCTCCTCTTCTGGAAAGGTTTTCCCGCCGCCTCATCAACATCCACCCCTCGTTGTTGCCGGCATTTCCAGGGCTTGAGGCCTGGCGGCAGGCATTGGCGGCCGGGGTCAAAAAAACCGGCTGCACGGTCCATTTCGTGGATTCCGGAATGGACACCGGGGAAATCATCGCGCAGGCGGAGGTGCCGGTGCTCGACGGCGACACGGCGGAATCGCTGCACGCGCGGATCCAGGCCGAGGAGCACAGGATTTATCCGGCGGTCGTCGCGCGGTTTGCCGCAGGGGATCTGCGATGAGCCGATTCCGGCTCTGGGACTTGAATCCCGAGCAGCAGCGCGCCGCCACCCACGAGTGCGGGCCGCTCCTCATTCTCGCGGGCGCGGGCACCGGAAAAACCCGCACGATCGTCGCGCGGATCACCTGGCTCGTCTCGCAGGGCGTCTCCCCGTCCAGCGTCCTGGCCGTCACGTTCACAAACAAGGCCGCCCGCGAGATGAAGGAACGGATCGCCGGGATGCTCGATTCCGGGAAGGCCGCAGAGATCACCGCCAGCACGTTCCATGCGCTCTGCGTGCGGATCCTGCGCGCGGACGCCGACAAGCTGGGCTACAAAAACAACTTCAGCATCTTCGACCAGGGCGACCAGCTCGGGCTCATCAAAAAGGTCATCAACCGCGTGACCTCGCGCGACGAGAAGCTCGACCCCGGCCTCGCGCAGAACATGATCAGCAAGGGGAAGAACAACGGATGGAACGCCAACGAGGAGACTCCGATCGGGGCCGTCTTCCTGCGCTACAACCGCGAGCTTCGCGCGCTCAACGCCATGGATTTCGACGACCTTCTCGTCCAGGCGGTGAAGCTGCTCGACGAGCATTCCGGCGTCCGTGCAAAATGGCGGGCGCGATTCCGCCACATGCTGGTCGATGAGTTCCAGGACACGAACAACCTGCAGCTCCGGCTCGTGAGCCTACTCGCCTCCGACGATCCGCCCAACGTCTGCGTGGTCGGCGACGACGACCAGAGCATCTACGGATGGCGCGGGGCCGAAGTCTCGAACATCCTCGAATTCGAAAAGCATTTCCGGAACCCCGAGATCATCCGCCTCGAGCAAAACTACCGAAGCACGAACGCCATCCTCGGTGCGGCCAACCGCCTGATCAAAAACAACCCGCGCCGCCGCGGAAAAAACCTCTGGAGCCCGCAGGAAGGCGGCGACCCGGTTCATGTGGTCTGCGTCCCCGACGACAAAAAGGAGGCCGAGTTCGTGGTCAACGAGATCGGCGGACTCCGTGCGACGGCCAACCTCGCGTGGGAAGACTTCGCGATCGCCTACCGGATGAACGCCCAGTCGCGCGTGCTCGAAGAATGCTTCCGACGGCTCCGGATCCCGTACCGGCTCGTCGGCGGAAAAAGTTTTTTTGATCGTCGCGAGGTGAAGGACGTGCTGGCCACGATGGCCTGTCTGCTGAACCCCTCCGACGACGTGGCGCTCCTGCGGATCATCAACACGCCGCCGCGGGGGATCGGCGCGACGACCGTGGAGCTCGCCCTCGAGCACAGCGCGAAGGCCCACCAGAGCCTGTTCGAGACGCTCACGGCCCCGGAGTTTGAGGAGCAGGTTTCGCGCAAGACCGCCGGGGCGATCCGGGAGTTTGCCGAGGAGCTGGCCGCCACGCGCATCCATCTCCTCACGCCCGGCGCCGACGCCTCGGGCATCGTCTCCCATTACCTCATGGAATCCGGCTACTTCGACGATCTCAAGCGCTCCTGCAAAACCCCGGAGGAGGAGCTCAACCGCGAGAGCGGCGCGAAGGAAATCCTCCGCTCGCTCGCCGAGCACCAGAACCGCTCGCGCTCCGGGCTCCAGGGATTCCTCGACGAGATGACCCTCGACCGCGAGCGCGACGAGGAAAAAAAAGACGACGCGAAGGGGGTCACGCTGATCACACTCCACGCGGCAAAGGGACTCGAGTTTCCGCACGTTTTTCTGGTCGGCGCGGAAGACGGGCTGATCCCGCACGAGCGCTCGAAATCCGAGGGCACGGTAGACGAGGAGCGGCGGCTGTTCTACGTCGGGATCACCCGCGCGATGAAGTCGCTCACGATTACCCACTGCCTTCACCGCACGAAATTCGGCAGCGCGATGTATTGCCGCCCGAGCCCGTTTCTTAAGGAGATCGAGGGCGAGGGCGTGCTGGTCGAAACCTACGAGGAGATCGTCAACCGGCCGGTCGCCGAGGAGGATCTCGCCGCGTCGTTCGCCTCGCTCCGCGAAATGCTTGCCCGGGATTGATCACCGGCGGGCTGCCGACTGCAGAATTTTCTCCTGTTCCACTCGCATGCGCGCGGCGCCGGAGGGAGTTTTGTCCTCGTGCCCCGCGAGGTGCAGGAGCCCGTGGATGCAGTAGAGCGCGATCTCCTCGGTCGCCGTGTGGCCGAACTCCGGCGCGCGTGACGCGGCGACCGCGGCGCAGACGACGATCTCGCCATAGGGAAACGTGATCACGTCGGTCGCGCCGCGCTCGTTCAAAAATGCGCGATGAATCTTCGCCATCGCGCGGCTGCCGACGATCGAAATTTCGACGCTGCGGAGCCCGGCCAGCGAGCCGCCGAGCTTGCTGGAAACCGCAGCGCACGCTGGCAGCGCGGCCCCGACAATCGCTGCAACACGCCCGTGATCGTAGCGAACCGCGCGCTGGCGGGCTGCGATCACGAGATGCGGAACCACCGCAGGGATCAACGCTTGGAGAACTGGAAGCGCTTGCGGGCGCCCGGCTGCCCGGGCTTCTTGCGCTCCTTCATCCGCGGGTCGCGGGTCAGGAGTCCCTCCTGCTTGAGCGGAAGGCGGAGCGCCTCGTTCACCTGCAGGAGCGCGCGGCTGAGGGCGAGGCGCAGCGCGCCGGCCTGTCCGTTGATCCCGCCGCCGTTGGTCTTCACGACCACGTCATACGAGTGGACAGAGTTGGCGATCTCCAAGGGGCGGAGGATCTGGTTCTGCAGCGAGAGGCTGGAAAAATAATCCAGAAAGTCGCGGCCGTTGACTTTGATCGCACCCGAGCCGGACTGCATGCTGATGCTGGCGACAGAGGTTTTGCGGCGGCCGGTGGCGAGGATGGGATTCGATGTGCTCATTCGGTAAATCAGGCGGGTTGCGGGTTTTGGGCGGAGTGCGGATGCTCGCTGCCGGCATACACTTTCAGCTTGGTGAAAATCGAACGTCCAAGGCGGTTGTGCGGGATCATCCCGCGCACGGCGCGCTCGATCAGCAGCTCAGGACGCCGTTCCCGGCGGGCTTTGAACGTCTCGTGATGGTGTCCGCCGACATAGCCGGAAAAACTCATATACGTCTTGGCGACTTCCTTTTTCCCCCCGATCGTAACCTTCGAGGCGTTCAGCACGACTACGAAATCCCCCGTGTCCACATGCGGGGTGAAGATCGTTTTGTTTTTCCCACGGAGGAGATTCGCGGCCTTCTCGGCCACGCGCCCGAGAGGCTGCCCGGCCGCGTCAATCACCCACCAGGCGCGCTTCACCTCTTCGGTTTTTGCAGAATAAGTTTTCATTCGATAAATAACAGGAACCGAAAAGCTTGGAGGGTCGCCCGCCACTTGTCAAACAGACAATCAAAAGAATTTTCTGACGTTTCATCCAGCCGGGGGCTTCCCCGACGGCAAGCTTTGCGCGGCCCCGGGCGTTCTCGAGTCAGAAAACGCGTGGGTCGGGCTGCGGGGTTGCGCGAGGGAGATCACTCCGATAAAAAGGAATGGATGTTAGATTGCGTTGCCGACGTCTCGAGGATGCTGATGTCGCGCGAAAAAATGCGTTTTTCGGAGTGCGACGCACGCAAGGTGGTTGCCGGACGTTTTCTCACGAGCAACGACTGCTGGCTTCGGCCACAGGTTGCGAGCTTTATTCAAAGCCGGAATCCTGAAGTCGTCCTCGATCCGTTTGCCGGCGCAGGCGACCTCCTCCGTGTGGCAAGCAACCTCACGGGCTGCCAAATCCAGGGGCTCGACATCCAGGGGGATCAATGGCCGCGCAACGACAGCTTAAAATCCATCCCCCGGCTTTCCGACGGAATGATCGTCACGAACCCGCCCTATCTCGCGAACTACAGCGCGAAACGGAAAGGCGTGCTGGAGCAGGTGGAGGCGTATTATCGCCTGTCCGGACGAGACGATTTGTATCAGGTCGCGCTCGACCGGTGCCTTGCCGCCTGCGAGCGGGTGGTTGCCATTGTTCCGGAAACATTGCTCAACAGCGGCTACGATCTGCGCCATGCCGTTTCGGTGACGGTTCTGCACGACAACCCGTTTTCGGATACCGAAACCCCGGTCTGCGTGGTCTGCTTCGATAGAAAATCCCAATGGGACACGGAAATATTTTCCGACGACCGGAAAGTCCTGACGCTCTCGCAGCTGAATTCTTATCGGCTGAGGCCGAAGCGGACGGATGACATTCGTTTCAATGTTCCGGAGGGACGGATCGGGCTTCGCGCCGTCGATATGCCATCGCCCGACAAACCCATCGCCTTCATGCCGCGAAGGGATCTGGATTACGATGTTGCCGGGATCAAGGTTTCCAGCCGCCTCCTGACATTTGTAGAAATTCCGAAGATGCGGAACGAAGAGGTTGACGAAGTCTGCAGGGAGGCCAACAGAATTCTCGCGCGGTACCGCAAAAAAACGCGGGGGCTCTCCCTGTCCCCATTCAAAGGCAACACCAAAGCCGGCTCCAGAAGGCGGCGGCTGGATTATTCGTCGGCCCGCGCGATTTTGGAACAGGCGCTGCTTGAAATCGGAGGAGCGCGAGAAATTCCCGCCGCCAAACAACATCTGCTGTTTGCATGAAAAACCTCGATGGGGAAAAGGGGTTGCGCGCGGGGCGAAGCGGGCGGAGAATCCGGATCGAATGAAATGCGCCTCCACCCTCGTTTTTCTGGCTTCCCTTTTTTGCGGATGCTCGCGCCCGGCCCCGCCGCCTCCACCTGTTGTCGCGGATGCGAAACCGGAGGCCGTGGCTGCCGATGCCGGGGCGTTCGTGGGGATCTGGGTGACTTCCGACGAGCAGGGGCAGGCGTTCGATATCGTGCTTTTTCCTGACGGGCAGGCGGTGAGCACCTGGACGAAGGGAGCCGGCGGGGCACGCGGGGAACGCGGGTTCTGGCGGATTGAGCGCGGGCGCCTGCTCGTGTTTTTTCACGACGGGTGGACGGATGAGATCGTTGCAAAAGACGGGGGGCGCGTGCATCGCGGGTTTGAGCCTGGGGCCGATCTTGGCGGGAAATGGAAAAGCGAGGCGCCGACGTGGAAGGTCGAGGAAGACGGCTTCACCGGGATCTGGCAGCTCAACAAAGAGCCGGACGGCAACTACCTCTATCTGGCGCTGCAATCGTCCGGACGTGCGTTCAGCACGATTGCCGGCGGCACCGAGGGGAAGTGGACGGCGGCCAAAGGCGGGGCGCTCTGCTCGTGGCCGGATGGCTGGAACGACCTGATCTCCCCGTCGCCAGAGGGGTATCAAAAACGTTCGTGGGTCGGCCCGGAGGAACAGAACGCCACCCCCCCGGATATCTCGCCCGCCACCCGGGTCGGAATCGGAAAATTTTCCATCTCCCCGTGAGCGCGGGCCCGGCGGCGGAAGTTTTTTTGCAGCCGGAAATTTGCGAAATCGGAAATTTGCATTGAAACGCGGCGTGTTCCGTGACTTTGTATAAGTTCAACAACGTTTTATGAAACCTTCTTCGATGATCGTCACCGGCTGCGCTCTTGCGGTGGCCATGGCCGCCTGCCAGCAGAGCGATGAACCCAACTCGCCTTCCGGGCGCAACCGGTTCGGCTACCGCGGCGCGGGTGCTGCGAACACGCAGGTTGAGGCTCCCTCTCCCACGCCGGATCCCAACCCGACACCGGCTCCGGAGGAGGTTGTGGCCCCCGCTCCCACCCCGGCCGCGACACCGAAGACCGCCGCACGTGAGATGTCCTATGGCACGCCTGTTCCCGGCAAGCCGGGATTCGTGACGAGCCCGCACTCTCCTTATGCCGGTTATGTGGACGTCCGTGGATTCCCGCCCGGCACCGAGGTGAAATGCCCGTATTCCGGCAAGATCTTCCTGGTTCCCTGAGCCGCAAAGCCGCAATTCTCGGCCCCGGCCTGATCGGCGGATCGCTGGCGATGGCGTTGCGCCGCGGCCGTGAGCCGTGGGCGGTTTCTCTGTGGACGCGCCGCGCGGAGTCGGTTGCCGCAGCGGAGTCCGCACTGCCGGGCTGCCGGGTTTCCTGCGACCTCGCGTCCGCTGTTGAAGGCGCGGAGATCGTCGTGCTCTGCACGTCGCCGCATGCGATCGAACAATCGGGCGCGCGCCTCGGGTCTCTCCTGCCGCCCGGGGTTCCGGTGACCGACGCGGGAAGCGTAAAGGAACGGATCGTGTCCGCGCTCGAGGCCGCCCTCGGCGGGCGATTCATCGGGGCGCATCCGATGGCGGGCGCCGAGCAAAGCGGGATCGCGGCCGCGCGCCCGGATCTTTTCGACGGCGCGATTTGCATTCTCACCCCGACGGAAAATTCCGACACCTCTGCTCTCGAAGCGGTCCGCCGCCTTTGGGCGTCCGCCGGCTGCCGGCTTCACGAAATGCCTCCCGCTGCGCACGATGCGGCCGTGGCGCGGGTGAGCCACCTGCCGCACGCGGCGGCTGCGGCACTGGTCCACGCTGCCCTCGCGTCGAACCGGGAAATTTCCGCGCTGGCAGGAAGCGGCTACCGCGACTCGACCCGCATCGCCTGCGGACCGGAGGGCCTCTGGGCGGAGATCTTCCTCGACAACCGGAAGGAGGTCGCCGCCGGAATCTCGGATTTGCAAAACCACCTCGGGACGTTGAAGGACGCCGTGTCGCGCGGGGATCGCGGGGCGATTGAAGGCTTTTTGCGGACGGCCAGAGCCCTTCGCTCGGAGGTCTCCCCATGAAGCCCGCGCAGAACAACATCCTCAAAATCCGGCGCGCTCCGCGCATCGAAGCCGAGATGTCCGTGCCGGGCGACAAAAGCATTTCCCACCGCGCGATCCTCCTCTCCGCGATCTCAAACGGACAGTGCACGATCACCAATTTTCTTGAAGGCGAGGACTGCCGGAGCACGGCCCGCGCGATGCGGCAGCTCGGCGTCGGGATCGAGGTGCCCGAGCCCGGCACCCTCGTCGTCGAAGGAACCCACGGGATCTTCCAGGCACCGGACGGCGACATCGATTGCGGGAACTCGGGCACCACGATGCGGCTCATGGCCGGCCTCCTCGCACCGCAGAAATTTTCCTGCCGGATGACCGGCGACCCCTCGCTCTCAAAGCGCCCGATGCGGCGCGTCATCGAGCCGCTCCAGGAAATGGGCGCCCGCCTCCGGGCCGAGGGGGACAACCAATGTCCTCCCCTCGTTGTCGAGGGCGCTCCGCTCGCGGGCATCACCTACCGGCTTCCGGTCGCCAGCGCGCAGGTCAAGAGCGCGATCCTCCTCGCCGGACTCTTTGCCAAAGGCACCACGACGGTCACCGAGTCCGCCCGCTCGCGCGACCACACCGAACGGATGCTCGAATATTTTCTCGTCAGGCTCCGCCGCGAGGAAATCTGGGAGGGAAGCGCGCCGGTCGGACGCAAACTCAAGGAGATCCGGATTTCTCTCGATGGCGGACAGATCCCGGAGTCGCGGGATTTCCATGTGCCGGGCGACATTTCGAGCGCGGCGTTCTGGATGGTCGCCGCCGCCGCCCAGCCGGGCTCGCGCCTCCTCGTCAAGGATGTCGGGCTCAACCCGACCCGCACGGGAATCATTGACGTTCTCATCCGCATGGGCGCCTGCCTCCGCGAGGTCGTCGAGACATCGGCCTGCGGCGAGCCGTCGGGGACGATTGACATCAAGGGGTGCCACCTCGAAGCCACCGAGGTGCATGGCGCGGAGATCCCCAACGTCATTGACGAAATCCCCGCGATCGCTGTCGCGGCAGCCCTCGCCGAGGGCACGACGGTCATCCGCGACGCAAAGGAATTGCGCGTGAAGGAAACCGACCGGATCGCGGCCGTCGCCACGAACCTCCGCGCGATGGGAGTCGCGGTCGAGGAATTCCCCGACGGGATGGCGATCACCGGCGGCAGCCCGCTCAAGGGCGCGCGCCTGCAAAGCTTCGGCGATCACCGGATCGCGATGGCCTTCGCGATCGCCGGACTCTTCGCCGCGGGCGAAACCGTCATCGAGGACATCGCCTGCATCCAGACGTCCTACCCGACATTTTTCGACACGCTCAAAAAAATCCAGAAGGGCACCGGGATCGGCCGCCGGACCCCGGTGATTTCCTCGCTGGAGACAAAATCCCGGAACAGGAAAAACCTATGACAGTTATTGCGATTGACGGCCCGGCGGCCTCAGGGAAAAGCAGCGTCTCGCGCCGCGTTGCCAAGCGGCTCGGTTTCGCCTACGTGAATTCCGGCAGCATGTATCGCGCGGTCACATGGGAAGCCCTCCGCCAGGGTGCGGACACCTCCTCGCCCGAAAGCGTGGTGGCGGCGCTCGCCCGCGCCGAGATCGCCTGCGGGATCGGCGAGGACAACGAATCGTTCATCCGCATCAACGGCGCGGATGCGGACGCCGCCCTCCGCGACAGCCGCATCAACCTCCATGTCTCGCCTGTGGCCGCCGTCCCCGCCGTGCGCGCGCTGATTTCCGCGCGCCTCCGTGCCCTCGCCAACGGCCGCCCGCTCGTCATGGAGGGCCGCGACATCGGCACGGCCGTCTTTCCGGAAACCCCCTTCAAATTCTACCTCGACGCCTCGCCGGAGATCCGCCAGCAGCGGCGCGAGGCCGAGGGCGGGGCCGACCAGATCGCCGCCCGCGACAAGATGGATTCCTCCCGCAAGGCCGCCCCGCTCCAGATCGCCCCGGACGCCCGCGTCGTGGACACCTCGCACCTCACGCTCGACGGCGTCGTGGACGCGGTGCTCGGGCTTCTCCGCCCGCTCGGAATCGTTCCGAAATGAGCCTGATCTACAATATTTTTTACAACCTCGCGAAGCTGTTCGCCCGCATGTTTTTTGCCATGCGCGTCGTCCACCCCGAGCGCATGGTCGAGAGCGGCCCGCTGATCCTCGCAGTCAACCACTCGAGTTTTTTCGATCCGCCGCTTGCCGGGATCTGCAGCCGCCGCGGAGTCTATTACCTCGCCCGCAAAACCCTCCTCCAGTGGCCGTTCTTCGGCCCGCTCTTCCCCGCCATGAACGTCATCCCGGTCGAGCGCGACGGCAACGACATGTCCGCCCTCCGCGAGGTCATCAAAAAAATCCGCGACGGCAACGGGGTCGTCCTTTTTCCCGAGGGCACGCGCTCGAAGGACGGCAACATCCAGCCCGCGCGCGCCGGCATCGGGTTCGTCATCGCCAAGACCGGCGCCCCCGTCCTCCCGATGCGGATCTTCGGCGCCCATGCCGCGTTCCCCAAGGGCGCGAAGCGGCTCCACTTCCCCCAGATCACCGTCGTCATCGGAGAACCGATCCGCTTTCCTCCAGAAGAAATCGCCTCCGCCACCCGCGAGACATATCAGGTGCTCAGCGACCGCGTGATGGCCGCCATCGCCGCGCTCCGGATCGAGTGAACCCCGCCGGGCGGAGGAACAATCCGCCCGGCACGCCCCGCGAGCGTTATTTTTTATAATGAAACCTAAGCTGTGAGAGCTCGAGATTCCTCGCAGCGATCCTCCGTCTTGAGCGAGCGTTTAATTTGCTTGCCGCGCATGGAAAACCACGCAACATATCACCCGTAATTGTTGACGATTAGACGGTGAGGTGGCTGAGTGGTCGAAAGCAACGCTTTGCTAAAGCGTCGTACTCCAAAAGGGTACCGAGGGTTCGAATCCCTCCCTCACCGCGCTTTTTGCATCCCCCGGAAATTAAAGGAGAGAGGCGAGGGTCGGAATCGAACCGACGCATAGAGCTTTTGCAGAGCTCTGCCTTACCACTTGGCTACCCCGCCGTGAGAAGAACGCTACCAATACACATTGAGCGGGGGGATGACAACTGATACTTGTCCGCCGGTGGTGGTGCCTTCGGATTGGTCGAGGGATTCGACGATGTTGTCCTTGAACGTGACGGTGAGGGTGCCGACGGGGACTTTGACGTAGATCGTGTTCGCGACGTAGCCCGGGGAGTTCACGA